>Ga0310123_10000080_pt1 | contig 78240 bp, 86 predicted proteins | sample CB6_AW_1057_MG_FD_203505 | JGI IMG/M metagenome (GOLD analysis project Ga0310123, IMG submission 203505) | Marine microbial communities from Western Arctic Ocean, Canada - CB6_AW_1057 | ecosystem: Environmental > Aquatic > Marine > Oceanic | place: Canada: Western Arctic Ocean | collected...
TCCATGCTGCGCAGGATCCGGATGCCCTCCAGGCGCTCCTGCACCTCCTCGATCTCCGCCCGCTGCGCGCGGGCCCGCTCCGCCGTGAGCCCCTGCACCATCGTGAGCGCGCCCCCGGAGTGGTCGGTCATCGCCAGATACTGGTAGCCGAGCGCGCGACAGGCGAGCGCCATCTGCTCGATCGGGTAGCGGCCATCGCTCCAGGTGGAGTGCATCTGGAGGTCGCCCTTCAGATCCGCGAGATTGATGAGCTTCGGGAGCCTGCCCGCCGCGGCCGCCTCCAGCTCTCCGCGCCCCTCGCGCAGCTCGGGCGGGATCCACGCCATCCCGAGCGCCGCGAACAGTTCCTCCTCGGTGGCGCCGGCGATGCGCGTGCCCTCGCGGCCACCCTCCGCCTCGCGGAAGACGCCGTACTCGCCGACCTTGAGCCCGCGCCGCTTGGCGAGCTGTCGGATGCGGACGTTCTGCTCCTTGGAGCCGGTGAAGTAATGGAGGGCGGAGCCCCACGACTCCGTCGGGATCACCCGCAGGTCCACCTGGAGCCCGGAGCGCAACACCAGCGTGCCCCGCGTGCTCCCGGCCGCCTCCACGAGCGCGGCCCCGGGGAAGGCGGCGAAGTGCGCGACCACCAGGCTTTCGTCTCCCTCGGCGCGTGCGAGCAGGTCCACGTCGGCGACGGTCTCGGCGCGCCGGCGCAGGCTGCCCGCGACCTCGAGCTCCAGCAGCCCCGGCGCGTCCTCCATCCAGGAAAGGATCCCGACCAGCAGCCGCTCCGCCCTGGCGCGCAGCGTGCGCGCGCGTGCGTCGCGTGTCTCCGCGATCGCCTCCAGCAGCTTGGCCGCGCTCGCGGCGCCAAAGCCGCGCACGCCGGCGACGCGCCCGTCCCGGATCGCCTCCTCCAGCTCGGCGACCGAGCCGATGCCGAGCGCCTCCCAGAGCGCGGCGGCCTTGCGCGGTCCGAGCCCCCGGATCTTGGTGAGCTCGAGGAGCCCGCGCGGGAAGCTCCGCCCCGGCTCCTCAAGGGCGGCGAGAGTGCCGGTCTCGACCAGCTCGCGCAGGTGGTCGGCGATGCGCGGCCCGATGCCGGGGAGGGTGGCAGGGTTCTCTCCCCCGCGAATCATCGCCGCGATGCTCTTCGACAGGCTCTCCACCGTGCGGGCGGCCGTGCGGTACGCACGGATCTAGAAGCGATTCGCCCCGCGCAGCTCGAGCAGGTCGGCAACGTCGTCCAGCGCGGCGGCCAGCTCGGCGTTCTGCACCCTCAGCCGATCCGGACGCCGGCGTCCCCGAGCAGCGCCACGAAAGCGGCCTCATCCAGCGTCGCGACGCCGAGCTCGACCGCCTTCTCGTACTTGGAGCCCGGATCCTCACCCACCACCACGTAGTCGGCCTCCTTGCTCACCGAGCCGACCACGTGGCCTCCGGTCTCTTCCACCATCTGCTTGGCCTGCGCGCGGCTGAGCCCGACGAGCCCGCCCGTGAACACGAACCTCTTCCCCGCGAGCGGCGTCTCGGAGGGGAGCGGGGGGGGCACAGGCGCCACGCCGCTCCCCTGGACCCTGTCGATCGCGCGCGCATTCTGCTCGTGCGCGAAGAAGTCGTGGATCGCCTCCGACATCACCGGGCCAATGCCCGGGACCTGCACCAGCTCCTCCGGGGTCGCCTCCCGGATCCGGTCGAGGCTGCGGAAGTGGAGCGCCAGGTCGCGCGCCACCGCGGCGCCCACCTCGGGAATCCCGAGCGCGTAGAGAAAGTGGTGCAGCTCGGGCCGACGACAGCGCTGGATGCCCTCGACCAGGTTGGTCGCGGACTTCTCCGCGAAGCCGGGGAGCTCGGTCAGCGTCTGCGGCTCCAGGTCGAATAGATCGGCCAGCTCGCGCACCAGGCTGTGCTCCACCAGCAGCACCGCGGTCTCCTCCCCCAGCCCGGCGATGTCGAGCGCGTTGCGCGAGCCGAAGTGCACGATCCTGCCCTTGAGCTGCGCCGGGCAGACGAAGCGGTTGGGACAGGCGGTGAAGGGTCCGCGCTCCACCACGGGCGTCCCGCACGCCGGGCACTCGACCGGCATCACGAAGCGTCGGCCCCGCCGCTTCCCCTCCTCCTCCACCCGCTCGAGCACCTGCGGGATCACGTCGCCGGCCCGCTGGATGCGCACCAGGTCGCCCTGGCGCACATCCTTCCTGCGCACCTCTTCCCGGTTGTGGAGCGACGCGCGCGCGATCGTGACGCCGCCCACCTGGACCGGGATCAGCAGCGCGACCGGGGTGAGCACGCCGGTGCGTCCGACGGAGACGGCGATCCGCTCGACCCGCGTGACCTCCTTCCGCGACTCGAACTTGTACGCGAGCGCCCCGCGCGGGTGGTGCGCGGTGGTACCCATGTCCGCGCGGTCGTCCAGGTCGTTCAGCTTGATCACGACCCCGTCGATCTCGTAGTCAAGATCGTCGCGCCGCTCCGCCCAGCTTCGGTGGTAGGCGAGCACCTCCTCGAGCGTGCCCATCACCTCCACTCCGGCCGGCACGCGGAAGCCCCATTGCCGGAGCGCCTCCACCCCGTCCAGATCCTTGCGAAAGCTCGCCCCGCGCACCGCGAGCACGTCGAAGGCGAGGCAGTCGAGCCGGCGCTCGGCTATGAGGCGCGAGTCGAGCTGCCGGATCGCGCCGGCCGCCGAGTTGCGCGGCGAGGCATACGGCTCCGCGCCGGACTCGACCAGCCGCTCGTTGAAGGCCTCGAAGTCCGAGATGTACATGAGCACCTCGCCGCGCACGGCGAGTATCTCCGGGGCCGGCCGCTCCGCCTCACGAAGCCGGAGCGGGACGGTGGGGATGGTCTTCACGTTCTCGGTCACCACCTCCCCCTGCCTGCCGTCGCCCCGGGTGACCGCGCGCACGAGCCGGCCCCGCTCGTACACGAGCTCGATGGACGCCCCGTCCAGCTTCGGCTCGAGCAGATACTCGACCGGGCCGTCCACGCCCCGCCGGATACGCTCGTCGAAGCGGCGCACCTCCGCCTCGTCCTGCGTCGAGTCCAGCGAGAGCATCGGCGCGGTGTGGTCGACCGTCTCGAACTCCGGCTGCGGCTCACCCCCGACGCGCTGGGTGGGGGAGTCGGCCGTGATCAGATCCGGATGCGCCTCCTCGAGCTCCTCGAGCCTGCGGAAGAGCCGGTCGTACTCCTCGTCCCCGACCTCCGGACGCACCAAGACATGATAGAGGTAGTTGTGGTGGTGGATCTCGCTCCGCAACTGCTCGATCTCGTCGGCGGCCTCGCCCGCCGAGAGAGCGTGCGGGTCGGTCCCGGAGGAGCCCCCGGACCCGGCCGAGGAGGGAGCCCGGGAGCGAGCCGAGGAGCGAGGATGGCGCTTCGCCACGCGAGTCGGGCCGAGGGGGGAGCGGTGGTAGAGGTGGATGCCGTACCCGGAGGAGCGGGAAGAGATTCTCTTGCCGGCCCTCCCGGCCGATCGACATCTTCGCGCTTCTGCCCCGTTTCACCGGGCCCCCGAGAGCACATTGGCCCGTCTCGCCGTTCTGCAGCCCGATCCCCGAGCGGCCGCCCGTCTGAGCGCAGCCCTCGCCGATCAACACACGCTGATCGAGTGCGGGAGCGTGAACGAGTTCTGGGAGGTGGTCATGACGGGGCCGGTAGACGGCTGCGTCGTGGACATCTACCATCCGACGCGTGCTCTCACCCTTCCCGGGCTCCAGCGGCTGCGTCGCCGCATGCCTCCGCTCGCGATCGTCGTGTACGCGGACTTCTCCGACCGCGAGCTCGACCTCTTCGAGCTCGGCCGGCTGAAGATCGACGGCGTGATCCTGACCGGGACCACGGACCAGCCGACGGAGACCCGGCGTGCGGTGGCGGGAGCCCTGGCCGGGGCAGCGGCGCTCGGGTTGACCGGGGCGCTCCACGGCCAACTGCACCCGCTGGGAATCGAGTGCCTGCGCTGGTCGATCGAGCACGCCGAGGATTCTCCCTGCGTCACCCATGGCGGAAGCGTTCGCCCTCACCCCGGCCGCCCTCGCGCGCGAGCTGCACGACCGGAGGCTCCCCACCCCGGCCCGACTCCTCCTCTGGGGCCGGCTCTTCGGCGCCGCCCGTCTGATCACGAATCCGGACCGGAGCGTGCAGGACGCGGCCTTCCGGCTCGGCTACTCGTCGGCGTCCGCGCTCGGATGGGTGTTCCGCCGCGAGACGGGACTGACCCCCTCGGAGCTGCGCAGCCGGGGGCCGCTCGCGTGCGCGCTGGACGGCTTCCTGCGCCGCGAGGTGCGGGGGCGGGCGGGATGAGCCGCGCGCAGGCGCGGCCCCGGGGGAGGGTCGGGACGCACCTCCGATCGTGCCGGTGGTCTCTGGCGGCCATCGCAGGATACGTCGCCAGCAGCGCGTGCGCATCCGCACCCGCGGCGCCCCGTCCAGTCGCCGAGCCGCTCGCGGCAATCGCCGCCGAGCCGCTCGTGGGAGCCCAGTGGGCGGTGCTCGCCGTGGACCTCGCGACCGGCGACACCCTGCTCGCGCACGAGCCTGAGCGGCGCATGATACCCGCCTCCGCGATGAAGCTGCTCACTGCGGTCGTCGCGCTCGACCTGCTCGGCCCCGACTTCCGCTGGGAGACCGGGCTCTGGAGCACGGGGGCACCCGACTCGGCCGACCTGGTCCTCAGCGCCAGCGGCGATCCGACCTTCTCGACGCGCTGGTGGGACAGCGACGTCGCGCCGCTCGACTCCCTCGCCGGATCGCTCGGCGAGCTCTACGCCGTACGCGTCACGGGCGCCCTCGTCGTGGACGCATCCACGTGGGATTCGACGAGCGTGCCCCCGAGCTGGATGGTCGAGGACCTCTCCGTCCCAGCCGGCGCTTCGGGCGGCGCGCTCGCGCTCGCCGAGGGCGAGACGCGCATCGAGCTGCGCGGCGGCTCCGCTCCGGGCGATCCGGTCGCGGTCCGCTGGTGGCCGCTCGGCGAGGATGAGTTCGTGCGCTCCCGGCTCGTGACCGTCGCGGACACCGCGGCGGACTCGCCGCTTCAGGTCGAGGTCGGGTGGCTCCCCGAGTCGCGCGCGCTCGCGCTGGAGGGTACGGTCGCGGCCGGCCATGTCGACACGCTCGTGGTCGCGACGCGCGATCCCGTGCGGCAGGCCGCGGCGGCCCTCGACCGCGCCCTCGCGGCGCGCGGCGTGGCGACCGGGAGCGGCCGGCGGATCGCCTGGAGCACGGGCGAGCCGCTCGCCGGCGGCTGCACCACGGGCGGCCTTCCCCCGTGCCCGGCCGCGCGGCTGCTCGGCGTGGTCGCCTCCCCCCCGCTGCTGGAGGTGGTCGAGACCACGCTCGAGGCGAGCCAGAACTGGATCGCCGAGCAGATCATCCGGACGGTCGGGGGTGCCGGCGCCGGTGGTGTCGGCGAGCTCCCGCAGGCCGGTCCCGCGGGGCGCGCCGGGTGGCGCGAGGGCACCGCCGCCGCGCGCGCCCACGTGACCGACGTGGTGGGGGTTCCTGCGCAGGACGTGCGCGTCGTGGACGGCTCCGGTCTCTCGGTGCAGAACCTCCTCACCCCGCGCGCGCTGGTGCGCCTGCTGGCGTACGCGCGCGGCCGGCCGTGGGGCGAAGCCTTCCGAGCCGCGCTCCCGGAGCCGGGGGAGGAGGAAAGCACGCTCGAGACGCGGCTCGCCGGCCTCGAGGGACGCGTTTGGGCCAAGACCGGCACGCTCACCAACGTGGCCACCCTCGCCGGCTACCTCGTCGACGCGCGCGGCCGGGAGATCGCACTCGCGATCCTGGTCAACGGCTCCAACCTGCCGGTGGCGACCGTGCGCGAGGCGATCGACGGGATCGTGCGAGCGCTCGCCGCCGGGCTGTGAGCGAAGGACCGGCGACGGGAGCCTCCAGCGCCCGCTACCCTCCAGCGCTCCCCACCCTTCCACGTGCCTGCTCGGCCCCTCCCCGAGCAGCGCCGCGCGCGCCTCCTCGAAGAAGTACTGGACGTTCTCGAAGTCGAACGTCTGGTATCCCCCGAGCCGCGGGCGCACGAAGAGAGAGGGGCGGCTCCGTCCAGTGCGTGACCATGTCCGAGCGATTCCGCCACGACATGATCGAGAACACGCGCATGTGGATCGCGAGCACCCTCTGCGCGAGCAGCCGGTGCGGGTGGCTCTGCTTGCCGGAGCCGACGTCCACGCCGACGATCCCGGTCGCCCCGAGCTCCGCGGCGCGGTGGAGCGGGAAGGGTGTGCTCGGTACCCCCCATCCACGTACCCGCGCTCGTTCACGCGCGCGGGTGGATAGAAGTGGATAGAAGACGGGGAGCGCGGCGCTCGCGTAGAGGGCGTCCACCAGGGAGACGTTCGTGTCGGCTCCCGAACCGAACCATTCGGTCACCCCGGTTTCCAGATTCACCGCGTTCACCTGGAGCGGAGCCTCGGCTCCTCCCCGCGCTTCACCGGAACGATGTCCTCGATGTAGTGGCGGAGGGGCTCACCGAGGAAGAGAGCCTCCTGCCGGATTCCGTGATCAGCACGGCCCGGCGGTTGACCTGGACGATATGCTCCCTGCGCAGGGCGAACGCGAGGGGGACCAGCTCCTTCCATCCCATCCCCCCGCCACGCACGCCCCGATCGGGTTGACGCTCTTTCCCGCTCCAGATAGCTTGCTGAGACTTGGAATCATTCTAGATAAGCCCGTTTACGCGGGTGCCTTAGGATCCGAAATGCCCGGTACCCCGATCCTCAGAATCGAGAGTCTTCACGCCAAGGTCGCCGACGAGGAGCCGGAGATCCTCAAGGGGGTCGACCTCGAGCTCCCGCTGGGCGAGGTCCACGCGATCATGGGCCCCAACGCCTCGGGCAAGAGCACGCTGGCAAAGGTGCTGACCGGGCATCCCGGGTACCAGACCACGGCCGGCACGGTCACGTTCGAGGGCCGTTCCCTGCTCGAGATGGAGCCGCACGAGCGGGCCCGCGCCGGTCTCTTTCTCGCCTTCCAGTATCCGGTCGAGATCCCCGGGGTGTCGATCGCGAACTTCCTGCGCACGGCGATGCAGTCGCGGCTGGCCGAGGGGGAGGAGCTGGACCTCTTCGACTTCCAAGACCTCCTGCTCGACCGCATGCAGCTGCTCGGCGTGGACCCCTCCTTCGCGGAGCGGCCGGTCAACGACGGCTTCAGCGGCGGCGAGAAGAAGAGGAACGAGATCCTCCAGATGGCAGTGCTCAAGCCCAAGCTCGCTCTCCTGGACGAGACCGATTCCGGGCTCGACATCGACGCGCTCAAGGTGGTTGCACACGGCGTGAACACGCTGCGCCGGGAGGATCCGACCATGTCGGTGCTGCTGATCACGCACTACCAGCGCATGCTCGATTACATCACGCCGGACGTGGTCCATGTCATGGTGGACGGCCGGATCGTTCGCTCCGGTGGCCCGGAGGTCGCGATCTGGCTCGAAGAGGAAGGATACTCTAGCTGGCGAGAGGCCGAAGAGAAGGCCGTCGCCGAGAGATAGCAATGCCTAACAACGCAGTCGTCGAGCGGCTTGATCTCGATCAGAACAAGTACGACTTCCGCACGGTGGACCAGCCGGTGTTCCGCACCGAGCCGGGGCTCTCGGAGGAGGTCGTGCGCGCCATCTCCACGCACAAGGAGGAGCCGGAGTGGATGCTCGACTTCCGGCTCAAGGCGTACCGGATCTACCTGAAGAAGCCCATGCCGACCTGGGGCTCGGACCTGTCGGATCTCGAGAACGTGCTCGACCAGATCTACTACTACGTGCGCCCCCAGGACCGCATGATGAACTCCTGGGACGACGTGCCCGAGAGCATCAAGGACACCTTCCAGAAGCTCGGCATTCCCGAAGCCGAGCAGAAGGTCCTGGCGGGGGTCGGCGCGCAGTACGAGTCCGAGATGGTCTACCACTCGCTCAAGAAGGAGTGGGACGACAAGGGGGTCATCTTCGATTCGATCGAGGACGGGCTCCGGAAGCATCCCGAGCTGTTCCGGAAGCACTTCGCCACCGTGATCCCCCCGGCGGACAACAAGTTCTCCGCGCTGAACTCGGCGGTCTGGTCGGGCGGCTCGTTCGTGTACATCCCCAAGGGCGTGCATCTCGATACCCCGCTCCAGGCGTACTTCCGCGTGAACCAGGAGCGCATGGGGCAGTTCGAGCGCACCCTGATCATCGCCGACGAGGGAAGCCGCGCCCATTACATCGAGGGGTGCACGGCGCCGGCCTACACGACCGAGTCGTTCCACTCGGGCGTGATCGAGATCGTGATCGCGAAGGACGCGCACTTCCGCTACACGACGATCCAGAACTGGTCGCGCAACATGTACAATCTCGTGACCCAGCGCGCGCTGGTGAACGCGGGCGCGACCATGGAGTGGCTGGACGGGAATCTCGGCTCCAAGGCGACCATGAAGTACCCGTCCTGCTACCTAATCGGCGAGGGGGCGCACGGGTCGATCCTCTCGATCGCGTACGCGGGCGACGGCCAGCACCAGGATACGGGCGGCAAGGTCGTGCACGCCGCGCCGCGGACCACGTCGACGATCGTCTCGAAGTCGATCTCCAAGGGGACAGGGCGGGCCACGTACCGTGGCCTGTGCAAGGTCTACGAGGGCTCGACCGCCTCGCGCTCGAACGTCGAGTGCGACGCGCTCCTGATCAACGAGACCGCGCGCAGCGACACGTACCCGTACATCGAGATCGAGGAGCGTTCCGCCAACGTCGGCCACGAGGCCACCGTCTCCAAGATCGGGGAGGAACAGCTCTTCTATCTGACGAGCCGCGGGATGACCGAAGAGGAGGCGATGGCGCTCATCGTCCGCGGGTTCATCGAGCCGATCGCCAAGCAGCTGCCGCTCGAGTACGCGGTGGAGCTGAATCGCCTGATCGAGATGGAGATGGAGGGCTCCGTTGGGTAAGGTGCATGGCTGAGGCGGTTGCAGATCGGGTCGGGCAGAGGTGGGGCGCGGGCGGCAGGCTGGACCGGGAGGCGGTCGAGCGGCTGGCCGCCCACGAGCCGGCCTGGCTCGCCGAGCGGCGGATGCACGCCTGGCGCGTGTACGAGGCCACACCGATGCCCGACACGCACCACGAGGAGTGGCGCCACACCGACCTCGCCCACAAGCTGCCGCTCGACGCGCTGCGCATCCCCGACGTGGAGCCGCTGCCTGACGACCAGCGCGCCTGGCCCCTCCTGCTCCGGCGCGCGATGGAGGAGGACGAGGACGCGGCCGGCCATCTGGTCCTCGCGGACGGATGCGTGGTGCACACGGACATCCGCACGGACCTGACCTCCCGCGGCGTCGTGCTGATGTCGCTCCGTGAGGCGGTGAGCGCCCATCCCAAGCTGCTCCGCGAGCATCTGGCCACCCAGGCGGTGCCACCGGAGGAGGGGAAGCTCCAGGCGCTCAACGCCACGCTCTGGACCGACGGCGTGTTCCTCTGGGTCCCGCGGGGGGTGCGCCTGGAGCACCCGGTGCGGGTGACCCGCTGGTACTCCGAGCCCGGTGCGGCCTACTTCTCCCGGACGCTAATCGTGGCGGAGCCCACCAGCGAGCTGGCCTACGTGGACGAGGCGCTCTCGGACGATCTGGACGAGACCACGCTCACCTCCACCGCGGTCGAGGTGATCGCACGGGACGGAGCGCGGGTGCGGTACGTCTCCGTGCAGAGGCTCGGGCGGGGCGCCTTCTACCAGGCCGCGCAGCGCACCCTCGCGGAGGGCGACGCCACCCTCGATACGCTGAATGTGAGCCTGGGCGCAAGCACCACCCGGGTGGATCTGAACGCACGGCTGCTCGGTCCGGGCGCCGAGAGCAACATGCTCGGGCTCTATTTCGGCGACGGCGACCAGCACTTCGACCACAACACCAGCCAGGACCACGTCGCTCCGGCGGCACGGAGCGATCTGCTCTACAAGGGCGCGCTGGACGGCGCGAGCCGCTCGGTCTTCCGGGGCGTGATCCGGGTGGCCAAGGGGGCGCAGCAGACCGATGCTTATCAGACCAACCGGAACCTGATCCTCTCTGAGCACGCGCGCGCGGACTCACTCCCGAAGCTCGAGATCAACGCCGACGACGTGAAGTGCTCGCACGGCGCGTCCGTCGGACAGCTCGACGAGGAGTCGCTCTTCTATCTGATGAGCCGCGGGCTGACGCACGACCAGGCGGAGCGGCTGGTGGTGATCGGGTTCCTGGGCGAGGTGATGCAGCGGCTGCCGCTCGGAAGCGTGTCCACCAAGGTCAACCGGGTGATCGAGGAGAAGCTCCGTATCGGCGTCCATGCCTGAATGGGTCCGGGTGGCCGCCCTCGAGGAATGCCAGCCGGGGCGGCTCCTCGGCGTGGAGGCGGGCACCGAGCGGATCGTCCTCGCGAACGTGAAGGGTGACGTCTACGCGCTGCTCGACCGCTGCACCCATCAGGATTATCCTCTGTCGGACGGAGAGCTCGACGGCGCGCGCCTCGAGTGCATCTACCACGGCGCCAAGTTCGACGTGTGCACCGGGCGCGCCGTGCAGCTCCCTGCGATCCGTCCCGTGAGGACGTTTCCGGTCGAGGTGCGCGACGGCAAGATCTTCGTCCAGGTATAGGGTAGGTATGACTCCATCGGCAGTTACCGCGTCCGTTCCCTCGGGGGCCGGCATCGACCCCACGACGCTGCGCGGGGATTTTCCGATCCTGGCGCAGACGGTCAACGGGCACCCACTGGTCTATCTCGACAACGCCGCGACGTCCCAGAAGCCGCGCGCGGTGCTCGACGCGACGCTCGAGTACTACACGCGCGACAACGCCAACGTCCATCGCGGGATCCACGAGCTCTCCCGGCGGGCCACGCTCGCGTACGAGAGGGCGCGTGCGCGGATCGGACGCTTCATCGGGGTGGAGGATCCCGGCGAGGTGATCTTCACCCGCGGGACGACCGAGTCGCTCAACCTGATGGCGTTCAGCTGGGGGCTCGAGTTCCTGCGCCCGGGCGACGAGATCCTGCTCACCGGGATGGAGCACCACTCGAACATCGTTCCCTGGCAGCTCGTGGCGCGCCGCACGGGCGCGGTGCTGCGCTGGCTCGAGCTGGACGACGAGGGGAAGCTCCGGCTAGAGGAGCTGCCGTCGCTGCTCTCCGAGCGCACGCGGCTGGTGAGCCTGATGCACGTCTCGAACGCGCTCGGGACCATCAATCCCATCGCCGAGATCGTGCGCACGGTCCGCGCGCGCGCGGACGCGGTAGTGGTCGTCGACGGCGCCCAGGCCGTGCCCCACCTGCCGCTCGACATGGCTGCCCTCGGCTGCGACGCCTACGCGTTCAGCGGCCACAAGATGTGCGGTCCGACCGGAATCGGGGTGCTGTGGGCGCGCCGCACCCTGCTCGAGGCCATGCCGCCCTTCCAGGCTGGAGGCGAGATGATCCGGATCGTCGAGCGCGAGGCAAGCACGTGGGCCGACCTCCCGCACAAGTTCGAGGCCGGAACTCCGGATATCGCAGGGGCGGTCGGGCTGGGCGTGGCCGTAGAGTATCTGGACGGGATCGGGATGGAGCGAATCGCCGCGCACGAGCGCGAGCTGCTAGGCTACGCGCTCGAGCAGCTCGTCGAGGTGCCGGGCTTCCAGGCACTCGGCCCGCGGCGGCTCGAGGAGCGCTCGGGCGTGATCTCCTTCACCCTGGGCGACGCCCACCCGCACGACATCGCGACCATCCTGGATTCCGATGGGATCGCGATCCGCGCGGGGCACCACTGCGCGCAGCTCGTCATGCGCCGTTTCGGCGTTTCGGCCACCGCGCGCGCCTCGTTCTCCTTCTACAACACGACCGAGGACGTGGACCGGCTGGTGGCCGGACTCTCCCTCGTGCGCGGAATCTTCGGCTGACCTCGCAGGACGCGCGGGCCCCGCTCATGGACCAGCCTCCCCTCAGCTCCCTGTATCAGCACCTCATCCTGGACCACTACCGTCATCCGCGGAACCGCGGGGACCTCCCCGACAAGACGGTCGAGGTGCACATGGCCAATCCGGTGTGCGGGGACGAGATCCGGCTCCAGCTCAAGGTCGAGGGCGACGTGATCGAGAGCGCGCGCTTCATCGGTTCGGGATGCTCGATCTCGCAGGCTGCGGTCTCGATGATGACCGGACTCCTCCAGGGGCGGCGCCTCGCGGACGCGGACACCCTCGCCGCCCGCTTCACCCGCATGATGCACGGCGATCCGGAGGCCGCGCACGACCGGGGGCTCGGCGACCTGCGCGCCCTCCAGGGGGTGAGCAAGTTCCCGGTGCGGATCAAGTGCGCGCTGCTCGGATTCGACGCGCTCCAGGAGGCGCTCAAGCGCGTGGGGCAGGCGCCTTCACAGGCGGAGGGCAGCCGCTGAATCCCGTCCCGGTCTGGTCCGGCGAGGTCACCGATCCCGTGGTGGGAACCGTCCGGGTGTGGGTGACGGAGTCGGGCGTGCGCCGGATCGACTTCCGCTCCGAGCCGGATCCCGAGCTCGGCCACGCCCACCCCGGCGAGGCGCTCTCCTCCACTCCACCGCCCCCGCATCTGGACGCGACCATCGCAGCGCTCCGCGAGTACTTCGCGCGCGAGCGCCGGAACTTCGATCTCCCGCTGGACCTGAGCCCCGCCACTCCCTTCCAACGGCACGTGTACGAGCGGCTGCTCAGGATCCCCCACGGTCGGGTCGCTACGTACGGCGAGGTGGCCCAGGAAATCGGGGAGGACCTGAGCATGGCGCGCGCGGTCGGACAGGCGGTCGGCGCCAATCCGATCGCGATCGTGGTTCCCTGCCACCGCGTGGTCGCGGCGGACGGACGCCTCGTGGGATTCACCGGGGGAATCGGTCGCAAGGCGGCGCTGCTCAAGCTCGAGGGGATCGAGGTGGACGGCTCGCGCCCGTCCTCGCGGGCCCACCCGGAGATCATCCGGCTTCCGCTCTGAGCCGCGCCGGCACGGCGCCTGCTCCTCCCTCGCACCGCGCGGCGGCCCGCGGGCCGGATCACCTTCACCTTCGGAACCGACGCGCCCTTCCCCGGCTACCGGATCGCGTGGAACGACGAGCGCACGGCGAGCTGCGGCGACGAGGCGATCGAGCTGCCGGTGATCTGCGAGGCCGAGCAGATCTGCGATCAGACGAACCGGCTCACCTGGGCGCTCGCGGCGGCCGACAGCGGCCTGGTGCGCCTGGCTGAGCTGCGCGCTCCCCCGCGCCTGGCGACGTGATGCACCCGGCCTCCGCAGGGGGCGCGCCCGCGCCGTGAGAGCGCCCGCCCCTGGCTCAAGATCCGCCTGGAGCCGCTCGACGCCCACACGCAGGACCGACGTCCGACCGTGACCCATCGTCCTGTGGACCCGCCCGGTTGCAGAACGTGCTCCGGCTCTACCTGACCTGCGACTTCGAGGCGGTGACCACGCTTGCGGCCGCGCTCCGCTCGCCCAATCCCTTTCGCGCCTTCCACGTCGAATCGCCGCGGCGCATCGTGGTGGACGTGAGCAAGTAGGAGCGGTCCTCAGGCTCTCGGATCGAGCAGCACCTTGATCGAGCCGGTCCTCCGCCGGTTCGCGGCCGCCCGCAGCGCGTCGCGAAACTGCCCGAGCGGGAACTGGTGGGTGACCATGCGCTCGACCGGCGCACCGGTCTCGACCAGCAGCTCCTGGGTGACCTCGAAGGTGTGCGCGTCGCGCCCACGCCACCGCTCCGTCCCGTACCCCACGAACCCCTTCACGTCCAGCTCGCGCGCCCACAGGAAGGTGAGGTCGAGCTTGGAGAGCTGCGCAGCGCACCCGAGCAGCACGATGCGGCCGCGCGCCGTCGCGAATCGGAGCGTCTGATCGAGGCTCTCCTTGCTGCCCACGCAGTCGTAGATCAGCGGGAAGCCGCCGCCGGCGTAGACCTCGGGGCCGACGATCGGTAGGTACGCCTGCGCGCCGCTCTCGATCAGTGCCTGGCGGGCGGTCTCCCCCGGTGCCACCACGGCGTTGGCTCCCAGCGCCCGTGCCAGCTCCGCCTCGTGCGCGCGCTTGGTCTGCGCCACCACCTGGCCCTCGAAGCCGGTCGCGCGCAGCGCCCACACGGTGGCGAGCGCGATCGGACCGCTGCCGATCACGAGCACCGCGTCGCCGGGCCGGGGCGCCTGCCGGAGCGCCGCGTGCATCCCGATCGAGAGCGGCTCGACCAGCACAGCGATCCGGTCGGAGAGCGCGGGCAGGACGGCGTGGAGCTGGGAGTCGTGCGCGAGCAGCCGCTCCCCCCAGCCACCCGGCAGGGAGCGGTGATAGCCGATCGTGAGTCCGTGCGCCATCGGCTCTCCGCCGACGCGCTGCGGTCCCGCCTCACCCGCGTTCTCGCAGGTGGAGGCCAACCCCTCCGCGCAGGAGCGGCACCACACGGTGCGGCCACGCGCGGCGCACGAGATCATCGGATCCACCACGACCCGCTGGCCGAGCTCGAGCCCGCGCACCTCGGAGCCCAGCTCCACCACCCGCGCGAGGATCTCGTGCCCGATCACCGCGGGAAAGGAGCCGAACGGCTCCATCGCGGGGCTCGCGTTGTAGCCGAGGTTCCCGATATCGCTGCCGCAGATTCCGGCGAGCACGGTCTCGAGCCGGACCCAGCGGGGACCGGGGAGCGGCGGCTCGGGCAGCTCACGCAGCGACACGCCGCTCGGCCTCCCAAACAGGAACGCGTCGCTCACCCGCCCGGCCGACTTGCCGAGCAGGTAGCGCGGAATCGAGACGTCGAAGACGACTCCGCGCACCGCTAGAACTCGTCGAGCATGCGGAACTCCTCCCCGAAGGGAATCGGCGACCATCCCTCGGGGGGCGGGCGCTGCCCCGGCAGCGTCCCCATCAGGAAGCGCTCGCCCGCCGCGCCGGAGCCCATCACCTCCTCGCCGGAGCGGGCGTCGGCAGGGCCGCCGGTGCGCCGCCCTCCCACCCACCGTCCCGCGATCTCGGGCAGATCCGGATCGAGGAGCCCGAACCCGGCGCTGGAGTCTTCGTCCTGCGCGGCCATGGGATCGAGCAGACGTAGCATCGGACCGCGCAGCAGGGCCGCGGTATCCATCCAGAGCCCGCGCGGCCGCCCCGTTCCCGCGCGCCGTGCGTGGCGCAGCCGGCGGTCGATCCCCTCGCCGGGAAGGGCGTCGTAGAGGACCGTGCCGAACTGGTCGCGCTGCGCGGAGATCCAGCCGAGCAGCGCATCGTGCGCCGGGCGGTCGAGCGCGGTCAGCTCCAGTACGCGCATCCGGTCGCCCGCGCGCACGATGCGCGTGACCGCGTAGCCGGTGGGGCGCCCCTCCTCATCGCAGTGCACGTGCGAGGTGGTGCGTGGATCGGCGAGAAAGCGCCAGCCAGCTCGGGACGCTCGATCAGCTCGGTCGATCCGCGCGCGACCGCCGGGTAGAGCGCGCGCAGCTCGTCCGGCCCGAAGCGGTGCCGCAGGAGGGTCCCGATCAGTGAGAACCCCAGGTCCGCGTAGAACGACGTGCGGAAGGGGAAGAGCGCGCCGAGCACGCACCCCCGCTCGCGGCCGATCCGGAGCGCCTGCACGCACATCCGGCGCGCCAGCCCGCGGCGCCGGTAGTCCGGCGCGACCGCGACCGCCGCGAGCCCGAGGGTGGGCCAGCAGCGGCCGCGCGCGTGCAGCGTGAGCCGGTAGGTGCGGAGCGCCCCCACCGCCATACCGCCCGCGCGCGCGATCCAGCAGTCCGCGAGGCTCCCGTACGTCATCCCCTCGCACAGCTCGCGCGTGCGCTCCAGCGCGTTCCGCGACGGGAACGCCTGGCTCCAGAGGAGCGCGAGCTCCTCCACGTCCTCGGTACGCGCGGGTTGGAGGGGAGGTGGCGGGGTGAGCCATTGGTACGTGGAAGGTTAAGCCGGCCGGGCCGGCACCGGCCAGCGCCGCCGTCCGGCGGCGGTCGGGAACGGCCACCCTCCGGACGGGTTCAATCGGCCCCGTTTCCGCGCCCCGGAACCCGAGGTAGCACGTCCATGAAGGCGGTCATCGTGGCAGGTGTGCGGACTCCGTTCGCCAAGGCCGGCACCGAGCTCCGCAAGCTGTCCGCGATCGATCTGGGCAAGGTCGCGGTGCGCGAACTGCTGGCGTGCGCGGGGGTCCCCGCGCAGGCGGTGGACCAGCTCGTGTTCGGGACCGTCGTGCACGATCCGCTGGCGCCCAACATCGCACGCGAAGTCGGGCTGGCCACCCTTCCCAAGAGCGTGCCGGCGACGACCGTCTCCCGTCAGTGTGCCACCGCCAACCAGGCGATCACCGACGCGGCGAACCTGATCGAGGTAGGGAACGCGCAGATCGTGGTCGCGGGCGGATCGGAGTCGCTCTCGCACATCCCGATCCTCGTCTCGGAGAAGCTCTCCGACGTCCTGGTCGCGCTGTCGAAGGCGAAGACCTTCGGCGAGCGCGTCTCAACCGCCGGACGGATCCGCCCCAAGGACCTGATCCCGCGCAGCCCACAGATCGCGGAGCCCACCACGGGCGAGACGATGGGGGAGTCTGCCGAGCGCATGGCCAAGGAGAACGGGATCGCCCGCGCGGACCAGGACACGTGGGCGCTCCGCTCACACCAGCTCGCCACCCAGGGAATCGCGGACGGCCGCATCGGCGCGGAGATCGCACCCGTGTACGTGCCTCCGCGCTTCGAGCGGCTGGTCGAAGCGGACAGCGGCGTGCGCACCGACACGACGCCCGAGAAGCTCGCCGCTCTGAGGCCAGTCTTCGACCGCAGGCACGGGTCGGTAACGGCCGGCAATTCCTCTCCGCTCACCGACGGCGCCGCAGCGGTGCTGCTGATGGCCGAGGAGCGCGCGCGCGCCGACGGCATCGAGCCGCGCGCGCGCATCCGGAGCTACGCGTTCACGGCCCTGGACCCCGCCGGACAGCTGCTCGGCGCGCCTGCTTACGCTGCCCCGATCGCGCTCGACCGGGCCGGCGTGAGCATGAAGGACATCGGGCTCATGGAGATGCACGAGGCCTTCGCGGCGCAGGTGCTCACAAACCTCCAGCAGCTCGCCTCGGACGAATTCGCCGCGCAGAAGCTCGGGCGCGTCCGCGCGGTCGGGCACCCACCGATCGAGAAGATCAACGTGATGGGCGGCTCGATCGCGCTCGGCCACCCGTTCGCGGCGACCGGCGCGCGCCTCACCACCACGCTGGTGAACGAGATGCAGCGCCGCGACGTCGCGTTGGGGCTGCTCACCGTCTGCGCCGCGGGCGGTATGGGCTTTGCCATGGTGCTCGAGCGCATCTGACGCCCGAGTCCCCCGCCCCTTGCCCCGGTCCCTGCCCCAGTCCCTGGCCTAGTCCCTCCGCCCCGCTTCCATGATCCGCTCCGTGGTCCTCGTCCTCGCTGCCGCGCTGCTCGCGCTCCCGGCGGCGGCGCAGACCGCGCGTGAGGCCCAGATCCCGCTCGATCCGGAGCGCGGCATCCTCGAGGTCACCGCCGAGCTGTGCCGCGAGCTGGGGCTGTACGAGGACGTCCCCGGATTCCAGGCGGCGCGCCTCTTCCGGCTCGAGGACGGCACCCTCGTGCTCGAGGTGAGCCGTCTCCAGGACGGGCGGCTAGTCCGCGACCGCGAGCGGGTCGACGAGGCCCGGCTGGCGGCCCTTCGCTCCGACCTCGCCGGGCGGCTGGGCGCGCGCGGCCAGCTCTGCGCCTGCTGGACCGGAGCGGGCTCGTGCTCGTGGAGACGATCCTCGGGCTCGGCTTCTACGGCTGGGCTGTCCCGGTCGGCTTCGACATCGACAGCGACCGGGGGGCGGTGGCGGCGTACCTGCTCACCGCGGGCGCGAGCTTCTACCTCCCTTACCGGATCACGCGCAACACGTCGGTAACCGTGCCGGGCGGGCAGCTCCTGCTGCCGGTCGCGTGGGCGCTGTTCGAGGACGAGGAAGCGGACGACGACGAGAAGCCGATCGTCGCGTCCGTGCTGGCCGGCGCCGCGGCGGGGCTGCACTTCGGCAACCGCACCCTGCGCGAGCGCTCGCTCTCCGGGGGAGACGGGCTGCTGGTGATGGCCGGGCACGTGGCTGGCGGGCTCGGCACGCTGGGCGTCACCTACCTGCTGGACGGCGGCGAGCCCGAGGACGAGCTGCTCTACCTGACCACCTCGCGCTCGGCTCGGCCGCCGGAGCGCTGCTCACCCTGACCGCGGTCTCCTCACGGACGCCCGTGGGCAGCGCCGCGCGCGGGATGGACCGGATCAGCGTGGAGAGGTGGACCCGGGCGCGGCCCTCCTCCCGCTGCTCGCGCGCGGCAGCGAGCGCGCGCTGCGGGCGCCCTTTCTGACCCTGAGGCTCTAGCGGTCCGCGTCTCCCCATGACTCATCTCGCCTCGAGCGGCCTCGCCACCATGATGCCGTCCTGGCTCTTGATGTCGAGAATGCGCTCCGCCAGCGGCAGCTCGCTGATCTGGACATCCTTGCCCACCAGCGGGGCGTGCATCAGGTGCAGGGTGCCATCCTTCCAGAGCGCGATCCCCGTGTGCGCAATGTCCAGCCCGTCGAGCGTGCTGGTCGCGGCGATCACGTCGCCCGTCTGGATCCGCTCGGCGACCGCGGCGACGCGACGCTCGGGAAGGTAGTGGCGAGGCACCTCGTTCAAGCGTCGCTCGATGCGCCCGATCTCCGCATAAACGGACGTGTCAGCGAGCTGCTTATACGCGTCCCGGTGCGCGGTCATGAAGGTGATCGGCTCCGGGTCCACGACGCCGCCCAGTTCGCTCGTGACGAGCTGCAAGACGCCCTTGCGCTCGTTGTCAGCCAGCCACTCGCTGAAGTAGTGGAGGCGCGAGGGGTATCCGGCCAGCCGGCCGTCGCGGTAGCGGATGCGCGTGATCCGTTCGGCGTACCTCCGCATCGCGTCCTCGGGACGGTCGAGGATGTCGCGCGGCTCCTCGCGCACGAAGTGCGCGAGCGCGAGGATGTTCTCGATGTACGTGACGCAATCGTAGGCGCGCAGGTTGATGACAAGGCGCTCCGGTCCCGACGGGTCGAGCGTCTGCGGGATGTAGGGCGCCCCCACGAAGGTCTCCCCGATCCTCGCGACCCGCTCTCCCACCGGCAGCCGGTCGACGCCGTTCTCCCAGGCCCAGGTGACCGTCGCGCGCAGCACCTCCCGGTCCTGCCGGGTCCAGGAGGGCAGCCCCGGTACAGTGTCCCCCTGGACCAGCGCGCCCCCCTCGGCGGCCGGCCGTACGTAGGCGTCGGTGGCGCCTCCGGGCGCCTCGGGGGCGCGTACCTCGTCGCTGGCCTCCGCGCCGGGCTCGTCCGGCCCGGGCGCCTGCTCGTCAGGCGCGGCCGGCGCGCAGGCGCACGCCAGCGCCGTCGCGAGGATGAATCCAGTCATGTTGCTCATCCTATTCCTCCGGGAACCCGCCCGGCCGAAGCCGCCGCCTCTGGGGCGGCCCGGCACCCGGGCGGGGTATGTGTGTAGACCTCGTCTCTCTCCCCCCAAGATCCACGCAGGAGCCAGGCCAAAATGCCGTACCCCGAGATGATGATCGCGCCCATGCGCGAGGACCTCCGCCGTATCGGATTCCAGGAGCTCCACACCGCCGCGGAAGTGGACGAAGCGCTCGGCGCCGAGCAGCGCCCGACGCTGCTGGTCGTGAACTCGATGTGCGGGTGCGCCGCGGGCGCCGCCCGGCCGGCGATCGGCATGTCGCTCCAGCACGAGAACCGGCCGGAGGTGCTGGTCACGGTCTTCGCCGGGCAGGATCTCGAGTCGACCGAGCGGGCGCGCGAGTACATCGTGGGCTATCCGCCCTCGTCGCCCTCGATCGTGCTCTTCCGGGGCGGGGAGCTGGTGTGGATGCTCGAGCGGCACCAGATCCAGGGCCGCTTCCCCCACCAGATCGCGCAGGACCTCAAGGGCGCCTACGACGAGTACTGCTCCGGCGCGGCCCGCGCCTGAGCCGCGCGGCGGACGCTAGGCCGCGGTCCGCGCCCGGCGCCGGGCGGCGATCAGCCCGTCGAGGCTGAAGCCGCCCGGCCCGTTCGCGGCCAGGAACAGCCAGATCGACAGATAGAGCAGCGCCAGCTCCCCCTGGTTCTGGATCGGCCAGGGCCCGCGCGGGAAGTGTGCCTGGAGATACGCCCACGCCATCTCGAGCGCGAGCACCACGGCGACCGGGCGGGTGAGCAGCCCGAGCGCGATCAGGAGCCCGCCCCAGAACTCCAGGATTCCCGCCAGCCAGATCTGCGTCAGCGCTTCGGCCGCTCCGTTCGCGCCCAGTGCCCCGAACAGCTTCTGCGCGCCGTGCTGCATGAAGAGCAGCCCCGCCGCGATCCGCAGCACGTTCAGGAAGAAGTGGCTGGCGCCGCTCCGCGCCCCCTCGCTCGTCGTCACAGGATCGACTTTCCCAGCGCGCTCGCCATCAGCCCGATGGCGAGCCGTCCGCTTCGGTTCTCGGCATCCAGCACGGGGTTGAGCTCCACCACCTCGAGGCTGACCAGCCGGCCCGAGCGGGCCGCCTTTTCGCACACGAGGTGGGCCTCGCGGTAGGTGAGCCCGCCGGGAACCGGCGTGCCCACGCCAGGAGCGGTCATCGGGTCGATCCCGTCCAGATCGAAGGAGAGGTGGAATCCGGCGGTCCCGCTGGTCACGCGCGCGATCGCCTCGTCCATAATGATCGCGATGTCCGGAGCGGACGTACCGGGCCGCGCGTCCTCCGCCTCCTGGATCACGCTGGTCGCCATGGCCGGGGCTTACCCCTCCCCGTCACGACGTGGTTCCCGGTCGGCGGGGGCCCGTTCCGCCGTCCGGCAGCCGCCTCTGCCTCCGCTCCTCGCGCACGCGACGTTTTCGCCCCGCGGCCGGACTCGCCGGGGTAGTGCACCTTGATGCCCACCCCTCCCATGAGCGCGACACCGGTCACGCGCAGGGTCGGCGCGGACGGATCGACGGGCTCACCCGCGCCCTCGCCGTGGTCGAAGCCCACCATGATCCCGATTCCGGTAGACTCGAGTCGAACGCCCGGAGGGGCGAGGATCTCGATCACGCCCCAGAACGCGAATGCCTGTACCTCGGTGACGCCGGGAAGGAGGACCGCCTCGCAGAAGTCGAGCTCGACGCCGCCCATGATCGCGAGGGCAGTGATCCGCCGCGCGGGCTCCCATCGCCCGCGCCGGGCGGATCCGCCCATCACCTCCCGGGGGCGCGGAGGCGCCGAGCGAGCGCGGGGGTGGGGCCGAGGGGCAGGCGCGCCTCCGGCGCGGGCGGGGAGCGAGGCGGAGAGGAGGTCGGCGAGCAGGGCGTCCAGCTCGGCCGCGGTGTCCGCGCGATGCGCGGTCTCGACCCGCCGCTCGAAGTCCTCGAGCCCCATCTCGTCCCGCGCAAACGCCTTGCACAGCGCGTCGATCACTTTCTGCCGCCGCGCCGGGGCGGGGTGCGGGGCTCATGCGTCGGCTACCCTCGTGTCCCGAGTCCGGACCCGGAGCCGGTTTCCGATCGTGCGCATCAGGAATCCGGCGGAGGGAGTCGGTCATGTTGCGAGAATCGTGGCGTATATCCGGAGTGGCCGCGCGGATCGTGCGCACCGCTCCGTCGGTAGAACGATGGGCACGGTTCGTGCTAAGCGCGCGTGCGCGAAGCCACCCTCAACGGCCAGGAGGAGCTATCCGAACCCTCGTCGTCAGCCTGCTAGGTGCCGCAGCCGTAGCCGCTGGTCTCGTCCTCATCCGTCAACAGAAGCTTCCGGATCCGCAGCTCCAGATCCGGGACGTGCATGCGGGCGAAAGCCAACCCGGGACCATCTCCCTCGAGAAGCTCCGGGAGCTCGGCTACTAGGCCGGGCGGCGGCGCCGAAAGCGCCCGTCGGCACCCCCCGAAACGAGAGCGGCGGCGAGGAATCCCTCGCCGCCGCTCTCCGTTTCTCGGGCATGCCTCAGCTCGCGAATTGGACCCGGTTCTTCTCGATGTAGCTGGTCCACTCGGAGGGCACGTCCGTATCGGGAAAGATGGCCTGGACTGGGCACTCCGGCTCGCAGGCGCCGCAGTCGATGCATTCGTCGGGGTGGATGTAGTACTGATCCTCCGCATCGTAGATGCAATCCACGGGGCAGACCTCGACGCAGCTCGCGTCCTTGGTTCCGATGCACGGCTCGGCAATGATGTACGCCACTTCCCAAGACCTCCCAGCATTGCGACGCAGATTGCGCCGAAGGGCGCACAACGATGTCTGGAGAGGGATGGGGCCGCAAGCCTCATTCCGCGGCGTCGGAAGGGGCCCCACGCTCGGTGCCGGGCGCGCTCCGACCCACCCGTCGCGCGAGGGTCCGGGCAAAGGCGCCGCACCAGTGCGCGAAGCGGCGCGCGAGCACCTCGTCGGTCCGCTCGGCCAGGGGCGCGTAGACCCGCTCGGCCTCCTCGAGGATGCGCTCCTGAGCACCGCGCTCGGACCAGAACTTGGCGTGCCGGCAGTGGTCCAGCCGCTCGGCGAGCGCCACCAGGCATACCTCCGTCGGCGCGGTCACCAGCGCCTCGACCGCCCCCTCTCCCGAAAGCGGGACGCTCGCCACCCAGCGGGCCAGCGGCTCGCCCAGCTCGGCGCCGATCAGCTCCAGGGGGACGCACAGCTCCGGCCGAGCGCTCTCCACGAGCGCCGCGGCGGCCAGCGCGAGCGGATTGCGCACGCCTGCGTCCAACGCCAACACAAGCACCGTCCGGCCCGGGTGCAGGAAGTCGGGATCGTGCTCCCCGAGCCGCGCGCGGCGCGGCTCCATGGCCAGCCGGTATGCGCTCCGAACGAGCGCCACCTCGTCCGGGGCGAGCCCCAGCTCGGCGAGCGTCCGGCAGACCCGCCCCTCCATCGCGCCGTCGCGCGTGAGGAGGCCGTTCACGCGAGATGCAGCTCGAAGTGTGCGATGGTGGCGCGGAGCGCCTCGTCGAGCTGCAGGCTCGGGCCGCCGAACGGGTGGCCCACCTCGTACGTGTGGCCCGCTCCTTCCACGATCCGCAGGCGAGCGTCGGCCGCCGCCCCCGCCAGAGCGCGCGCTTCCGCCAGCTCCACCGTGTAGTCCTCCTCGCCGTGCACAATCAGCCACGGCACCGAGACCCGGCTCGCAGCAGCCTCGACGTCGAGCGCCTCTCTGCGCGCCTCCAGGTCCTCGAGCAGCCCGACGTCCAGCGGCATCTGCTGGCCGGTGCGGGTGTTGAGCGCATAGATCCGCCCCCTCGCGCGCCACTCCGCCCGCGTGGCCTCGCTCCACCGGTCGAAGGTGCTCACCGCCGACCAGGTGACGAGGGCGCGCACGCGGGGGTCGCTCGCGGTGTGGACGATCGCGTCTCCACCGCCGCGGCTGTGCCCCAAGAGCCCCAGCCGGAGCGGGCGCCGCGGCAGGAGGTCGCCCTCCATGATCCAGTCAGCGACCCACCCCATCTCTTCGACCTCCTTGGAGAGGGTGTTCGCCGCGAACGCCTCGAGGTCGGTGAACCGTTCCGGATCCGAGCCGAGCCCGGAGCCCGAGAAGTTGAACGAGACCACCGCGTGCCCCGAGCCGGCGATCATGCGACAGACGTGCGGGAAGAACGCCCAGTCCTTGAAGCCCTTGAAGCCGTGCAGGACCAGAACCGCCGACCGGGGGGGTGGCCCGTCCGGGATGCGGACGTCGCCCCGCACCCGGCGCCCGCGGACCGGCTCGCGCTCGAAGGTGAGGTGGATCAGGCGTGCTCCCAGAGAGTGTCGGGGCGGCCGGCGCGTCGGTTCTCGACCCGCGCGAGGACGAAGAGCAGATCGGAGAGACGGTTCAGGTACACCAGCACTTCGGGCGGCACCGGATCGGTGGACGCGAGCCGGACCACGGCCCGCTCCGTGCGCCGGCACACGGTGCGCGCCAGGTGGAGCGCCGCCGCCGCCGCCGCTCCCCCGGGGAGCAGGAAGGCGCGGAGCGGCTCGAGCTCGCGGCCGGCCTCGTCCATCCACCCCTCCATCTCCGCCACCCGGCCGGCCGGCAGCGGAGGCGTCTCCGGGCGCGTGCGGCCCGCGGCAGGGGGAGGAGTCGCGAGCTCGGCCCCGAGCGCGAACAGATCGTGCTGCACCAGGGTGAGCCGACGCGCGGTTTGCTCGGAGGAGACCAGGGTGAGCGCCCAGCCCAGCGCGGAGTTCAGCTCGTCCACCTCGCCGTACGCGGCGACGCGCGGGTGATCCTTCGCCACGCGGCCACCACCGAAGAGCGCGGTGCGCCCATCGTCCCCGGCGCGCGTGTAGATCTTCATGTCGCCTCGTCAGCGGAGGGGGGCCGGGCTACCTTGTCGGCGCACCGTACCTTCGACAGCGGCCGAGGGCAGGTCAAGGACCGGAGAGACGATGGAGGCCTCGTATTCGTTCGCGGAGCTCGAGCAGCGCGCGAACGCGCTCTATTGGAGGTCCGACAAGAGCGTGAACCGGATCGCCCACGAGATGGACCTCTCCAAGGGGATGCTGTACGGGCTGATCCGGCCGCTCTCCTCCGAGCTTCCCTGTCCGCGCTGCTCCACCAGCCTCGAGCACGCCAACCGGACCGCGCGCGAGCGGGGGATGCTGAGCTGCCCTGACTGCGGCTTCGCGGGCGAGGGCGACGAGGTCCGCGAGCAGTGGGAGGAGCGGGCAGCGGCGGCGAGCGAGGGGCGCGGGTTGGTGGTGACTCCGCGCGCCGCGGCGCCCCACCCGGCCGGCGGGCTCACCACCCCCGCCCGCCACGATCCGGTGCTGATGGGCGCGGGACTGCTTCTCGTGGCCGCCGGCATCTGGCTCTTCCGGGAGCTCCGGAGGCGCTGAGCCGGGCGGAGACACCGACTCAGGACGACCCGTGAGTGATCCCTTCGAGACCGACACCCTGCCCGAGTGCGACAGCGCCTGCCGGACCGTGGAGGAGCGGTTCGCGCAGCGCATCACGATGACCGTCCCGGACAAGCACAACCCGCGGCTGCACCGGGTGATGGAGCTGGTCAACGCGGACGACGATCTGTACGCGCTCTGGCTCGCCGCCAACGTGAACGCGATCGAGCGGCTCCATCATCGTGCTCCGCACCTACGAGACGCTGCTCTTCCATCGCTGGGACGGAAGCGCGCTGGTGCCGATCGCGGACGGGACAGTGAACCTGAGCCCGCTGCGCGAGTCGCAGGGCGAGGGAGTGGGGATCGGGGCGGACGGTGTGGTGGCACTCACCAGCGAGGCCGGCGGCCCGGCGAGCATCACGATCCTGCGCTGCCGCCTCGACGGAGTGGAGAGCGGATCGGAGGGGTGACTGCTCAGGCCATGAGGTCGGAGCAGGGGCGCACCTCCGCGCTCACCGGGAAGACGCGGTCGGCCTGTGCGGCGGTGAGGTCAAAGCTCCCTGCGATCACGCCCTTGAGCACCGCGCGCGCGTCCATGGTGGGCTTCAGGTCCCGGTTCTCGTATAGCTGGGCGGGGGCGAGCCCCGGCCAATCCGCGACCACCGCGCTCCGCGCGACTTCGGTCCCGATCACGAAGGCCGCCCCCGCGGCTGTGCTTCCAAGCCATCCGCGGGAATCGCGGAGCGAGCCTCGCCCCGCTCGCCGACGGCTTCGCCCTCGCTCCCGGGCTCGCGCCACAGCGATGAACGGATGGCCCAGCACGGTGAAGCTGGATTCCACCATGGTGAGCAGCGAGGTGCCCACGATCAGCGCGGCGAGCACGAGCGCCGCGCTCACCCGGTTCGCGCTCTGGTGGAGTCCGGCCATGAGGTGCGACTCGTCGACCACGCGCACGCGCACGTCCATGTCCCCCTCGCCGATCGCGTCCAGCGCCCGGTTCACGCGCCCCGGCAGCTCCTGCACGAAGTCGCGCGTGTCGAGCAGCCCGGCGACCACGCTCCCCCTGCCGGGTCACGAGTAGGAGCTGGCGCCGTGCCAGCTCCAGCGCGTTCTCGCGGATCGCTTGCTGCGGATCGAATGCGGGATCGAGCCAACAGCGCGTAGCGGATCCGCTCAGCCCCACACCTCGAAGAAGTCCACCGCCTCCTCGGGCTCGCCGCCGCCGCCGGCGCCCAGGTAGGAGCGCCACAGGCGGCCGAGCTCCCGCACGAGCTCGGCCCTGGGCACGCCCGCAGGCGGCGCGCGGAGCGCGCCGGCCACGGCGGCGAAGCCCGTCCGCACGGCCGCCTCCGGATGCTCGTGACGGATCTCGTGGCCGCGCTCCAGCAGCACGCGCGCGACCGCATCGGCTCGGGCGCGGTCCACCTCCGCCGCCGCGGCGAGTGCCGGATCGAGCGCGGGCTCCCGCGCGAGCAACGAGACGACTGCATCGATGGCCGCGCCGAGGGACGCTTCCGCAGAAACGCCCGCGGCCAGCTCGCCCTCGAAGCGGGACCGTGCCTCGGCCACCAGCGCGCCCTCGAGGTGGCGGAGCAGCTCCTCCTTCCCCGAGAAGCGCTGGTAGAATGAACCCACCGAGGTCTGCGCGCGCGCGACGACGTCCTGCACCGTGAGCCCCTCCTGGCCCTGCTCGCGCAGGATCGCGAGCCCCGCCTCCACGATGCGCGCCAGGGTGCGCCGGCTGCGCTGCTGGCGCGGGGGGCGGGGGGGTTGGGTGGAGGCGGGCAATGGAGGTCCGGTCGCGGTCGTCCGGGGGCGCAGGAGGAGGGTGGCTCCCTGGCCGTGCGGATGTCCCTCCCCGTCGGCTGATAGAAGTCAGCTGCTAGAATCAGAATCCTGATTCTCTTCAGATGCCTCAGGATGGGGCCACGGCGCGCTCGAAGGCAAGAGAGTCGCTTCGGCGGAGGGCGCCTACCCCAGCGCCCCAGCCCTCCCGCGAAGAGCGTCCCATGAGGACATGGACAACTTTCGGCTCGGGTGCTGAGCGGGAGAGATGGGGAGTCGGCCGCCGGATGCCCCACAGGCGCTCTCCAGCCTCTCCTGCGCCGCTCGAGGACGCCGGCACCCGGTCCGCGTAATCTCCGGTGGGTCCGATGCCTCTCCAGAGCTCGCCCAGGAGTCCGGAGAGTCCCGGATTAGATTGCGGTAAGTCTCGGTCGGACCACGACATCGCCAACACAGAGGAGGGCACGATGGGAGCCGCTGCAGCTCCGGCATCGACCGCGGAGCCGCGCGGGTGCGCGTGGCCCGTGCGCTGACCGCGTCTACCGCCGCCCTCCGACCCGCGGCGCCCCGTACTCTGCATGGACGAGTCCCCTCGGCAACTGATCCGGGAGACGCGTCCGCCCCTGGCGGCCGCACCCGGTGTCGTCGCCCGCCACGACTACGAGATATGAGCGCTGCCCGCGTCCCGGCCCAGATCGAGCGCGTCGATGGCGCGAAGCCCCGCCTCGAGCCGCGCGGCATCGGGAGCGGGCGTGCCTTGTACCCACTCGACCCGCGCGTTAGTGGGCCGACGTCGTGAACAGACCGTCTTCGCCGATCCAGTAGACGTGCCCGCGGCCGCGGCCTTTGGACTGCACCGCGTCGACGCTCGTCACTCGCCCGGGCACGGTCTCGGTGAGCGCGTGGCGGTGGCTCGCGGAGGCAAAGCGGAAGCCCCGCTCGCGCAGCCGGCGGAACCCGCCCGTCAGCACGGGCTCGCAGCGCTCCAGCAGATCCGGCCGCAGCTGGTCGACCACCACGAGGGCGACCAGGCCCAGGAGCTCGGTACCGAGCTCCTGGGCCGGCAGCGGGAGGGCCGCGAGGGAGAGCGCGGCTGGAGCATGAGCGGGGCGCTCCGGTAAGCTCCCCGCTCATGCTCCCCCGCTCCCTGGCCAGCCTCGGGGCCGCTGCGGCGCTGGCCCTCATCACGGCCACGCCCGCGCACGCGCAGCTCGATCCCTCCGCCTACGGCGTGCAGCCCGGCGACCAGATCATCGCCGACTTCTACACCGCGGGCGGCGAGCCGCTGGCCTCCGTGCGTGGGGAGCGGCTGGTAGACCGGGAGGGGAACATCTTTCTGCCGTTCGTCGGCACGGTCTACGTGCAGGGACTGGACGCGGTCGAGATCCGGGAGCTACTCACTCAGCGGTTTTCGCCCTTCTACAACGATCCGGTGATCACCGTGAACGTGCAGCTCCACGTGAACGTCACCGGAGTCGTGCCGGGCCCGGGCCACTATCTGCTCGATCCGACGAGCACCATCGTGGACGCTCTCGCCCAGGCCGGGGGCGCGGGGGGCGAGGTGACCGTGGGCAACAACGTCGCCGGCAATCCGGGCGCGGTGCGGCTGCTGCGGGGGGGCGAGACGATCGTCCTCGACCTGCGCCCCGAGAGCCCCGATCCGGAGGTGTTCGAGATGCGCATCCAGTCCGGAGACTGGATCCACGTGCCCCCGTTCCCGCGCAGCCGCGGCCGGGACGATATCCAGTTCTTGGGAAGCGTCCTCTCGCTCTTCACCTCGGTGGTCGCGGCGATCGTCATCATCAGCCGCTGAGCGCACCATTCGTCGGCTGCGCTCTCGATCCTTCCTGCGCCCGGCCCGATTCGCCATCCCCGCGCCCGCGCGCCCGCGCAGATTCCGTCCCATGCCGACCACCCTGCTCGACGAGCGGAGCCGCCCGGACTTCCGCAGCACCTACTACGGGGCGCTGCTCGCGCGCGCGACCCGGCTGGATGTCGCGCTCACGCACCTCCGACGCTCGACCTGACCGAAGCCGAGCTCGGCCGGATCGCGCGAGTCCGGCTGCTCCTCTCGCTGGTGGGCGCGGCGGCGCTCGACGCCGAAGCCCACGCGGTTCTGCACCGGCCCGAGCTGGCGGAGAATCTGCGCAGGTTGATCCTGCTGCTCGAGCGAGGGGCGATCGCGGTGCGCTCGGCTCCGCTTGCGGGGTGGGCGCCGGACTTTTCCGTCTTCGGCGGGGAGACAGGCCCGTTCGCGCTGCTCGTCGGGTCACACCGCTTCGGCGTTGCCGCGTTCGGCGAACCCATGCTGGCGTCGGTCCACGGCAGGGACGGGGCGGCGCAGGCGCTGCTACGCTTCGAGGAGGTATGGGGACGCGCGTACGACATCGGGGCGCCGGTCGCCGGCATCCTGATCCGCGCGGAGAGGGGAGGAAGGGCCCGGTCCGAGGCGCGCCCGCAGTCTAGGCCGGAGGGCCAAAGCTCAAGGGAGACAAGAGCTTCCACGAACGCAGGTGCCCCCGGCATCGGTTGACACCCCTCGCTGCCCGCGCTAGGTTTTGCGTCTTCTCCGGTCGCCGGCGCGTCTCGGGGACGCATTCCGGCGTAGCTCAGTTGGTAGAGCAGGTGACTGTTAATCACCGGGTCGCTGGTTCGAGTCCAGCCGCCGGAGCTTTCAACCTTCCTCGAGCTGTGCCGCGACCCCCTCGGCAGCCAGGTGCGCGCTGCAGCGGAACGACTCGGCGTCGACCCGATTCGACTCGCCCGCTTCCTCGCGGACGGTATGCTCGCTGACGTCATGCGCCAGCTCCGGGAGGCGAGCAGCTCGGATCCGGAGATCGTGGGCCTCGCCGAGAGCTATCTCACCTTTCTCGACGAGGAGATGGAGCTGAGCGGGGACCGCTTGCGGCTGAGGCGGGTCGAAGCCTGAGCGGTCAGCTCCCCGGCGGATCGAGGGCGGGCAGGCGGCGGGCGATCCAGACGGTCCGGAAGACGGCGGTCCCCACCGTGCCCACCGCGATCACCGCGAGGACCGGAACGAGCAGCACCCCTCCCACGGCGTCCGCCCACGGGGCGTTCGGCCAGATGGCCGAGACCGTCCCGTCCAGGATGGCGCCGAATCCGAGCAGCATCAGCCGTTCCGCTCGCTGCATGACGCCGAGCTTGCAGAGGATCCCGACACTCTCGCCGCGCGCGCGCGCGTAGCTCACGAGCAAGGATCCGCCCAGCGCGGCGACCACGAAGGCGAGCCCGACGGGCGCGCCGCCGAAGCGCACTGCGAGCCCGACGAACGCGGCGAACTCGGCGAACCGGTCGAGCGTGGAATCCAGGAAGGCGCCGCGCCGCGATGCCATCCGGTGGCAGCGTGCGACCCGCCCATCCAGGATGTCCGCGACCCCGCCGAGCAGCACCGCCCATCCGGCGAGCGCGGGACGGCCGAACGCGAACGCGACGCCGGCCGCAGTCCCGAACCCCACTCCCGTGAGGTTCCAGAAGAGCGGGCTCAGCCCGGTCGCGAGGCTCAACCGCACGGCCGGGCCGAGAAACCAGTAGAACCAGTCGCGCAGGAAGGAGCCGAGCACGAAGCTGCCGCGCTCCTCGGCGGCGAGTGGATCCGGTCCCAGATGGCGGCGGCGGACGGCGTAGATCGGAATCGTGAGCAGTGCGAGCGCGAGCGCCTGCAGCAGGATCGCGAGCTCCTGCCTCACGGCCGCTCGCCCCGCGTGCCCGAGCCCGTCTGCGCACCGCGGGAGGCGCCCAAGGTGGCCGGACGCTGCCTCAGGACGCGTAGCGCCTTGGGCCACAGCAGAAGCAGCGGGAGCCGCCGCTCCCAGCGGGAGATCTCGACCCGCATCCCAGTCCTCCGCTGCACCTTGCGCGCAAGGTAGTCCAGCCAGTTGTCGAAGGTGACCACGTGCTTGAGCCAGCGCGCGGTCGCGCGCGCTTTCGAGCGCAGGAAGTAGAGCCGCACCGGGAGCCGGTCCAGCGCGCCCGGCGGTCGCGGAAAGCGGTACGTCGGCTCGGCCCCGTCGATCCGGATCAGCCGCTTCCTGGCGACCGCATCGTCGAGGATCCGCTCCAGCATGCCGACCAGGAAGGTACGCTGCGCGTCGAACACCTGACGCACCCGGTCCCCCGCCTCGGGCCGGATCTCGCCCGCGTAGGAGAGTTCGAGCATGCGGCGCGCGGCAGGCTCCGCCGTGAAGGGGGACTCGAGAGAGGGACCGACCCAGCGCGGCACGTCGGCGCGCGCCCCGTCGAGCCGCGCCTCGACCCACGCGGCGCTCGCGTCGTCGCGCGCGTGCAGGAGCGCGACCTGCTGCACGAGCCGCCCCTTCAGGAAGTGATCGGGCGCCCGCGGCCCGAGCGCCCGATCGAACGCGTCCGGCTCGATCACCATGATCTTGGCGACGGGCCCCGACTCCCATCCGTTCGGCGCGAGGGCGATCACGTTCGGGGCGAGCACGCGGTTGAGCGCGGCCACGAGCGCGGGAGGGCGGCGGGTCGCGCCCACGCGCCCGAGCCCCTGGTAGAAGGCGCGGTAGTCCTCGCACACGACCACCAGGTCGTACGCGCTGTAGCGGTCGGGCGAGGCCTGCACGAGGCGCGAGCCAAAGAGCAGCACGGCCCGGAGCTCGCTCGCACCGACGGCCGCCAGCAGCGCGTCCACCAGGCGCGCCGCTCCGGGATCAGAGCCGGGATCAGGGCGCTCACTCATGCGGCGGGCACGCGTGCGCGCAGCTCGTCGAGCGCGGCCTGCATCCGCGCCCTCATGTCCGCGATGAAGGGCTCCGAGTCCGTGCCGGGCTCCGGACTCTCGAACGGGCCCAGCGTCACGGCCCTCCCCTCAATTCTCGACACGGACTCGAGGAAGTCCGTCAGCCGTGCGCTCCTCCAGTACCCGTCGGCGACCAGCAGATGGACCGTCCAGCGACGCGCGCCCAGGATCGCGCGCAGCCCCCCATCCTGCCAGGGCCCGATCCGCCCGTCGCCCGTGCGGTGCCCCTCGGGGAAGAACACGATCGGCACCGGGGCCGCGGCCGCCGCGAGCCGCTCGAGGCCTCGGAGCGACGTTGCCCCCGGCTCCACCACCGGGTATTGATAGAGCCGCACCATGTGCGAGATTAGCGGCTTGCCACGCGCATAGCGTGCCCGCGTGACGATGAGCGGGTGATGCAGGCGCAGCGACGCGACCACCAGCGGGATGTCGAGCACCGACTGGTAGTTCATCAGCACCAGCACCCCACCGTGACCCGGGACAGTCGGAGGCGGCGGAATGCGAGCGCCGGCGATCCAGCGCGCGGTCATTGATGACAAAGTACGCGAGCAGCCGCTCCCACCAGCCGAGGATGGCGATCCGCCGGCCGGGTAGGGCGAGGCCGGGGACGACGGTCCGCTGGACGGGATCCAACGCGATCAGTCCGGCCCCACACACCGCGATCGTCAGGTAGCCCCTCAGCTTCACGCGCGCCGACTCCGGTTCGTGTGCCGAGCGCGCCGGACGGCGGGCCCGCGCGTCGATGGTGATCGAACGCTAACGATGGAGTCCGAGGCGAAATGGGCAAGGTCATGGAGCTCACCCGGTACGGCTTTTCGGACGCGGTCAGCGCGTTCTTCGAGATGCCGACGGCCGACGCGCGCAAGCTGGTCCCGCCGCACCTGCAGCCGCTGGAGCTGCAGCACACGCGGAGCATCCTCTCCGTCACTGCCTTCGTGTTCACCGAGAGTGTGGTCGGGGAGTACAACGAGATCGTCCTCTCGGTGATCGTGCCCCCGCGCGTCGAGCCGGGGCAGCCGCTCCCCAAGGCCGCGTTCTTCCCCTTCATGGTCGGGACCACGACCGACGCGTCGCGCGAGCACGCGATCGAGCGCTGGCGGCTGCCGCACTACATGAAGCCGCTAGACATCCGGCTCAGTCCGAACGGGGACCGCATGGAGGTGAGCGTCTCGGAGGAGGACCGGCCGGTGCTCGAGATGATCGTCACCAGCCACGCCTTCGAACCGGTGCGGCACCTGTACAACTCGTTCATGGTGGATGGGGACGAGCGCTACAAGGTGAACATCTACATGGAGGGGCCCCACGCGGAGCACGAGGAGGAGCGCGGCACGCTCCTCCTCCATGCGCACGTGATGACCGCGGGGCTCAGCCTCGACGACGTGGCCCAGTACGCCTTCCGCGAGCAGTGGATGCGCGGCGGCCTGCAGACGTTCGAGGAGATGGAGCGCATCTGAGCGCCCCGGGCCCGACGGCAGGGCTTGGTCGGGTCCACGTCATCTTCAACCCCGCGTCGGGGCGGGGCCGCGGGGGTCGCAGGGTCGCCGGGTATCTCAAGCTGCTCGGGCGCTACCTCGGAGCGTTCGAGCACTCGCACACCTCCGGGCCGGGGGATGAGGCGCGCCTCACCCGCGAGGCGATCGAGCGGGGTGCCGAGACCATCGTGGCGGTGGGCGGCGACGGGACTTGGGGACAGGTGGCCGACCAGGTGGTGGCGGCGGGAGCGGGCATCCGCTTCGGCATACTCCCGTCCGGCACCGGCAACGACTTCGGCCGTAATCTCGGCATCTCCTACGATAGTCCCGAAGACGCCGTGCGCGCGCTCGCGGCCGGCCGCGTACGGCGGGTCGACGTGGGCCGGGTCCATTCCCCCTCCGCACCCGACCGCCTCGCGGATCGCCCCGACGCGTATCGGCCGCGGCACTTCCTCAACGTCGTCGGCTTCGGCTTCGACATCGCCGTGATCGACACGGCCGCCCCCGCGCGCTTCCTGAAGGGCGCGCTCCTCTACAAGGTCACCGCGCTCCAGCAGCTCTTTCGCTATCCGGGGATCGATGCCGTGCTCAGCAGCCGCCTGCACGGCGCGCGCGCGGGACGCCGCCTGATCGTGACGATCTCGAACGGTCGCTTCTTCGGGGGCGGCTTTCCGATCGCCCCCGGCGCCTCGGTGGACGACGGTCTCCTGCACGCCTGCATGATCCACGACGCCAGCCCCCTCCGCCGGGCCGCGCTCTTCAACCTCGCCGAGCGCGGCCGCCACATCGGTGCCGCGGAAGTGGAGCTGCTCTCCGACCAGAGCTTCGCTGCGAGCTTCGCGGACGAAGGACCGCGTCCGCGCTTCGAGATCGACGGGGACATCTACGCGTCCGGCGACTGGACGATCGAGGTGGCGGTAGTTCCGAGCGCGCTCGAGGTGGTGGTCCCCTGAGGGAGCGCCCAAGGCAACCACCCCAGAGCCCATCTCCGTCCTGACCTTTGCATCGCAGAGTACTTGACGAGCATCCGGCGCGCCGGCTAACTTGGATCCCATGCTCTCGGCGCGACGGGCCCGACGCCCCACCCCGGAGCCGGTCGCGCTACACGACCGGGCCATGGACAACCTGCGCTTCATCCGGGAGACGATGGAGCGCTCGGCCTCGTTCACCGCGGTCTCGGGGTGGGCGGGGGTCGCGATTGGGCTGATCGCGCTCACCGCCACCGCGGTGGCCCGGGCGCAGCCTACCTCTGGCGGCTGGGTGGTGACCTGGCTCGCGGCCGCCGCGCTCTCCTTCGCAACCGCAGTCCTCGGGATGGCGCACAAGTCGCGCTCCGCCGGGATGCCGCTCCTCTCCGGTCCGGGGCGCAAGTTCGCCTTCAGCTTCTCGCCTCCGATCCTGATCGGAGGGCTGCTCACGCTCGCGCTGTTCTCGAACGGGCAGGCGCATCTGCTCCCCGGGACCTGGCTGCTCCTGTACGGGACCGCGGTCGTCACGGGGGGCGCACACTCGGTGCGCATCGTTCCGTTGATGGGCGTCGGATTCATCCTGGTCGGAGCGTGCGCCCTCTTCGCTCCCCCGAGCTGGGGCGACGCGTTCATGGCCACGGGGTTCGGGGTCCTGCACGTGGCCTTCGGAGCGCTGATCGGATGGAAGCACGGTGGCTGAGCGGGGCGAAGCTCGGAGGAAGGCGCCGCAAGCGGAGGCCCCGTTGGACGCCGTGACCAGCGCGGAGCCGGGGCCCCTGGAGCTCGACAGGCTGATCCACGAGCGTGTGCGGCTCGGGATCGTGAGCGCGCTCGCGGTCAACGGCTCGGTGACGTTCCCCGATCTCAAGGGGCTCCTGAACATCACCGACGGCAACCTGAGCGCCCACGCCCGCAAGCTCGAGGAGGCGGGTTACATCGCCTGCCACAAGTCCTTCGAGGGGAGGGTCCCGAAGACGGAGTACGCGCTCACTCCGCTCGGGCGCCGCGAGCTGCAAGCCTACCTGGACCACATGGAAACGATCATCCGCACCACGCGAGAGCGGTAGCATGGGCGAGAGCAGGCCGCTCCCGGCACGCGGCATCCACGTCGGCATCATCATGGACGGGAACGGCCGCTGGGCCGAGGCTCGCGGGAGACGGCGCGTCGTCGGCCACCGCGAGGGCGCGCGCACGGTCCGCCGCGTCGTGGACGCGGCTCCCGAGCTCGGGATCGACACCCTCACCCTGTACGCCTTCTCGTCGGACAACTGGAGGCGTCCGTCCTCCGAGGTCGGGGCGCTGATGAAGCTCTTCCAGCGCCACCTGCGTGCGGAGATCCCCGAGCTGGTCGAGCAGGGCGTGCGCCTGACGGTGATCGGTCGGCGCGACCGCCTCGCGGACACGCTCGTGCACGCGATCGAGCAGGCCGAGGAGCGCACGCGCCGGGGGGCGGTGCTGCGCCTACGGCTGGCGGTGGATTACTCCGCGCGCGACGCGATCGTCGCCGCGGCGCGTCGGGAAGCGATCCGGCACGCGGCCGCACCCGACCGCGCACCGGCGCTCGATCCGGACCAGTTCGCCGAGCTGCTGGGCGACGTGGTCAACGAGGCGGGACCCGTCCGCGACCTCGATCTGCTCATCCGCACGGGAGGGGAGCAGCGGCTCTCGGATTTCCTCCTCTGGGAGGCTGCCTACGCGGAGCTGCTGTTCACGCCGGTCATGTGGCCCGATTTCGACGGCAGCCACCTCGCCCGGGCAGTGGCCGAATACCGCACGCGCGACCGCCGCTTCGAGCGGGTCGTCGAGCAGGCCGCCGGCTGAACCGTGTGAAGGCCCCGCCCCGCTGTGTGCGGGGACGGGGCTGCACGAGACCTGGCCGCCGACTCGATTGCCGACCCGATTAGGGAGGCTCTGCACAAGTATGGGGCCCCGCGCGCCCTCCGGTTTCGATCCGCCTGGCGCTTCCCCAGTGAGAGCAAGACGCATGCGCGAAGGGGGCCTCGGCCGCCGAACCCCGTCTCCCGCCCGGTGTACTACATCTGTGGCCTTTCCTTTCCAGAGGGACTGATGAGGAGAGCAGCGCCCGACCGAGCACGGGCATCGCCGCGCGCATCGTCGCATGAAGCGGACGCGCGTCCGGGCCGCAGGATTGGGGCGCATGGCACGAGCCGGGTCGCGAGGGGCGTGACCGGAGGCGGTACGGCGGCGCAATTTGACGGGATGGAGGAAACCCCGCACGTCTTCGAGAGCCGCTTCCGGGTGCGCAGCTACGAGCTGGACGGCTTCGCGCACCTGAACCACGCGGTCTTCCTCAACTGGTTCGAGCAGGCACGCTTCGACACCTTCGAGGCCGGTGGCCTCCCCGCCCCCGAGATCCAGGCGCGCGGATGGGGCGTCTACGTCGTCCACGTTGACGTGCAGTACCTGAAGGAAGCCAGGTTGGGCGACGAGCTGGTCGTGCGGACGAGCGTGGTGGAGGTGGGAAGGAGCTCGATGATCTTCCGTCAGGTCGCGAGCCCCGCAGACGAGCCGGAGGCGATCTCCGCGGAGGCACGCGTGCGCGCGGTCTTCATCGGCGAGGGGGGTCGGCCGGCCCGCATCCCGCCGGAGGTGCGCGCGGCGCTCGGCGCCTGAGCTACGCCGCCTCGCCGGCGGCCCGGGCGACGTCGCGCCGGATGCGCCGGATCACCGCGCTGAACCCCCGCGTGCGCTGCACCCCCAGCGCCTCGGTCAGCCCCATGCGGTCCATCAGATCCTCGGGGAGATCCCGGACCGCGGCCGGATCGGTGCCGTCGAGCGCCTCGACCAGGAAGCCGACGAAGCCGCGCACGGTCGGCGCCTCCGGGGGCGCGTCGGCATGGATGCGCACGCAGCCACCCTCGACACCGACCCACATGTAGAGCGGGGTCTGGCACTCCTCGACGCGCCCGAGCCCGTGGTCGCGCGCCGGGGTCAGCTCGGGGGGCAGCGGCGGGAGCCGCTTCGCCTGAGCGAGGAGCGCCTGGAGGCGCAGCTCGCGCGGGAGCGCGCGGAAGCGCTCCACCTTCCGCTCAAGCACCGGGTCCATGCGCGGGTGCCACCCCGTGGCGGGCCGCTCGTTCCGGAGCGCGCGGGCTGGAGCGCGGGCTTGTCGCACGAGGGCGACTGCGAGCAAGCTCCTCCCATGCCTCTCCTCTCCCGTCCGCGCGGTGGCCATGGCCCAGGAGCCGAGCAGCTCGGAGTACGAGAGCGCGCCGCGTCCCACCCACTAGCGCGGCGCGTAGTCGCGAACCTCGAAGCCCCCCGCGGCGTGACTGCCGCATCCCCCCGTCCACCGTGCGTGCGTGCTCGAGGTCAGGTTCATCGATTCCTCTTGACGGGAGCGGTGGAGGCCGGGAGTCTGAGGGCCCATGCGAGACCGTGAGCGGCTTCGGAGCCTACTGATCGAGCGGTCCCTGCGGCTCGGCGCTTTTACCCTGCGCAGCGGTGCGCGTTCGTCGTATTACGTGGACGCCCGCCGGACGACCATGTCCGCCGAGGGACAGTTCCTAATCGGCAAGCTGGGGTGGGAGCTGTTGCGTGAGCGCGCTCCCGGTGCCACCCACGTGGGGGGGCTCACTCTGGGGGCGGACCCGGTCGCATACGCGATCGCCCACCGGAGCTGGCTCGAGGGCCAGCCCCTGGATGCCTTCTCGGTCCGGAAGCAGGCCAAGGAGCATGGCCTCAGCCAGCGTATCGAGGGCGGGTTGCCTGAAGGTGCCCGCTGCATCGTAGTCGAGGACTCCATGACGACGGGGGGAAGTGCGCTGGAAGCCCTCACGGTCGTGCGCGCCCAGGGTGCCAACGTGCTCGCGGTGCTCACCGTGGTCGACCGCGAGGAGGGCGCTGCCGACGCCCTCGACGTTCCGATCCTCGCGCTCTTCACCAGCCAGGAGCTGCTTGCGGCCGCGGGTCCGGCAGGGCGGCCATGATGCTCAATCGAGCAGCCTGAGCGGCATCACCAGGCACAGATAGTCAATGCCATCATCCCCTTCCGTCACAGGCTCCAGCGTCGCGGCCTGCTCCGGTGCCTTGAAGGCCATACGGACCTCGTCAGTCGGCATATAGCGTAGCACTTCGAGCAGGTAGTTTGCGTTGAAGCCGATCTCGAGTTCCCCACCCTGATAGTCAAGCTCCAGCTCGTCATGCCCCTCGCCCAGGTCCGGTGTGAGCACGTTCAAATGCACGCGTCCGTTCTCGAAGGCCAGCCGGATTCGGTGCGTCTGATCACTCGCGACCACCGCCATCCGGCGCACCGCTGACTCCAGCGTCCGCTTCTCTATCAGGGCGACGCGATCGTTGTCCTTCGGGATGACCTGCTCGTAGTTAGGATAGCTTCCTTCGATCAGGCGTGTGTACACTTCGGTCCCGCCCGAGCGAAAGCCCAGATGGTTCCCGCTCTTCGCCACCGTGAGATCGTCCTCGTTGCGGAAGAGGCGTTGTACCTGTTGGAGCGCTGCGGGCGGAACGATGAAGTCCGCGCTGGTCGCGGTGGAGGCACTGACCGGCACGGTCATACGCGCCAGCCGGTGCCCATTGGTCGCGACCATCCGCATCTCGCCGTTACGCAGCTCCCAAAGCACACCGTTCAGGATGGGACGGCTCTCTTCGGTCGAGACTGCAAACGAGGTATGGTGGATCAGCCGGTGCAGATCGCTTCCATGGACCGTCCACCCCTCATCGAAACTGACCGAAGGCAAGGCAGGAAACTCGTCAGCCGGCAGCCCGTTCAACTTGAAGTGGCTACGACCACAGCGCAGCTCGATCTGATCGTTGCGCGTCGCGACCTCCACCGGCTGATCCGGCAACTCGCGCGTGATCTCCTGAAGCTTCCGTCCCGGCGCGGTGAGGCTTCCGGTCTCGTCCACTTCCGCCGGCACCCTTACCCGCACGGCCACATCCAAGTCGGTGCCGCTCATCCAGACCCCGTCGTCTTCGGTCTGGAACAGAATGTTCGAGAGTACGGGCAAAGTGGTTTTGGACGGAATACTGGCGGACACCGCAGCTAGACCGTTGTGGAGGTTCTGCCGGGTGATGGTGAATTTCATGGAACCTCGCAAGCGTGGGGAGAGAACGGAACATTTTCCACGGTCTTAATCCTGTGGTTCTCTCTTGAATAAAAAAAGAGTAGTAGTAGTAGAGTATGTGAACTTGTGGAGAATGGGATCAGGAAAGCAGGTTTACGTCGTATCCACGCCAAGTTCTGGGAGTGACCAGGGCTGTGGAAAGTGTGTGGACCATGGGTGTCTTTCTCCACGCGGCTGCGCTGCTCCACAGACGTGTGGGAAGTCGGGGCGCTTTCCCCCAGCGGGTTCCACATCAACCGTGGAGAGCTGCACGGCGGAGCTCTGCTTGGGTTTTCTCCACCTCGCTACGGAAGACGGAATCTCCATCCATGTCGTGCTCAACCTTGCGAATCGAGTGGATCACGGTGGAGTGGTCTCGCCCGCCGAACAGCTGGCCGATCTGGACCAGCGGAGTGTTGAGCAGCTCCTTAATGAGGTACATGGCGACCTGTCTAGGCACCATCAAATCTTTGGTGCGGCGTTTCGAGGTGAGCGCGTCGGGGCGCACCTTCCAGTGCCGTGCGACCGTGTCGCGAATAGTTTCGGGGCTGAGGCGGAGGCGATCCGCGCGCTCCTCATTCCGGATCATGCCGGAGAGTGCGGTACGTGCGAGCGCGGGGGTGATCTCCTGGTTCGTGAGTGACGAGAAAGCGAGCAGCTTGATCACAGCGCCCTCCAGCTCGCGTACGGACGCCGTGCAGGAGTGCGCGATGTAGTCGATCACCTCGTCGTCTAGCACGATCCGGTCGTCCGCTGCCTTCTTGCGCAGGATCGCGACCCGGGTCTCGTAGTCGGGTGGCTTGATGTCAGCGACCAGCCCCCACTCGAAGCGAGAGACGAGTCGCTCCTCGAGCCCCGGCAGCTCCTTGGGTGGTCGGTCGCTCGTCAGGATGATCTGCTTCTGCGCGTCGTACAGTGCGTTGAACGTGTGGAAGAACTCCTCCTGCGTCCGCTCCTTTCCCGACAAGAAGTGCACGTCGTCCACCAGCAGTAGATCCATCTGCCGGTAGCGGCGGCGGAAGTCGGGCATCGTGCCTTCCTGAATCGATGTTACGAGCTGGTTCATGAACTGCTCGGACGAGACGTAGACGATGCGGGCGTTGGGAGCGTGCTCCAGGATGACCATGCCGATGGCGTGCATCAGGTGAGTCTTGCCCAGCCCTACGCCGCCATAGATGAAGAGGGGGTTATACGTGCGCGCAGGGTTCTCGGCGACCGCGCGACACGCGGCGGCGGCGAGCTGATTGTTGCTGCCCACGACGAACCGGGCGAAAGTGTAACGCTCGTTGAGGCCATGAGCGGCATGCGTGGGCAGGCTCGAGGTCCGATGGGTGCCGCCTGAGCGCGTCTCCGTCGTGGCCGGCGCCGGGGGCGACAGCTCGACGGCGGGTGGGGCGGGTGGAGTGAGGCGGCTCGAGCGGAAGACCAGACGGAGGGGCCGACCGACCACGCGGCGGATCAGCTCGCCCAGGAGCGCACCGTACTTGTCCTCGAGCCACTCGACGTGGAACTGGCTCGGTGCCTCGACTACCAGTTCCGCATCCGTGAGTGTGCTCGCCGTAGTCGCGGAGAGCCAGGTGCGGTAGCTCTGCTCGGGCATCCCAGCGCGAGCGGACTCGAGGACCCTGCTCCAGAGATCGGTGGCGGTCAGCTCCATGGACGCGCAGAGGCTTCCTCCGGGACGAAAGGCTCCCGGGGGCCTCGACGAGCAGAGTTTTTCGGGGTACCCCTCCGGGTGGAGGGGGAAGGACCAAGACTAGAGCGTGACTGTGGAAAAGTCAATCAGCCCGCGCCGGTCGTGAGCCAATTGCCGGTGCGACGTTGTCGCCGCCGCCAGTGCCGTGTGCCACGGCAACGAGGGTCGGGGGCACTTGCGAGCCTCCCAGCGCAGGCCGCTTCGGTTGACGCTCCACCGCGGGTTGGCCTATGTTTTCCTGCTTGCTTCGAAATGCAGACACCGGCAGGACGCCATGAAGCCCACCTACAGACCCCGGAATCGGAAGCGCGTCAACAAGCATGGTTTCCGGGCCCGCATGGAGACCCGGGGAGGGCGCAAGGCCCTGTCCCGCCGACGCAATAGGGGCCGCAAGCGGCTCACGGTGCGCATCGGCGGAAAGTACTAGCCGGGGGCTCCGGATGGGCGCGGCCCGGCCGGAGGCCGACGGCCCGCGACCGACCGAGGGCGGCCAGCGGCTCCCGCGAGCGAGCCGGCTGCACCGATCGAGCGAGATTCGCGGGTTGTTCGAGCGGGGGAAGCGGAAGCGGACGGCGCATCTCGACGTCTTCTTCGCCGCTTCCCCCGCTTCGCGTCCCCGCCTAGCCGTGCTGGTGCCGAAGCATCGGCACACCGTGGTGGAGCGCAACCGCCTGAAGCGGCGTCTGCGCGAGCTTGGGCGGACGCGTGTGCTGCCGGCGCTGGTGGCCGCCCGGCAAAGTGTGGACGTGATGGTGCGAGCGCGGCGCGAGGCTTACCAGGCCTCGGTCGCCCAGCTGCGGGACGAGCTCGACGGGGTGGTGGAGCTACTGTGCTCCGGTCCTTCCTCCTCGCGCTGATCCGGTTCTACCGGAAGGGCGTCTCGCCCTGGCTGCCGCTCACGTGCCGGTACACGCCGAGCTGCTCGGCCTACGGACTGGAGGCGCTCACGCGCTACGGCGCTCTGAGGGGCGGGTGGCTCACGGCGCGGCGCCTGCTGCGCTGCCATCCGTGGGGAGGGTCGGGGTACGATCCGGTTTCGGGCCCGGACGGCCCGCGCGAGTCGGACTGAACCCGGGACGCTGACTCCAAGGGAGGGGATGAATACCGAGCTGCGTTTCCTGCTGGCGATCCTCCTGATGGTCGGGGTGCTAGTCGTGAGCAACGTCTTGTTCCCCCCCATCCCGCCGGAGCCCCCAGCCGGAGCGGGCGCCGCACCCGAGCCGGGCCCCGACACGGGCTCCGCTCCGACCATCGCAGGCCTCGGGGACTCCGCGCCGCCGCTGCCGGTTGAGCCGGAGGGCAACGTCGTGGTCGAGTCCCCCCTCTTCCGGCACGTCTTCAGCACCCGCGGCGCCCGGCTCGTCGCGGCCGAGCTACCCGGCCACCGCTCCTTCACGCGCGAAGGGCCCGTGCAGCTCATCCCCGAGGGGGAGGCGGCGCTCGGCGCCCGGCTGGTAGTGGGCTCGGACACCCTCGATCTGCGCGAGGCGCCCTTCACGCCTTCGCAGGAGCGGGTCACGGTCCGGGAGAACGGCACCGGATCACTCACCTTCCGGCACGAGCGGCGTGGCCTCGTAGTCGAGGTGACCTATGGGTTCCGCGGCGACTCGTATCTGATCGACGTGACGGGCACCGTGCAGGGTGCGGATCGTGCCCTGCTCCTGACCGACATGGGACCGGGACTCCCGCTGAACGACGCCGATCAGGCCGCGGAAGAGCGCGCTCTGGCGTACGTCGGCAACCACCTCCAGGAGGGCATCGACTCGTATGCGCTCAGTAACGTGGAGCGTCCGCGCGTGCACGAGGGCCCGTATCTGTGGGCGGCCTTCAAGAGCAAGTTCTTCGTGCTCGCGCTGCTGCCGGGCACCGGAAGCGCCGGCGCGGACTACTTCGGCGGCATTCTGGTCGAGCCCCTGCGAGAGAACCACGCGCGGGTGGCGGTCACCCGGCCCCTCGGGGCGGACGGCGACTTCGCGTACCGCGCGTTCCTGGGGCCACAGGACTACACCCGGCTCACCGCGCTCGGCAGCGACCTGGAGGACGTGAACCCGTACGGCTGGCGGATCATCCGGCCGATCATCCGGCCGATCATCGGCCTGATCACCTGGATTCTGACGTTCCTGCACAACTCCCTGAGCCTCTCCTACGGCTGGGTGTTGATCGTGTTCGGCGTGCTCATGCGCATCGTGCTCTGGCCCTTCAATCAGAAGGCGATGCGCGCGCAGATGAAGAACATGGCCGCGCAGCCGCTGCTCAAGGAGATCCAGACCAAGTACAAGGACAACCCGGAGAAGCTGCAGAAGGAAATGATGCGGCTGTACAAGGAGCACGGGTTCAACCCCCTGGCGGGTTGCCTGCCGATGCTGCTGCCGTGGCCCGTCCTGATCGCGCTGTTCTTCGTCTTCCAGAACACGATCGAGTTCCGGGGGACCTCGTTCCTGTGGCTCCCCGACCTGTCGGCGCCCGATCCGTTCTTCGTCCTGCCGGTCTTCCTCGGGGTGTCGATGTTCTTCCTGCAATGGGTCAGCATGCGATCGATGCAGGAGGTGAATCCACAGATGAAGATGATGCTGTGGATGATGCCGATCATGATGGTGTTCATCTTCTTCAGGCTGGCGGCCGGGCTGAACCTCTACTACTCGGTCTCCAACATCGCGACCATTCCGCAGCAGTACTGGATCGCGAAGGAGCGCCAAAAGGTCCAGGCCCAGAGTCCGATCAAGCTCAAGCGGAGCTGAGGCGACAGGCGCGAAATGGACGGGGCCAGGGACGGGGTGGAGGTCGACACGATAGCGGCGATCTCCACAGCTCCCGGGGTGGGGGCGATCGCCCTCGTGCGCGTGAGCGGCCCGCGTGCCGGCCAGGTGCTCGAGACGATCGCGCCCGAGCTGGGAGCGGTTGGGCCGCGCGAGCTGCGGCTGGCGGCGATCCGGGATCCGCGAACGTGCGAGCTGATCGACCGCGCGGTCATCGCGCGCTTCTCCGGCCCGGCGAGCTACACGGGCGAGGATGTGGTCGAGATCTCGGGCCACGGCGGCTGGTTGGGACCCGAGCTCGTGCTGGACGCCTGCCTGGCGGCGGGTGCGCGGCTCGCGGAAGCGGGCGAGTTCACGCGCCGCGCCTACCTCAACGGGCGCATGGACCTGGTCCAGGCCGAGGCGGTCGGGGATCTGATCGGCGGCCGGAGCCGTGCGTTGCGCCGGGCCGCGCTCCACCAGCTCGATCGGGGGCTCTCGCAGCGCGTCGCCGAGCTGAGGAGCGGGCTGATCTCGCTCGAGGCGCTCCTCGTGCACCACCTGGACTTTCCGGAGGAGGACGACCCTCCCGTGCCGGTCGCACGCATCGCGGAGCGCGCGGACGAGCTGGCCCGCTCGATGACCGCGCTGCTGGACACGGCCGCGGAGGGGGAGCTGCTCCGCGAGGGTGCCCTGACCGTCCTGGCGGGTCGCCCCAACTCGGGAAAGTCCAGCCTGTTCAACGCGTTGCTGGGCCAGGATCGGGCGATCGTGACCGCGGTTCCCGGGACCACGCGGGACGCGCTCGAAGCGGCCGTCTCGCTCGGCGGCTTCCCCTTCCGTCTGGTCGATACGGCGGGGCTCCGCGACGCCGGCGACGAGGTCGAGCGGATGGGGGTGGAGGTGGCGCAGCGCTACCTCGGAGCCGCGGACCTCGTGCTGCTCTGTGTCGAGGGTGTCTGCGCGCTGGACGAGGAGGAACGGCGCTTCCTCGAGGGCGCCGGTGCACCGGTCGTGGTGTTGCGTACGAAGCACGATCTAGGGCCGGACGCAGTGCCGGCCCCCTCGCCCGCAGGTCCGTGCGCGACGGTGCGAGTGTCGGCGCTCCACGGAGACGGGCTCGCGGAGCTGCGCACGCTCCTCCCGCAGCTCGCCTACCGCGGGCTGGTGCGGGCCGGCTCGGAGGTGCCGGTGCTCACGCGCGCACGGCATGCCCGCGCGGTCACCGAGGCGCTCGAGGAGGTGAGGAGCTTCGCAGGAGCGCTGCGAGAAGGGATCGGTCCAGAGGTCGCGGCCGCCCACCTGCGGCCGGCCGAGAGCGCGCTCGAGGAGGTGCTCGGGGTGATCATGGCTGACGACGTGCTCGAGCGCGTCTTCGCCGAGTTCTGCATCGGCAAGTGAGCGAGGAGGGACGCGGGTGGTCGAGGAGCGGACGGGATTCAGGGTGACCGGGAGGGTGCAGGGGGTGGGATTCCGGTTCTGGACGCGGCGCACCGCCCTCGAGCTCGGCGTGCGCGGCGCGGTGCGGAACGCGGGCGACAGCGCGGTCGAGGTGAGCGTCGCCGGTCCGCCGGACACGGTCTCCGAGCTCGAGCGCCGCCTCGCACAGGGGCCGCCGGGCGCGCGCGTCAGCGGTGTGGTGCGCGCGCCCTCCGCGCTCCGCATTCCCGACCGGGGTTTCGAGATCGAGAGCTCCGCATGAGCCTCGTGCTCTCCTACGATGTGGTCGTGATCGGGGGCGGCCACGCGGGGGTCGAGGCGGCGGCCGCCTCGGCTCGGCTCGGTAGCCGGACGCTGTTGCTCACCCCGGACCTCGCGCGCGTCGGGCAGATGAGCTGCAATCCGGCCATCGGCGGAGTGGCGAAAGGGGTGGTTGCCCGCGAGGTGGACGCGCTGGGCGGCGTGATGGGGCGAGCCACCGACGCGACCCGGATCCAGTTCCGGATGCTCAACCGCTCGAAGGGTCCGGCGGTGTGGGGACCGCGCGCGCAGTGTGATCGGGCACGCTACCCGATCGCGGTTGGGCGGCTGCTCGACGAGCTGCCCGGGCTGTACCTGCTGCAGGAGATGGTAACGGAGCTCGTGATCGACGGCGGGCGGGTCGTGGGCGTGGTGGGGCGCAGCGGGCTCGTTGTACAGGCGCGCGCGGTGGTGGTGACCGCGGGTACTTTCCTGCGCGGCCGGATCCACGTGGGAGGCCAGGCAGGGGTCGAGGCGGGGCGCGCCGGAGAGGCCCCTTCCGTGGAGCTGGCGCGCGATCTGGAGCACCGGCTCGAGGTCCGCCGCTTCAAGACCGGGACTCCGCCTCGGGTCGACGGGCGCACTGTTGACTTCGGGCGGCTCGAGCGGCAGGACAGCGACGCCGTGGACTATCGCTTCAGTGCGTACGCGCGCGAGCGGATCCCCGAGCAGCGTCCGTGCTGGATCACCTGGGCGGGCGCGGAGCTCAAGGACGTCGTGCGGACGAATCTCGCGCGCAGCGCGCTCTACGGAGGCGCGATCTCCGGTCGGGGCCCGCGCTACTGCCCCTCGATCGAGGACAAGATCGTCCGCTTCCCGGACGCGTCGCGGCATCAGCTGTTCCTGGAGCCGGAGGGACTCGACACGACCGAGCTGTACGTGAACGGCCTCTCCACCTCGCTTCCGGCGGAGGTGCAGGAGGAGTTCCTACGCACGGTTCCGGGACTCGAGGAGGCGCGGGTCACGCGCTTCGGCTACGCGATCGAGTACGACTACTTCCCGCCGCACCAGTTGCGGCACACGCTGGAGGTCCGCGCGGTGCCTGGCCTCTACCTGGCCGGACAGGTGAACGGGACGACCGGCTACGAGGAGGCCGCGGGACAAGGGATCGTCGCGGGGATCAACGCCGCGCTCGCCGTGCAGGGCCGCCCCCCGCTCGTGTTCCGGCGCGATCAGGCGTACCTGGGCGTGCTGATCGACGATCTGGTCACGCGCGGGGTCGACGAGCCATACCGGCTGTTCACCTCGCGTGCGGAATTCCGGCTGCTGCTCCGTCAGGACAATGCGGTGCGCCGGCTGGGACCGCTCGGGCGGTCGCTCGGGTTGCTCACCCGCGCGCAGGAGGAGGCGCTGGCGCGCCGCCTCGAGCGGGAGGACGCGCTCATGGGCTGGTTCCATGCGACGTACCTCCCGGCGGCGCTGGCCGCGCCGGTGGCCGAGGCGGCGGGGTACGCGCCACCGAGCGCGCCGATCCGCGCGGCGGACCTCGCGCGCCGCCCCGGGATCGACGTGGGAGCGCTCGCGCGTGCGGGAGGCCTCGACGGCGAGAGCGTGCGGGACGGGGAGACGCTCGCCGCGATCGAGGTCGAGCTCCGCTACGAGGGGTACGTGCGGCGCGAGCGGGAGCGCGCGGAGCGCCTCCGGGCCCAGGAGGGATTCGTGCTTCCCGCGAGCCTTCCGTACGAGACGTTCGTCAGCCTATCCACGGAGGCGCGGCAGAAGTTGGCGCAGCTGCGGCCGGAGACGCTCGGGCAGGCGGGGCGCATTCCGGGCGTCTCCCCGTCGGACCTGCACAACCTGGTGCTCGAGGTGCGCCGGCACGCACACGCCGGCGCGGGAGAGCGGACGAGGGTGAACGACCTGCGTGGCTGACGCAAAACAGCGGCGGGCCCACGGATGTGGACCCGCCGCCCTCTATCCGCTACGTGCGTCGAGCGTCAGCGATTTTCGCCGTCTCCGTCCACGTCCGGTAGGGTGACCTCGTATCCGGGCAGTCTGGAGTCCTCGGCCTCCGGCAGCGCGTCGTCTTCCGTGCGGTCGACGTCGCAGGCCGCCACCGGCAGCAGCGCTGCCAGGACTATGATCCACCCGCTTTTCGATCGGACCACTCGTCTGCTCCCGTCGCAGTCTATTCAGCTCCGACAACTGTCGATAAAGCAAGACACGTACCAGCTGGGGCCCTCCGGGAGCCGAGAGCCATGGGCAGGGGGATGGAAATTGTTGGCTGGATAACAAAACGTTGCACAGTGCTTGGGTGGCTTCCCTTGGGGCCTCAGCGATGTTCCACGTGAAACATCACCGTCGGACGAGCTCGGCAGATAGCGTGGCGGAGGTCGACGTACTGAGGTCGAACGGAAACTCCGTATCCGCATTCAAGAGGAGCTTGCCACCCGAGAAGGAGTAAGTCCCAGAATCGTCCCGCTCCGAGGGAATCGTCCGGTGGAGGACGAGTCGGCTGGCGCTCTGCACCTCGATCTCTCTGACCTCGGCAGGCAGGGGTGTTCCCTGAAAGTTGAGATGCACCGTGTACGACCCGGACGGCTGAATCGCAATGAAGAACTCGCTCCCAGCGTTGAGCAGATCGACCGATAGCTCAGCTCAGGGTTGGCCTTGCTGGTCACCACGAGGCTCCGGGCGTCCTAGGTGCCCACGAAGGGCGCCAGCTCCTCCTCGGGACCCACCAAGCCATCCTCACGACACCCCGCGGCACCGAGAATGATGAGGACCAGGATGAGGCGGCCGAAAGGTCGGCTCTGCAGCTTTATGAAGCGCCAAGATGCGAATCCCAGGAGAGCCGTCAACCCTTGCCGATCCGCGAGCGTTCCCAACCCCATGAGCGCCTTCTATATTCGGCCTCCCGACCGGCTCTCCCCTTGCCGACGCCGTATCCCATATGTCTCGAGTGATCGCCATCGCCAACCAGAAGGGCGGCGTCGGCAAGACCACCACGGCCATCAACCTGGGCGCGAGCCTCGCCGTGGCCGAACAACGCATCCTGGTGGTGGACATCGATCCGCAGGCGAATGCGTCCAGTGGGCTGGGGGTCCGCCCCGGCGAGGACCTCTGCACGACCTACGACGTCCTGATCGGCGGCCGCCCTGCGGAGGAGGCGATTCTCCGGGAGGTCCACTTCCCCTACCTGGATCTGATTCCCTCGGATCGCGATCTGGTCGGCGCCGAGATCGAGCTGATCGAAACGGTGGACCGCGAGCGCGTCCTCCGCAGGGCTCTCGATCCCGTGCGGGACCGCTACGACTACGTCCTGGTCGACTGCCCGCCCTCGTTGGGACTGCTCACCCTCAACACTCTGGTGGCCGCCGACTCCGTGCTGATTCCGATCCAGTGCGAGTTCTACGCGCTCGAGGGGTTGTCGCAGCTCCTCAATACGATTCGGCTGGTTCAAAAGGGACTCAACCCGTCACTCGAGATCGAGGGAGTCCTCCTCACGATGTACGACCGCCGCTTGAACCTCTCCCGCCAGGTGGCCGACGAGGCGCGCGAGTACTTCGGGGACAAGGTCTACCAGAGCACGATCCCGCGGAATGTCACCCTCGCCGAGTCGCCGAGCTTCGGCCAGCCGATCGTCCAGTACGACGTGCTCTCCTCGGGCGCCCAGGGCTACCTGGGGCTCGCTCGCGAGGTGATGGCGCGCGCGGCCGCGGAACCTGCGGCCAGGAGCGACCGATGAATCGGCCGCGCAAGGACCGACTCGGTCGCGGGCTGGGCGCGCTCCTCGGGGACTATCTCCAGCCCGACGCTGCGCCCGCGGGAGACGTGCGCACGATTCCGGTCGGGGCGATTGTCCCGAATCCGCTGCAGCCTCGTAAGTCGTTTTCAGACGCGGAGTTAGATGAACTATCCGCATCGATTGGGGAGCACGGGCTCCTCCAGCCGTTGTTGGTGCGGGGCGGACCGGGCCGCTACGAGCTGGTCGCCGGGGAGCGGCGGCTGCGCTCGGTCCAGCGTCTCGGCTGGCCGGAGGTTCCCGTCATCGTCCGGGAAGTGAACGACGAGGCGCTGCTCGTGCTGGCACTGGTCGAAAATCTGCAGCGCGAGGAGCTGAACCCACTCGAGGAGGCGGAGGGGTATCGTCAGCTCACCGAGCGCTTCGGGCTGAAGCAGGAGGAGATCGCCCGGGCGGTGGGAAAGGAACGCTCGACGGTGGCCAACCTGCTCCGCCTGCTCAAGCTTCCCCCATCGATCCGTAGGCTCGTGGAATCGGGGGCCCTATCGATGGGACATGCGCGCGCGCTGCTCGCCGTCGAGGATCCGCTGCGCGCTTCCGAGTTGGCGCGCCGGGCGGTCAAGGAGGGGTGGTCCGTGCGGGAGGTGGAGCGCCAGGCGCGAGAACCCGGGACGCGCCCGACCAAGCCGGCCGCGGCGCCGGCAGCGCACGACCCGGTGATGCGCCCCCTCGAGGAGGCGCTGCGCGAGCGGTTCGCCACGCGGGTCGCGGTGCGTGCAGGGAAGAGCGGGACCGGGGTGATCGAGGTCCCGTTCCACGGGCCGGATGACTTCGAGCGGATCTTCGCGCTGCTCGCCGGGCGCGAGGCGTCGGACGTCGTGGGCTGACCGCCGAGCCCGAACCGAGCGCATGAACCACGGGGGGCCGCATGGCCGAGCTCCGACATCTCAATGTGATCCTGGTCCCGGACAGCGGTGGCGAGAGCCGCACGTACCGTGTCTCCTACCGGGCGTTGCGCGTGTTCGCGGCCGTCACGCTCACTGCCGGCGTGCTGCTGACCGCGATGGCGGGAAGCTGGTGGTATCTCGCGGCGCGCGCGGTGCACGTCGACGAGCTCGAGCGGCGCCTGGCCGTGATGGAGGCCGACCACCCGAGGGTCCAAGAGCTCGCCGCCGACCTCGAGGGCCTCGAGCAGCAGTACGCACGCATCCGCGCGCTCTTCGGCTCCGAGACGAATCCGGTCACCTCGGATCTCTGGCTGCCCCCCTCCGCGTTGGCGCGCGGCGGGCGGGGCGGGCCGACACCGGCGGCCGAGGATCTCCGCCCCACCAGCTGGCCGCTCACCGAGCGTGGCTTCGTCACGCAGACGCTGATGGAGGGCGAGAGGGAGCACGCGGGCGTGGACATCGCGGTTCCGAGTGACGCGTACGTGCGCGCCGCTGGCCCAGGCACGGTGGTCGATGTCGGGGAGGACCGCGTGTACGGCCGCTTTGTGCTGCTCGATCACGGAGACGGCTTCCGCAGTCTGTACGCGCACGCCTCCACCACGTTCGTCGAGCGCGAGCAGCAGGTGCGACGCAACGAGGTGATCGCGCTCACTGGATCGACGGGACGCTCTACCGCACCCCACCTGCATTTCGAGATCTTGTTGAACGGCGAGCCGGTGGATCCTCTCACACTCACTCAACAGCCGTAGCACGGCTGTCAGGAGCTCAGCATGGCCAAGGAATGGATCGGAGACGGAGCGCCGCCGGAGACCGTGATCTCGATCATCGGACCGGGGATGCGCGTGGTCGGTGAATGCGCCACCGACGGGACCCTCCGGATCGAGGGAAGCATCCAGGGGACGGTGCGGGCCGGAAAGGCCGTGGTCGTCGGCAAGGATGGGGAGGTGGAAGGCGGCATCTTCACCCAGGACGCGGTCATCTCGGGACGGGTGAGTGGGAGCCTGCTCGCCGAGTCCAGGCTCGAGCTCCAGGCCACGTGCCGAATCGAAGGAGAGGTGCGCGCGCGCCGGATGCAGCTCGAGGAGGGCGCGATGCTGAACGGCACGGTCCAGCTGGGGGATGACTTCCTCGAGACCATCTCTCGCGAGGTCGCGCCTCCCGAGGCGGCCCCGGCCACGCCTCCCGAGGCCGCGGAGCTGCGCCCGGCCGCCGTGCCAGACGCTGGTCCCGGGCCACCCTCTGAAACCATGCAGCGCCTCTGATCTGTGGATAACGGGTCCGCGGGCATAAAACTCTGTTTCGCTGCGGCCGCGGGCGACCCTTTTCCACCGCCGTGGAAAACGGCAGTCCGCACCGTTATCTCGGGCGCTTTCGGCATCTCTTCGGGGGCACTTATCCCCACTCCGGTCACCATGCTGGGCCCCCTCCAGGAGGTTTCCCACCTCCGCCGGGTGAGCCCGCAAGCCGGGTCGTGAAGCTCGCCTCGCTGCTCGAGTACCTGGACGGCTATCTCCGGATTGCACGACACCCGGACTATCCGACAGCAGTGAACGGGCTCCAGGTAGAGGGGCCCGCCGAGGTGCGGCGCGTGTGCGCGGCGGTCGACGCCTCCGAGCCCGCGATCGAGGGGGCAGTCGCGCGGGGCGCCGAACTCCTGATCGTGCATCATGGGATCTTCTGGGAGGGCCTCCGCCCCCTCATCGGGCGGCGGCACCGGAAGCTCGCCAAGCTGGTGCGCGGGGAGCTGGGCCTCTTCAGCATTCACCTCCCGCTCGACTCCCATCCGGAGATCGGCAACTGCATCCTGCTCGCGCGCGCGCTCGGGATCGAGCCGCTCGGGCGCTTTGGCAGCTATCAGGGCACCGAGATCGGATGGTGGGGGACCGTTGAGCTGGGGCGGGCGGAGCTCGCGGGCCGGGCGGAGGGAGTTCTCGGCCGACCCGTGCAGGTGATCGGCGGAGGGCCCGACCGCGTCGAGCGGGTCGGCGTCCTGACCGGGTCGGGCGCGCTCGTGGAGGAGGCCGCCCGGCTGGGCCTCGACACAGTGGTGACCGGCGAGGGTGCGCATCATGCCGCGATCGATGCCCGCGAGCTGGGGGTGAACCTGATCTACGGCGGCCACTACGCGACCGAGGTCTTCGGCGTGCGCGCGCTCGCCGCGCATCTGGGGGAGCGCTTCGGTCTCATCCACGAATTCATCGACCTTCCCACCGGGACCTAGCATGCGCGCGCGTTGCCCCTCCTCCGACCCCCCGCGAGATTCTCCGTGATGAACTCGGTCAGCTGCCCCCGTTGCGGCGCCGCCGCGTCGGGACATTTCTGCTCCAGCTGCGGTTCCTCACTCACCGCGCTCACCTGCTCCTCGTGTGCGGCGACGCTCTCGCCCGGCGCGCGCTTCTGCCCCCGCTGCAGGACCTCCCTCACCGGGGACCCCGCGAGCGGATCGCGCGCGGAGCCGTCGGTGGCGTGGTGGATCACCGGGGCCAGCCTGGTCGCCCTGATCCTGGTGATCGCGTGGCCGATCCTCCGGCCGGAGGGCGGCCCGCTGGAGCCGAGCGCCGCCGGCACGCCGATGGCGGGGAGCCCCCCGGACCTCAGCTCGATGACCCCGATCGAGGCGGCGGACCGGCTCTTCGAGCGGGTGATGTCGGCGGTCGACGTAGGCGACGAGGCGACCGTGCAGCGTTTCCTACCGATGGCGCTGCAGGCCTACGAGATCGCGCGGCCGCTCAACGCGGACGGGCTCTATCACCTGGCCACCCTCGAGCGCGCCGCCGCGGGCTTCCGAGGAGCGCTCGAGACCGCGCAGGAGGGGCTCCAGGCCACGCCTGACCACCTGCTGCTGCTCGCGGCCGCCGGGGAGGCGGCGGAGGGGCTGGGGGACATGGGCACGGCGCGTGCGTACTGGCAGCGCTTCGTGGACGTCTACGAGACCGAGCGGGCGCGCCAGCTCGAGGAATACCAGGCGCACGAGTTCACCCTGCAGGAATCCCTCACGCACGCGCGCGAGGTGCTGGGGGGCTGAGTCGGGACACACCACGTGCGGGTCTTCCTGACGGGCGGCACCGGGCTGATCGGCTCCCACGTCGCGGGCCGCGGGCACGCTCGCCACGGCTGTACGACGTGGCGTTCGACCGTCCGCTTCACTCAGGAGGCCTTCCTGCTCGGCATGGCGCGTGCGCTGGGCGTGAGCCCGCGGCTCGTGCACGTGCCCCCGGCCTGGTGCGCGCGGGAGCCATGTTGGGCGAGCGGCTGGACATCACCATGCCGGGAGCGGGCGACCTGTCGCTCTCCCGCTTTGCGCCTGGCGCTCGAGGACAACCCCTATCCCTCGCTCCGTATCCGGCGGGAGACTGGATTGGGCCCCGGCCTTCGGGCACGGCGATGGGCTCGCCCAGACCGCCGCCTGGCTTGTGAGCGAGCGCAACGGACGCAGGCCATGAGAGACGAGAAACGCCCGCAACGGACACAACCATGAGAGACGACGAACGCGGACGCTCGCGGCCGGTGGCCTCGGACAATCCGGAGCGGGAGGGGCGCGAGGGGTGGCTCTCGAGGCGCGCTGCGTCCGGGAGGACGGTGCTCCATCCCCCCGAGCCCACCGGCGCCACCGAGGACGAGCGCTTCCTCGAGAGCACCAAGGATCTGCTCAGGGGGGATCCGTTCTTTGCCGTGGGCAGGGACGCCTGGCGCGTCTTCCGCATCATGGGCGAGTTCGTCGAGGGATTCGACACGCTCACCGGGATGGGACCGTGTGTCTCCGTGTTCGGTTCAGCACGCGTCACGCGCGAGGATCCGCTCTACCAAGACTGCGTGAGCACGGCCCGCCTGCTCGGCGAGGCCGGCTTCGGCATCATCACTGGGGGGGGACCGGGGATGATGGAGGCGGCGAACCGCGGGGCCTGCGAGGCGGGCGTGGCCTCCATCGGGTGCAACATCGAGCTGCCCTTTGAGCAGGGCATCAATCGATACGTGGAGACGGCTCTCGACTTCCGCTACTTCTTCGTGCGCAAGACGATGTTCGTGAAGTACGCGCAGGCGTTCGTGATCTTCCCGGGCGGCTTCGGGACGATGGACGAGCTCTTCGAGGCGCTCACGCTTATCCAGACCGGCAAGGTTCGGGACTTTCCGGTGGTGCTGTTTGGCTCGGCCTACTGGGGCGGTCTGCTGGACTGGATCCGGGGCACCCCGCTGCGGGAGGGGAAGGTCTCCCCGGAGGATCTGGAGCTTCTGGTTCTGACCGATTCGCCCGAGCGGGTCCGCGACCACGTGGTGGAGCGCCACCGGCTGCATCGGGCCGCGGTGGATGCGCGCCGCGCCGAGTAGGCGGAGCAGGTCGAGCGCCCGGCGCCGGCTGAGCGTCCGGGACACCAGGCCTCCCCCGACTGATGGGGAACCCCGGCTCGCCCGCGGGCTAGAACTTCTTCCCCACCGAGCTACGAAGGCGAGTTACGAAGGAAGGTGAGCGAACCGTGATCGACGCATCGGGCGGCTACGCCCCGGGGGGCAAGGACACGGGCACGGTCAAGCCCAAGGGAACCGCGCGGATCCGCGCCCACGAGGGCATGGAGGTGATCCCCCTGCACGCGCGCAAGCCCGGGTGGCTCCGGGTGCGCTCGCCGGGCGGTCCGAACTACCTGCGCCTGCAAGCGCTCATGCGCGGCGGCTCCCTCCACACCGTGTGCGAGGAAGCGGCCTGCCCGAACATCGGCGAGTGCTGGGAAGCGGGAACCGCCACGTTCATGATCCTGGGCGACGTGTGCACGAGGGCGTGCAAGTATTGCGGCGTCGCGCACGGCATGCCGAGCGGGCTCGACCGGGACGAGCCCAGGCGGGTCGCCGACACGGTGACGGCCATGGCGCTCGAGCACGTCGTGATCACGAGCGTAAATCGGGACGATCTCCCCGACGGTGGGGCGGCGATCTACGCGGAGACCATCCGGCGGATCAAAGATGCGGTGCCCGGCTGCTCCGTCGAGGTGCTGATCCCCGACTTCAAGGGCGACGAGCGCGCGCTCGCGACGGTCCTCGACGCGAACCCCGCGATTCTCGGGCACAACCTCGAGACGGTGACCCGGCTCCACCCCGACGTCCGACCCGGCGGCCGCTACTGGCGGTCGATCTCGTACCTGGGCGCCTCGAAGCGCATGCGCGCCGACGTGCTGACCAAGACCTCGCTCATCCTCGGGATGGGGGAGGAGCCGGAGGAGATTCGCCAGGCAATGGCGGACCTGCGCGAGGCGGCCGTCGACATCCTGACGCTGGGTCAATACCTGCGGCCCTCTTTGCAGCACATCCCGGTGGTGCGCTGGGTCACGCCCGCCGAGTTCGCTGAGTGGAAGCGGATCGGAGAGCAGGAGCTGGGTTTCCGCCACGTGGAGTCCGGACCGCTGGTCCGCTCGAGCTATCACGCGAAGGATCAGGCGCGGGAGGTGGAGGCGGGTGGGCCGAGGCGCATCCGCGAGGTGATGGAGGCGGACCTGCGGGCGCCCGCCCAGGTCGCGGCGGCCTGGCCGCCGCCCTCGCTCGTACAGATCGGGCCGGCGCGCCGCGCCGCGGGAGCCTGATATGGCCGAGACGCGATCGGACACCAAGGGGGGCTGGAGGGGGGGCGGCGCGCGCGAGGAGCGTGGGGGCGACTCGCTCGACGGGGTTGCGCCGGAGGTCGTCCTCAAGCTGATGCGCGACATGCTTCTCTTCCGGCGCTTCGAGGAGAGGGCGGAGGAGGCGTACGCGATCGGCAAGATCGGCGGCTTCTGCCATCTGCACATCGGCCAGGAGGCCACGGCGGCGGGCACGATCGGCGCGCTGCGTAAGGACGACTACGTGATCGGCAGCTACCGCGAGCACACGCAGGCGCTCGCAAAGGGGCTCTCCCCCAACGCCGTGATGGCCGAGCTCTACGGCCGCGAGGACGGCTGCTCGCGCGGGCGCGGCGGCTCGATGCACCTCTTCGATGCGGAGAAGTGCTTCATGGGCGGCGCCGCCATCGTCGGCGCCCAGGTGCCCACCGCGACCGGCTTCGGATTCGCCATCCGCTACCGGGGGGAGAAGCGGATCGCGCTCTGTTTCATGGGAGAGGCCGCGCTCAACCAGGGTGCGTTCCACGAGTCGCTCAACCTCGCAGCCGTGTGGAAGCTACCCGTGATCTACGCCGTCGAGAACAACGTCTACGGGATGGGCACGGCCTTCTACCGCGTGTCCAAGACCGACGTCGACCATCGCGCCGCCGTGTACGGGATCCCCTGCCATGTGGTGAACGGGCAGGACGTGCTCGCGACCTACACGCTCTTCATGCGCCTCGCCGACGAGGTGCGCAATGGCAGCGGCCCGCAGTACGTCGAGATCCGCACGTATCGCTTCAAGGGGCACTCCATGTCGGACCCGGTCTCGGGTACGTACCGCTCCAAGGAGGAGGTGGAGCGGCGCACCGAGGAGGAGGATCCGATCCGGATCGTGAAGGAGCGCCTGTTCGCGGCCGAGCTCCTGGATCAGGCCGAGCTCGAGGAGATGGACGCGGAGGCGCGCCGGATCGTCGACGAGGCGGCCAAGTTCGCGGATGCGTCCCCGCTTCCCGATCCCGCGGACCTGTACGACAGCGTGTACGCGCAGACGAACGAGGACGGCCGACTCTTCCTAGACGGTCGGGACGAGACGCCGCGAGCCAGCGGGTAGGAGCTCTGAGGGTGGCCGAGATCACTTACCGCGAGGCGCTCAATCAGGCGCTCACCGAGGAGATGGAGCGCGACGGCGCGGTCTTCCTGATGGGCGAGGAGGTGGCGCAGTACCAGGGCGCCTACAAGGTCTCCAAGGGGCTGCTCGAGAAGTTCGGCCACCGGCGGGTGCTGGACACGCCGATCTCCGAGCTGGGGTTCGCCGGGCTGGGCGTCGGCGCCGCTCTGGTAGGGCTCCGGCCGGTGATCGAGTTCATGACCTTCAACTTCGCCTTCCTCGCGCTCGATCAGCTCACCAATACGGCGGCCAAGTGGCGCTACATGAGCGGCGGCCAGTTCAAAGTGCCGATCGTGTTCCGCGGCCCCAACGGCCCGGCCCTGCAGGTCGCCGCGCAGCACTCGCACGCCTGCGAGACCTATTACTTCCACGCGCCTGGGCTCAAGGTGGTGGCGCCCGCCACGCCGGCGGACGCCAAGGGGCTGCTCAAGTCCGCGATCCGCGACGAGGACCCGGTCATCGTGCTCGAGGGCGAGCTGCTCTACAACATGAAGGGCGAGGTGCCGGAGAATGGCGAGCACGTGGTGCCTATCGGGAAGGCCGACGTGAAGCGGGAGGGGACGGACCTCTCGATCGTGACGCACGGCCCCGCGCTGCACCTCGCGCTCCAGGCGGCGGCCGAGCTCGAGAAGGACGGGGTGAGCGTCGAGGTAGTGGATCTGCGCTCGCTGCGTCCCCTCGATGCCGAGACCATCCTCGCCTCGGTGAAGAAGACGAACCGCGCGATCTACCTCGAGCAGGGATGGCCCTTCGGCGGGATCGGCGCGCAGGTCGCCTCGATCATCCAGGAGGAGGCGTTCGACTGGCTGGACGCGCCCGTGCTGCGCGTGACCCAGGCGGATGTGCCGATGCCGTACGCGAAGAACCTGGAGCTGACTGCGAAGCCGTCGCTCGAGCGCACCCTGCGTGCATGCGAGCGCGTGCTCTACCGGAACGGCCGAGCGGGGAGGTAGCCCCGCCATGGCGACCAAGGTTCACATGGAGGCGCTGTCGCCGACGATGGAGGAGGGGCAGGTCGTCAAGTGGCACAAGGCCGAGGGCGACTCCGTCTCGCAGGGAGAGGTGCTGGCCGACATCGAGACCGACAAGGCCACGATGGAGCTTGTGGCGCGCGGGAAGGGAATCCTGCGGAGGATCCTCACCGTGGAGGGTCAGAGTGCCCCCGTGGGCGAGGTGATCGCGGTGATCGGCCAGGAGGGCGAGGACATCGGCGCGCTGGTCGGGGCGGGCGCCGCTCCAAAGCAGGCCGCGCCAGAGCAGGCCGGGGAGGAGCCGCGCGAAGAGGAGGCCGAGGAGGCCCGCCCGCCCGCCGCCGCGGCGCTGAGGACCGCCCCGCCCGCCACGGCGAACGGCGGGCGGGTCAAGGCTTCCCCCCTGGCGCGCCGGCTCGCCGCGGAGGTGGGACTCGAGCTGTCCCGCCTGCAGGGCTCCGGGCCCGGCGGCCGGATCGTCAAGCGGGACGTCGAGGAAGCCGCCGAGCGCGCCCCGGCGCCCGCACGCGTGTGGGTCCCTGCCCCGGGGGCGCCTACCGAAAAGGACTACGAGGAGATTCCGCTCTCCCAGATGCGGAAGACGATCGCCCGGCGGCTCGCCGAGTCGATCGGACCGGTCCCCCACTACTTTCTCACGATCGACCTGGACATGGACCGCGCCAGGCAGGCGCGCGCGCGGATCAACGCCCTGCTGGATGAGCGGGGCGAGAAGATCAGCATGAACGATCTCATTATCCGGGCGGTCGCGGGGGCGCTGCGCCAGCATCCCGCGGTCAACTCTGCCTGGCACGGCGACCGCATCCGGCGCTGGCGACGCGTACACGTGGGGGTCGCGGTTGCGGTGGAGGAGGGTCTCATCACCCCGGTGATCCGCGACGCGGACCGTAAGGGCGTGGCGGAGATCGCGAGCGAGGTGCGCGAGCTGGCCGGCCGCGCGCGCGCGAAAAAGCTCAAACCGGAAGAGTACACGGGTGCGACCTTCTCGGTCTCGAACCTGGGAATGTTCGGGATCCACGAGTTCACCGCGGTCATCAACCCCCCGGAGGCGGGGAGCCTGGCGGTGGGGCAGGTCGAAGAGCACCCGGTCGTGATGAACGGCCAGGTGGTGGTCCGCCCCCGCATGTGGGCCACGATGAGCTGCGACCACCGGGTGATCGACGGTGCTACCGGAGCGCGCTTCCTCCAGACCCTCAAGGCGATGCTGGAGGAGCCCGCGGCGATCCTGCTGTAGGCTGCTGCGAGCTGTACGCATTTCCGACCTGTAGACAGCCCCGAGCTGTAGAGCGCTTGTGGGAATCCTGCGCCTCTGGATATTAGAACCACAATTTCTGTTCGGTTTACACGGGACGCCGGCCACGCCGTGGCTTCACGTATCCGTGTGCGGTCATCCAGGCCCAGGCGTCGGCCGCCGCCTCCTGCGCCGGGCGGGATCCATAGCCCAGCTCCTCCCGTGCCTTACGGTCGTCGAAGTGGTGGGCAAGGCAACCGAGCGCCGCACTCCCCGCGTTCAGCGCCGGCTCCGAGCCGGTGACGACGCCGAAGGCGGTCCCCGCCCAGCCAAGAGCCCACACCAGGGGCGCGGGAGCGAGCGCGACGGGAGCCGGTCCCCCGGTCACCTCCGCGAAGCGCGCGAACGCCTCCCGGTAGCTGAGCGCCTCTCCTCCCAGGATATAGCGCTCTCCGCGCCGGCCTCGCTCCGCCGCTGCCACGAGCCCCGCGGCCACGTCGGCGGCGTGACAGAAATCGTTCCCACCGCCGGGCGCGAGGCGCGCGGCGCCGCGCGCGACCGCGAGTAGCAGCCGACCCGAGCTGGGCTTCCAGTCCCACGGCCCCAGCACGAAGACGGGGTTCACGATCACGGCGTCGAGCCCGCGCGCGACCTCTTCCCGCACCACGCCCTCGGCCTCGCGCTTGGTAATCACGTACGGCACGACGATCCGGCCGTCCGGGGGAGCGTGCTCGTCCGCGGGCCTAGCACGCGTGCCGAAGCCGAGGGCGTCCACGCTCGAGACGTGCACCAGGCGAGCGCAGCCCGCGCGCGCAGCCCGCGCCACCACCTGTGTGCCGCCGACGTTCACCTCGCGCAGCGCGTCTAGGCCGCGCCATCCGATCGCGACCTTCCCGGCGACGTGATAGACGATGTCGACGCCCTGCGCGGCGCCGCCGACCGCGGCGGCGTCGCGGACGTCGCCGCGCCTTCGTTCCACCGCGAGCCCGCCCAACGCCCGCGGGTCGGCACCCTCCCGCACGAGCACGCGCACAGCGTCCCCGCGCGCGAGCAACTCGCGGACGAGATTGTTACCGATGAGCCCCGTCGCGCCCGTGACCAGGACGCGCGACACTAAAGATCCTTCTTGTAGATGCGCCAGCGTCTGTACGGCGCCGCACCCATCGCCGCGAGCGGTCCGATCAACCCCTCGTTGTCCTCGAGCACCCAGGAAGCCTCCGCGCCGATCCCGGCAACGGAAGGGTGACGCGCGCGGCGGAGCAGCTCCTGCACGAAGAGCGGAAAGATGTGCTGGCCGCGATATCGCTCGCGGATTCCGAGCAGAACGATTCGCCCGTGACGGATCCGGCGCACACCCATGAGCAGTTTGAGGAGGCCGGTCGGGAAGAGCCGCCCCGAAGGGACGCGCGCGAGGATCCGGTTCAGATCGCGGATCACCACCAGGAAGCCGGCCGGCTCGCCGTTCACCTCGGCGAGAAAGCTCAACTGCGCGGCCAACAGGGGCCTGAGCTCGCGCGCGAGGTAGGCGAACTCCTCCTCGCGGATCGGCACGAACGCCCAGTTCTCGCGCCACGCATCGTTGAAGATCTGGCGGCAGAGCTCGGCGTTCCGCAGGAGCCCCGGTGCATCCAGGCTCTGGAAGGTGAGCCGGCCGAGACGCGTCCGGGCCCGCTCGGCCGCCCGCACGATCGTGGGGGTGAGCTCGAAGTGCGCTGGATCGGTCGGGATCCAGAAGCCGAGGAGATCGCGCTCCTTCACCAGGCCGCGCTCCTCGAGCAGGCGCGCGTAGTACGGCGGGCTCCAGGGCGTCATGAACACCGGGTGGGCGTCGAAGCCCTCGACCAGCAGCCCGCACTCGTGATTGATGGACGGGTTCATCGGCCCGCGCATCGCGGTCAGGCCGCGCTCCGCCAGCCAGGACTCCGCCTCCGCGAGGAGCGCACTCGCGATGTCGGGATCCTCGACTGACTCGAAGAACCCGAAGAACCCGACTCGGTCCCCGTGGTGGGCGTTGTGGCTGCGGTTCTCGATGGCCGCGATGCGTCCCACGGGGCGGCCGTCGCGGAGCGCAATGAATAGGGCACGCTCGGCGCTTCTCCAGAAGGGATCGCGCCCGCGGTCGAGCGTCTTCCGCACCAGCACACGAAGCGGCGGCACCCAGCGCCTACCCGCGCCTTGGTGGACGTGCCAGGGAACGTCGATGAAGCGCGCGAGTGCGACGCTATCGTCGGCGCGCATCACTTGGAGCGACATCGGTGATGTCCGGGACGTAGGGGCTGGCCCCGGGCAGAGGGCCCGGCGTAGATCTCGGCCGCAATGGAATCGATCATAGAGGGCCGGGCCGCGCCCGCGAAAGCGGCTCCTCCCGCAAGCGCCACCGCCGCGGCGCGGGTGACGGCTGGCTACCTGCTGCTCGGCATCCCACTCCTCGTGCTCGGTCGCGGAGGGCCCGCGGGGCTCGCGATGAGCGCGGTGCACGGCGCGCTCGCGGTCGTCCTGCTCGCGCTCGCTCGCCGGCGCCCGCACGGCTCGCGCCTCGCCGGTGTCCTAGCCGATTGGCTTCCGCTCCTGCTCGTGCCGATCCTCTACTGGGAGCTGCCGATGCTGATGGAGGCGCTCCCCGGCCCGGTCCGCTACCACGATCCGTTGATCACCGCCTGGGAGGAGGCGCTCTTCCGGGGTCAGCCGGCGCTCGAGTGGGCGGGCACGTGGCCGTTCCCGCTGCTGAGCGAGCTGCTGCACGCGTGCTACGTCTCGTACTATGCGCTGATCTATATCCCGCCGCTGCTCCTCTACCTCGGGGTCGGAGGCGTTCCCGGAATCGGAGGCACCGCGCCGGCCGCTAGGCGTGCGGAGGCGTTCCACGACACGGTGCTCGCGCTCGCACTCTGCTTCGTTCTCTGCTTCGCGATCTTCGTGGCCTTCCCCGTGGAGGGGCCCCGCTACCTGGGCGTCCCGGAGGGGGTGCCCGAGGGGCCGGTGCGCGGCCTGGTGCTCGCGATCTTAGAGCGCGGCTCGAGCCGGGGGGCGGCCTTTCCATCCTCGCACGTCGCCGTGATCGTCGCGCAGGCGCTGCTCGCGCTACGCCACCAGCCGCGGGTGGGCCGATGGGTGCTCGTGCTCGCGCTCGGCCTCGGAGCGGGGGCGGTGTACGGCGGGTTCCACTACGCGGTGGACGTGCTCGCCGGCGCCGCCCTGGGCGTCCTGATCGTTCTGGTCGCGCCCATGCTCGAGAGGAGGCTGGGCAGCAGGGTATCGCGGGCCTAGCTTCGCCCCTTCCGGTTCTCCGCCGACGCCTAGAGTGATCCCCAGCCAGGAGCGATACGGTGTCCGCCAAGCAGGAAGAGAACAGCAGCTTCGACGTCCTCGTCATCGGCTCGGGACCCGGCGGGTACGTGGCTGCGATCCGCGCCGCCCAGCTGGGCCTCAAGGCCGCCTGTGTGGAGGCCGGCAAGCTCGGAGGCGTCTGCCTCAACATCGGCTGCATCCCGACCAAGGCGCTCCTATCGAGCGCCTTCCTGGTGAACGAGATCAAGGAGGGCGAGAGGCACGGGATCCGTGCCGAGGGCCTGAGCTTCGATCTGGGGCCGGCGCAGGAGCGGAGCCGCAAGGTGGCAGAACAGATGAGTCGCGGGATCGCGAGCCTGTTCAAGAAGAACAAGGTCACCCACGTGCAGGGGTACGGGCGGCTCACCGGCAAGGGGACGGTCGAGGTGGAGGCGGACGGGAAGAAGACCACGCTGCGCGCGGAGCACGTGATCCTCGCGACCGGCTCGCGTCCCAAGGATCTCCCCTTCCTCCAGATCGATGAGGATCGGGTCATCAGCTCGACCGGGGCTCTCGACCTGAAGGAGGCGCCCGCCTCGCTCGCCATCGTCGGGGCGGGCGCCGTCGGCGTGGAGTTCGCGGACGTGTTCAACGCCTACGGCAGCAAGGTCACGATGATCGAGGCGCTCGATCGCATCCTACCGGTCGAGGACGTGGACTGTTCGGCCGTCGTAGAGAAGGCGTTCAAGAAGCGCGGCATCGACGTGTTCACGGGCGCGCGCCTGGAGAAGGCGGAGATCCACGAGCGGGGAGTCAAGGTCACCTTCAAGGACCCCAAGGGCGAGGCACGCGAGCTCGAGGTCGATCGTGTCCTGTCCGCGGTGGGACGCACACCGAACGCCGAGGATCTCGGCCTCGGCGCGGCCGGAGTGAAGACCGAGCGCGGCTTCATCGTTATCGACGAGCGGATGCGCACCAACGTTCCCGGCATCTATGCGATCGGCGACTGCGCCGGCAACCAGCTGCTCGCACACAAGGCCAGCCACGAAGGCATCGTGTGCGTCGAGCACATCGCTGAGCAGGGGCACGGCGCATTGAACTACGAGAACGTGCCGTCGTGCACGTACTGTCACCCCGAGGTCGCGTCAGTCGGCCTGACCGAGGCGCAGGCCAAGGAGCGGGGGCTCGACATCCAGGTCGGCAAGTTTCCCTGGGTCGGCAACGGCCGCGCGGTCGCCGGGGGCCACGCGGCCGGCTTCATCAAGGTGATCCGCGACAAGCAGTACTCGGAGATCCTGGGCGCGCACATCGTCGGCCCATACGCGACCGAGTTGATCGCCGAGTTCGTCGTGGGGCGCCACCTGGAGTCGACGGTCGAGGAGATGGAGAAGGCGATGCACCCGCACCCGACGCTCTCGGAGGGGATCGCCGAGGGAGCGCTCGCCGCGCTAGGTCGCCCGATCCACATCTGAGCGCCAGCTAGCCTCATCGGCGGCGCGGGCGCCCGCCGGTCAGACCTGGACGGTCTCGAAGGGCTCCACGTGGATTCCCCGGATCCCCACCACCCGGAGCAGCGCTTCGCCGATCTTGTTGTTCGGTGTCGACGCGCCCGCGGTAATCCCGAGCGCGAATGGACCCTCCGGCAGCCAGTCGACGTCTACCCGCTCGGAGGCGTCGGCCGCGAGCTCGGGCTTGTGCCGGATCGCGCCCGACTCGACGTCGATGCACGCCGCGTCCTCCACGTGATACGTGGTGGTATGCTGGCGGCACATGTGAGCCAGGTGGTTCGTGTTGGAGGAGTTGTAGCCGCCGATCACGATCATCAGGTCCGGCGGGTCCTCCATCATCTTGACCACGGCGTCCTGCCGCTCTTGCGTGGCCGAGCAGATCGTTCCGAAGGAGCGGTAGTGCGCTGCCGCGTACTCCTCGCCCGAGCGCTCGACCATCGACCTCCGCAGCTGCACGCCGATCGCGAGCGACTCGTTCGCGAGCATCGTGGTCTGGTTGGCGACGCCGACCCACTCCAGGTCGCGGTCGGGATCGAATCCCTCGGACGCCTTGGCGCGAAAGTGGTCGATCAGCGCCTCCCGGCTCATGTGCCCGGGGCGCCGCGCGACGTAGTCGCACACCAGCATCGCCTCGCCCATGTCCCGCACGATCACATACTTCCCGTTCGGGTGCTTGGTCACCTGCGAGGCCGTCGCGCGCGACTCCTCATGGTAGTACTTACCGTGGATGAATGCGGTGAAGCCGTCACGCGAGTACCCGTCCACGCGCTTCCAGACGTGCAGCACAGATCCGCAGGTGGTATCCACCAGGATGCAGCCGAGCGCGCGCAGCCGGTGGAAGTCCTGGAGGGTGACACCGAACGCGGGCAGGATCACGACGTCGTCCACCGTCACGTGGGAGAAATCGAAGGTTCCGTCCCCGTCCGGGTAGATGAAGCGGATCCCCATCTCGGTCATGCGCCGGTTCACGTGGGGATTGTGGATGATCTCCCCGACCAAGTAGATCCGCCGATCCGGGAACTTGTGCACGGTTTCGTATGCGTAGTCGACTGCGCGATCCACTCCGTAGCAGAAGCCGAACTCCTCGGCCAGGCGGACCGTCACGTCCCCGAAGGTGTCCTGGTAGCCGCGCGAGCGGATGCGCTCGACCAGCGCCGAGTGGTACTCGGCCTCGACGACGCCCTTCACCTCGGCCTTGAGGCCGAACCCCTTGCGAAAATAGGTCTGCTCCATGATCGGGAAGAGAACAGCACCGGGGGCCTGGGGAAAGGTTGCGGCGGACAGATCGCCCAGCCGCGCTCCGCGAGCGCCCCCGGACCGGGGCGAGCGGGGAAGGGTAGCAGGCGCCCATGCTCGTTGTCCTCGCGCTTCTCTTCGTCGTCCTCCCACTGACAGAGCTGTTCATCCTGCTCCGGCTCGGACAGTTTCTCGGCCTGCTCCCCATGGTGGTGCTCGTGCTCGGGACGGGGGTCACCGGGGCGGCGCTGGCGCGGGCCGAGGGACTCCGCACGCTCCGCGCGATGCAGCGGGAGATGGCGCAGGGGCGCGTGCCCGGGCGGGAGATCCTGGATGGGATCTCGGTGCTGGTGGGGGGCGCGCTGCTGCTCACCCCCGGTCTGATCACCGACGGGGTGGGGCTGGCCCTCCTGTTCCCTCCCACGCGCCGTGCCGCTCAGACGCTCGCCCGTCGCTGGCTCGAGCGACAGGTGCGCAGCAGGACGGTCCGGGTCTCCTTCCTGGGGTGGGACGCGGGCGGCGGCGGCCCCGAGGAGCGCCGCTCTCCCGGGCTCGATCCGCGCCACGAGATCCGGGTGCCCCCTCCGGACGAGCGCCGCTAACTCGCGCGCGGAGAGGCACGCCATGAAGACCGACTTTCTCGAGCGCCTCCTGGACGCCCCGGGGCCCTCCGGCTTCGAGGTCCGCCCGGGCCGCGTGTGGCGCGAGGAGGCGGAAGGCTTCGCGGAGCGGGTCAGCGTGGACGTGAGCGGCAACTCGGTGGCGGAGCTTAACTCGAGCGGCGCGCCTCGCGTGATGCTCGCCGGCCACATCGACGAGATCGGCCTCCAGGTGACCCACATCGACGACAAGGGCTTCCTGTTCGTCGACGAGATCGGCGGATGGGATGCGCAGGTGGTGGTGGGGCAACGCGTGACGATCCTGGCGCGCAACCACGATCTCATGGGCGTGATCGGCAAGAAGCCGATCCACCTGATCCAGCCCGACGACCGCTCGAAGGCGAGCAAGGTCAGGGAGCTGTGGGTGGACTTAGGCGCGACCTCGCGCGCGGAGGCGCTCGCGCTCGGGGTACGCGTGGGGGACCCAATGGTGCTCGCGACCCGGATGATCCGGCTCGCCGGGGATCGCATCGCCAGCCGCGCGATCGACAACCGGATCGGCGCATACGTGGTGCTCGAGGCGCTGCGTGCACTGTCCGAGGACCGGCCCTCGGCCTCGGTGGCGGCGGTTGCGACCGCGCAGGAGGAGATCGGCTACACGGGGGGCGGGGCCCGCACCAGCGCCTACGCGCTCGACCCGCAGGTCGCGATCGTCGTGGATGTCACCTTCAGCACCGATGTCCCGGACATCGAGAAGAAGGAGCTGGGCGAGCACGAGATTGGCGGAGGACCCGTGCTGAGCCGCGGCTCCGCGGCGCACCCGGTCGTGTTCGACCGGCTGGTGCAGGCCGCAGAGGAGGAGGGGATCCCCTACACCATCCAGGCGCAGCCCAAGGCCACACGCACGGATGCGGACGCGATCTTTCTGAGTCGCGCTGGCGTGCCCACCGGTCTGATCTCGATTCCGAATCGCTATATGCACTCGCCCAACGAGCTGGTCAGCCTCGCCGACGTCGCGCACGCTGTGCGTCTGATCGAGGCGTTCGTGCGCCGGCTCGAGGGAGAGGTCGATCTGACGCCGCGGTAGATCTCCGCGCGGCGGGTCTAGCAGGCGGCTCGGCCACCGGCCCGGGCGGCGCCGCGTTGACCGGTTCCGCTCCCCCGTCTAGTGTTCGGTGCTCCCTTCGCGGGAGCCGGACTCCGTCCCGGACGCGGCACGCTCCGGGAGCCGGCCGATCGGCGCAGGCGATCCACCCGGAGGCCGCAAGTCCAGAGAGGACGTGCAGGATGATCGACGCGAAGGAGCTGGTGAAGGAGCTTCAGGAGATGTGGGACGACGGGCACCTCTCCGACGCCTTGCTGCGCCGGGCGGTGCGACGGATCGCTGCCTCGGACAAGCGGTTCAGCTGGACGGGAGCCTACCTGCTGAACCCGGAGGCGAACGAGCTGTGGCTCCACAACTACGTCGGCTCGCCGACCGAGTACTCCAAGATCCCCGTGGGCACCGGGATCTGCGGCACCGCGATCGCGGAGAAGAAGAACCAGAACGTCCCCGACGTGCGGAAGGTCGAGAACTACCTGAGCTGCAACCCCGACGTGCAGTCGGAGCTAGTGGTGCTGATCCGCGCCGGCGACGAGATCTTTGGTGAGATCGACATCGACAGTGAGGACGCAAAGGCCTTCAAGACGGAGGACGAAGACGTGGTGCAGACGGTTGCCGACAAGCTGGCCGAGCAGGTGATGGCGGAGCGCCGCTAGAGCAGAGCGCCGCACCGAGCGCATGGACGCCTCGGGTCTGCCCTCCGGGCTGCGCTGGGTGGATGCGGGCAACGCGGGTCCCTTCACGCTCGAAGGGACCCGCTGTCACATCGTCGGCCGTCGGCGGGTGGCCGTCATCGATCCGGGTCCGGCGCTTCCGGATCACGTCGACGCCCTGGCCACCGCGGTGGCCGGCGCCACCGAGGTCGTGATCCTGCTGACGCACGGCCACGCGGATCATGCGGGCGCCGCCGCCACGCTCGCCGCGCGCGTGGGGGCGCCCGTCCTGGGCACGTGGGGCTCCGGCGAACAGGAAGGCGAGAGCGAATCCCTGGCCGCGGACCAGCTGCCGGAGTTCGCCTTCCGGCCGCTCGCGGAGGCGGAGTCCGTCGCGACCGACGAGGGGGAGCTGGTCGCGGTCCGCACCCCGGGGCACGCGCGCGAGCACCTGGTCTTCCACTGGCCCGCGCGGCGCACCGCGTTCGTCGGTGACCTCCTGCTGGGCAGCGGTGAGACCACCTGGGTGGGCGCCTACCCGGGGTGCGTCTCTGACTACTTCCGCTCGCTCGCGCGGATCGAAGAGCTCGAGGCGCTGCTGCTGCTGCCCGCGCACGGGCCGCCGATCCGTGATCCGCGCGCGCGGATCGAGCGCTTCCGCGCCCACCGCCGCGGCCGCCTCGCGCAGGTCGAGCGCGCCCTGGCGGCTTCGTCCGAGGCCACGCCGGAGCAGCTCCTGGGGATCGTCTACGGCGATTCAGTTCCTCCGACCCTTCTGCCGGCGGCGCGGGCCAGCTTGAGCGCGCTCGTCGAGCACGTGCGGAGGGGAGAGGGGTAAGGGGGGGGCGGCACGGTTGCTGCAAATCTGCCACTCATGATATGGTCCGGCCGCGGGCTGCCGGCCTCCGCCTCACCTCCGAGGGCAGCGTGCCCAACCCTCTGGCGCTCCCGCTGGCCGACGAGCTCCGCGAGCTGGTCGGCGAGGAAGGGCTGATCACCGAACCGTCCCGGCTGCTGTCGTACGAGTCGGACGGGCTGGTCGCGTATCGCTTTCCCCCGCGCGCGGTGATCCTTCCGGCCGACACCGCGGAGGCCGCCGCGGTGCTGCGCTGCCTGCACCGGCACCGCGTCCCCTTGGTGCCGCGCGGCGCCGGCACCGGGCTCTCCGGCGGCGCGCTCGCCATGGGAGACGCCGTGCTGGTCGGGACCGCGCGCATGGACCGGATTCTCTCCCTCGATCCGGTCGCCCGGCTCGCGCGCGTGCAGGCAGGCGTCGTGAATGACGATCTGACCGCGGCCGCGCGTCCTCACGGCCTCCACTACGCGCCCGATCCGGCCTCTCAGAGCGCGTGCACGCTCGGCGGCAACGTCGCGGAGAACGCGGGCGGCCCGCACTGCCTCAAGTACGGGGTCACCGCGCGTTGGGTCACCGGCCTCACCTTCGTGCTCCCCGACGGCCGCGTGCTCGAGCTGGGCGGATGGGGGCGCGACGCGACCGGGTACGACTTGGTTGGGCTGGTGGTCGGATCGGAGGGGTGCTTCGGGTTGGCCACCGAGATCGAGCTCCGGCTGCTGCCCCTGCCGGAAGGGGTGCGCACGCTGCTCGCCGTGTTCGAGGACCTGGAGTCCGCGGGCACCGCGGTCACCGACATCCTCGCCTCTGGGCTGCTCCCGTGCGCGCTGGAGATCATGGACGCCGAGGCCATCCGCGCGGTCGAGGCGAGCATCTTCGCCGCCGGCTATCCGACGGATGCGGGGGCCGCGCTGGTCGTCGAGCTGGACGGCACCGAGGCCGGGCTCGACGTGGAAGCGGAGCGCGCGGAGGCGTGCTGCCGGCGCGCGGGAGCGCGCGAGGTGAGGCGCGCGCGCGACGAGCGGGAGCGGCTCGCACTCTGGAAGGGCCGCAAGAAGGCATTCGGCGCGATGGGCAGGATCGCGCCGGACTTGCTCGTTCAGGACGCGACCGTGCCGCGCACCCAGCTCCCCGCCGTGCTGCGCCAGATCACGGAGATCGTCCGGGCGCAGGATCTCAAGCTCGCCAACGTCTTTCACGGGGGCGACGGCAATCTGCATCCCATTATCCTGTTCGACCGGCGCAACCCCGATGAGGTGGCGCGCGTGGAGCACGCCTCGAAGGAGATCATGTGCGTGTGCGTTGCCGCGGGGGGGACGATCACCGGCGAGCACGGCGTCGGGATCGACAAGCGCGAGCACATGGAGCTGGTCTTTTCGCCGGTCGAGCTCGAGCTGATGGCCGCGGTCAAGGCGGTCTTCGACCCGCTCGGTCTCTGCAATCCCGGCAAGGTGCTGCCGCTGGCCTTGTGCCCGCCGCGCGACGCGCACGCCGGGCCGGAGATCGACGTACCCGCGGTCTCGGCCGGCGCGGGGGCGCGCGGGTGACGGTCGCCGCCGCCGATCCGGCCGCGGTACTGCGCGATCTCCTGCCGCCCGAGCAGCTCCTCACGGGCGATGCCGTGCGCCCCTGGGGCGTCTGGGGGTGGCCCCCGCGCACGGTCGCGTTCCCGCGCTCGACCGAGGAGGCGGCCGCGGTGCTCGCACGCGCCAGTGCGGAGGGGTGGACCGTCGAACCGGCGGGCTCGGGCACCTGGCTCTGGTCGGGCAACTCCGCTTCCCCACCGGACCTGGTGCTCAGCGCGGCACGCATGCACCGCGTGGTCGAGCACGAGCCGGGCGACCTGACGATTACGGTGGAGGCCGGGGTGCGGCTGTCGGCGCTCGACCTGCACCTCGCGCCGCACGAGCAGTGGCTGCCGCTGGATCCCCCGGGCAGATGCCGGACGCTGGGGGCGGTCGCGTCAACCGGGGTGTGGGGTCCCCTCGGGGCGGCGTGGGGAGGGCCGCGCGACCTGACGCTGGGGGTGCACGCGGTGACGGGAGACGGCCGCCCCTTCCAGGCGGGCGGGCGCGTAGTGAAGAACGTGGCCGGCTTCGATTTCGTGCGCCTGCTGATCGGAAGCCGGGGAACCCTCGCCTTCCTCACCGAGGTCACGCTGCGCCTCTACCCACGCCCGGCCACCGACCGCACGCTCGTGGTGCGGGGGCGCGGGCTCGACGACCTGGTCGAGGGTGCGGTCGCCGCCGCCTCCCAGCCGGTGACCCCGGCCGCGGTGGAGCTGCTGGAGCGTTTCCTGCCATGGGAGCAGCGATGGGAGGCCGTGCTCGCCGTGCGCGTCCTGGGGCTGGAGGAGCGGGTGCGGGCGGAGGAGGAGGTGATCCGGGCCGTCCTGCTGCGGGCGGGAGCGGGGCCGGTGGAGGAGCTGCCCGCAAAGGAGGCGGATGCGTTCTGGCGCGAGGTGCGCCTCCTCGAGGAGGACATGGACCTGACGCTCCGGTTCGCGACCCTGCCCGCGCGCATCGGCGAGCTTGTCCAGCTCGCCCGTGCCGTCGGGCGGATGCGCAACGGCCGCGACGCACTGGCACGCTCGCCAGTCCGGATGGCCATACATGGCGGGGCCGGAGCGCTGCGGATGGCGGTCCCCAACCTGCGCGTCGATTCGGGATGGGCCGAGCGCTGGGCCGAGCGGCTGGAAGACCTGCGCCGCACCGTCCAGTGGCGGGACGGGAGCCTCACGGTGACCCGCGCGCCCGCGGCCGTGGTCGAGCGCCTGGGGGCCTGGGAGAGCCCCGGTCCGGCGGGGGAGTTGATGGCGGGTCTCAAGGGGGTCTTCGACCCCGCCGGGATCCTCTCGGTGGACCGATTCGTACTTGATCTGGACCGGCACGAGCCGGCTTGACGAGGAGGGGATCGTGGACAGAGACGAGCCGGAGGACCCGTGGCCGTGGCCGTGGCGAGGCCTCCGCGTGCGCATGGGGCTCGGCGCGCCTGCCCCCCTGGGTGGCGACGGCCAGGAGCCGTCGGAGCGGGTGATTCTGGAAGGCTTGTGCAGGCCCTGATCGAGTACTGCCACGAGACCGGGCTCAGGAGGGTTGGTTGACCAACCGCTCGACGAGCCTGGCTGAGGGCCTGGACGCCGCGGGCGAGCCCAGCGCAGAGCACGTGTCGGTCCTGGATCTGCCCACCGCGGGCGGCGCGCCCCCGTGCGGCTCGGCGGGGGCCACGCTCGCCTCGGAGCAGGACAAGCTCCTCACGTGCGTGCATTGCGGGTTCTGCCTCCCCGTCTGCCCCACCTACACGCGGACGGGCGACGAGAACGACTCGCCCCGTGGCCGCCTGCATCTCATGCGCGCGGTCGCGGAGGGTCGACTGGACGCGGCCGCGCCGGCGTTCCAGCTGCACATCGACCGGTGCTTGGGGTGCCGAGCCTGCGAGACGGTCTGCCCGTCCGGCGTCCAGTACGGCGCGCTGCTCGAGCTGGCGCGTGACGAAGCGGCACGTGCGGGCGGGGTTCCGTGGTACGTCAGGGCCATGCTCGCGCTGTTCAGGCGTCCGAGCGCGACCCGTGTAGCGATGGCGCTCGCACGGGCGCTGCGAGGGACGCGACTGCCCGCGCTGACGGTGCAGCTGCTGCCGTCGTGGCGGTGGCTGGCGGGCCTGCGGCTCGCGTCGGGCATGCTCGCCGCGAGCGCACCCTGGGTCGGGGTGCGCATGGCGGAAGGTTCCCGGAGGGGCGCTACCGGAGAGGGCGCGAGGGTCAGCTCCGCGGACGGTGACGCCCCGGAGTGGCCGCGCGGCGGCGACCGAGCCCGACCGGTGGGCGGGCCAGGCGACCGGGCGGCGCTGCTGCTCGGGTGCGTGCAGCGCGGTCTTTTCGGACACGTCAACGACGCCACCGTCCGGGTGCTCGCGGTGAACGGTGTGCGGGTGCTCGACGTGCCCGGTCAGGTGTGTTGCGGCGCGCTGCACGCCCACGGTGGCGACCTTGAGGGCGCGCGTGTGCTCGCGCGCCTCAACGTTGACGCGTTTGCTGCTGCCGGGGTGGGGCTGGTGATCGTGAACGCCGCGGGGTGTGGCGCGATCATGAAGAAGTACGGTCACCTTCTCGAGCACGACCCTGCGTACGCGCAGCGTGCCGCGGCGCTTGCGGCCTCGGTGCGCGATCTGTCGGAGGTGCTGGCGGAGCTGGGCCCCCGGCCGGGCGCGCCCGTCGGGCTCACCGTCACCGCGGACGCGCCCTGCCATCTGCTGCACGCCCAGGGCGTTGCCGAGGCGCCGGGCGTGGTGCTCGACGCGATTCCGGGGCTGCGCCTTGTCCCACTCGGGGGAGCGGACGAGTGCTGCGGCGGCGCGGGGATCTACGGCCTTATGCGCCGCGAGCTCGGCGGGAGGATCGGAGCGGACAAGGTGGCGGCCGTGCTCGCCACCAGGGCCCATGCCGTGGCCACGGGCAACCCGGGCTGCGTCATGCAGATCGGCGCGGGCCTCCGGATGGCGCGTGCGCGGGTGGGTGCGCTTCATCCGGTGGAGGTGTTGGACGAAAGCTATCGGCGCGCCGGACGGTACCGATAAGATACCGGTCGGGTCCTCGACGTCGACTCGTCGCTCATGGGGGGGCTCCCTTGCCGGGAGAGCCCCCCCTACTTCTGGAAGGCACGCATGTCGCGCTCTCCCGAACGCCTCGTGACCCTGGAGCCGAGCGCCCATCTGTGGGAGCGCGTATTCATGGTCGCCCCTGTGGTTCTCGTGGGGACGCGGGACGAGGACGGCTCCTGGGATCTGGCGCCCAAGCACATGGCGATGCCGATGGGTTGGGGCGCCCGATTCGGTTTCATCTGCACGCCTCGTCACGCCACCTACCGCAACGTGGTGCACGAGGGCGCGTTCACCGTGAGTTACCCGAAGCCGTCGCAGATCCTTTCGGTCACGCTCGCGGCTGCACTGCGCTGTGACGACGCGTCGAAGCCGTTGTTCGAAGCGCTGCCGGTCTCTTTCCCGCGCATTCGGTCTCCGGTCCTCTCCTGGAGGACGCCTACCTCCATCTCGAGTGCAGGCTGGAGCGGACTGTCGACGACCTGGCGGGCGGCCACCTCATGATCGGGGAGATCGTGGCCGCGCACGCGGCCCCCGAGGCGATCCGGGGGCCCGACACGGACGACACCGATCTCATCGCGAGATCTCCGCTCCTGGTCTATCTGCACCCGCGACGCTGGAGTCGCGCGATCGAGAGCGAGGCGTTTCCGCATCCTGAGGGCTTCTCCCGGTGACCACGAGGGCGGCGGAGGCGACTCCCCCGGTCGGGCTCGCGGACCGGATCCGCTCGCATGTCGCGGTGCTCGGGGACGAGCTCGTGGCGTTCACTCGGGCGCTGGTGGAGAAGGAGTCCCCGACCGACGTGCCGACCTCCCAGCGGGGCGTACAGGATCTGATCGCCGACGCGCTCGAGTCGCTCGACGTGGCGGTTCGACGGGTGCCCGGAGAACGGACGGGGGGTCAGCTGTACGGCCGTGCAAGCTGGGGCGGTGGCTCCGGCGTGCAGCTGCTGGTCGGACACTCGGACACCGTTTGGCCGCTAGGTACGCTCGAGGACATGCCCGCGCGGCTGGAGGGAGGCATCCTGCATGGGCCGGGTGTCTTCGACATGAAGGCGGGGCTGGCGCAGCTGGTCTTCGCGCTACGAGCGTTGAGGGAGCTCGGGCTCGAGCCGCCGGCCGTGCCGGTTGTGCTCGTCAACTCCGACGAGGAGATGGGCAGCTTCGAGTCGGGGCCGTTGGTGCATCGGCTCGCGCGCGCCGCGGTGCGGACGTACGTGCTGGAGCCATCCTTAGGCCCGAGGGGCCAGCTCAAGACCGCACGCAAGGGCGTGGGCCACTTCCAGGTCACGATCCGAGGTCGGTCGGCGCACGCCGGACTGGACCCCGAAGCGGGCGCGAGCGCGATCCTCGAGCTGGCCAACGTCATCCAGGCCCTGCACGCGCTGAACGATCGCGAGCGGGGCATCACGGTCAACGTTGGAGTCGTGGACGGAGGGGTGCGTCCCAACGTGGTTGCGCCGGTGAGCCGTGCGCAGGTGGACGTGCGGGTGCTCACGCGCGAGGATGCCGAAGCGGTCACCCGGCGGATTCTCTCACTGTCGGCGAACACGCCCGGCGTCACGCTCGAGGTCAAAGGGGGCGTCGACACTCCGCCTCTCGAGTGCACGCCGCGCAATCGTCGTCTCTTCGAGGAGGCCCGACGCGCCGGCGCTGAGCTCGGACTCGAGCTGGAGGAGGCTACTGTGGGCGGAGCCTCCGACGGCAACATCACCAGCCAGTACTCGGCGACGCTCGACGGCCTGGGCGCGGTCGGCGACGGCGCCCACGCACCGCACGAGCACGTGAGGGTCGAGGGTGTGATCGCCCGATGTTCCCTGCTGGCTCGACTGCTTCTGATCCCCGTCGAGGAGCCACGCGCGTGAACCCCGAGGTCAACGCCCTCTACAGCTCGGTGACACGCATCGCCTCTCTAGAGCCCTGGCCGCTCGAGTACCGGATCCTGCCACGCGACGGTTGGGAGCGGGGAGACTACGTGGTGACCGAGGTGCTACCATACGACATGGTCAACGACATGGAGATCGTCACGGACCGGGACGTTCCGGTAGTCGAGGGCGATCTGGTGGTGGGCGCGCTCGGCACCCGGTGCACCATCCTGTGCGTGTCCGACCCCTACGCCGTGCGCGGCATCATCGAGGCGTGGGGTGGGCATCGGCCCGACGTGGTGGCAGGCCCCACGGCCAACACCGAGGCCGGTGTCCAGCTGGTAAAGCGGCTAACCGGGATCGGCACGCTCAACCTGATGCGACGCGAGACGCTGCCCGCGCTGCGAGAGATCCTGATGAAGCGTCTCTCTGCGTGATCCTGCAGGCCGCTCCGCGCGTCGAGCGCGCCGAGCTCCTCCTGGTCCCGCTACGCCTGCGTGAGCCCTTCCGCAGCTCCGGGGGCGTCGTTGATGAACGGCCGGTCGTGCTGGTCGCGCTTCACGGTGACGGTGGAACCGGGTGGGGCGAGTGCGTGGCCCTGCCCACCCCCGACTACACTTCCGAGACGACGGCGACCGCGTGGCAGGCGCTGAGCGGCCAACTGCTGCCGTCGATCGTGGGTCGCGTGCCTGAGGACTTTTGGACGGCGCTTCGCTGGGCGAAGCTGGCCCGCGATCAACCGATGGCGACGGCCGCCGTCGAGATGGCCGCATGGGATCTGGCCGCGAAACGCGCGGGACGGCCTCTGTGCGAGGCGCTCGGCGGCTTCGTCCGCCCTGTGCCGGCCGGCGTGAGTCTCGGCCTCGAGGACGACGAGGACGTGCTGCTCCGTCGGATCGAGCGCTGCCTGAGCGAGGGCTACCGGCGCGTCAAGCTCAAGATCGAGCCCGGCAGAGACGTGGAGGCGCTCGCACGGGTGCGCGCGTGCTTCCCCGACGCGGTCCTGGGCGCGGACGCGAACGGTGCCTACCGGCCGGCCGACCGCACACGTCTCCGCGAGCTCGACGACGTGGGGCTCGCCATGCTCGAGCAACCCTTTCCACGCGAGGATCTGCGCGCTCACGCGGAGCTCCAGTCGGAGCTGCGCACGCCGATCTGCCTGGACGAGTCCATCCGGTCGGTGGAGGATGCACGCCTCGCTATCGAGATGGGGAGCTGCCGGATAATCAACCTCAAGCCGGGGCGCGTCGGGGGCCTGGACGAAGCGCGTCGGATCCACGACGTCTGCCGTGCCGCGGGCGTTCCCGTCTGGTGTGGCGGGATGCACGAGTCGGGAGTCGGTCGTGCGCACAACGTCGCGCTCGCGACGTTGCCCGGGTTCACTCTTGCCGGCGACCTGTCGGCAAGCCGTCGCTACTGGGAGCGTGACCTGGTGCACCCCGAATGGGAGCTCACCGCCGGGGCGCTCATGCCGAGCGAGGCGTCCGGGATCGGGGTGGAGCCCGATCGCGAACGCGTGGAGGCACTGGCTACCCGGCACGAGACGTTTCCGTGATCGACAACGTCCGGTGCCGCGGTGCCACGGACCCGCGCCAGAGGGGAGCGTGTACAACTTCTTCGGATGTCCGATGCCCCGCTCAGTCGCGCCCGAAGCGAAACCGGTCGATCAGCCGCTCGGCGGGGGTGGACGCGCGCGAGCCGGAGAGCCATCCGCGCAGCACGGAATCACCGGTGCGCGCGAGATCGGCGGCGATCAGGAGGGCCAGCAGGGCGAGCCCGACCCACAGCAGGTCGCGGCGACCGGGTACGCGGCGAAGACTGCGGGGGCGACGCTGGGGACCGGTGCTCGCGCGATCGACCACGCTGCGGCCCGCTACCGCATCGCGCGCCCGCTTATTCGGCTGAGCGCAGCCCCACCGTGATCGTCATCGCGACGTGCCCCATGTCCGCGCGCTCGCGCAGCGCCTCCCGGATGCGGGGCTCGAGCTTCCGGTAGCTCGCGAGCACGCCGCTCCGGAGCGCCGCCCGGAGCACCCGCATCGCGTTCACGTCGGGGCGGCTGGTGCGGGTCTCGCGCTTCTGGTCCGCGACCTGCTCGAGGGTGATCTCGAAGGGCACCACGCCCACGTCCTCGGGGCGATTGTGGTCGAGATACTGCACGCTCACGCTCACGTCTCCGTGGGCGTGGTGATGGTGCAGGTCGCCAACCGCCTGGAAGCGCGCCGCGAGCGGGCCGATCGCGGCGCTCTGCGCGACCTTCATGTAGGTGCGTTCCAACAGCCGGAAGATGCGGCGTATTCGCTCCGGGTTGGTGGCGTCCACCTCGGGGACCTCGGTATCCAGCTCGCGCACGTTCGCGTGCAGGTCGGTGTCCGCGCGGGGAGCGTCCAAATCGCGGCTGCGCGCGCGATCGATGTTCTCGAGGATGCGATCCGGGTTGGTCCGGAAGCTCATTCAACCTCCGTGAGGCCGCTGCGTCGTTCGGCAGGATTTGCGGCCACAGCATAACCCGACGCGCGGGAGGAGGCCAAGTGCGGCTGCCCATGGCCGCTGCCGAGAGTAGGCGCCGAGAGTGGCGCCAGGAGCAGAGCCAAGAGCGGCGCCAAGAGCGGCGGCAGGAGCTGTCGTTGTGCCGGACACCCCGGTGCGGCATCGTTGCTCCGCTCTCTCTTCCGGAACCGTGCGTCGGGAGGTTCATGAGAGTCGCCGCCGCCCCCCTCCTGTGCGCACTCGCAGGTGCGCTCGGAGGGTGCGCGGGGCCCTCCCCGCCGGTCCCTCCGCCGGGGCTCGCCTACCGGCTACCGAGCCCGCCGACGCTCGGCTACCGCATGGCCGACACGGTCCGGGTCGAGATCCAGGCGCTGGGCCAATCATTCGCGGTCGAGGGGGGAGCGCGCTCCGACTGGCGGATAGAGTACGAGCCTGACCCCCGGGGCGTGCGGGTGACCGCGACCCTGGTCGACCTGGACGCGCGCATGTCCAACCCCCTCGGGCCTGGGCAGCTGGTGGACGAATCCCAGGTGACGGGGCCGGTGGTCTTCACCCTCGGGCCGCGCGGCAATCCGGACGTGGTGAGCTTCCCGCGCATCGAGGCGGGGGCGGCTCAGTTCTTCACCGGCGGAACGATCGCGCACGGCTTCTTCCCGTGCCTCCCCGGACGGAGCCTCGTGCCGGGCGAGGGCTGGGTGGACACGGTGTCGTACTCGGCAGCCGAGGCGGGCGCCCAGACCACGGTCCGCACCCTGTGGAGCTATACGGCCGCGGGGGACTCGACAGTGGGGGACGCCGCCTACCAGCTCGTGCGGGCGTCGGGGGAGACGGAGCAGTCGAGCGCCGGGACCGTCGCGGACGCCGAGTTCACGCAGAGCGTGGCAGGCGGACTGGAGGGATACTTTCTCTGGGACGCGCGTGCCGGAAACCTCCATTCCTCGGAGTACCGGAGCGATCTGAGCGGAACCACCGAGATCTCGATCGCGCCGGTGCCCCTGGAAGTACGGGTGCGGAGTATCGTCCGGGTGGCGCGCGCTCCGGTCTCGTGAGGCTTCGTCCGCCGGTCCGGTGAAAGTCGCGCACGGAAGGACGGGCCCCGGGCTGCCGCGTTCGCCCGAGCGCTCAAAGCGGCCCGAGCACCAGCTCGGCCTGATCGCCCGCCTGCACGCCGTGGGCAGCGAACCAGCCCTTCGGCACCTCGAGGCCGAACATGACGGGCCGGGGGCTGGAGTGGATCTCAGTGCTCTCCGGCTCCATCTGCTCGATGTCGACCACGCGCAGACTTGCATCGAGGTAGGCCACGTCGAGCGCCACGTAGGTGTTCGACATCCAGAAGCTGAGGATCTCCTCCTCGGGATAGATGAACAGCATTCCGGTGCCCTCGGGGATCTGGCTCCGGTTCATCAACCCGCGCTCGCGCTCCTCGGGAGTGCGCGCGACCTCGGCCACCACCGTATCGGCGCCGAAGATCACCCAGGCGCTCCGTCGC
>Ga0310123_10000082_pt1 | contig 77747 bp, 80 predicted proteins | sample CB6_AW_1057_MG_FD_203505 | JGI IMG/M metagenome (GOLD analysis project Ga0310123, IMG submission 203505) | Marine microbial communities from Western Arctic Ocean, Canada - CB6_AW_1057 | ecosystem: Environmental > Aquatic > Marine > Oceanic | place: Canada: Western Arctic Ocean | collected...
GGATCGGCGGAATCCAGTCTGCAACCGAGACTCGGTGGAACCGATCATGGGCGTCCAGACCCAGCAGCTGGAAGAAGGCGTTCAACGAGAGGAGCAACGCCGCCCCCATCGTGCTACACGCCACCAGCCCCGCGGTCCGCTTGCTAAACGCACGGATCCCGACCAGCCCGTTGATCGCGGCCCCGATGCCCGGAAGGATCGGGATGAGCCAGATCAGATCCATGAACGTAGCCGACCCTTATCTGTGTCCATCTGCTGTCTGCCGTCGCGCGCCATCACCACCGCATAATCGTCATTTCGTCGATGTTGACCGTTTCTTTGTTGCGATAGAACGCCAAGAGAATACCAAGCCCGACCGCGGCCTCCGCGGCGGCAACCGCGATGATGAACACCACAAACACCTGGCCAGATAGATTGCCGAACTGGTTAGCCAGGGCCACGAGGTTGATATTGACTGCGTTCAAAATGAGCTCAATCGACATGAAGATAATGATGATGTTCCGACGCACGAGGACGCCGATCACGCCGACCATAAACAGTGAAGCCGAGAGCAGCGTGTAATGAAATGGAGTAATTTCGAGCACACTGACACCTAGAGACTTCGTTTCGCCAGCACGATGGCCCCGATCATCGCCACCAACAACAACATCGAAGCCAGCTCAAACGGAATTAGATAGTCGGTGTATAGCACCCAACCGAGCTCCTCGGTGTTACCACCCTGGACACTGACCGGAAACGACTGCGCGGCACGAGCGCGCGTCTGACCCGCGCTGCGTGTGGATGCAACATATGCGATCGCGGCGAACTCAACCAGAACCACCAAGGCCAACGCCATCCCGATCAGCCCGAGTCGGCGACTGTCCGCATGCTGCTCCGGTGCCCGTTTGAGATTCACGAGCATGACCACAAACAGATACAGGACGACGATCCCGCCGGCGTAGACCATGATCTGAATCACGGCCAGAAATTCCGCGTTGAGCGTGACGTAGAGCGCCGCGATGAGCAGAAAATCCACCACCAGAAACAGAACACTGTGAACCGCGCTGCGGGCCGTAATTACAAGGATGCCCAGTCCCACGATCAGTACGGCCAACGTGTAGAACACCAGTGCGTCAAGCATCAGAATCTCAGAACACGACCTTTACGATACCGGTGACTACGAGGTTCACTAGGGCAATCGGAATGAACACCTTCCAGCCCAGGTTCATCAACTGGTCGTAGCGGTAGCGCGGCAGCGTGGCCCGCAGCCAGATAAACACGAAGAGAATCACGAAGATCTTCCAGAGGAACCAGATCCAGCCGGGGATAATTTCGAGAAAACCAAACGCCGAGATATTGGGGAACGGCGCCATCCAGCCCCCCATGAACATGATCACGACCACCGCAGAGATGACGATGATATTGGCGTACTCAGCGAGAAAAAATAGAGAAAACCGCATGCCGCTGTATTCGGTGTGGAAACCGCCGGTCAGCTCTGTTTCCGCCTCCGGAAGGTCGAAGGGCATACGATTCGTTTCAGCCAACCCGCCAATGAAGACCAGCGCCATCGCCACGGGCTGGATGAACCCGAACCACACGCCGCCGTCACGTTGGGCCTCGACAATCCCCACCAGGTTCAGCGTGCCTGCGGTCAGAATCACGCTCACCAGCGTGATCGTCACCGCGATCTCGTAACTGATGAGCTGTGCCGACGCTCGGAGACTCGACAGTAAAGGATACTTGCTGTTCGATGCCCAGCCGCCCAGGATGATGCCATAGACCCCGATTGATGTCACCGCCACGATGAACAGCAGGCCGACATTGATGTCGCTGATGTAATACAGCGGGTCGAACCCGAACGGGATGACCGAGAACACCACCAGCGCCGGCACCAAGCTCATGATCGGCGCGATCGTGAAGACCCACCGGTCGGCCCTGGCCGGTGTGATGTCCTCCTTGAGAATCAGCTTGATGGGGTCGGCGAGGGCCTGGAGGATACCGTGTGGCCCTACTCGCATCGGTCCCAGCCTCGACTGGGCCCATGCGATCACCTTCCGTTCCATGAGTACCAGGAACGTCACCGAGACGAGCACCGAGTTCAGCACGACGGCGATCTTCAGAAGTGGGACCAGAAAGGTGTCGATCATCGAGACGTTCCTAGCGGTCCACTTCACCGAGCACGATGTCGATCGTGCCGATCAACGCGACCACGTCCGCCACGAGATGACCTTCGACGAGGCGACTCAAGGCCTGGAGATTACAGAATGACGGCGGTCGCACCCGGAAACGATATGGGTTGGTCGACCGCCCGTCGCTGACAAGGAAAAACCCGATTTCGCCTTTCGGCGATTCGATGGCATGATAAGTTTCACCCGCAGGCGGTTTGAGGAGGCGCGGGACCTTCCCCATAATGGGACCCTCTGGGAGCCCCTCGACCGCCTGACGGACGATCCGGATCGATTGCTTGAACTCCTCCATCCGAATCAAATACCGGTCGTAGATATCGCCCTTTGTACCCAGCGGAATCTCGAAGTCGAGTTCTTCATACGCAGCGTTGGGCTCGTCCTTGCGCACGTCTCGAGACACACCTGACCCGCGAAGAGGGGGTCCACAGAGGCCAATGGCCGTTGCCTCCTCGCCAGAGATCACCCCGATGTCACGCGTACGCTGCAACCAAATGCGATTGTTCGTCAGCAGCTGCTCGTACTCATCGAGCTTAGGCTCCATCAGGTCGCAAAACGCGAGCACCCTCTTGTCCCAGCCGGACGGAATATCCAGGGGCAATCCACCGACACGCATCGCGTTGTAGGTCAGACGAGCACCGCAGTACTCCTCGAAGAGATCGAGCACAAGCTCGCGCTCGCGGAACGTATAGAGCAACACCGTCATGGCGCCGATATCCATGGCGTGGGTGCCCAACCACAGGCAGTGGCTTGCAATTCGCTGCAGCTCCGCCAGGATCGTCCGTATGTAGCGGGCCCGACGCGGCACCTCTACCTGCATCAGCTTTTCCACCGCCTCGCAGTAACCCAGGTTGCTGGACGCGGCCGCGACGTAGTCCATTCGGTCGGTCAGTAAAATGATCTGTGTCCAGTCGCGGTTCTCGCACAGCTTCTCGATACCGCGGTGGACATACCCGATCACGCAGTCGGCATTCACGACCCGTTCGCCGTCCAGCCTGAGCACGATCCGCAGGACACCGTGAGTGCTCGGGTGCTGGGGCCCCATATTGAGCACCAGCTCATCGGTATCGAAGGCAGAGCCGGAGGTGGCGACGCGTGGCGTATCGAGGGTCATCGCGTTACTCGATCTCGGCTTCGTCGGAAAGATTGCGCAACCTGAGCCAATCCTGAGGGTTCTCCATCAGGTATTCCCCGGGGCCTTCCAGGGGATAGTCCTTGCGTTGCGGATGCCCCTGCCAGTCGTCCGGCATCAGAATGCGCCGCAGATCAGGGTGGCCCACGATGTTGACGCCAAACTGATCGTAGACCTCGCGCTCGAGCCAATTGGCGGCAGGCCAGATCTCCGTGACGGAGGGAACGGGATCTCCTTCGGCCGCTCGAACCTTGACCCGAATCCGGTGCCGTAGATGGACCGAGTACAAGCAATAGATCACATCGAAGCGCTGTGCCCGTGGAGGCCAATCGGTGGCCGTCACGTCAGAGCAATAGTCAAACTCTGTCGCGGCGTCGTCCCGAAGAAACCGCATCACCTCCAGCAGCCGATCGGCCGGGACAATCACCGTCCAGTCGCCCACCCAGTAGCTCATGACCTCGACCGCGCCAGGCACACCGACTGTGAGAGCCGTCACGTGAGACGGAATCTCGAGGTCGTCTGGCGGTGGCGGGTCGGGTGGCCCCTTCGGAGGCTCCGGGGGAGGCTTCGGTTTTGGCTTTGGCTTTGGCTTTGGCTTTGCCGCCTGTTTTAGGGGAGCCGGCGTTTCGCCAGCAGGTTTCGGGCTAGTCGGCGGCGGCGGCGTGACCGGTGCGGCGGGGGCCTCTCCTGATGCCGGAGCCGGCTTGTCGCCGTTCGGTTTCGTGTCGTCAGCCATCAGTGGTCAGCCGTCCTCAGACCCAATCCAGGGCGCCCTTGCGCCACGCATACGCGTAGCCAACAACCAGGATAAACAGGAACACCATCATCTCGATGAGACCAAACAGCGCTAGCTCGTCCATGATGACGGCCCACGGGAACATGAACACTGTTTCCACGTCGAAGATGACAAACAGCATCGCCACCAGGTAGTACCGGACGCTGTACCGGTCCCGAGCATCAGTCACTGGCTCAATACCGCATTCGTACGGCTCGAGCTTCACACGGTTGTAGCGCGTGGGGTGCACGAGACCCGACACGATCAACGTGAAGATCGCAAAGCCAATCGCGACCAAAACGAACAAAAATATCGGGATATACGCGTCCAGCATTAACGCGGAACCTCTCGCGGTGAGCGCTCGCGCCAAATTCAGGGTTGGCCGTCGCAAGTCACGCGAATTAAGGACCGAAAAGCCGCGCTATTTGTAACACGCGCCTGGGTAGAGGGTCAAGAAACGCTCGCCAGCCACCCCGAGTTGTGGCCGGTGCCACAACTCTCACATTTGCAATAAGTTTGGCGCAGCTGCTATATCGTCTGCCGAAGGCCTCGCCCCACGCGACGGGCTGCTATACTTCGAAAGACGGAGCCAGCCCAGCCAGCATCCGGCGTGATCCATAGAGGTTCGCGTATGCGAGACACTCCCAAAAGCCTGATTTTTGTCAGTTGCTGGCTGCTCGTATCTAGCTGGGCGATCACGACGAATGCGCAGTCTGTCGAGCGGAAGATCGTTGTCAGCGTGGTCGATTCCGACGGGGTCCCGATCGTCGGTCTGACGCCCTCCGACATCATCATCACCGAGGACGGGATACGACGCGAGGTCCTCAACGTCCGTCGAGACACGGAGCCCAAGCAGATCGCGCTGCTCGTCGACACCAGCCAAGCCGCTGAGCCCGCCATCCAGGATTTTAAGAAAGCGGCTGGGGTGTTGGTCGAATCGATGAGCACTGGACACGAGATCTCCATCATCAGCTTTGGCGGCACACCTCGGATTCTGACCGGGGCGACGGACGACCCGGCCAAGCTCCGTGAGGGAGTCGGCAAGATCTTCTCGTACACGAGCACGGCCAGCTACCTGCTCGATGCAGTATCAGAAAGCGTTCAGGGATTCCAACGTCGCTCTGCGCCGCGCCCGATCATCGTCGTCCTCACGACGCGGGGAGTCGACTACAGCAATGCCGATGACCTCAGCACACTCGACCGTTTAAAGGATGCAGGCGTGGCGATGCACGCGATCGTGTTTGCGCAATCGCCGGTCGGAGAGATCGGGCTTGGAGAGGGGTTTTCTGGGCGATCAAACCGTGGAATCAGGCAAGCATCGTCGCCACCGGACCTCACCCAGACACGACTGCCCACGGCGGATTTACATCCGTACCAGAGCCCCCCCCTCGAGTTCGACCGCTTCTTGCAGCAGGGACCGACACAGACCGGAGGACGACGCCGCAACCTCCAGACGTTCACGTCAGCTGAGCGCGCAATGAACGACCTCACGGCCCAGCTGCAGAGCCAGTATCTCGTGGTCTACTCACAACCAGCCATGCTGATTCCACCTGAGACGATCCGGGTCGCTGCCAGCCGAGACGGGCTCGACGCCCGTGGAACCCCTGTTATTATCGATTCAAGTCCATGATGCTCTGGTACAGCAGGTTCATCTCTGTCGTCACGCTGGTCGGGGCTCTCGCGGTCGTGGCAACTGGTCAAACACCGACACCGTCCTCTGAGACGCCTGATCAAGACGCGCCGCTCGCACCCTCATTCCGGACCGGTGTGAATGTCGTCTCCCTCAATATCACGGTCAGCGACCGCACAGCCAGGTTCGTAACCGATTTAAAGCAAGAAGACCTGCTGGTATATGAGGATGGCGTCCTCCAGGAGGTCACGTACTTCTCGCGCCGGCAGCTCCCGATCGCACTGGCACTGCTGATTGACACGAGTGCCAGCATGGACGAACGGATGGCAACGGCCCAAGAGGCAGCGATTGGATTCTCCCGACGACTCCGACCCGAAGATTTGGCCGAGATCATCGACTTCGACAGCCGCGTCGACATCCTGCGAGCGTTTACGAACAGCGTCGACGAACTGGAAGCTGCCATCCGTCAGACGTCCGCAGGCGGGTCAACGTCGCTCTACAACGCCCTCTATATATCACTGAAGGAACTCAAGAAGGCCCCGCTCCGCGTCGAGGACGTGCGCCGTGAGGCGATCATCGTATTGTCGGACGGCGAAGACACGTCGAGTCTCGTGACATTCGAAGAAGTCCTCGATCTTGCCAAGCGTTCCGAAACAGCGATCTACTCGATCGGGCTCAAAACCGATGATGGGAGTTCGGGATTTCGCGAGGCGGACTTCGTGTTGCGCCAGCTCGCACAGGAAACCGGAGGGCGGGCGTTCTTTCCGGACAACATCGCCGGCCTGGCCGGCGTCTACGAACAGATCTCTGACGAACTCTCGAGCCAGTACTCAGTGGGCTACGTCTCTGCCAATCCCCTGCGGAACGGACAGTGGCGTCGCATTGTGGTACGCGTGAACAAGGATTCGATTTCCGCTCGGACGAAGCAGGGCTACTTCGGGCCAACAAGTAACTAGCGATATGAATACGTTTCCGCTTGTGCTCTACCTGGTCGCCAGCGTCGCCTACGCGGTCTATTTCGCGAGGCGCAGCGAGCCGGGCGGGCGAATTGCCACCGTCACACTGGTACTCGGGGCGTTGACCCACACCTTTGTGATTGGCATGCAGACCATGCAGGTCGGCCACATTCCGTTCGTGGGTACCAGCGGCGCGGTGTCGGTATTCGTCTACCTGCTGGCGCTGGCCTACCTCTATAGCGAGATGATGACCGACGAGCGTGCCATGGGGGTCTTCGTCGTTCCGCTGATGGCCTTGTTGCAAGTCATCCCGGCCATCACCAATAGCGTCGCGGAGCGGCCACCGGTCCTCGACAGCCCCTGGTTCGCGATTCACGTCTTGGCGCTTCTTTGTGCCTACGCGAGCTTCGCGCTGGCGTGTGTCGTCGGCGTCACCTATGTCCTCCTGTTCAAGGAGCTCAAAGCGAAGCATCTCGGCTTCTTCTATGCTCGCCTGCCGTCACTGCAGGTCCTCGACCTGATGAATAGCCGTGCGGTCGCGGTCGGATGGTTCTTTCTCACACTGGGTCTCGTAGTCGGCGCGGTGTGGTTGCTGCAGGTCCAATCGACTACGACCGACCCCCGGGTCCAGGCGATGTCTGTATTCGACCCCAAGATCTTCACCGTGCTGCTGTGCTGGGTGGTCTACTCGTTCGCACTGTATGCTCGTCGGTCGATCGGCTGGAGCGGGCGGCGTGCAGCGATCTTGTCGGCGTTCGGATTCACTGTTCTGCTGCTGAACTTCGTGCCGGTTAGCTATTTCGTCACGGAGAGCCACAACTTCTACTAGCGGAATGCGCACGTGATTCTGGACGCGCGCAGGACCGCGTTGACATCATGAACCTGACCCTCCTCGGCGCGAGTCACCACAGCGCTCCGGTCGACCTCCGTGAGAGAATCGACTTCTCTCGACGAGGCGTCGCCGAAGCGCTCTCGGTGCTCGGTGAGATTCCTGACATCGCCGAGGTCGCGGCTCTCTCGACCTGCAACCGCTCCGAAATCTACGCCATCGGTACAGATCGGGCGATCGTGGGCCGCAGCCTAGTCTCGTTCATGAGTTCATATCATGACGTGCCGGAGTCGGAGCTGGCTCCGCATCTCTACATGCGTCATGACATCGACGCAGCTCGCCACCTGTTTCGAATCGCGGCGGGGCTCGATTCGCTGGTCGTGGGTGAGCCTCAGATACTCGGCCAAGTGAAAGATGCGTACACCACGGCCTCTCAGCACGGGTGCACCGGAACCTTCCTCAATCGGTTGTTCCACTGGTCATTCGCGGTCGGCAAGCGCGTCCGCTCAGACACGGGAATCGGCGAAGGGGCGGTGTCGGTCAGCTACGCCGCGATCTCACTCGCACGAAAGATTTTCGGAAGTCTCAAAGGACTACACGCTCTACTGATCGGCGCGGGAGAGATGGCCGAGCTGACCGCGACCCATCTTCGGTCCCAGCAGGTTCATCAGATTCGCGTGGCCAGCCGCAGCGCGGCCAGGGCCGCGGCACTTGCCGCAAAGGTGGATGGCGAACCGGTCCCCTGGGAGAACATCACCGCCCAGCTGAGCTCGGCTGACATCGTGGTGACCGCGACAGGATCGGCGGCGCCAATCGTGACCCGGCACGACATCGATACCGCGATGCACCCACGTCGCGACCGACCCCTGTTCATCATGGACATCGGGCTACCGCGAGACGTCGAGCCCTCGTCGGGTGACATAGAGCAGGTCTTTCTCTACAACATCGACGACCTGATGGGCATCGTGCGCGAGAACCTCACGCGGCGACAATCCCAGGTCGACCGTGCCGAGCTGCTGGTGGAGGAAGAAGTCGAACGATTTGTGGTCTGGCTGCAGTCGCGCGCCGCCATACCCACCGTCGTAGCACTACGACGTCGGTTTGAAAACATTCGAACGTCTGAGTTGTCCCGGCTCGAGCCCAAGCTGGCCTCACTTCCACCCGACTCTCGCGAGCGGGTCGAGGAGGTGACGCGCCTACTCGTGGAGAAGCTTCTCCTTGCCCCGACGGAGCACTTGAAGTCGGTGACCGACCAGGAAATGGTGGCAACATACACAGATGCGCTGAACCATCTGTTCAACCTCACAGACGAGTCGAGCGACACCAGCGCTGAGAGACATACTCGGCCATCCAGGTCGAAATTACGGTCGCAGAGGACTCGTTGAAACTGCTTCGGATCGGCACCCGCGGCAGTCCGCTCGCGTTGTGGCAGGCGCGCTCCGTGGCTGATGCCCTGGCCAACGCCTGTGGTCCCTCCTGCGAGTTGGTCACGATCAAGACGAGTGGCGATCGCCTGTCCGGGGCGGTGTTGTCGGAAGTCGGGGGAAAGGCGGCGTTCGTCAAAGAGATCGAGCATGCACTGCTCAGCGAAGAGATCGACGTTGCCGTGCACAGCGCCAAGGATCTTCCGGCTGAGCTACCCGAGGGCCTGGGCATCTGCGCAGTGCTACAGCGAGAGGACCCCCGCGACGTGCTGGCACTTCCGGCTAGCCACGTGGTGACGAGCACCGATGACACCTGCGCGCTGGTTCGGTCATTGAGCCCAGAGCCACGAATCGGTACAGGGAGCGTCCGGCGGGCGGCTCAGCTCGCCATCCAGTTCCCCACCGCTCGATTCGAGCAGATTCGTGGGAATGTCGGGACGCGGCTTCGTAAGCTGGATGCGGGCGAATACGACCTTCTCGTGCTCGCGGCCGCAGGTCTGATTCGGCTCGGGCTGGCGAACCGCATCTCTGAGCGGCTGTCGTTTGACGAGTGCCTGCCAGCCCCTGGTCAGGGCATCGTCGCGATCGAAACACGAACATCCGATCAAGAAACCGCGGGTGCGCTGTCTGCCGTCAACGACCGGTCGGCCATGGCAGCGCTCGAGGCAGAACGGGCCCTGTTGGGTGCACTGGGTGGCGACTGCCATGTTCCGATCGGCGGCGTGGCCACGCCTGACGGCCACCAGATAACACTCCGTGCCGTTGTCGCGTCGATCGACGGGTCTCGGGTCTTGCACGAGCAACAACACGGGCCGGCCACCGACGCAAGCCAACTGGGACGCCGGGTCGGAGATGCACTTATCATGGCCGGAGCAGCCGACATCATCGCCGAGCACCGCGTATGAAACCGGCGACTGTCTATCTAATCGGAGCTGGGCCAGGAGACCCCGCACTCATCACCGTCCGGGGGCTCCGGTACCTGAACGCGGCCGATGTTGTCGTTTATGACCGTCTCGTCCACCCGCGGCTCCTCCAGTCGGTACAGTCGGAAGTGGAACAGATCGATGTGGGTGCGGCCGCGCCACGGCCGCTCGAGCAGGATGCGATCAACCTGCTGCTGGCCGACAAGGCACGAGAAGGCAAGACCGTCGCACGCCTGAAGTGGGGCGACCCATTCGTTTTTGACAGCGGTGGGAAAGAAGCGCTGTTCCTCCACAAGCAGGGTATTCCATTCGAGGTCGTTCCCGGCGTGCCCCCGGCCATCGGGGGACCGTGTTATGCGGGCATACCGCTGACCTACCCCGAAGCGGGTGATGCCGTGATCTTCATTCGGGGCCACGAGGCCGAAACCAACACACCTCCAGATGTAGATTGGGACAAGGTCGCACCACTGGCGGGTACCGTGGTCAGCTACGCCGGAGGGCCACAGCTCGAGGTGATCATCGACGAACTGATTGCCCACGGACGGTCGCCGGAAGAGCCGGCCGCGCTCATCATCCGTCCCACGCTACCAACCCAGCGAACAATCGTCGGTACGCTCGGGAAAATGCAGCACATTGTTCGCGAAGCCCAACGGCGGGGATCCGGAGTCCTGGTCGTCAGCCCGGTGGTCGGACTCCGCGAGCACCTCCAATGGTTCGATTCACGACCGCTCTTCGGAAAGCGGATCCTGGTGACGCGACCGGCGGCGCAGGCGAGCGAACTCGTCGAGCTCCTGTGGAGCCTGGGGGCCGATCCGATTGAAGCACCGATGACCCGGATCGAGCCACCGGAAGATTACAGGCTCCTGGACGAGGCCTGCGAGCTCGCAGGTACGTTCGACTGGATCGTCTTCACGTCGGCCAACGGCGTGGATGCCTTCCTGCAGCGACTCTGCAGAGGGTCCAGAGACGTCCGTGAGCTCAAGGGCGTTCGGCTGTGCGCGATTGGACCGGCCACTGCCGAGCGGCTGCTACGATACGGTCTGAGAGTCGACGTCGTTCCCGAGGAGCATCGAGGCGAAGCGGTCGTGGAGGCGCTTGGGAGCGCCGAGGATCTGTCTGAATGCCGCATTCTACTGCCGCGCGCCGACCTGGCGCGAAACGTGCTACCTACCGAGCTCAAGCGCGCGGGGGCCGAGGTCGTCGATGTCACCGCTTACCGTACCGTGCCAACCAGTGGCGAACGAGCTACCGGTCCTGACATTTCCAAGATGTTGCTGGAGCAAGAGATCGATGTCGTGACGTTCACCAGTGCCTCGACTGTACTCAATTTCGTCGACGTCCTCGGCGCGGATCCTGCGGCCGACCTCTTGAATACGACTGTGGTGGCGGCGATCGGTCCGGTCACGGCCGACGCTGCGGCCCGTTTAAACATCCAGACCACGATCATGCCGACGACGTATACCGTGCCCGCACTCGTTGACGCCATCGTGCAGCACTACACCGAGACGCAATCTTCGGGACAAGAATGATGGCTTTCAGCCTGACCCACCGCCTCCGGCGCCTTCGCCAGTCACCCGCCATGCGGGATCTCGTTCGAGAGACGACGCTTCTGCCCGAGACGCTTGTCTACCCCCTGTTCGTCTGCACCGGCTCTGGCGTTCGTCGAGAGGTACCGTCGATGCCGGGGGTCTTCCAGTTGTCGGTTGATGAGGCGGTCCGCGAAGCCGAAGGCGCACGCCAGGATGGACTCCGCGCGGTACTCCTGTTCGGAATCCCGGACAACAAAGACGACACCGGTTCGGGGGCCTGGGACCCTGACGCTCCGGTGCAGACCGCGGTGCGGGCCATCAAGGAGGAGACCCGCGACCTGCTTGTCATGACTGACGTCTGCCTGTGTGAGTACACCTCACACGGTCACTGCGGCATCGTTGACGGCGAGGCAATTGTCAACGATGCCACTGTCGCGCTGCTGGCCCGCGCGGCGGTCTCCCACGCGGTTGCCGGTGCGGACATCGTCGCACCATCGGACATGATGGATGGTCGGGTTGGCGCGATCCGTCGTGAGCTGGATGCCACCGGGCATCACCAGACCGTCATTCTTTCCTATGCGGTGAAATACTGCTCCGCCTACTACGGACCGTTCCGCGACGTCGCTGACTCAACACCCTCATTTGGTGACCGCCGCACCCACCAGATGGACCCGGCCAACGTGAACGAGGCTCTCCGCGAGGTGGCACTTGACCTCGATGAAGGTGCAGACATGGTGATGGTAAAGCCTGCCCTTCATTACCTAGATATCATCGCACGGGTCAAAGAAGAGTTCGGGTGTCCGACGGCTGCCTATCACGTGAGCGGTGAGTATTCGATGCTCAAGGCAGCGGCCCGGCTAGGGTGGATTGACGAGGAGCGGGCAATGATGGAGTGCCTGACCTCGATCAAGCGGGCGGGCGCCGACATCATCATCACCTACTACGCTCGAGAAGCGGCGCGACTCTTGTAATCGAAGAGCATGTCCCCTGCCTCACGACCGCGTTCGAATCGACTCTTCACCCGCGCCAAACGTTTCCTCCCGGGTGGTGTCAATAGCCCCGTCCGAGCGTTTGGAGCGGTCGGGGGGAATCCGCCCTTCATTCGCCGGGCCCGGGGTGCTCGGATTGAAGATGTCGATGGCCAGGTCTACATCGACTACGTCATGTCCTGGGGTCCGCTAATTCACGGCCACGCCCCGCGAGCACTGATACGCGAATTGACAACCGTGGCCCGGCTCGGAACCAGCTTCGGGGGCCCGACCGCGGTGGAAGTCGAGCTAGGGGCGCTCGTGTGCCGTCTCGTGCCATCCGTCGAGCGTGTGAGATTCGTGAACTCAGGGACCGAAGCCGCCATGAGCGCGCTCCGGCTGGCACGGGCTGCGACCAAACGCGACACGGTGATCAAGTTTTCAGGGTGCTATCACGGTCACGCGGACTCGTTTCTCGTGCAGGCCGGCTCGGGTGCGACGACTCTGGGTGTGCCAACCAGTCCGGGGGTTTCGACGGCCACCGCCTCCGAGACACTGATTGCCCGATACAACGACCTTGATTCGGTCGGCCGCCTACTCCGGAAGCATCGTCAGAAGGTCGCCGCCATCATCGTCGAGCCGATTGCCGGCAATATGGGTGTTATTCCGCCGGCGCCGGGCTTTTTGACTGGGCTCCGCGCCATGGCAGACCGCCATGGCAGTCTGCTGATCTTCGATGAAGTCATCTCCGGTTTTCGAGTGGGCAAGGGTGGCGCACAGGCACGATATAGTGTCCGACCAGACCTGACGTGTCTCGGGAAGATCATCGGTGGGGGACTACCAGTCGGGGCTTACGGAGGTCGTGCTGACCTGATGAATCAGGTCTCACCGTCCGGACCGGTCTACCAGGCCGGAACCCTGTCGGGGAACCCGTTGGCCATGACCGCTGGCGTGTGGGCGCTCAAGAATCTTTCCGCTGCCCTCTATACACGGCTAGCCGCACTTGGCGTCAAGCTGGGCGCCGGACTCAGTGAGGCGGCCCACGACGCCGGCGTACCCCTCCAAGTGAACGGCATCGGATCAGTTCTCACACCATTCTTCACCGACGGAACCGTCACCGATTACGAGTCGGCCACCGCTGCCGACACCGGATCGTATGCGACGTTCTTCCAGAGCATGCTCGACCAGCGCATCTATCCACCCCCGTCGCAATTCGAGGGCTGGTTCCTCTCTGCCGCCCACACGGAACGCGACGTGTCTCGCACCATCCGGGCGGCCCGACACGCGATGCGCGAGGTGAGAGCCCGCTGACGCACGCGTGGCGCGCTCGCGGCTCAGCTCAAAGCCGAGTGGTATGATGCGAAGATAGGTCCTCTTCCCACGATTGATGACACGAGCAGACCGTCCAACCGTTGAAGTCCGCGTCGGCAACGTACGAGTTGGCGGCGGCGCTCCGGTTGCCGTGCAATCGATGACGTTGACTGACACGGCCGACGCGGGCGCCACGGCGGCGCAGTGTATCGAGCTCGTCGACGCCGGCTCCGAGCTGGTGAGAGTCACGGTAAACCAATCAGATGCCGCCGGGGCCGTCCCTGAGATCAAGCAGCGTCTTCTCGACGCCGGGTGCACCGCACCGTTGATCGGAGACTTCCACTACAACGGTCATCTTCTCCTGACCCAGTTCCCCGAGTGTGCCGCAGCGCTCGACAAATACAGGATCAATCCGGGAAACGTCGGCACCGGGCGACGACGGGACGAGCAGTTCAGCACGATTTGCCAGGTCGCACGTGACCAGGGAAAGCCGGTTCGAATCGGCGTCAACGGCGGGTCCCTCAACCAGGAACTGGTCATGACGAAGATGCAGGAGAACACCGACCAGCAGCTCGGTCGGTCGTCCGACGACATCATCAATGACTGCATGGTGATCTCCGCGCTCGAATCGACCGCATTGGCACTCGACGCCGGCCTGACGACGAACCAGATCATCATCTCCTGCAAGATCTCACGCCCACGTGACCTCATCGCCGTATACAGACAGCTGGCCAGACAAACAGATCAACCGCTCCACCTGGGTTTGACCGAAGCCGGGATGGGTGTCAAAGGATTGGTGTGGTCGGCGTCGGCGATTAGCATCCTTCTCAACGAAGGTATCGGCGACACGATACGTGTGTCACTCACCCCGCGACCGAGTGGAGACCGACGCACGGAGGTGTACGCGGCGTGCGAAATCCTTCAGGCCCTGGGCCTCCGCTCCTTTGCCCCGAGTGTGACCGCCTGCCCGGGCTGCGGCCGCACGACGAGCTCCACCTTCCAGGCCCTGGCCGAACGTATTCAGGATTACGTGCGCGATCAGATGCCAGTGTGGAAAACGCGCTACGAAGGCGTCGAGGATATGACTGTCGCCGTGATGGGGTGTGTCGTGAACGGCCCTGGCGAGTCCAAGGTGGCCAACATCGGCATCAGCCTCCCTGGAACCGGTGAGGCACCGAGTTGCCCTGTTTACATCGATGGGCGCCACGCCACAAGTTTACGGGGGTCGTATGAGCAGCTTGCCGATGAATTTCGCGTGCTCGTCGACCAGTACGTGAACGCCACGTATTCGAAGAAGACCAACCCGACACCGGTGGCCAGCAGCCAGTCGCAGCCGTAACCGGCCCACACGGCTCCCGGAACCGCCTCGTGACCATGCCCATCCGACTAATCGCGATCGATATTGACGGCACGCTGCTCGACGCTCGTGGGTTCCTGCCGGACGCCAACCGGGACGCGGTACGCGAGGCCGTCGATGCCGGCGTCGAGGTCGCGCTGGTCACTGGCCGTAGCTTTCACCACGCCCGCCCGGTTGGCGCGGCGCTCTCTGACCGCGTTCCGCTCATCGTGAGCAACGGCGCTTTGATGAAACAGCCGGACGGACGGACACTGCACCGTCGCGTCCTCGATCCGACGGTCACCAAGGAAATCATCGTCACCGTGCGCGATCATCGGCGCGGCGCGGCGCTGATCTTCGACCGCGAGGGGCCCGACCAGTATCTGTATGAGGGCATCAACTGGCAACACCCCAACCGTCGTCGGTACTACGAGCTCAACCGACAGTTCATGACCGAGCTCTCACCACTCGAAGACGGACTCACGGAGAGTCCACTTCAGCTCGCGTTCACGGGAGGAGTCGAGGAAATGCGGCACCTGGCCGCGCTCATCCGCAATCTCGACATTGCCGCTCAGATCACGGTCACGCTGACTGAATACGAGGCGCGAGACTTTTCGCTCCTCGACATCACCGTCAATGGATGCTCAAAGGGCGCCATGCTGACCACCTGGCTCGAGCGCCTCGAGATCGACGCACAGCACGTCATGGCCGTCGGCGACAACCTGAATGACCGGGAGATGCTGGCACTCGTCGGCCATCCTGTCGTGATGGGAAACGCCGTCCCCGAGCTGAAGGCCATCGGGTGGCCAACGACCGCCGGACACGACGACGGCGGCCTGACCCAGGCGATTCGGAGGGTGCTCAGCGAAATATGACCGTGCGGCGCCGCGGTCGATGGCTACACCGTGGAAGCGCTAGGGTCGACCATCGCCGCTTTTCGCACAGCCTCGATTCGATAGTGCCAAACCAGCACCAGCAGCACACCTACCAGAATCAGTCCCAGCGATAGGCCAAGCCACAGGCCAACCACGCCCCAGCCCCACCAGAAACAGAGGGCGTAACCGACAGGTAGTCCCACACACCAATGTCCGGCCAGGTTGCACAGCATCGGCGTCCATGTGTCGCCGAGTCCGCGCAGAACTCCGGTCGCCACGGCCTGCAACCCGTCAAACAGCTGGAACACTGCCGCGACCGACAAGAGTAGCACCCCTGTTTCGATGACACCCGCATCCGACGTGAAGATCCTGAGAATCGGTTGTGGCACCGTGAGAAATGCGACCGCAGCGACCCCCATGAAGGCAGCTCCGATACCAAGCGCGACCCACCCTGAGCACCGCGCACCGTTCAGATCGCGACGACCGACCGCATGTCCTACGCGGACGGCACTAGCCGCCGACAGTCCGTACGTGGCCATGAAGGTCAAGCTGACCGTGTTGAGCACAATCTGATGGGCGGCAAGCAAATGTGCCTCGAGCCGACCAGCCAGCGCGGTGGCCATCGCAAACACACCCACCTCCAACGTCATCTGGACCGCAGCCGGCCAACCCAGCTGCATCAGCCGCCGGATCCGATCGATCTCGAGGCCTCTCACGGCGAGCGGCTCGGCGGAGTGATCCTGAGGCAGGCGCGCGGTGACCCTCCAGACGGTGAGAGCGAGGAAGCCGCACATGTAGGTGCGGGACACACACGTCGCCCACGCCGCGCCTTCGACCCCGAGCTCAGGAAAGCCCCAGTTGCCAAAGACCAGTAGCCAGTTCACCGCCGCGTTGATGATGTTCGCGGATACGAGGGCGACCATGATCGGCTGGACGATGCCAAGAGCCTGCACATACCGGCGGAAGACCGTGAATAGCAGCAACGGCAGCAGGCTCCAGGTCACAACCCGCAGATACCCCTGAGTGAGATCCAGTACTCGCGACTCGAACCCCCAGACCGATACGACGGTCGCGGCCATCCACGCCACGACTGTGAGAGGAACGGTGAGCCCCACGGCGAGGGCCAGACCGTGGCGGAGCCATGCTCCACACTCGCTGACCTCGTGCCCGCCGAATGCCTGGGCGACAAGTGGGTCAAGACCCAGTAATAATCCGATCCCGAAGACTGCCAGAACGAGAAATAGGGCGCTGCCAACACCAACGGCCCCGATCGCCTCGGGACCAAGCCGACCGACCATACTGATGTCGACGATCTGCATCGCCACCCACCCGACCTCCGCCACGACGATCGGCATCGCTAGCGACAGCATCGGACCAAGCTCTCGAAATATCGATGAAAATCTATCGTTGAGTCTCACGGGTGTTGGGAGTCCAACGCACATCCACGGACGACGGCAAGCGCCGGTACGATTCGGCGGGTCGCCGGCCGAGTAACGGAATACTACTGGAGGGGAGAGCGGCGTCCGATCGCGGGAACGAGTGTCGCGCTCACTAGCGCCACGGCATCAACCGCTCGATCCACGCTATGCGCGTGAGATCGTTGTAGATCACGGTGACCATGAGCGTCATCAGCATGACAAAGCCCACAAGTAGCATCCGCTCCTTGGCCCGGGTGCTGAAGTCGCGACGTGACACGCCCTCGAGGGCCATGATAACGATGTGCCCGCCGTCGAGCACCGGCACCGGCAACAGATTCAGAATACCAAGATTCAGCGAGATCATCGACAGCAGACTGAATAGCGCAACGAGACCCAGTTCAGCCGCACCGCCCGAGAGCTGGGCGATACCAACCGGCCCGACCAGCTGCTTCGGAGAGGTCTCGGCTGTGAACAACCCTACGAGCGTCTGAAAAATCAACCCCGACCACTCGTAGTTTCGCTCAAGACTCAAGGTGAATGCCTCGGCGAATCCGGGCTCGACGATCCGAACCGCAAACGGACTGATCGAGACACCGATCAGACCGATGTCACCAACCAGAGCCGGCGTAACCTCAACCTCGCGCAACACGTCGGCTCGCCGTATCGTGAGGTCTAGTGATCGTCCAGGACTGGCGTTGATACGTTCAATCAACTCGTCGCTGGTAACCGGATCACCAGCCACCGCCACGATGACGTCATCGACCTGCAAGCCGGCGAGTGCCGCAGGCTCACCCGCGGCGACGCTGCGGATCTGTGGCTCCATGACAGGTCCGACGCCGAGATCACCCATCTCGAACTCGGTCTGAGAATCAGGGGTCACATCGATGGTGCGTTGCGCGCCGTCTGGCTTACCCACGACGACAGATATCACCCGATCAGCCCGGGGCATGACCTGCACGAACAGATCCGACCAGGTCTCCGTGGCCCGGCCTTCGACACTGACGATCCTGTCCCCGACCTGGATGCCTGCACCCTCTGCCGCCGACCCTTCGACGATCGTCCCCACGACCGGCGGCTCTTCTTCATAGACCGGCATCTCTGCTCCCTGATAGAGCACGAGCGTCATGACGACAATGGCGAGCGCTATATTCATCAGCGGTCCCATGATCAGCACCTGGAACCGCTCCCACTTCGACTTTGACATGAACTCGTCGTCCGCGCCGGTGCGCTGGTCATCCGGGTTCTCTCCGGCCATCTTGACGTAGCCGCCAAGCGGGATGGCGCTGATGCAGTACTCGGTGTCACCGCGTCTGAACTTGGCAACTTTGGGTCCGAAACCCAAGGAAAATGTCAGTACACGAACACCGATGCGCCGGGCGGCTAGGAAGTGGCCAAGCTCGTGAACAAACACGAGAACGCCAATTACGAACATGAATGCTATGAGACTAGTCAGCATCAACACTCCGAGCGGGCCTGCACCTTAAGCAAACCCTGCACCAGTCATGATTATTCTGATCTTACCTTGCCGGCGAGTTCGCGCGAAAACCGACGGGCCCAGGAATCAGCCTCTCGCACAGCCGCGAGCGACTCCACCTGAGACCACCCCTCGCGCTCCCCAGCGTCGAGTGTTTGCTCGATCAGGGCAGCAATCCCCGGAAACGACAGTCGCTCAGCAAGAAACGCGTCAACGGCCACCTCGTTGGCGGCATTAAGGATGACGGGGAGCCCGGGTCCCCCCTCCAGCGCCCGATATGCGAGCCCAAGACACGGAAATCGATCTGTGTCAGGTTGAGAAAACTCGAGACGGCCACACGTCGACAGGTCAAGACGGGGTAACTCTGTGTGCCATCGTTCAGGATACGACAGAGCATACTGAATTGGGAGCCGCATGTCGGTGACACCGAGCTGGGCAATGACGGATCCGTCCCGGAGCTCGACCAGCGAGTGCACCACGGATTGCGGGTGGACGACGACATCGATTCGATCCGGCCCCACGTCGAATAACCATCGAGCCTCGATCACCTCCAACCCCTTGTTCATCAGGGTGGAGGAATCGACAGTAATCTTCGGGCCCATGTCCCAGGTGGGGTGATCCAGCGCCTCCTTCGGCGTCACATCGCGCAACCGATCTGCCGGCCAGCTCGTAAAAGGCCCTCCGGAGGCGGTCAAGAGAATTCGGATTACCTCCGTGCTCACCCGTCCCTGTAAACATTGATGAACGGCGTTGTGCTCGCTGTCGACTGGCAAAATGGTCGCCCCAAACGTCCGCGCGGCCTCCATTATCAGAGCACCCGCCATGACGAGCACCTCCTTGTTGGCCAGCGCGATGGTCTTGCCGGCAACGATGGCGGCCAGGACCGCCTGGAGGGCGGCGGTGCCGGACGTCGCACAGACGATGATGTCGACGTCTGGGTGTGTGGCGACTTCCTCGAGTCCATCGGCACCAGCCGTCGCACAGACGAGAGGGTTGGCGGTCCCACCTGCCAGCGCGTCACGGACCTCGTTCATCGCTGCAGTCGACGCCATGGCTACCACTCGCGGCCGGAAGCGACGTACTTGCTCGATGAATCGACCGACGTTGCGACCAGCGGCCAAACCAACGACCTCCAGTCGATCGGGGTGCGCCGCAACCACCGAAAGGGTGCTGCGGCCTATCGAGCCAGTCGAGCCGAGGATTGCGATCCTTTTCACGTCGGTGATCTACCTCGTGAGTACAACAACCGTGTAGTAGACCGGCGCCGCAAACAGGAACCCATCGAGGCGATCGAGCACGCCGCCGTGTCCGGGAATCACCGACGAGGCATCCTTGAGTGTCGCTCCCCGTTTGAGACTCGACTCAAACAGGTCGCCCGTGATGCCCAAACCAGCAACCGTCAGGCCCAGCACAGACCGCGACAGTGGATCGACTCCTGGAAGCCACCAGCGACCTACGATCCCCATGACCGCCATCCCTGCCACGAGCCCGAACAGCGCCCCCTCGATCGTCTTTTTTGGGCTCATCACGGGCGCCAATTGACGTTTCCCGATGGCGCGGCCGCCATAGTACTGCGACGTATCGCTGGCCATGACCGTCGCGAGGAATAACAACAACACCTCAGGACCGGCCTGGGTCCTGAGCGCGGCCATCGATCCAAGGGGAATCGCCAGATACAGAAGGCTCAGGGCTGCGACCGCCATCGAGGCAAGAATAGACTGCGGACCCTGCTGGGCCAGCTCGACGAGACCGATCCCGACCGTAGCAATCATCAGCACGAGGGGCAGCTGAGATGGAGCAAGACCGAACGTCGCGCACGTCGCCATCGCCGCAGTGACCGTGGCGACGCGCGAAAAGGATACGCCTGTGCGTATGCTAATTTCAGAATACTCGACGACGGCACGGAGCAGAATCGCCTCGAGGACGATGAGCGTCCAGATCGAAGGGAGGAACCAAATGACGCCGACAACGATAGGAAGAAGCGCCAGAGCGCTGAGGACGCGCGTCATACGAGGGCCTGAAAATTAGCGGCGTGTCCTCATGATTCGTGTCCAGAGGTCCGATAAAACTAGTGTCCGGCGGCGGCTGGTTCCGGCTTGATACCACCGTACCGTCGGTCACGCTTCTGATAGGCGAGAATGCCTTCCAATAGGTGTCGAGACCGGAAATCTGGCCAGAGGGTCTCCGTGACCCAGATCTCGGAGTAAGCGATCTGCCAGAGTAGAAAGTTACTCACACGCATCTCGCCACTGGTGCGGATCAATAGATCGGGGTCAGGCTGTCCCGCCGTGTATAACAGTCGTTCGAAACGGTCCTCATCGAGATCGTCTGGACTCAGGCCAGCTTCGATCGCACCCCTAGCGGCCGCCACGATCTCTGCCCGTCCCCCGTAGTTCAATGCGATGTTGAACAGCATTCCGGTGTTGGCCTGGGTCTTCTGTTGCCCGACCAGAAGCTCGTGGCGAATGTCAGATGAGAGCTCTGAGTCCCGGCCGATCACGTTGAGCCGGATGTTGTTGCTGACCAGCGTAGCGAGCTCCAGCCGCAGGTAACGCTTGAGTAGACCCATCAGCACCGACACCTCCGCGGGCGGTCGCTTCCAGTTCTCCACCGAGAAGGCGTAGAGCGTCAGTACTTTGATTCCGAGCCGGGCTGAGATCTCGACTACGTCGCGAACCGAGTCGATACCTTCGCGGTGGCCTTCAACACGCGGCAGGCGGCGCTGGGCCGCCCAGCGGCCATTGCCATCCATGATGATCGCGATGTGGGCAGGAAGACAGTCGAAGCGAACTTGGCTGGCGAGCTCGGCGTTGGCCGACCCCCGTGGAACCCACGCTAGAACCTCCTCTAGACTCATAGTGTAAAATGCGCGACCATGCGGATTAACTCTCAATGATACAAGGTGTTAGCGAGGTGTTCAAGCATCCGAATAGTCGACCGACATGAGAAAGAGCCCCTGGGGCGGTGCGGTCGGCCCCGCTCGGCCGCGCGTCCGGGACGCAAGGATTTCGGCCGTATCGCCGACAGAACGGCGTCGCAACCCTACCTCGACGAGCGTGCCAACGATCGTCCGAACCATATATCTGAGAAATCCGTCACCGACGATGTCGAACGATACGATACTCTCTGTCTCCCGCTCGATCCGCAGACCGAAGACCGTGCGGACCGTAGTCCGGACCGTGGCGTCGGCCGCCGCGGTCTGAAACGCGGCAAAATCGTGCTGGCCGATCAGCGCTGCCGCGGCCTGGCGCACCGTGACGAAGTCAAGCGGGTCGGCGACATGCCACGCGAAACGACGCTCCATCGGATCCGCCACCGGTGCGCAGTTGATCCGATATCGGTACGACTTGCGGCGAGCCTGGTAGCGGGCGTGAAACGACATCGGCATCGTCTCTACCTTCCAACAGCGAATATCGTCGGGGAGCTTGGCGTTGAGAGCACGCCCGAGCGCGGGGGTGTCGACACCGTGCTCGAGCTCGAAGCTCGCAACTTGGCCCCGTGCGTGCACGCCGGCGTCCGTCCGTCCAGCGCCGTGGACCGTGACATCCCGACCTTCGATGTCAGCGAGCGCGGTTTCCAGCCGCGCCTGTATCGTGTCGACAGTAGCTTGACGCTGCCATCCAGCGTAGGCGGTTCCGTCGTAGGCGATGGTCAGCTTGAATGTTCGCAAGACACCAGGAAGCTCATCCGGGGAGCAAACCCGGAATCAGGGCCCAGCACGAGAGCCGGGCTGGGTAATCGGAAGACCGTCAGCACAGAGCGGGCACGCACCCTGGTCATGCGCCGGCCATGATACCTCGGCAAGCGTCTCGAAGCGCAGGCCCAGGTCCACATCTGGGCCGCCCCGATTGATGACCGACGCCGCGCCCACAACCTCTCCCCCCCGGTCGCGTGCCACCTCGATCGTCTCTCGGGTCGACTTGCCGGTCGTGATGACGTCCTCGACGACCAGGATGCGCTCGCCAGGGTCGAATCCGAACCCGCGTCTCAGCACCAAACGACCGTCGCGACGCTCTGAAAATACCGCACGTACTCCGAGCGCGCGTGACACCTCGTGTCCGATGATTAAACCGCCAAGAGCGGGTGACAACACCGCTTGGGGTGCCCAGCCCCGCACCTGGCCGGCCAGTGCCGCCCCTAGCCTCGCCGCGTGATCTGGGTACTGAAGGACCAGCGCACACTGGAGATATCCTGGGCTGTGAAGGCCGGAGGATAGTTGAAAGTGCCCTTCGAGCAGAGCACCGCACTGCGTGAACAGATCGAGTACCTGAGCGGAAGTCATGGTCGGAATGAGCGTCGAGGGCGGTGTCGAAGCTGGCTCAGTATACCGCCTTGCCGCGTCGAAGCGCACCGAGGAATCGGTGATAGACTCGCTCGTGTGGTGGACGTTTCGGTCGTCATTATTGCCAAGAACGAAGCGGACAACATCGCTGGAGCGCTCGAGTCGGTGCAGTGGGTCACGGACGTCGTTGTGGTCGACTCCGGTAGCTCCGACGAGACGATTGAAATCGCGAAACGCTACACCGATCGTGTGACGACGCGGACCTGGGAGGGATACGGTGCCCAGAAGAATTACGCCACCGGCCTCGCTGCCCACGACTGGGTGTTGTCGCTCGATGCCGACGAACGCGTCTCACCAGAACTGGCCGAAGAGATCCAATTACTGATGCGGTCTGCCCCGCCGATGCAGGGGTATCGTATCCAGCGGACCACACACTATCTTGGTCGATGGATTCGCTCCACCGATTGGTACCCGGACCGCCAACTTCGATTGTATGACCGCCGCGTCGCCCAGTGGAGTGCCCGGTATGTCCATGAATCAGTCCATATCGACGGGCGTGTCGGCACTCTTCGGTCCGAGCTGTATCACTACTCGTATCGGCGGGTCACGGACCATCTCTCGAGGATGAATCGATACACGACGCTCTCAGCCGCGCAGATGATGGCTGACGGGCAGCGCGCCAGGTGGGTCGACCTCTTCGGTTATCCTCCGTTCGTCTTCTTACGGAACTACGTGTGGCGGCGTGGATTCCAGGACGGGTTGCCGGGCCTCATCGTTTCGATGATGAACTCGTACTACGTCTTCTGCAAGTACGCCAAGCTGTGGGAACGGCAGACTGAATCGGAGAGGACACGAGACTGACCCATGGTGTCGCTGCACGTCGACACCGCCCGAACCTGGCGCGGTGGACAGAACCAGGTTCTGTTGACCGTGCGTGGTCTCCGTGCCCGCGGACACCGAGCGCTCCTCGTGGTCCATCCTGATGGAGAGCTTCGACAGCGAGCCGCTGACGCAGGCGACCTCATTCCGCTGGCACCGCGGATGGAGCTGGACTTTACCGCAGCCTGGAAGCTCTCGCGGCTACTGCTTGAGCAACGGCCCGATATCGTCCACGCTCACGACGCACATGCTATCGCGATGACCGCGCTGGCGATCTCCTTGGGGGGGGCAGCCCTACCGACCCGGTTTGTCGCGGCGCGCCGGGTGACCTTCCATATCGGAAAAAACGCGTTCTCGCGCTGGAAGTATCGCCAGGTCGATCGCTTTGTCTGTGCGTCGGCTTTTATCCGCTCAATCCTGATCGGTGACGGCATCCCACCCGAGCGGCTCGATGTCGTGTACGACGGCGTCGACGCGACAAGTGTACAAACCGCGCCGCTCGTCAACGTGCATCAGACATTCTGGCTGCCGCATGGTGCTCCGCTCGTCGGAAACGTAGCCGCCCTCGACCCGAATAAGGGTCAACGCCACCTCGTCGACGCCGCCCACCTTGTCGTGCAACAAGTTCCAGATGCCCGATTCCTCATTGTCGGTGAGGGTGAGCTCGACAGCATGCTCCGCCATCAGATCAAGTACCTGAATCTGGAAAAACATGTCATCCTTACAGGGTTCAGGCCAGATGTGCTCTCGCTGCAGAAGGGGTTCGACGTCTTCGTGATGAGCTCCGTGAGCGAGGGACTAGGCACGTCAGCACTGGACGCCATGGCCTGCGGTCGACCGGTCGTTGCGACCCGGGTCGGGGGCTTACCAGAAGTGGTTCACCACCGGGAAACCGGGCTACTGGTTCCGGCACGAGACCCTGTGTCGCTTGCCGAGGCGATCACTGAACTGCTTCAAGATCGCTCCCTCAGAGAACGCTTCGGGAACTCTGCCGAGGAGAGAGCGCGCGCGCGATTCAGTGCCGACCGGATGATCGACGAGACCGTCGAGGTGTATCGGGATTTGGTAGACACACCCCGCGTAGCGGACACCGCTGGTCCCCCTGCGGCCGGCTGAACCCGCACGCGTCCTGCATCCCGACGTGACAGAGCGAAAAGTCGTATTTCACGGGATCATCAGGGTCCAACCGCCTGAGCATCTGCGTGATCTCCCTGGCCATCGGCCAGCCCGGACTGCGATACGACGTGAGCCTGAGACACTGGCCAACCCGAATGACATGTGTATCCAGAGGTACGACAAGTTTTGACCGGTCGACCTTCGACCAAGCTCCAAAGTCGATGTGGTCGTGCCGAACCATCCACCGTAGGTAAAGGTTCAGTCGCTTGCAGGCGCTACCATCCGACGGTCGAGGGAAGAAGTACATGACTCCCCGACGGGTCACCCCGGCACCGTATACCTGCCCGAGGTCAACTTCACGCGCACGGGTACAGAAATGATCAAGAGCCGAGCCGATGTCCTCATCTTCGGGGCAGTATCCGCTGAGAAAGAAACGCTCGATCGAGCCGGATGTGTTGACCATGTGACGCAATATAACAAGAAGCGCGACGAGATCGCGTCCACCAATCCACCGATGGCGCAGGGCCTGGATCGCGCGATGACTCCGGCTGGGATCAAACCCGCGAACGAATGCTGCGGGTGACGGACCCATCGCGGACAACAGCGACTCGACCGAGCTGAGCACACTGGCCACGCGCCCAAATGCCAATCCTGCCGCGCAGAAGCCAGCGACTTCCTGGTCCAATGGATCGGGATAGCGACGGACCAGGTGAACCGGGTCGGCCACCTCTGGCCTGAGGTCGAAGTCGAGATACAGTCGATCGAGGGCGGCCCTTGCCGCATGCTCGGAGGATGTACGTCGCTCCTGCTTCTGCACTTCCGTCTCAATGGTCCTTGGTTAGAACGTTGTGATCGGCGTACCGGCCGCACACATCGGGCACGCCTCGGCCGGGCAGTTGGCTGGAGCCTTGTACTCGGCCAGCGCTACGTGCGGCACACCGAGATCCACGACAGACTCCAACCTGTCGTGGATCGCCATCGAGCCGATCACCTCGCCGCCGGCGTCTGCGATCAGCTGCGCGCATCGTCGCAACGTCTCGCCCGTGTTGCGCACGTCGTCGGCCAAGAGGACCCGTTTCCCGAACACGATCCTGGCATAGGTCTCTCGGAGTGCAAGTCCAGCCGACGGGTCAGCCGTGAACGGTGCAAACCTGGCTGGTGCGTGCGACAGGTTTCGTCGACCGTCCAACAGGCCAGCGATTGTGTGGGCAAGCAACGCTCCGCCCGTGACCGGACCGGCAACCACCTCAGTCTGATCGACCAGAATACCGGGTAGCAGCTCGATCAGATCCTGGGCGAGACGCCAGATCAGCGAGGGTTCCTGGAATAACTGATGCGGGTTGACGTAGACACGGCCATGGTACCCGTTGCCATAGTCGAAATGGCCGTCGACCATCAGCACGTGATACCGCTGGAGGTCTCGGAGGGCTTGGGCGCGAACGCCCTCTTCTCGAGCCGATATCGTTCGGGACGAAGGCTTGGGGGGTGGGGTCTCCATTCGCCTCTGCCTCAGTCTCCCTCGCGCCAGACCGACGCTCCGAGCGTGGCAATCCCAGCGACATCGTCGTTGACATAGACAGTTCGGCCCCGAATGATGGTCGCAGCCACGGCACCGCGAAGACTCCAGCCATCGAACGGCGTATTGCGCCCCTTCGATCGAAACGACGCCGCCGAGACGTCAACCGTTCTGTCAGGGGCCAGAAGAGTAATGTCGGCCGGCGCTCCAACCGTCAGACCGCCCGCTTTCAGACCCAGCACGCGGGCGGGGTTGACCGCCAGCAACTCGATAATCCGAGACAACGTTAATGTGCCGGGGTGCAGCAGCCGATCAAGAATCAGCGGGACCGCGGTTTCAAGACCGACGATCCCAAACGGCGCATTGTCGAACTCCACCGCTTTCTCGTCTGCGTGATGCGGTGCGTGGTCCGTTGCGATCACATCGATGCTGCCATCGACGAGACCTTCCAGCATCGCGTCCCGATCAGCACTTTCGCGCAGTGGTGGATTCATCTTGAAGTTGGTGTCGTAGCTCAGTTGCCCATCGGTCAGGATGAAATGATGCGGGGCCACCTCGCATGTCACTGCGATACCCCGTTCCTTACCCGAGCGTACCGCGCGGAGCGAGCCCCTCGCGCTCATATGCGCTATGTGTACGTGTCCTTCGGTGAGCTCGCTGAGCGAGACATCACGCTCCACCATGATTGACTCGGCTGCGCCTGGAATACCCCTGAGACCGAGCACGGCTGCATGATAGCCCTCGTGCGCCGAGCCGTCCCCCTTCAGTGATGGGTCCTCGCAATGATTGATAACCGGGATGTGGAACATAGAGGCGTACTCGAGTGCCCGACGCATCAACAGCGCGTCGGCTATCGGGTGCCCATCGTCCGAGACGGCGACACATCCCGCCTTGTGCAGCTCACCAATCTCCGTCAGTTGCTCGCCTCTTAAGCCGATCGACACCGCGCCAATCGGAAACGCGCGCGCCAAGTCGGCCTCAGCCGCCTTCTGAAGAATCAACTCGGTGACTCCCGAGTGGTCGTTCACTGGGTTGGTGTTTGGCATGCAGGCGACCCCAACGAACCCGCCGGCCACCGCCGCCTGAACACCGGTTGCGACAGTCTCCTTGTGCTCTTGTCCCGGCTCACGGAGGTGCACGTGAATGTCGATCAGCCCAGGACACACGACCACGCTCGACGGCACCTCAACGACATGTGCGTCGTCCCGTGGCAGGTCCCTGTCAATCTGTGCGAACCGGCCGTTCTCGATTCTGACGTCGAACATCCCGTCCCGGCTATACATCGGGTCCACGACACGTCCGCCTTTGAGCAGAATCGCACCCGGGGGAGTGGGGCGGGCGTTCTCGGCCGTCACGCCGCGCTTTCCTCGGTCCCGGCCAGCAGATACAGGACCGCCATCCGGACGGCCACACCGTTTGATACTTGCTCGAGAATCACCGAGTCTGGCCCGTCGGCAACGTCAGAGGCAATCTCAACACCTCGGTTCAAGGGACCGGGATGCATGACGATCACGTCATCTTTCGCCAGACGGAGGCGTTCACGAGTAAGCCCGAACAAGTTGAAGTACTCGCGCATCGATGGAAAAAAATTCCCCCGCATGCGTTCGAGCTGAATCCGTAGCATCATCACGACATCGGCTTCGGTCACAGCCTTCTCGACCGATGTGGTCGCGGTGACCCCGAAACGATCGATTCCACACGGCATCATCGTGGACGGACCCGACACCCACACATCGGCACCCAGTGCATTGAGCAGCAGGATGTTCGAACGCATCACGCGGCTGTGCGCGAGGTCGCCGATAATGGCGACCTTTCGCCCGGCGATCGACACCTTGTGCTCACGGATCGTGAACGCGTCCAGCAAGGCCTGAGTGGGGTGCTCATGCATCCCATCACCGGCATTGATGATCCGCGAGCTACCGATACTGGCCAGCAGATGACATGCCCCGGACGACCCGTGCCGCACCACGATCATATCGGGAGCCATCGCCTCAAGATTGCGGGCGGTGTCGGCAAGGGTTTCCCCTTTCACCACGCTGGATGTCGACACCGTGACGTTGAGCGCATCGGCACTCAGACGCTTCTCAGCGATCTCGAAGGACGTGCGGGTCCGGGTGCTGGGCTCGAAGAACAGGTTGACGACCGTTTTTCCACGGAGGGTCGGCACCTTCTTGATAGGTCGTGTCCCGATCTCCCTCATCGCCTGTGCCGTGTCCAGGATCAACAGGATTTCGTCCGGCGTCAGGTCGGCCATACTGAGAAGGTGTCGCGACCGCAATCGCGTCGGTGTCGCGACTGGCTCTCGCGTGGCCCCAGGGATCGGATTGGTCTGCGTACTCACGACGTATCTCCCTCGACGACACTTACTTCGTCGGTGCCGTCGATCTCGACCAGCTTGACTTGCACGCTCTGCTTCACTGAGGTCGGAAGGTTCTTACCGACGTAGTCGGCCTTGATCGGCAATTCGCGGTGACCGCGGTCGACCAGCGCAACGAGCTGAATCGACTCCGGGCGTCCGAAATCGACAAGGGCATCGAGCGCCGCCCGAACTGTCCGACCGGTATACAAGACATCGTCGACCAGCAGAATCCGTCGACCATCGATGGAGTACGGAATCGCGGTTTCCCGAAGTACTGGCTGCGGTCCGACCGTATGCCGCATCAAGTCGTCCCGATACAGCGTAATGTCGAGCGCTCCGGTGGGAATCGCCCGCCCGACAATCTCCTCGACGTTCCCCGCAATCCGTTCAGCGATCGGCACCCCGCGGGTGCGGACGCCAACGAGCGCAAGCTCGTCGATGGCGCGATTTCGCTCGACGATCTCGTGTGATATGCGCATCAGCGCGCGTCCGATGCGATCGGCCTCCATTACGATCGGTATGATTGTCCCCGCTGGCGTTGGCGTATTCGGGAACAAAAAATCAGTGAATCCGTCGCGATGAACGGCCGAGACCGGGGTAGAACTGGTCTGTACGTGAGTAGGTTGGCAGCGCGCACGGTTCCCTCTTCGCGACCTCACCGGGCCACCGTTAAAGAGATCGAGAGAATCTTATCAGGTTCGAGCGGGCTCAGGCCACTTGATCACCGCTCGTAGGACGCGACGAACGTAATCGGACGTCTTTGCGTGAACGTAGGCGTAAAGATGTCGGTGCGGACCACGCCGTCAACATCGCGGGCGACCGGCACGCCGAGGTAGTACAGCACCGTCGGAGCAATGTCGACCACGGAACCGCGAGTATGCCGGCCAGGTTCGACGTGTGTCCCGTAAGCGAGAAGAAAACCATCTGGAGCATTTTCATGGGTGCCGGTCGCGTCCGGATCGCCGACGAGGCGTGCAAACAGTCGTTTGGCGGCGCTGACCGGCTCCATCCCAAAACCTGATACAACGAGGAACAGGTCGTCAGGACCGAGGAGGTCAAGGATGGCGCCGACTTCGTTGTCGACCTGGCGATAGTACGCTTCAAGACTGGCAGCATTGCCATGATCGTCACCGAGCCCCATCAACGGCAGTGGTGTCTGTGTCGGAAAGAAACTGTGACCGGCAAGGTCGAGTCCGCGATATCGCACGGCGAATAGACGGACGTCGTCAAAGTGAGCGCGCAGGTAATCAGCAATCCGGCCATACACCCGGTCCTGCCAGATTGGCGCCACTTCCGCCGGGGGCGCGGGCGCACCATCGGCATCTGCGGCCGTGGTGTTCAGCACATCCCGACCGCTGACCTCGCGCATCGCGGTCGCACCGATCTCCACCGCTTCCTCCGGGTACGCGGCTTCTGTGGCCAGGGGGTCGAATCGCGGGTCGGCCATCAGATGGAATCGGTCGCTCACGAGGAACCCCAGAATCGGCTGCACGGGATGGGTGAGCGCCCACCCGACGATCCCAACTGGAACACCCTGACCGCTCAACACGCTCCACAAGGGACGAGAACGTAGTTCGGCGGACGACGCCGGAGATTCATCGAAGAAGCCCAGCGACACGAGTGCCTGGGCAAAGCAGTGGTCAGGCAGGAGCTCCAGACGCGCGAGGTCAGGGCTAACTTCGTATGTCGAGGTTGAGATGACGCCATGGCGTGGCGGATATTGGCCCGTGGCCACGGTTGCCCATACCGGTTCTGGCTGCGTCGGACTGAGCGTGGCCAGATGCATCGCCGCCCCTGAGTCGAGGATGCGGCCAAAGTTGGGAAGACGCCCGTCGCCCGTCGCCAGCGATAGATAGTCGAGCGATGCGCCATCGAGCAGAAGCATCAGGACCCGAGAAGGTTCGCTCGGACCACTCCAGGTGCCGACGTCGACTGGATACGAACGGAGTCGCCGCGACACCGCCTCCCCTCGAGCGACAACCGGCAGTGTCACAGAGGCCACGACCGCGATGCCGAACAGCGACGCCCCGACCACGCTTCCCCGTCGTCCAAATGAGTAGTGAACGACTGCGATGGCAAGCAACGCCAGTGCGCACAACCCCATCGCGAGGGCCCCGACGGCAAGACGGCGAGCCACCTCCTCAGCCAGCGCGGTCCGGAGACTACGGAGGTTGAGCCACATCAGTAGCGTCGCGCCGCTTGCGGCCAACGCGCTCAGCCATGACAAGAGCCGCAGACTGAGCCAGCCAGGCGACAGGAGCTCCGAAGAGAACACCTGGTGCAGCACGATCATCGTGTAGAACAACGCCGCAGCATGGACACCATAAAAGCCGAGCACCACCACGAGCAACGGCCACAAAGATGGGAGGTTGAGCGGCACATGAGGATTGAGTTGGAGAAACAGAATGACGATATACGCCGCCGCCAGCACTCCGGCTAGTATGGCGTTCGTCAACATCCGGAAATATCGCATTGCACACCGGCGCAGGGGGCGCCATCGCGTCCATGATGTTAGAAAACCATCGGTTATACTCCCGGGAATGCCGATGGACATCGACGCGGTGGTCCTGTCAAACGATCGGCTCTCATCGGACTATAACGTTATCGCCATTGCTGCCCTGGACATTGCCACCCAGAGTCGACCCGGACAGTTCGTCATGGTCAAGTGCGGTCTGGACTCGGAGCCACTCCTGCGGCGACCGTTTTCAATCTTCGAGGTCCTGCACGATCACGACGGAGCCGTCGAAGGTCTGTCGCTCCTGAACAAGACCGTCGGTATCGTCACCCGGGCGCTCTTCGCACTCGAGCCTGGTCAACGTCTCTGCTGCCTAGGACCACTCGGGAAGCCGTTCTCGGTTGTCGCCCCCCCAGGTGAGGCCTGGATGGTGGCCGGCGGCGTCGGCCTAGCTCCGTTCCTGACGCTGGCCGAGGCACTGCAGACACTCTCGACACCGACGACCCTGTTCTATGGGGGACAGTCTGCTCGCGATCTGTACTATCTGGACCGGTTCGAACAGCTTGGTGTGCGTCTTTTCCTGACTACGGAGGACGGTAGCCTGGGCGAGCAGGGTTTCGTGACAGCGCCACTCGCCCGGGAGCTCAAGGCGAGGCCAGATAACCAGCCGGTCACCGTCTTCGCGTGCGGTCCAACGGGGATGATGCGCGTTGTGGCCACGGTGGCTCACGAGCATCGACGGGTGTCCGAAGTCTCTCTGGAACCGGTCATGGGATGTGGGTTGGGCGGGTGTTACAGCTGCGTCGTGCCTGTTCGAGCGAGGGACGGGTCACCTCACTTCGTGCGGTCCTGTCTGAATGGTCCAGTGTTTGCGGGCGACCAGCTGGTGTGGAGCGAACTCGCCTGACTGCGTTTCGATAATGCCTGTCGTCGACCTTGCCGTTCAGTTCGGACCGTTGCGACTACACAATCCTCTGGTCGCCGCCAGCGGGTGCTTTGGATACGGTCTCGAATACACAGACGCAGTCGACCTGTCGACCCTGGGGGGGGTTGCGGTCAAGGGCCTGTTTCTGAAGGAACGAGAGGGGCATCCTCCACAAAGAATCGTGGAGACACCGAGCGGGATGCTCAACGCGATCGGGCTGCAGGGCATCGGCGTCCGTCGGTTCATCGACGACAAGCTCTCAGCCTTGCGCACACACGGAGCGACGGTCATCGTGAACATCTGCGGCTCAACGGTCGACGAGTATGCCGAACTTGCACGGATATTGTCAGACGCGGACGGCGTGGCTGCCCTCGAGCTCAACATCTCCTGTCCCAACATCAAGGAAGGCGGAATCACCTTCGGGTGCGATCTTGGCGGGACACACGACGTCGTAGCGGCCGTCCGACGGGTCACACACCTTCCGATCATTCCCAAGCTGACACCCAACGTGACCGACGTGGCGGCCTTTGCTCGCGCCGCCGAAGATGCTGGGGCCGACGGCGTCTCGCTGGTTAATACGTTTCTCGCGATGGCCATTGACGTGGATACCCGCCGACCAAGACTGTCGAACGTGGTCGGCGGTCTCAGCGGCCCCGCGATCCGTCCGATCGCAGTGCGAATGGTCCATCAGTGCCGGCAAGCGGTGAAGATACCGATCATGGGCATGGGGGGCATCTCCACCGCTGACGATGTCGTCGAGTTCATGATCGCCGGTGCCACCGCCGTGCAAGTCGGTACCGCTAACTTCGTCGACCCGTTTATTTGGCCGAAGCTGATCTCGGGTCTCACGTCTTACCTGACACGTCACGGCCACGCGTCGGCAGGCGATATCGTGGGCTCGATCGATCTCTCACAGCCCGACGTGACCGATGTGACATGGACCAGCTCCTAGTTGCCCTCGACGTTGATTCTTCCAGGCAGGCGTTCGAACTGAGCAGCCGCCTTCAGGGGGTCGCCGGCGGGTTCAAAATCGGGAGTCGCCTCTTCTGCGCAGAGGGTCCCCATCTGGTGCAACGGATGGTTGCCAGGGGGCATCGGATATTTCTTGATCTCAAGTATCACGATATCCCGAGTACGGTCGCTGCGGCCGTACGTGCCGCCACCGACCTCGGTGTTTGGATGTTGACCGTCCACGCCACCGGTGGATACGACATGCTAGCGGCCGCGAAGGAGGCGGCGGGGAGTCTGGACCACGGTCCACAAATCGTAGCCGTCACCGTCCTGACCAGTTTCGATGACGCAACGCTAGAGGGGCTGGGTGTGTCCCGTTCGGTCCCACAGCAGGTTGAAGCGCTCGCCCGTCTCGCGCAGTCGGCCGGCGTCGATGGTGTCGTTGCCTCACCCCTCGAGATCGGGTTGATTCGGAAGGCCTGCGGGGGCGATTTTGTCGTCGTCACACCTGGTATTCGGAATCGAACAACGGATCAGATGAACGACCAGAAGCGCACGATGGATGCCGGCGGCGCGATCCGCGAGGGTGCCAGCTATCTGGTCGTCGGTCGGCCCATCACGGGGGCGCCAGACCCTCGCACTGCGGCGACACAGATCGGCCAGCAGATCGCCAACGTATGACCGAGTTGACACTCCTCACACGGGCTGAATGCCACCTCTGCGAGGCGATGAAAAACGTCGTGGCGCAGGTTCATCAGCGGTATTAGATCGTTTTGCGCAAGATAGACATTTCCGCCAGGCCTGATCTCGAGCGGGAGTTCAGAAACGATATTCCCGTTCTGATGGACAGCGCCACATCATCGCGGCACCGGATCTCGGTGTCGCAGCTGGCCGCTGTGCTTTCTCCAGCGTCGAGACGGCGTAAGCTTCCCCCTTCGGTAGACACTCGAAGGTAGACTGCTCCCGGCTCAAAAAGGAGCAGTGATGAGGAAGTCGAAGTTCACCGAGAGCCAGATCGTCTGGATTCTCAAGGAGGTAGAAAGCGGTGTTGCGGTGACCGACATGTTGCGACGACATGGCATCAGCACGACGATGTTCTTTAAGCGGCGGAACAAGTATGCCGGCGCGTCGGTCGCCGATGTGAAACGCCTACGCGAGCTCGAGGGCGAGAACGCCGAATTGAAGCGGATGTATGCCAGCCTAGCGCTCGAGAATACGGCCAACAAGGACGTGCTTACCAGAAAACTGTAACGCCGTCCGCGAAACGACAGGTCATCGAGGTGCTGGTCGACGAGCACCAGAACCTCGGCCTGGTGCCGCTCCTCATGTTTCTGCCGAGGCCCGACAGGCTGGTGCAGTCCCCTTTAGTGCTGTCTACTTGACGGGGAAGCTTACGCAACCACCACTGAAACGAAAAAAGGCGGGTAATGAGCCGACGACGGCTCATTACCCGCCTTGAGATCTATCCAGCGCCGAAATAATTACTTGGCCGTGACGGTAAAGTGACCGCGCCGGTTGCGCGACCAGCACCCCTCGGTAGAATCAGTGCAGAACGGCTCTTCCTCACCCTTACTAACGGTCTGAATTCTATTGCTGGCAATCCCGAGATTAATGAGATAGTCCCGGACAGCCGCGGCCCGTTCGTCACCCAGAGAGAGATTGTACTCGTTTGTCCCTCTTTCATCGCAGTGCCCGTCGACATTGATCCGCGTCGACGACCATTGCCGCATCCAGTCGGCATTCCGCTGGAGGATCGTTCGAGCCGCCGGCAGGATTTCAGCCTCGTCGTAGTTGAAGAAGACCGGACCGAGCGGTGACGTTGCGTTTACCTCATCCAGACTCATCGCCTCAAACAGCTCTTCCTCAGTCGGCGGGGCCGGTGGTGGTGGTGGCGGCGGTGGCGGTGGTGGTGGTGGTGGTGGTGGTGGTGGTGGCTCTGGCTCCGCCGGCGGCGGTGGCGGCGGCTCTGGTGGAGGATTCGAAGAACATGCCGCTGCGCTGAAAATAAATACGGCGCAAAGTGCCACAGCCATCAGGTGTCGCCATGCGAGTTTCATAATTTTCTCCATTCAGAGACCTGGAGACGTCAATGTCAATTCTGTCTATCGTCACTTTGTGACGTAGACCTTACACACAAAGATCGCCTACCGCCCGTGAGCGTACAAAGTTTCGCAGAAACCTGTCAACGATTTACCGGACCCGATCGCAATTTTACGTGTCTCACCCTTCATCATCTTACTAGTTTTTCACGTGACTGCAAGTTGCGTCATCGTCATCCGAATCGTCCGACACCTCGTTCGACCCAACCGCCAATTCGACGGGAGCCACCTCCACGACTTCCAGTTTGGCTGCACAGGCGGTGCAAATCAGGCGATCGCCGATATCCGTGTCGAACTCGTCGAGCTCGTCGCTCTCGATTTCGGCCTCGCATTCCGGGCATCTAGTCATGGAGCCTCATGATGAGCGACACTATCGACTGAACGCATTCTATCGAAGAACGCATGGCGCAACCAGTGGCTCGCCCCAAGACAGTGATCGTGGCGATCAACGACGGCCACACTCGCGAGCGCTTCACCGCCGCCCTTCAGCGCGCCGGACACCACACGTTCGAGGTGCGGACCCGCGGGGAGCTTCTCGCCTATGTCCAGTCGCCACCGGGGGTGGTCGACCTCATCGTGCTCGACTTACGACTCGGAGGGCCCGGGGCCGAAGCCGCTCGCACGCTGAGGACACGCGAATCGAGAACCGGTATCGTCGTCCTGAGTGGCTCGGTTGGAGATGCGGCGGAAGTGCGAGCACTTGCGGCCCTCGGGGTCGACTCTTATGTCAACGAGTGCTGCGCCGACAAACACATCCTACCGTCGCTGGCGCCGCGTCTCTTTCCAGATAGCTTCAACCGGCGTACAAGCACCCGAGTCACGCTCGACCTGCCAGTTACGTTTCGCTTCGCCGATACGATCGCGACCGCTCCGACGCTCAACCTGAGCAAGGGTGGTCTTGGTGTCCGGACCATGACGCCCCTCGAAACCGGGACGAAGGTGCACGTACGATTTCGACTGCCGGGGTCGCAATGCGACCTCGAGGCGGAGTCGCGCGTCGCATGGAGCGACCATCGGGCCGGCATGGGACTTCAGTTCGAAGAAGTTGGGATGGCGGACCAGTCAGCAGTCGACGAGTTTGTCGACCAGCACGCTGCCGGCGCGGAGGGTCGAAACGGGTCCATTTCTTGATGAATCAGGCCAACATGATTTCGGCCCTGTTGACAGCGAATCCCTGTGCGTCTATATTGGCAAATTACAGATATAATTCGTTTATATTCTGCATGTTACAGCTAGTTGTTTCGCCCTGTCGTCCGGCCACCATCAGTTTGCAGTCGCCTACAGGTAAGTGGGGCATCCCCACATCACCGACAACCGAAGGAGTCACCTCGTGATTGAGGTCCAGAACGTCACGAAGCGATACGGTCCGATCACCGCAGTCAATGACGTGAGCTTTCGCGTCGAACCCGGACAAATCCTGGGCTTTCTCGGACCCAACGGCGCGGGCAAGACCACGACGATGCGTATCCTGACAGGGTGTATCCCGCCCACCGACGGGAGAGCACTGATCGCGGGCTTCGACGTCTTTGACAGTCCGGTTGAAGCCAAGCGCCGGACAGGGTACCTCCCCGAAACGCCGCCGCTCTATCCCGATATGACCATTCGTGAGTACCTGACCTTTACCTCACGAATCAGTGGGGTGCAGGCCTCGGACCGCGCGGGCCGCATTGACTTCGCCATGGGACGAACTAACATCGCCGATGTCGCCGACCGACACTGCGGCAAGCTGTCAAAAGGGTATCGACAGCGAGTCGGGCTGGCGCAGGCCATTTTGCACAATCCAGACGTCTTGATTCTTGACGAACCGACCGCCGGCCTCGACCCGAAACAGATTATCGAGACGCGCGAGCTGATCAAAGACCTCGCCGGCGACCACACCATCATCCTGAGCACGCACATCCTGCCAGAGGTGGCCCAGACGTGTGCGCAGGTCGTCATCATCAACAAAGGGCATGTCGTCGCTGTCGACACCCCAGAGAACTTGACCGAACGCCTCGGAGGTTCGGAGACGATCCGTCTGGAGGTCGATACCCATGGGGGCAACGCCACGTCGGCTCTGGAGCAGGTCCCCGGTGTGGTGAGCGTGTCGGTCAACCCGGGGACCAATGGCGCCACGGTTGTCGACGTGCAGGTCGCGCAGGGTGGTGATGTGCGGCGGCATCTCGCCAACACCATCGTTTCGAACGGCTGGGGACTGCTTGAGCTGCGCCGGCTGAAGATGAGTCTGGAAGAGATCTTCCTCGAGCTCACCACCCAGGATCAGGCGGTCGCCGCCACCGAGACGACCGGAACCGGAGAACCCCAGGAAGACACAGCTCCCCGCCCGGAGGCAGCCGATGAGTAACATCTTGGCCATTGCCCAAAAAGAACTTCGCTCGTATTTTGTGTCACCGATCGCCTACGTCGTGATCAGCTTGTTTGCCGTGCTATTCGGAGTCTTCTTCGTGAGCTCGCTGAGCTTTCTCCTCCGTATCAGTCTGCAGGCCGGCATGATGCAGGGAGCGCCGCCCATCAACATCAACGAGTACATGATTCGACCGCTGCTCGGGAACACCGGCGTAATCATGCTGTTTGTCCTCCCCATGATCACCATGCGGTCATACGCAGAGGAAAAACGCTCGGGAACAATCGAGCTTCTCCTCTCATCCCCGCTAACTGATTTCCAGATCATCCTCGGTAAATTCTTTGGCGCCCTAACTCTTTTTATTCTGATGCTCGCCGTCACGGGTATCCATATTTCGTTTCTCTTCTGGTACGGCGATCCCGAGCTGTCGCCGATTCTCAGCGGCTATCTGGGTCTGCTGCTGATGGGCGCGTCGTTCATCTCGATCGGTCTGCTGATCTCGAGCGCCACCAAGAACCAGGTTGTGGCCGGTATGGTGACCTTCGCGGTGCTCCTGCTCTTCTGGGTAATTAGCTGGCTTGGTGACCCGTCCAGTGGGTCAACAACCAGCCAGGTCCTCGCCTATTTGTCGGTACTGGACCACTTCGACGACTTCTCGAAGGGGGTCATCGATACCAGCCATCTGGCGTACTACCTCAGCTTTATTTCCTTCGGATTGTTTTTGACCGCCAAATCCGTCGACAGCGAGCGCTGGAGGGGGTGATGACCATGTCTGAAAGATTGTCGGGTGTGCTTGGCTGGGTTGGTATTGCACTGGTGATGGGGTCCTTGCTGGTCCGGTTCACGATGCCGGCCGAGCAGGAGGTGTGGTGGTGGTCGGCCGTGGCTGGAATCGCCGTGATCGGGTTGTATGCCCTCACCCAGTGGCGTGACATCGTCGGGTCGTTCAGTCGCCGCCAAACGCGATACGGAGCGCTGGCCACATCGAGCATCGTGCTGGCCCTCGGCATCCTGGTGGCGATCAACTTCGTACTCCTCCGCCAGAACCGGCGTTGGGATCTCACGGCCGGCGGTCAATACTCGCTGTCAGATCAGACCATCCAGATTCTGGAGTCTCTGGAAGCACCGATGCGCGTCATCGTGTTCGGCCGCGACGTAGAGTTTCCCGCCTACCGAGATCGGCTGGCTGAGTATGAATACCAATCGTCTCAGGTGTCGCTCGAGTTCGTGGACGTCGACAAGGAACCGCTCCAGGCCAGACAGTACGACGTGCAGGCCTATGGCACGGTCGTCTTCGAATACGAGGATCGAATCGAACGGGTCGTCTCGGATGAAGAACAAGCGCTGACAAACACACTCATCAAGGTCGTCGAAGGCCAGGAGCTGCGCGCGTACTTCATCGAAGGCCATGGTGAACGGTCACCCAATGGCACTGAACGAAACGACTATGGGGGACTAGGAGAGGCGCTCCAGCGCGACAACATCCAGGTTGATACCGTCGTGCTCGCTCAGACCGGTGAGGTGCCATCGGGTGCGTCCGTGGTGGTCGTCGCCGGGCCAACGACCGACTACTTGCCTGGCGAAATCGATGCCCTCCGTACCTATCTCGAACAAGGCGGAAAGGTCCTGTTTCTGATTGACCCGGCCAGTGGTCCAACCGCCGTTGCCCAACCTAATCTGATCTCGCTCATCTCGGAGTGGGGCATCGAGCTCGGCAATGATGTCGTTGTCGACGTGAGTGGTGTCGGACAGCTCCTGGGTACCGACGCAACAGTTCCAGTGGCCGCCACGTATCCCTCTCATCCGATTACGGACAACTTCGCCCTCCTGACCGCATTTCCACTGGCTCGCTCGGTGAGCCCCAGCTCGAGCGGCGCCGGTGAACGGGTCGCCCAAGCATTTGTCGAGACGTCGGAACGGAGCTGGGCCGAGACCGACCTGACAGAGCTCGAATCCCGCGAAGTCCAGATGGATGACGACGACCGGCCGGGACCGATCTCGATCGCGGCGGCGGTCGCCGTCAAGATCGACAGGCCAGAAAAACAAGAGCCCGTGGAAGAGGACACGGCGTCGAGCGATCCGGGGGAGGACGAAGACGTTGACCCGCCCACCGCGGAAGCTCGCGTCGCCGTCATCGGCGATTCAGATTTCGCTGCGAACGGATCGCTGGGAATTCAGGGAAATCTCGACCTCGCCCTCAATACCATCAACTGGCTGGCTCAGCAGGAGAACCTGATCTCGATTCGACCGAGACAGCCCGAAGACCGACGAATCACGCTCACGGCCGATCAGCAATTACGGGTCATGTGGCTCTCACTCCTCATGATTCCAGCCGCAGTTATCGGCGCTGGTCTGTTCACCTGGTGGCGGAGACGGTAGCGATGCGAGGCACGCGATCCACCTTGATGCTGCTTGTCGTGTTTGTCCTGCTCGGAGCGTATGTCTATTTCGTCGAGCTCGAGCGTCGTCCGGCCTCCGAGACCCCTCCCAACGAGTCGCTATTCGATATTGCCGCTGAGGATTTCAGCCGGCTGACGATCGAGGTCGAAAACGAAGAGACCGCCCTCACCCTCAATGGGGACGGCGACTCTTGGCAAGTGACCGCGCCGGTGACAGCGCCGGCCGATGACACGCAAGTCTCGTCGATTACGTCGGCGCTCGCATCACTCGAGATTCGGCGCGTCATCGACGACGCGGCGACCGACCTGACACCCTTTGGGCTCGACGAACCCGTCGTGGAGGTCGGCTTCGTCTCGTCGGGCGACGGGCAGGAACAGCGACTCCTGATTGGCGACGCGACCCCAACGGGTGGCGAACGGTACGCGACGCTAGCCGATAGCGGCCGTGTCGTGCTCATCGCATCGAGTCTGGATATGACGTTCGGAAAGTCGACGTTCGCGCTGCGTAACAAGGCGATCCTGGAGTTTGATACGTCCGATGTCGACCAATTTCAGATCGAGTCAAATGACACGTCGATCCGTCTGGCCAAGAATGCAAATGAATGGCGCTTGCAGGAACCGTGGGATGTACGGGCGGCGTTCAGCACCGTGGAGGGAACCGTCGGACGTTTGGGCACCGGGCAAATGCGATCCGTAGCCACCGAAGGCACGTCCGACACCGACACCGAAGAGGAAATGTTGGCCGAGTACGGTCTGTCCGAACCAAGATTGACCGCAATCCTCCGACTGGGAAGCACTACCGCAACACTTCTGGTGGGCGACCAGGCGCCGGATGGCACGTCGTATGCCCGAGACGCCTCGCGGTCGGCCGTCTTCACGATCGATGAGTCCCTTGTGACCGACCTCGTGCGATCGGCAGACGCATACCGTGACAAGGACCTGTTCGACTTTCGCCCGTTTAACGCGTCCTGGGTAGAGATGGAGCAGCCGGAGACGACGGTCGTATTTGAAAAAGCCGGAACCGAAGGCGAAGAATCGGAGCCGGCATGGGTCAGGGTCTCGCCCCAATCGGGAGATGTTGACCGGAGTGAGATGGATGACCTCCTTGCCAAGCTCTCGAACCTCCGAGCCGAGTCGTTCATCGAGTCACGCGCCGAGCGTGGACTCGACGACACGACGGTGCTCGCGATGATCGAGGTGAGGTTCAATGCTGGCGGGGCCGAGAACGGCGACCAGGAGGAGCGGGTCACGCTGTGGCGATCTGGAGACACGACATACGGCGTTCACAGCGATGAGCCAGGCGCGGCCGTCCTCGATACGGGTGCCGTGGATGATGCGCTCGAGGCGCTGGCGACACTCCAAAGCGACAAGACGTGAACCCAAGCCTTGAGCGACGGCGCCAGGCGACGAACCGGAGGTCCGTCTGACGCTCTTCCGCACCACGATCCTTGCGACACTCATGGCGATATCGGGCTGTGCCGCCCGGCCGCCACTACCACCGACCGTCTCGCCCATCGTGGCACAGACCGATCCCTCTGCAAACAGGGCGGTCCTCGATCTGCAGCGAGATCTCACCCAACTTTTCGGCGACCCCTCGGCGCCACCGGCGGTCTGGGGCGTGCAGGTCCGTTCATCCGATCGCGGCGAAACGCTCTATCGGCTGAATCATGGCACCCTCCTTATCCCGGCGTCGACGATGAAGCTCGTGACGCTGGCGGCGGCGGCCACTGGTCTCGGCTGGGACTTCAGGTTCGAGACGCAGCTGCATGCCCATGGGCCGATCGACGACGGCGTGCTCAACGGTGATCTCGTGGTGAGAGGCACAGGTGACCCGACCATCGGGAGCCGGGGGACCTCAGCGGTCGACGATCCAGACGATCTTTTTTCCGACTGGGCCAACACCCTCAAGGCCGCCGGTATTCACCGTGTGACTGGCGGTGTGGTTGGTGACGACCGCGCGCTAGACAACGGATCAGTCTGGCCGGGCAGTCGTCTGGGCCACGGCTGGACCTGGAATGACCTAGCCTTCGGCTTCGCCGCGCCCGGCGGGGCGCTGACGTTTCACGAGAATGTCGCTGATCTGGTTATCGAGCCAGGTCCCGCACTGGGGAGGCTGGCCACCGCACGAGTTGAGCAAACAGAGAGCGGACTCGAAGTCGTCAACCATATCGTCACCGGACCCGCCGGCGACGCCGTCGCCCTGCGGCTGCTACGCCTGCCCGGCCACTCGACGCTTGAGTTGTACGGGTCAATTCCGCTTGGCGCTGATCCGTTGAGACGAACAGTGTCGGTCGACGACCCGACGCTCTTTTTTCTCCGGACCCTTCGTCGGACACTCGTGGAGGAAGGCATCGAGATAGACGGCGACGCTGTCGACATCGACGGCGTGGACATGGCCGCGGCCACGGAGAGCGGCATATCTGTCTTGATTCGTCATCAGTCGCCACCGCTGTCAGAACTAGCTATCGACATGATGAAGCGGAGCCAGAATGTCTTTGCCGAAGCCCTTTTTCGGACGCTTGGCTCCAAGGCTGGAGACGGCACCATGACCGCCAGCCAGGATGCCGTCGGAGACCTTCTCGTTTCGTGGTCGATCGGCAGCAACCAGTTCGTCATCGCCGACGGTTCCGGTCTCTCGCGTTACAACTACCTGACGCCGGCGGCGCTGGTTGGGGTGCTGGAGCAGATGCAGTCCAACCGCGGGTCGGCCGCCGTGTTCGAGGCGACGCTGCCGGTGGCCGGGCACGACGGTACGCTGGCCGATCGGATGGCTGGAACGGTGGCAGCCGGGAACGCGCGGGCAAAGACGGGAACGATGTCCAATGTCAGCGCCCTCGCCGGCTTTGTCGACACTCAGGACGGCGAAACGCTCGTCTTTGCCATTCTGGCTAACAACTACCAATCCGGCTCCGGCGAGATCAACCGGATCATCGACCGCGCGGTCGAGACCCTCGCGAATTTCGTGCGGTGATTGCGTCGCGGCCAGTCGTCGAGGACCTCAGGTCAGCAGAGGGTCGGGCACACCGGCCTCTCCGAATCCGCGAGCGCGGAGTCGACAGCTGTCACACCGGCCACAGGGTCGCCCCTCCCGGCCAGGGTCGTAGCAGCTGTGTGTCAGGGCGTAGTCGAGGCCAAGTTCGATACCACATCGGATAATCTGAGCCTTGCTCCACTCGATCAGCGGCGTATGTACTCGAACGACCGCACCTTCGGTACCGGCTGTCGTGGCCAAGGCTGCGAGCCGCTCGAACGCCTCGATGAATGCGGGTCGACAGTCTGGATACCCAGAGTAGTCGAGGGCATTCACGCCGATGACGAGGTCGCTGGCACCGAGGACCTCAGCCCACCCAAGCGCGAGGGCCAGGAACACGGTGTTCCGGGCCGGTACGTAGGTGGCAGGAATCGCGTCCTCGTCCAACGGTCTGTCCTTCGGGATCACCCGATCAGTGGTCAGTGCCGACCCGCCGATTGCGCCGAGATCGACAGCCAGCTCAAGGTGGTCAACCACCCCGAGCGCGCGAGCGACCCGCCGTGCTGCCTCGAGCTCCTCCACATGTCGTTGCCCGTACGACACGGTCAACGCGTAAAGGCTAAAGCCCTCCTGACGTGCCACCGCTGCAGCAGTGAACGAGTCGAGACCACCACTGAGGAGCACGACCGCCTTCATGGCGTCAGACACCCCGTGCCTCATCGCCCCATAGATATTTGTGGAGCTGCACCTGAATACGGATCGGAAGACGGTCGGCCAGCGCCCACTCAGACAATCGCTCCGGGTCGAGCACACGGTGCACCGGGGAGAACAGCACGGCCGCGCAGCGATCTTCAAGTCTGTGCTTGTGGACAAACGCGCGGGCGAACTCGTAGTCCGATCGATCCCGAATGACGAATTTGACCTCGTCGTGACTGGCCAACCGATCGAGATTCGCTAGGTCATTGCGGTCGGTCTCGCCACTGCCAGGGCACTTGACATCGACCACCTTCACGACCTCGTGCGGCACGTTTGAGATGTCGACATGACCGCCGGTTTCCAGGAGCACCGTGTGGCCCGCAGCCAGCAGGTTCTCCATCAGGGGATATACGTCGCGCTGGAGCAGGGGCTCGCCGCCGGTAATCTCAACGAGCGAGCATCCGTAGGCGCCAACAGCCGTCACCACCGCCTCCACAGTCTGTTTCTGCCCTGCATCGAACGCGTAGGCCGTGTCGCACCAGATACAGCGTAGGTCGCACCCGGTCAACCGCACGAAGACGCACGGCCGCCCGGCATGACTCGATTCCCCCTGGATGGAGAAGAAAATCTCGTTGACAGTCAGCATCGTTGATTCACGCGACCTGGAAAGGACATTCTAGTGGCTCCCCGGCCGAAGTAGGGTCTCGCGCGGCCGCACGTTGGACGTACAATCATCGCACCGTGTCCGAGGGTACTCTCAGAATCGGCACGAGCGGGTGGAATGATCCGTCGGACCGTGACGCCTGGAATGGCGTCTTCTATCCCGTGAAAGGCCGAGGGCGCCGCACCCCAGGGTTCGACGAGCTCTCGTATGATGCCGTTCACTTCGACACCGTCGAAGTGAACTCAACATTCTACCGAGTGCCAGATCCGAGTATCACCCAGCGATGGGTCGAAAGGATTGTCAGCTGCACGACCGAACTGACTACGCGGCGACCAGATGAATGGGTACGACGCGACACGACGTGACCGACCCTCCGCTCATCGCCCGACACGAGTCACGCCGACCCTCGGACACAGCGCCGCAACCGCGCACCGACCGCACACCGGATAGACGGGTCGGCACACGTTCTGGCCCCACGTCACAAGATAGAGATTGACCGAAGCCCACCAACGACGCGGTACCACGTCGTACAGCGCCACTTCTGTCTGCTCCGGCGTCCTCGTGCGAACCCATCCCAACCGGTTCGAGATCCGGTGAACATGAGTGTCGACACAAATATTGGCGGTGCTTCTGAGTGCCACGATCAGGACAAGATTGGCTGTTTTGCGACCAACACCTGGCAGTGTCAGCAGCTCTTCCATAGCGGTCGGCACGCATCCGTCGAATCGCGCGAGCAGCTGGCGGCAGGCCTCCTTCACATGCCGAGCTTTGTTCCGGTAGAAACTCACAGGATAGATCAGTTGTTCGATGCCTGAGACCGTCAGTCGTGTCATCGCCTGAGGCGTGGACGCACGGGCAAAGAGACGGGTGGCGGCGGCGAATGTGACCAAGTCCTTGGTCTGAGCTGACAACATTGTCGCTATCAGCACATGGAATGGGTTGGACCGCTGCTCGCCACCAATTTTTTCGATGGCCGGAACCTCCATTCGGCCGATGGCCGGACCGAGCGTTCGCATGACCCGGCCCACCGGTGGGCGGCTCATGCCGTTGTGAAGGCGTCCACCCATGTGCCGGCATCCTTCTCGCGTCGGTCACCGCTTCGCCAAGACCCCACCCGGCTCGATTGCGTCGACGATGCCGAGGATGGCGGCGTCGACCGGAGCACCGGAACGGCCCAGAGCGGTGATGGCCGCCCGCCCCTCGACGACAAGCAAGACGGTGTCGCCTACACCTGCCTGGGCGGCATCAACTGCCAGGACGACGGTCCCAGATGGCTCCGCGCTCATCGAGACCGGCTGAACCAGCAACAGCTTTGCGCCCCGAAGCTTGTCATTTTTTCGGGTCGCGACAACATTGCCGATCACACGTCCCAGTCGCATCTCACCGCCGTCTGCGCCCTGATGCCGCGGGTGGACCGTGCTCCGTGTTCCAGTGATCAACAATCCCGACCACACTGGCGTCGGTCGGTACGTGAGCGGGCAAGAACGGGAGGGCGGCCTCTCGGCCACGTACGAAGAAGACCTCCTCACCTTCGCCGGCGCCAACAGTGTCGACGGCGACGATGGCGCGACCGACCGGGCGCCGGTCTGCTGTCAACGGCTCAAGGACCAGCAGCGTCAGGCAGTGGAAATTTTGGTCCTTCTGGGTGGCGACGACGGTCCCCGTCACGCGAGCAAGATACATCGAGTTTCCATGACGGACCGTCAGCCGTTGACAGTCACCGAATCGACGATTCCAACGATCGCGGCGTCGACGGGAGTATCTCTGAGCCCGGCCGCCATCCGCGCTGAGCTCCCGCTCACGATGAGAACGGTCTCGCCGAACCCAGCATCGACGGTATCCACTGCCACCAGGTGATGCCCATGCGCCTTGCCAGCGGGGTCGATCGGTTGCGCCACCAGCAGCTTGGAGCTGACCAGACGGTCATCCTTGCGAGTGGCGACCACCGTGCCGACAACTTTGGCCAGAATCATGGAAGGGTGCGACGAACAGTGAGAAACTTCGCGTATGAGCCGGCGAGCTAGTTCTTGGCCCCTGACTTGCCAATCGGGAGAGCATTCTCCAGGTTGGTGTGCGGACGCGGAATAACATGCACTGACACAAGGTCTCCAACACGGCGGGCGGCTGCGGCGCCTGCGTCGGTCGCGGCCTTGACGGCGGCCACGTCCCCTCGCACGATGGCGGTGACGTATCCCGCACCGATCTTCTCCCAACCAACGAGCGTCACGTTGGCGGACTTGACCATGGCGTCGGCCGATTCTATCATCGCGACTAGCCCCTTGGTCTCTACTAATCCCAGCGCCTCACCCATGTTGTCCCCTTATTTGGCAGCCCCGTGAATGGTCGGAGTTCCAAGGCCACTAGCGCAATTGCTTCACGGCATCCTCAATCAGTGCCGTGAGTTCGCCGTATGTTAATCGAATTTCTCCGTCTTTACCTAGCGCCGCCAGGTCAGGCGGGAGTGCCAGAGGACCGACCAGCCGTTCATGCGGTGACGACGGCGCCTGAAGAACCTGGCACGTCACGTCATCCCCGTCACCCGACGTCGTCTGGTCTTGCCCATCGCTACCATCGGCACAGATCGGGGCCGGAGACGCGATGCCATACATGCCACGAAGACCCTGGAGGCGCTTGACCTCATCGCGCGACAACATTCGCTCGCCCCCAAGCATGCGGGCGACCAGACTGATACGAGCGAAATGTTCAATCGTCTCCATCTTGAAGTACGCCGCAAACAGGTCGCTCGCGACCGTGAGAGCTCCGTGGTTGGCGAGCAGCAGCCCGTCGTGGGCTCGTATGTATTTACGGACTGCATCGGCGAGCTCCGATGTCGACGGTGTTCCGTAGTCGGCGATCGGTATACTTCCGAGTGTCGTCACCACTTCGGCCAGCACCGCGCGGTCGAGCGGAATCCCTGCCACTGCGAATCCCGTCGACGCTGGCGGATGTGCATGCACCACGGCCATGACATCCGGACGGTGCTGATAGACCGCAAGGTGCATCAGCAGCTCCGACGAAGGGTCACGCTCACCCCCCATCTTCCTGCCTTCCAGGTCGGTCGCGACGATCATGTCAGGGGTCATGAACCCCTTCGATACGCCTTTCGGAGTCGTCAGCAGCCGGTCGTCTGACAGGCGGACGCTGATATTGCCATCGTTCGACGCCACGTAAGCACGACTATGCAGGCGGCGACCCACTTCAACGATGTCGGCGCGCAGTTGCTCTTCCTGTCGCATCTGTCTTGAGGCCACCACCTCGGGTCCTACCATCCTGACCGCAACCACACACTACGCACCTTGCCGAAACGTCCGTCGGCAGGTTTCCGAACAAAAATAGTGCACGGTAGAGCCGGTTCTGGTCGACACCGCGTGAGAAGGTTCGACATACGTACCGCAGACCGGATCCTTGACGAGCGGGACACTTCGGGACGGCCCGGCTCCGCCGGTTGCCGCCGGGCGAGAACCACGGACACCCGATGTGAGCCCTCTGACGAAACCCACAACGGCACGCAGGATGAGCACCATCAGCAGCACCCGGATGACCCATCCCAGCAACATGATTCTCTACCTGCCCAGCCGGTGCGCCAGCTTCAGCGCCGGGCGACCGGCACACGCCGCTCCCTACGGTGAACCAGACCCGGGCGCCTGACCGCCAACATCGATATTCTCATGAGCTACCTGAAGACGAGTCAACGCGTCGCGGGCAGCACGAGCTTCGGCCCCGTCGGGCGCGACCTCCAGAACCCGCTCCCACGCCGAGGTCGCCCCCTCAAGATCCTGAAGACCGAATGCCTTTACGATACCAAGAGTGACCAGTGTATGCGCATGGGTCGGCTCAATCTCAAGGGACCGCTCAAGCTGGTCCACTGCCCGCTGTGGATCACCGGTGTAGTAGTAACTAATCCCCAAATTCGTGCTCGCCTGAACATGGTCCGGGTTCAGCGTCAGTATCTCCTCGTATCGTGGAATAGCCTGCTCGAAACTCTGCCCATCGAAGTACAGACGAGCCAGCGAGACCCGCGACTCGAGATCCTCGGCGTCAGCCTCGGTGGCCGCGACGAGCTCGGCAACCCTTGCTTCGTCCAGCGGCGGTGCCTGCGCCCCACCCACCGAAGTATCGGCAGAGGCGACAGGAGATGGAGCGGGAGGTGCGGGACGCTCCACCCAGATAATCCACCCCATGATCGCCATCGAGCAGGCGACGGTGAACCCCAGGACCAGTGCTTCGCGTCTGATGACCAAGAGTCGGTCCTATCTCAGAGATGATAGCGCGGCTGCGTGTGACAAGTGCAACAGAGCTGCACGCCGGGGGTAGCGGGGTCGCCCGACGGGCAACACGCGACGCGCGTCGCATCCAGAGCAGTGGCCCCGGGGCGGCCTTTCAGCCGCGAAGCGCATCGACCATCTCGAAGACCGCGCGCTCCATCCCGACCAGAACCGCTCGCGCCACGATGCTGTGTCCGATGTTGAGCTCAGCGATTTCATTGATCTCGACGATCGGCTCCACGTTGACATACGTGAGCCCATGTCCGGCCAGCACGTCCAATCGTTGTTTCGCCGCGGTCTTGGCGGCACGGGCCACACGCTCGAGCTCCTTGGGCCGTCGGTCCACCGAGGCATCGGCATATGGACCGGTGTTGATCTCGACGGCTGTGGCACCGACCGAGGCTGCGCCCTTTACCTGAGGCTCGTCCGGATCGATGAAGAGACTCACGCCAATTCCCGCGCGCTTCAATCGAGCGACGGTCTTCTCGAGCGAGACGGCATGACAAACCACGTCAAGTCCTCCGGTCGTCGTGAGCTCGTGTGGACGCTCCGGAACCAGCGTCACCTGGTGTGGCTTTAGGTGTGTCGCAATCTTGACCATCTCGCGGGTGGTTGCCATTTCCACATTGAGTCGTGTCGACACGACCTCCCGCAGCAGTTCCACATCGCGCTCCTGGATATGCCGTCGGTCGCCTCTGAGGTGAACCGTGATACCGTCGGCCCCTCCTAGCTCGGCGAGTACAGCCGCCGAAATCGGTTCGGGCTCGCGGGTCTTCCGTGCTTCCCTCACCGTCGCCACGTGATCGATGTTGACCCCTAACCGCACAGCAACGTCCTCGGTTCGTTTAAGCGACCGAGCCGATCCGATCGCGAGCACATCGAGCTATCGCGCCAGCCAGATCGTCGACCACGGCCTGGTCCCGTCCTTCGATCATGACCCTTAGCAGCGGCTCTGTTCCCGAGTAGCGTACCAGTACACGGCCATCGCCACCGAGTGTCGCCTCCGCATGCCGGATCGCCTCGGTGATGTCTGGTTCGGTCTCCAGATCAGGTTTGGCTCGGACCCGGACGTTGAGCAGAACCTGCGGATAGACCTCCAGCCCCTTCCTCAGCTCGGAAAGTTCACGCCGAGTGTCGACCATCACCTTGAGCACCGACAGCGTGGTCAGTAACCCGTCGCCAGTGGGGAGAAAGTCCGAGAAGATGATGTGACCCGACTGCTCGCCACCGACCACGGCCCCTGACCGACGCATCTCCTCGAGCACCTGTCGATCACCAACCGGGCACCGGTGCACGACGATGCCGGCGCGTCCGAGCGCAATCTCCAGGCCGATATTGCTCATGACGGTCGCGACCACGGCACGCCCGGGGAGGGCGCCATTCGACTTTAAATGGGTGGCGCAGATGAACAGCATTGTGTCGCCATCCACCACGTCACCCCCGCCGTCAACGAGGATCGCCCGGTCGCCGTCGCCGTCGAATGCCACCCCCAGTCGACAGCCGTGTGACCGGACGACATCCTGCAACCCTTCTGGGTGGGTCGAACCGCAACTGTCGTTAATGTTTCGCCCATCGGGCTCAGTATTGAGCGCGATGACATCAAAGCCAAGCTGACGGAGCAGGCCCGGCGCCACCCCACTCATCGCCCCATTGGCGCAGTCGACCGCGATACGGCTGGACGCCAGGTGGCCGGCGTCATTCAGCACACGCCGGGCATGCCTCACATAGGCGTCGGCCAGGTCCCGTGTCTCCAGTGCCTCGACCGGACTGAAGGCGGGTGGCCAGGGGGAGTCTCGGATGGCGTCAGAGAGTTGCGTTTCGAGCTCTGGAGACGTCTTGGTGCCATCGCCGGTCAGCACCTTGATCCCGTTGTCCGGAAACGGATTGTGGGACGCTGAAATCACGAACGCGGCATCGAAACCAGCGGAGGCCACGAGAAAGGCGGCCGCCGGTGTCGGCATGACACCCACACTGACCAGGGTGCCGTCCTCAGCCGCCACGCCAGCCGCGAGCTGGCGCTCGATCCAGGGGCCGGATTCACGTGTGTCACGGGCCACAAGCAACTTCGGGCGGCTCGCATCGACAACCCGCACAGTCGACGCGCCGAGCCTGGCGATGGTCGCCGCATCGAGCGGATACTCACCGGGCTTTCCTCGCACACCATCGGTACCAAAGATCGAAAACATCAGAATGACCGTATGCGAGAGGCGGTCAGCGAATGCTGACTTGAACGGACGCTGGATCGACGCTCGTGACGCGGACGTTGTCGCTTGATTCGACAGTCACGGGCAAATTGTACCGACCGGGTGGCAGACCAGCAAGGTCGACATAAACCCTCACCACGTCGTCGTCAAGATCGAGAATCACGCGATCTGGACGACGAACACCGACCGTCACCGCTGCCGGCTCAAAGACAAATCGTCCGGCGGGCTGCGGATCACGCGACATCACCGCCACGTCATGGAGCGTGCGTTCCACCGGAGCCGGCACAATCTCGACCACCACGCGAGAGGACACCGGCTTGACCAGTCGCAATGCCGGGTCCGCGACACCGACCGTTACCTCCGTCTCGATGTCGCGCGTCGCACCGGCGATGGAGATCGGTTCCGTGAAGGCTTGACGAAGCTCCGCCAACGCTGTCTCGGGACCAATGACCTCGACGGTGGCCGGTTCGGCCCGGATCTGTCCGATGATCATGCCGTCGGCCGGCTTCCCATCGATATCAGGCACCACCGGAACCATCCGCGGCGTGCCCTCACGCTCGAGTAGCAGGGTAATCGTCGCCGGGATGATGCTGGTGATCTCGACCCCTGATGGGACGTCGACCCTGCCTGCGAACATGTCGAACAGACGGCGACCTTGGCGCGCTTCACCGAGGTCCAAGACGGCCGCCACCTCGGCCGAATCTAGCCGGCCGACGACGCGAGAGTTGCCGCGAACCCGCACGTCGACAGTGTCGGGGGGATTCCCTGAAATTTTCAGCCCGATTGGCACATTCTCGAATTCGATGGGAATCTCCAGTCCTCGCTCGACCACTGGGTCTCCAGCCACCGTCATCCACAAGAGGACTGCAAGACAGACCGACCCGACCTTGAGCCACAGATCGCGAAAGGGGCGGTACACCATTACGACTCTAGTCCTCCGCGCCTCGCCGGTCGCGACGGGGTCGACTTGAGCCCCAGCATCAACGCTTCCAGTCGGAACCGTAGCTGGTCAGGGTCGAGGCCGCGTTCGATCTGACCATCCAGGGCCAGCGACAGGGTCCCGGTCTCTTCCGACGCGACGAGCGCCACCGCGTCTGATTCCTCGGTGAGACCGAGTGCGGCCCGATGACGGGATCCCAGATCCTTACTCAGGCGGGGGTTGACGGTAAGAGGGAGAAAGCAAGCCGCAGCGGCGATGCGGTTCTCCTGGAGGACGACCGCACCGTCGTGGAGGGGCGAATCAGGCTGGAACAGGCTTAACAGGAGGTCGTAGGTGACCGTGGAGTCGAGTGGAATGCCGCTCTCGATGTAGTTGCGAAGGCCGACGGTTCGCTCGATGACGATCAAGGCACCAATACGATCCGACGCAAGCATCGTTGCAGCCACCACGACCTCTTCGATAGTTTCGTTAGTCGTCGTCGACCGGGCCAAATAGCGGAAAAATGGCGCCTGCCCCAGTGTCGACAACGCCCGCCGGATATCGGCTTGAAACAGCACGATCGAGGCGAACACGATATAGCCGAACATGTCGCGAATCAGCCAATTGACCGTTGGAAGCGGTATGCGATCTGACGCGTAGTACAGGCCCACGACAAGCAAAATACCCGCCACCATCTGGGCGGCACGAGTCCGGCGGATGAGCTTCAGGAATTCGTATATGAGGAAGGCGACGATCGCGATGTCGATGACGTCAAGCCACCCCAGACCGACGTCGGGCCACGCCGTCAGGAAGAAGTCACCCATTCACTTTCCTCTGGGTCCCACGACGCGCGGATCTCGTCGGCCACCCGGACGACCTGCAACATTTCCCGGACGCCATGCACCCGGACAATGTGAGCCCCAAGCAAGACGGCGGCCGTCACCGCAGCTGCGGTGCCCCACTCTCGGCCGTCCGGCGGTGCCTCACCCAGAGCGCTTTTGAGAAATGACTTGCGCGATGGACCGACGAGAATCGGTTGGTCCAGCAACCGCAGGCCCGGAAGATTTGCCAGCGCCGAAAGGCTGTGAGGGGCCTGCTTAGCGAACCCGAGTCCCGGATCAACAACGATCTGATCCCGAGAGATGCCGGCATCGATTGCGCGCTGGATCTCGGTCGAGAGCTCATCTCGGACCTCCGTCACGACGTTCTCGTATCGCGCCTCTCGATACATCTCGCTGGACCTACCGCGATTGTGCATCAACACTACGGGAACTCCGGCCGCCGCCACGACACCTGCGAGGTCTGAATCATAGCTCAGGGCCGATACGTCGTTGATCATCACAGCGCCGGCATCGAGGGCTCGTCGCGCGACCTCGGCCTTGTAGGTATCGACCGAGATCGGAACCGACACCTCGGCGGCCACCCGTTCGAGCACGGGCAACACACGGTCCAATTCTTCGCCCACAGGCAGCCGCGCGGCGCCCGGTCGAGTCGACTCGCCACCGATGTCGATGAGGTCGGCCCCCTCGGCTTCGAGCCGGCGAGCGGCCTCCAGCGCCCGGCCTGGGTCCAGATACGCCCCGCCATCGGCGAACGAATCAGGCGTGACGTTGAGGATGCCCATGACGAGGGTCCGGTCCCCAAGACTAAGAGCACGCCCGCCACCCAGCCGCAATACGTACGGTTTCCTGGCGTGGATCATCAAGGATCGTGAGCCGACCCTGGGAGCAGCCGGCAGGCGCAGACTATTCCTGAGGTACGGCCTTGTCGAGCGACGGTACCGGAGGCACGATCTCGGGACGCTCATCCTCCGGATGGCCGGCGTGACCGTCGGGTGGCCGCTGCGACGAGCCATGCTCCACAGCCGGTTCTGTGAGCTTCTCGCCCCTGGCGATCCGCCTGACTTGGTTGGCATCCAGGACCTCACGGAGCAACAACTCTTCGGCGATCTGGTTGAGCTCGCGACGATGGCTCTCCAGTTCCGTACGCGCGCGGTCATAGTTCCGCGTGACGATGTGCTTGATCTCCTGGTCGATCCCGATCGCCGTGGCTTCACTGTAGCTCGCCTGCTGCGAGATGTCTCGACCGAGGAAAATCTGCTCCTCCTTCTTCCCGAAGGTGAGCGGACCAAGCTTGTCGCTCATGCCCCACTGGCACACCATCTTTCGACTCAGCTCGGTGGCGCGCTCCAGGTCGTTCCCGGCGCCTGTCGTGATGTCGTCCTGGGTCATCTCCTCGGCGATTCGGCCGCCAAGCAGTATGGCGATCTGGTCCTCAAGATAGTCACGAGAGTAGCTATGCTTGTCGTCCGTTGGGAGCTGCTGTGTAAGACCCAGCGCCATCCCTCTGGGAATGATTGTCACTTTATGGATCGGATCCGCTTGCGGTAGAAGAACGGTGAGCAGTGCGTGACCCGCCTCATGCACCGCGGTGACTTTTTTCTCGTCGTCACTGATGATCATCGAGCGGCGCTCAGAGCCCATGAGCACCTTGTCCTTCGCAAACTCGAAGTGATGCATCTGAACGACATCCTGGTTATAGCGAGCCGCGTTCAGCGCGGCCTCGTTGACCAAATTGGCCAGGTCGGCGCCCGAGAACCCGGACGTGCCTCGGGCCAGAATATGGGTATCGACATCGTCAGACAGCGGGATCTTGCGGGTGTGCACACCCAAAATGCCCTCGCGCCCCTTGACATCTGGTGGGTTGACGATGATCCGTCGGTCAAAGCGGCCGGGACGTAGCAATGCTGGGTCGAGCACGTCGGGACGGTTGGTTGCGGCAACAAGAATGACACCTTCGTTTGATTCAAACCCGTCCATCTCTACCAATAGTTGATTGAGCGTCTGCTCGCGCTCGTCATGTCCACCACCCAAGCCGGCGCCGCGATGGCGGCCGACCGCATCGATCTCATCGATGAAGACGATGCACGGCGCGTTCTTCTTGCCTTGCTCGAAGAGGTCCCTGACACGCGAGGCGCCGACGCCGACAAACATCTCGACAAAGTCAGAGCCGCTGATCGAGAAGAACGGAACACTAGCCTCACCGGCCACTGCACGCGCCAGCAGCGTCTTCCCGGTTCCGGGCGGGCCCATCAGCAATACGCCTTTGGGAATATGGCCCCCGAGCTTCTGGAACTTCTGGGGCTCCATGAGGAACTCGATGATCTCCTGAAGCTCCTCTTTGGGCTCATCGACGCCGGCCACATCCTTGAACGTGGCCTTCTTCTGGCTATTCGAAGAGAGTTTCGCCCGACTCTTGCCGAACGACAGCGCCTTGTTACCGCCGCTCTGCACCTGGCGCATGAAGAAGATCCAGAACCCGATAATCAGAAGAATCGGAGCCCAGGAATACAACAGGGTCGCCCACGGACTGGTCCTCGCTTCTCGGGCTGTCACCGCCACATCACGTTCGACCAGGCGGTTGGCCAATCCTTCGTACTGAGGCGGAGCATATGTCCGAAACCGGCTGCCTCCGGCTAGCGAGCCCGTAATCTCATTACCAGCGAGCTCAACGCTCTGGACTTCGCCAGCGTCCACTTGCCGAAGGAAGTCGCTAAAGGTCACCGAGTCGTCGGCCGCCTGAAACTGCGTGGAGACATTCCAGATCAACACGACGACGACGACGAGAACCATCCAGAAAACGAGACTTCGCAGGGTCGAATTCACCCAGCTCCTCCTAATTTATGTTCAGTTTTCTTACTCTCAAGAGTAGCATGCCTTCGGTGTCAGGCGTGATCCGAAAATCGTCCGACACCGAATGGCCCACCACCCAGAGGATTCCTTTCTTCTTATCGGCAACTATCGGCACCGTCTGGCGGAATTTCCGCTCGATTTTGCGGTCAACGAACAGGTCCTGGAGCTTCTTATGACCACCCAGCCCGAGTGGTCGGAACGCGTCACCTGGACGCCAGCTACGGACGACAAGCGGGGCTGTCACCTGCCCCCCAGCCACGTACACCACCTCGCCACGCGCCGACATTCCGGCGGCCGGAGACCCACCAGCGACCCGCTCGACGGCGACCGTCATCTGAGCCTCCGGAATCGCGACCTCACCCGGGATCGGCAACCGGTAGGAGAACCCCGAAGAACGAGCCAGCCTCGTATGTCGAGGCAGGGGCGGACCGACCGTCACCGATCCGTTCGAAACCACCACTCGACAGCCGGGAAGATCAACTTCCGAGGGGCTCGCCGCGCCCTCCGCGGCGATGGCCAGGATCCGCTCGACCTGGTCGAATCCCGCGCTGCTGCCCGCCACTTGCTTCACCGCACGCCTCACGATGCGTCGAGCCAGGGCTACTGGTTGGTCTAACAGCCCTTTCTGGTCGAGCACCGCCACCTTGTCTCGATATTTGACGATCTCCGATGCCGCAGTGTTCGCCTGGTCTTCCAGCCACTCAGCATCGGACCGCGCGATCTTGGTCTCTCGAGCTAGCACATCGACGACCGACGGAGAAAACCGCCGCTCCAGGAACGGAATCAGCTCGTGACGGATCCGATTCCGAGTAACGGTGACGTCACGGTTGGTCTCGTCGTCCCGAAATCCTTGCCCAATGGCCGACAGATAGTCACGAAGATCCGACTTCGAGACGTCCAACAGCGGGCGAACGACATCACCCGAACGGGGATGGATCCCTGACAGCCCAACCGGTCCTGCCCCACGGAGAAGCCGCATGAGATAAGTTTCGGCCTGGTCGTCCCGTGTATGGGCGGTCGCGATGCGGTCGGCCCGGAGTGTGCCGGCGGCGTACCGGAAAAATGCATAGCGTTCGCGATGGCCGGCTTCCTCGACGGAAATCCGTTCGCGTGTCGCCAGAGCGGCCACATCGGCCTGACCAACGAGACACGGCAGCGACAGCCGCGCGGCCAACGTCCGACAAAACTCCTCATCCGCACCTGCAGCGTCGCGGAGCTGATGATCGAGGTGCGCCACGCCGACAACCGTGAAATTCGCCGTCTCGGCAAGGTCGGACATGAGCAGCGTCAGGGCGACAGAATCTGAGCCACCTGACAGGGCCACAACTACTCGATTCCTAGGGGTCATCAACGACTCCCGCTGGATCGTCTGCAGGACGCGATTCTGGAGCGGAGTCATGGGATGTGTCTGTCGATCTTACCTTGGGCGTCCCCCCCTCCGCTTCCCAACGGCAGGAACCGCCTTGTGCAGAAACTCCATTGTGTCTATCTTCAACGGGTGGCGACAAAGGATAAGGATAAGGATAAGGATGCGGATGGGAGTCTCAGATGAGTGATCGAATTCTCGCCGGTTTTACGACGGTCCTCGCGGTCCTCACCGGATCCGTGATATCCGCTCAAACGAGCAGCGAGCCGTTTTCCACACCGATCGCGGCGACCCAGGACGTGATCACGGTCGGCATCACAGAATTCGCTTCGCTTCCGGACGTTGACGGGGAGGCGGCGCGCATGATGCATCTCGTGGATGAACCGGGATCGGGACGCCTGTTTCTCAGTGACATGCGGGGCCTGCTCTACAGCATCAGCTACGACGGACAGGCCGTGACACGCTATCTCGATCTCACCGCCCCAGCGTGGGATTTGAGCGTCGAGGCAACTGGTAGAGAGCGCGGGTTTCAGAGCTTCGCCTTTCATCCGGAGTTCGACCGCCCCGGCGCGCCAGGCTTTGGCCGGTTTTACACCTACTTCGATACGAGCAACACCGTACCCACCCCCGACTTCGTCCCAGATAGTGACGACAGCGCGCAAGACACCGTGCTGGTCGAATGGATGACCGAGACACCGGGAGCAGCAACCTATGATGGCGGCCCACCCCGCGTCCTCATGCGAATCGAGCAGCCCTTTCGCAATCACAACGGTGGCCAAATAGGATTCAACCCGCTCGTCTCGCCCGGCGATACCGATTTCGGTCTGCTGTATGTCGGCGCCGCCGACGGCGGGAGCGGAGGAGACCCGCTCGACCTCGCACAGAACACCGGCTCTGTCTTCGGGAAAATTCTCCGGATTGACCCACTGGGCTCGGACAGCGCCAACCGCCAATACGGTATCCCTCCCGACAACCCGTTCGCGGGCGACGCGGACCCGACCACACTAGGCGAGGTCTATGCCCTGGGTGTGCGAAATCCTCAGCGATTCAGCTGGGACCCGAAGAATGGCAACATGTTCGTCGCCGACATCGGGCAGGGTGTCGTCGAAGAAATCAGTCTCGTCGAGCGCGGCGCCAATCTCGGTTGGAACAATTGGGAAGGGAGCTTTCGATTCATCAGTCGGCAGGAAGTAAGTCTCACCGACCCTCGGGGCGAAGCTGGGCTTACCTACCCCGTCGCGGAATACGCGCACGCCAACCCACTGCTCCAATCGAGGTCAGCAGTCACCGGTGTCGTGGTCTACCGTCACACCGCTATTCCCCAGCTGGCGAACCTCGTGCTGTTTGGTGACACCCCTAGCGGAGAAATCTTCTACATCCAGGCCGATCAGCTACCCGAGGGCGGGCAGAATACCATCCGCCGGGTCCTGCTCGACGATGGCGGAGAACCGAGGACCCTGCTTGAGCTTGTTCAGGCCAAGAACATCGAACAAGGAAAGCCCCCAGCCCCGCGCGCGGACGTGCGCTTCGGCACCGGACCCAATAGTCAGATTTTCGTGCTCAACAAACACGACGGAACGCTCCGTGTGTTGGGGCCCAAGACGTCGTTGAACTAGACCAACTTCACTAGTTCTTGAAGATATCCAGCAGCTCGACCTCGAACACCAGCGCTGCGTTTCCCGGAATTCAAGGTAGCCTCCTGCTTCGCGTACTGTTCCGGAACGGCGGGACAGGTGCAGTGGTGATGGATACGACTGCTAACATTCTACCGCATCTACGATGCCCTGTTGATCTTGGTTAAACTCGCACTGCCTTTCGCTGTCCTCGAGGTCCCGACGGGCAAACTGCTCTTTATGTCGAGCAGCTATGCGATCGTCGCGTTCCAGTATCTGAGCTATCCCCTCTTCTTCCCGCCACTCGACCAACAGAAGGCCGCGAACATCCCGCGGCTAGCTGTTGCCTTTGTGACTTTTCCCGCGTACATATTCACGACGTGGGTGAGCCGGTTGGCTGCTGTCCCTCGAGTCGTCTACCTCAAGCTTCATCCGCGACCGCCACTAGGTACATTCATTGACCAGAGCTTCACGGCATGCTCACGGCTTGGCGAGTCCGTGTCCTAGGCCCTGGTACGGCTTGCAGCGGCACGCCTCGAGTCCAGACATTTGCTCAACGTCCGAGTGATCGGTTGCGGGGGCGATCCGGTTGCTCAACCAACCCGCTCCAAGCGTTGGCCGTGGCGAGGAGACGTGAATCGGCTTCAGTTAACCACGTAAACCGTTGACCCAATAGGAGATAAATGGTGCCGGTGCAGGGACTTGAACCCCGGACCTAGCGGATATGAGCCGCTCGCTCTAACCAACTGAGCTACACCGGCGGAAACTGCGTTCGCGTAACAATCGATTATAGCGCGCGCCTATGTGATCAGCATCGCGTCGCCGTAGCTATAAAAGCGGTAGCGCCATTCGACAGCCTCGGTGTATGCCTGACGCAGGAGTTTGCTACCCGCAAACGCTGACGCCAAGACCAGCAGAGACGACCTGGGTAGATGGAAGTTTGTCACCAAGGCCCCGACGACACGAAAGTCAAATCCAGGGTGAATATAGAGATCGGTCGTCGCTGTCATCGGCATCATCCGACCATCGCCGGCTCGGGCCACACTCTCGAGAACGCGGGTAGTTGTGGTCCCGACTGCCACAACTCTTTGGCCCTCATCGAGCGCCGAATTGATCCGGTCTGCCGCCGCCGCACTCATCTCGTACCTCTCAGTCGCCACCTGATGATCCTCGACCTGCTCGACCCGAATCGGCTGGAACGTCCCGTACCCCACGTGTAGCGTCACCTCGGTCTTGTCGACACCGGCCTTAGCGAGGTGCGTCATGAGCCTCGGAGTGAAGTGCAGACCGGCGGTTGGTGCGGCGATCGAGCCCCGAACCTTAGCAAAAATTGTCTGATACCGCTCCTTGTCCGAGCGGCCAGCCGGGCGCTTGATATACGGCGGAAGGGGTGTCTGACCGATCTTGTCGACGAGGCTATCGACATCGCGTGAGCCGACGGTATGCAGTCTGACTATTCGGCGGCCGTGAAAATGAAGGTCCAGTACCTCGAGGAACAACTGGTCATCGCCTTCGCCGAAAATCGCCCGGGCCCCGACCTTCATCTTCTGCCCCGGGTGAACCAGAACATCCCAGCGATTCTCATCAAGTCTGGCGAGGAGCAGGCACTCGACGGTACCACCGCTCGGGTCGCGGCAGCCGAGGAGACGCGCCGAGAACACCCGCGAGTTGTTGACGACAAGGAGGTCGCCCGACCTCAAGAGATGCGGTAATTCGTCGACGCGGTGATGGGTCCGGGCCCGTGTGGCACGGTCCAGGTGCAGGAGACGTGATCGATCGCGTTCGGATGATGCCTCCTGCGCGATCAGCTCAGGCGGAAGATCAAAGTCGAGATCAGAAACTGGAGTGGACACTGGCAGGGCTCAAGGGGTCCGGAGTCCAACTCCTGTTCCCTTCTTACTAGTATGCCCACCGCAGCAAGACAGCGCCGGCTGTGAATCCGGCCCCGACCGACGTCAGGAGGACGCGGTGACCCTTTTTTAGACGTCCGGCGGCGATGGCGTCAGCCAGTGCCAGTGGGATAGTCGCGGCTGTGGTGTTCCCGAATCGCTCGATATTGATCACGATCTTCTTCCGGTCGAGCCCAAGACGATCGGCGGCGCTCTCGATGATTCGGCGGTTTGCCTGATGGCACACGAACAGATCGACGTCATCGGCTCCGATGTCATTCTGAGCCAAGACCTTTCGGCACATCTCCTCGGTCTTGCGAACCGCAAACTTGAAGACCGTTGCTCCATCCTGGTGGACGTAGTGCATCCGCTGGTCGACCGTCTCGTGGGACGCTGGACGAAGGCTCCCCCCCGCCGGCATACACAGGGCTGGGCCGCCGTTACCATCGACCTCGTGGGCGAAGTCGACAATCCCAAGACCGTCCTCGGTCGCGGGTGAGACCACGGCCGCGCCGGCGCCATCACCGAACAACACACAGGTGGCACGATCCTGATAGTCGATGATCGACGACATCACGTCGGCGCCGATCACGAGGGCGTTGTCGTGAGACCCAGTCGCCACCATCTGCGCAGCCGTCGTCAGCGCGTAGGTGAAGCCGGAGCACGCCGCGCCAAGATCGAATCCCCAAGCGTTGACCGCCCCGATCTTGGCCTGGACGAGACAGGCCGTGCTCGGAAATAACATATCTGGTGTCGTGGTCGCGACCACAATAAAGCCGATGTCCTCAGGACTCAGACCGGCCTGGCTAATCGCCGACAGCGCGGCCTCCTTCGCCAGGTCTGAGGTTGCCACACCTGGTTCGACGACGTGGCGCTCACGGATTCCGGTCCGCTTGAGAATCCACTCGTTGGAGGTCTCCACCATCTTCTCGAGATCGGAGTTGGTCAGCACGCGCGGTGGTACATAGGTCGCGAGCGACTCGATTCGCGCTGTCCGAAGCGTCCCACCTCCAGCCAGTCGTCTTCCTCGACCCGTCGTTGTCACTCGCGTACGCTTCTGCACCACTTGAGGTTTGGTCCCGTCGATGATTGGCTTCAGATAATACTCCGACTCACCACAACCTCGAGTTTCGTTCCGGAGCCGGCAGGCCGAAGTAGTCATAGGCTCGAGGGGTGGCGACCCGCCCCCGCGGGGTGCGATCGAGAAAGCCGGCCTGAATCAAGAAGGGTTCGTAGATATCCTCGATGGCCTCTTTTTCTTCACTGATCGCCGCAGCCAGACTGTTGAGACCGACCGGACCGCCACCGAACTTGTCAATAATGGCCATCAGGAGGCGCCGGTCCGCCTCATCGAAACCATTGTCGTCGACCTCAAGCATCGCCATGGCGCCTCTGGCCACATCGACGTCAATGGAGCCGTCGGCTCGCACTTCTGCGTAGTCGCGGACTCGGCGGAGGAGTCGATTTGCCACCCGCGGTGTCCCGCGTGACCGACGTGCGATCTCACGGGTGGCCGGTTCGTCAATCGGAACGTCAAGAATGCGTGCGGAACGCACCACGATCTCACGGAGATCGTCGTCGGTGTAGAAGTCGAGCCTATGGACGATGCCGAAACGGGCACGGAGCGGCGACGTGAGGAGTCCGGCGCGCGTCGTGGCGCCGATGAGTGTGAACCGCTGCAACGGCACCTTGACCGACCGTGCGCCTGGACCCTGGCCGATCATGATATCGAGCTCGTAGTCCTCCATGGCGGGGTAGAGGATCTCCTCGATCACCGGACTCATCCGATGAATCTCATCAATGAAGAGCACCTCTCGCTCTTTGAGATTCGTCAGCAACGCGGCGAGGTCGCCGGGTTTCTCCAGCACCGGTCCAGCAGTCGCCCGCGCCGGAACACCGAGCTCTTGCGCGACAACATACGCCAGGGTCGTCTTCCCGAGTCCAGGCGGACCGTAGAGCAGGACGTGGTCCAGCGCCTCATTACGGTTGCGGGTGGCGGTGATCGACACGGTAAGATTCTCGCGAACGCGGTCTTGCCCGATGTAGTCGTCGAGCGTGCGCGGTCGCAGACCTGCCTCGTACTTGGCCTCATCCTCGGTCTTCACCGAACTGACGATTCTGTCTGATGACATGACCGCTATTTGGCGAGCTCTCTGAGCGCCTGGCGCAAGAGATGCTCGAAGCCTTCCGTCCCAGACGCCAACTTCAGGGCCGCCGCGACGGCTCGTTCTGCAAGCGGACGATGGTATCCAAGGTTCAGGAGCGCAGACAGTACATCGTCGCGAAGCTCGCCGTGCTGTGATCTAACCTCGTCCGCGTCCTTGTCAACATCCAGAGTGGCCGGGAGACGATCTTTAAGCTCCAACCCTATTCGTTCTGCGGTCTTTTTCCCAACCCCTGGAATCTTAGTCAGCCGGATGACGTCGCCTGCTCGGACCGCGCGAACAAGCTCCGGGGGCTCGATTCCTGACAGCACGGCGAGCGCAAGTCGTGGACCGACTCCACTGATGGCGATGAGCCGCTCGAACAGATCCAACTCGAGACGGGTGGCAAATCCAAACAGGGCGAGCGTATCCTCCCGGACATGAGTGTGAACCCGAAGCGAGACGTGAGACCCAGCCTCCCCTAACCCATAAAATGTTGACAGCGGAACCTGCAGCTCGTAGCCAACGCCCTGAACGTCGACCACCAGGCGGTTTGGTTGTTTTTCAGCGAGCCGACCATGCAACAACCCGATCATGACTCGCTTCGATGCCTCGGAGAGTACTTTCGCCAGCTTCGAGCTGCCGGTGACGTCGACATGTTCTTGGCGATCTCGGTCTGAACGACCCCTTGGCGGTGCGCGTGACAGACGGCCACCGCCAGCGCGTCTGACACGTCGAGTGGTGACGGACGCTCATCCAGCCCGAGCAGCAGCGACACCATCTCCTGAACCTGATGCTTCCCGGCTCGGCCGTACCCGACCACGGCCTGCTTCACTTGGGTGGGGGTGTACTCGGAAATGGGCAGGCCGGCCTGTGAGGCGGCCAGCAACACCACGCCTCTCACATGACCAAGCTTGAGAGCGCTTCGAGCATTCTTGGCGTAAAAGAGATCTTCGACGGCGACCGCCTCCGGGCTGTGCTGAGTCAACAACTCGGCCAACCCGGTATGCAACAGTCGCAGCTTCTCGGCAAATTCCAGCCGCGCAGGAACGGAGAGCGCCCCACATGCCACAACCCGGTAACGGCTCCCAGAAGTCTCAATGCAACCGTAGCCGGTGCAGGCCGAACCGGGGTCGACCCCGAAGATTCTCACGCGAGTGAGGCCTCGATCTCCTTGGCATCGATGTCACAATTGGACCAGACGTGCTGCACGTCATCCTGATCTTCAATGATGTCCATCAGTTTGAGCAACTGCTGCGCCTGCTTCCCTTCAACCTTGACCTGGTTCTTTGGCAACATCGCGATCTGGGCTGTGACTGGAATCGCGCCGGCGGCCTTGACCGCGCTGAGCACCTGATCGTGTGCATCGGACGGGCTCACAACTTCCCAGCTGTCGCCGTCGTCTTCGAAGTCGTCGGCACCGGCGTCAATCGCGGCGGTCATGAGTGCCTCTTCATCGGATCCGGATTTTTCAATGACGATGTAGCCGCGCTTGTCAAACATCCACGCGACGCTATTGGTGGTTCCGAGATTACCACCGTACTTGGAGAGCAGATGTCTAATTTCGCCGACTGCCCGATTCGTGTTGTCGGTCACCACTTCAATTAGTAAGGCTGCGCCACCAGGACCGTAGGCTTCGTAGGTTATCTCTTCGTACGAGACGCCCGGCTCCTCACCTGTACCACGACGGATCGCGCGTTTGATGTTGTCGGCCGGCATGTTGGCCGCTTTGGCGTCCGCCACCACGCTCCGGAGACGAGGATTGCCCTCGGAGTCACCGCCGCCATCCCGTGCAGCAACAGTGAGTTCCTTGATGATTCGCGCGAACAATTTGCCACGCTTGGCATCGGTGGCGCCCTTCTTGTGTTTAATCGAAGCCCATTTAGAATGGCCGGACATATGAAGCTACTCCCGATGTCGGAACGGCAGTGGTTCTAACCGAACTGCAATTATCTCAAATCACGACTGCGTCGCGCTATCGTCGTCGCGCCACGATCACCCAGACATCAGCCTCAGGTGACCACGCCTGCCCTTGGTAGTCCCCAAGCACGCTGTCGACACGGAATCCACACCGCTCGAGTCGACCGGAGACCTGAGCAACGGTGAGCGTCCGAAACGCGATCGAAAATCGATGAGACTCTCGCCGCCGGCCGATTCGCTCCACATATTCCTGGTCGAAGATCGTCATCTGACGGTCGTGGTTCTGCCGAACGGTCTCGATCAGCGTCAGCCGACCACCACCCGGACGGCGCCCCCGCAGACTGACCCTCCGTTCGTACTCCTGCCACCTCGGAAGATCGGGCACGAGATCCAGCACAAAAAGACCCCCACGGGGCACGACAGCGGCGACCGAGCGAAGGGTCGCGCGCAGATCCCGATCTCGGAGTAGTGACTGCAACATTCCGTACGGCGCCATCACCAGCGGAAACCGCACCCGCTTGCGAAAGGGCAGCGCGCGAATATCACCTCGGACGGCCACCGCACGCGGGCCCAGCCCGGCGCGCCGGAGTCTCGCGCGCAGCCGCCGAAGCATCGGCATCGAGCGGTCCAGGCCAACAAAACGGTCGCAAACCTTCGCGACCGGCAGTGACACACGACCGGTGCCGCACCCAAGCTCGAGGACGGTTCCGGACGTGCATCTGGCGAGTCCGATCCAGAAGGGCAGATCTCGCCGCCCTACGGTCTGAGCATTCTCCCAGTCGTAGAACGGCGCGTAGTCGTCCCATCCGTGCCACCCCTGCATAAACAGCGAGGTATTATAGGGCGCTTACGCCGGTTGGCCCCGACACGATGTCACTCACTCCTGACTGGCTTCCCAGCTTCCACCCCATCGTGGTCCATTTCCCGATAGCTCTCCTCCCAGCCGCTGCGTTGGTCGACCTCCTGACCCTGTTCTCGCCACGGCGAAGCGCGGTCAGGAACACGGCCACCTGGCTCTATCTGGCTGGCACCGCGTTCGCGCTGCTGGCGTTCGTCACCGGCCGCTCAGGTGTTGACGCGATGGCGCTCACACCGGTTCTCGAGCCCCTCGTCAACACCCACGAGAACTGGGCGTTCCGAACCACCTGGTTCTTCGCGTTCTTTGCGTCGCTGCGTCTCGCCGTGTCCTATATCTTTCGACCGAGGCCGGTGATCCTGCTGCTGGCTTTCATCCTGGCGTGTGGAGGACTCGCGATGCTGGTCGAGACGGTTGAGCATGGTACCGTCCTGGTCTACCAGCATGGTCTTGGGGTCAGAGCGCTCCTGATTCCGAATCCCTAATTTAGTCGATACCGGCCACCAGCCGCATCGCCATCGGCGTGAAAATGATGCCATTGACCGACCGCTCTGGGCCGGTCTGGCGAAACCCAAGTGTCTCGTACGCGGGGACACCGAAACGTGACGAATTCACCGTGATCCGCTCGAGCGGGCCGCCCTGGCGCTGGATATGGTCGACCGCGTAACCCAGCAGCCCTCGGGAGAAACCTTGTCGCTGGAAGGCCTCCGCGACGAACAGTAATGCCACGTGGTTGTTCTGGCGCATCTCGATCATCCCAACAATGATGTCGGCTCGGGTGGCGACGACGATGAAATGGTCGTGGTCGGTCCGGTTAACAAGCGCCTCGGCCTCCGCGTACTTGCGGAACTCTGCAATCCCTTGTGGCGTGTACTCGGGGGCGATGTGGGCGTCGAATCCGGACAGAATCAGCGCTGACACCTCAGCGGCCTCTTCGGGACACATCAGCCGGTACGCAATGTCTACCATAATCACCACCCAACCGCATACATCGTCCGCCGTGGGTCTGCCCCGGCTGTCAACGTCCGCGTCGCAGCGTCGACCAGGATACCCTGCATGTTGCCAATCGAGTATTCAGGCGCCATGACGACAGCGTGACCCATCGTGCCAAGCTCTGCGGCCACGTCAGATGAAATTCGAGACTCGAGTTGCACGGTGACCTCTGACCCAGGACGGTAGAAGTTAGGCTCAGCGATCAGGGAGATGCGCGGCGCTTCGATCGCCTCCTGAATCTCCATGCCGTAGTCCAACACGTTGAGCAGAACCTGGAACTGCGTCTGGCCGATCGTTTCACCGCCTGGCGTCCCAAGCGCCAGATAGAACGCACCGTCTTTCATCACGATCGTTGGCGAGTTATTCAGCACGGGGATCTGTCCGCCGCGGGCGTAGTTCACATCATCAGGATACGGCGATGTCGAGCCGTGCCTCGTGCCGTTGTTGAAAATGATCCCGGTGGTCCCGACAGCAACCCCGGTTCCCCACAAGCTCCCAAGAGTGGGAGTACTGACGACAACGTTGCCATACCGATCGGCAACGGAAAAGCTGGTCGTACTCCCAGGGTAACTACGATCAGACGCGACCGGCCCGAGATTTCCGCCTCCGCCGGACCGGGTCATCTCGGAGCCGGCGGGCGAGCCATGGTCCGGGTATTCCATCGCCTGACCCGACGCGATCAACGCGCGTCGGGTGTCGGCGTAGTCCTTCGACAGCAGGCCCACTGTCGGCACGTCGGTGACGGAGGGGTCAGCAACGAAGTGATAGATATCGGCCTTAGCGACCTTGATGGATTCGACAATCAGATGCAAGGTGTCAGCCGAGTTGTGCGGGTGGGATGCCAGATCGAAGCCCTCGATGACGTTGAGCTGCATCGTCACTTCGAGGCCTCCTCGCGAGGTCGGCGGACTACTGTAGACATCGTAGCCGCGATAGGTTGTCCGTACCGGCTCGCTCCACACCAGCTCGTAGCTGGCAAAGTCGTCCCGGGTAAACAGTCCATCGTGCTCCTGATAGAACCTGGCCATCTCACGCGCAATGTCGCCTGAATAGAATCGATCGAAGGCTGCCCATAACGCCTCTGTGCGTGACCGCCCATTCGCGAGTGCGCTGTCCTCTGCCTCCACGAGCCTGCGCAAGGTTCGGGCGAGGTCGGGATACGAAAACATCCCTCCCGCCAGGGGAGGATCGCCGTCTGGAAGAAAAACAGAGGCCGTCGTCTCGTACCCCTGAAGCAGCGCCAAATGTTGCTTGATCGCACCACCCACGGCAGGGTCAAGCGGATGCCCTCGCTCGGCGTAGTCGATGGAAAGCTCCAGCACTTCACCAAGGGTCATCGTCCCAAAGCGATCCAGTAGAGCAATCCATCCGCCAAACAACCCTGGCGTCACGCCAGCCTTGAGACCGCGTGCAAGATCGTCGGCCGTGAGCGTACCCGCGTCGAGTGACTTCGGTGCGGCACCCGTGGCGTTGAGCGAATAGACGCGGTCGCTGTCCTTGTCGTACACGGTCATGAACCCGTTGCCTCCGATACCGGACATCATCGGCTCGACCTGGTTGAGTGTGGCGAGAATGGCGACCGCCGCATCGGCAGCCGTGCCGCCCTGCATCAGGACGCGAACACCAGCGATCGACGCCAGTGGGTGCCCGGCGGTGACGAGGCCGTTCGGACCTGACACCCCTGGGCGATGGGCCTCGAGCCCGTCGGACAGGTGTGTAATCGACGTAGGTGCGACCGGGTCTGCGTCGGAGAGGGTCTGCGGCCCGCCGCCACAACCCGCCACCACGACAGCGGCAGCCACTCTGATCAACCCGCCGACAAAGCACATCCGTGGAGTCTTTATGGCATCACCCATCGTTCTCTCATTGCTGTCCCTAGGTCGTGAGCAGCACCGTTGAGCCAGTAGTACGACGACCTTCTAGATCTTGGTGCGCCTGGACCGCGTCCTTCAACGCGTAAGTCTGATTCACTTCGATCATGACCGCTCCGCTGGCTACCACGTCGAATAGGTCGGCCGTTGTCGCCTCGAGTTCCGCACGAGTTCGGATATGCGTTGCCAGGGTTGGCCGGGTCAGAAAGAGCGACCCCTTGGCCGCTAACACATGAGGACTGAATGGCTCGACTGCCCCAGATGCGTTTCCGAAGTTGACCATCAGACCTCGAGGCTGCAAGCAGTCGAGCGACCCGAGAAACGTGTCGTTGCCGACCGAATCGTAGACCACAGGCACGCCGGCGCCGTTCGTGATCTCCCTTACCCTCTCCACAAAGTTCTCGCGGGTATAGACGATTGGGTAGTCACATCCGTGCGCGTTGGCCAGCTCGGCCTTCTCGGGTGTCCCCACAGTCCCGATCACGGTGGCGCCGAGGTGTTTCGCCCACTGGCAGGCCAGCAACCCACACCCGCCCGCGGCGGCGTGAAACAGGATCGTCTCACCAGGTTCGACCCGATGGGTGCGACGCAGGAGGTATTGCACGGTACATCCCTTGAGCATCATGGCGGCGGCCTGCTCGTCGGTGATCCCATCTGGGACTTTGACAAGCAATCGAGAGGCGATCGCCCGTCGCTGGGCGTAGCTGCCGATGCTCATGCAATACGCGACTCGATCGCCAACCGCGACCTCGGATACTCCCTCGCCCACCACCTCGACGACGCCAGCCCCCTCGCTGCCGATGATCGCCGGCATCGCCGGGACGGGGTAGAGACCGGTCCGGTGATAGACATCGATGAAATTCAGACCGGTCGCGGTCTGGAACACAATGGCCTCACCTGGGCCAGGCAGAGGCACGTCGACCGGCTCCCACTGCAACACCTCAGGTCCACCGGTCGTGTGTATTCGAATGGCATGCGACGTAGCGTTCATGGCGGCGATTCTAGTCCCCGCGGTCTGCAGCTGTCGATCTTTCCGCGGTCGGGACGCCCGCTAGACACAGCCCTCACCAGCCGCACTTGCGACTCAGGGTCGGGCACACTACGCTCATCCGAGAACATGTGGGTCGAAAACAGGCGAGGCATGGACAGAACCGAGATGAAGCTCATTCCTCTATGACAACGATGTTGAGTGTGTTCGACGCGCACCGCCCTCCGTCGGATGACCAGGTAGCTGACTGCGTCCACTGTGGGTTTTGCCTCCCGGCCTGCCCCACCTACGCGCTCTGGGGAAAGGAGGCCGACTCCCCGAGGGGGCGCATTTATCTCATGCGGCTCGGGCTTGAGGGCCGGGCGCCGCTCGACGAAGCGTTCACGCGCCACATCGACACCTGTCTTGGGTGTATGGCCTGCGTCACGGCGTGTCCCTCCGGCGTCCAGTATGACCAGCTGATTGCGGCGACTCGCCCGCAGATCGAGCGACATGCCTCACGACCGCTCGGAGACCGATTGTTTCGACGGTTGATATTTTCGCTGTTCCCCTATCCAGGACGTCTGAAGGTCATGGCGCTCAAGTTGTGGGTGTATCAGCGCACTGGCCTACAGCGCCTCATCCGGGCCAGTGGTCTCCTCGGGCTACTGCCCAAACGCCTGCAGGCGCTGGAGGCAGTGACACCGCCAGTGACGCTGGCGTCGATCTTTTCCAGCCTTCCCGAACGCATTCCAGCCCACGGCGAGCGACGCCGCACCGTCGCCCTCCTGCTCGGGTGTGTGCAACGAACGTTCTTTCCGGAGGTGAATGCCGCCACGGCGCGTGTTCTGGCCGCCGAAGGGTGCGACGTCATCATTCCGCAGCCCCAAGGATGCTGCGGCGCGCTCATGGTGCACTCAGGCCTCGAGGACGACGCGATGGAGATGGCGAAACGATTCATCGACACCTTCGACGGCCTCGACGTCGACACGATCGTCATCAACGCTGCGGGTTGCGGGTCAACCCTCAAGGAATACGGCCATCTGCTTCGCGACGAGCCAGCGTACGCGGCAAAGGCAACAGCCCTCGCTATGAAGTGTCGCGACATCTCCGAGGTGCTGGCCGACCTATCGCCACGTGCGCCGCGTCACCCGATCCCACTCACGGTGGCCTATCACGATGCGTGTCATCTTCAGCATGCCCAGGGCGTCAGCGCTCAACCGCGGAGAGTGCTCGCTTCGATTCCAGAACTCGACGTTCGCGATATCCCCCAGGGCGAACTGTGCTGCGGCTCGGCCGGCATCTACAACCTAGTGGAGCCCGAGGCGGCGCAGGACCTTGGCGCCAGGAAGGTCGGTCACGTGCTCTCGACCGGAGCCGAGGCGGTGGTGTCAAGTAACCCCGGGTGTTTACTGCAACTCCAGAGCAGCCTCGCGAAGACCGAACCCGGACGGTCGATGCCGATGTTCCACCTGGTCGAGCTCGTCGACGCGTCGATCAGGAACAAGCGGCTGGGTGTCTGAGAAGCGCAGGTCCCCGACCGGGGTTCAACCGGCCGACGGGATCGAATCGCTGCTTGATCGCTTGCATGACTGCCAACCCGTTCCCGATCGGCCCCCACGGATCGACAGACCGTCTGAGCTCGGTAACCGCCCGCCGGATGACCGCAGAGCCGTCGCCGATGTCGAACCGGTCACGGAGCTCACGAATCAGCTGAGCCTGGGTCTCGATGCCGCCATCCATTCGCACATCGACGACACCCAGCGCCGCTCTACCCTGCGCGCTCAGCTCGACGTCTCGGTCGCGGCACGCGTCGCGCAGCCAGCTCAGAGTCGGAACAATCGCGGTCGTCAACGTGCTGACCTTGACCAGCGTGCCTGGCTCATCCCACCGACTCGCATGCGCATGCCAGAGCGTCGATTCCTCGCCGTCCCGATACACCGTGGCCCGACACGAGGGGTCACGTGCTGCACAGAGGCGACCGACCTCATTCGCCTGCGACTCGACGGCACTCTTGACAGATTCAAATCTGACGAGGAGCCGGGCCGGAGGCCACTGCAACTCGATCGCTGATGGCGTCAGGGCCGAGGACACCAGGTCGGCCACGATCGGCGCCATCGCCTCGATCGACACGAGCTCGATGATCACCGTGCGTGATGCTGGCGCGAGAGGCGCCAACTTGAAGGTGGCGTCGACCACGACGCCCAGCGACCCAAACCCACCCGTCATCAACCTGGACAGGTCGTAACCCGCCACGTTCTTGACGACGATCCCACCTGCCTTCGCCAGTTCTCCATCGGCCCGGACGACTGTGATTCCGATGATCACGTCCCGCGGGGCACCTTGACGATGGCGACTCGGGCCAGTGTCGTTCGTGGCAACAATTCCGCCGATCGTGGCACGATCGGCCCATGGTGGGTCGAGTGGAAGCCACTGGCGATGCGCACCGAGTGTCTCGTTGACGTCGGCCAGCGTCGCACCGGCCTCGACCGTCGCGGTCAAGTCACCATGCCGATGGGTGACGACGGACGAGAGACCGGCAGTGGACACCACCAGGTCGACCGACTCAAGGATGCCACCCCAGTCGAGTTTTGTTCCTCCACCGCGAACGGAGGTGGTCAGCTCGACTTGTGAAGCCCACCCAAGGAGGGCGGTCAGTGCCTCCGCCGACCTGGGCTCCGCCACCACCTTCGGGCAGATTCCGTCGATCGTGTCGGACTCGCCGCCCGGTCGCGCCGAACCTGCTCCTACGTGTGACGCGGCCTGCGAGACGAGCGAGTGATTCGACATGATGCGTGAGCCTTGGTATCAGAAGCGCTCGGCGAGCCCAGCGACCTCAACTGGATGTGCGCGGTACGGACCCGGCACCTCACCGCATAAGCGGGGCGTCGGGAACACCTTGCCAGGATTGCAGAGATGCTGGGGGTCAAACGCACAGCGAACGAGCTGCATGGTATCGAGGTCGATCGGAGTGAACATCTTTGGCATCTGGTCGACTTTGTCGGCACCGACGCCGTGCTCCCCGGTGATCGAGCCGCCGACATCCAGGCAGAAGGTCAAAATTTGCGAAGCGACACTCTGGGCCAGCGCGGCTTGGCCCTCGATCCGGTCGTCGTAACAGACGAGCGGATGTAGATTCCCGTCGCCAGCGTGAAACACGTTCCCGATCTTCAGGCCGGATTCAGCCTCGAGCGCACGAATGCGTCCCATTACTTCAGGGAGCTTCGTGCGGGGGATCACGCCATCTTGGACGTAGTAGCTGGGCGACACCCGTCCCATCGCAGCAAAGGCCGCCTTCCGCCCTAACCAGAACCGCGCCCGCTGCTCTTCGGTTTTAGCAACCTGGATCTCGCGAGCGCCGACATCGAGACAGATCGTTTCTACGCGATCAAATAGAGCGGATACCTCGGCCTCCGCCCCATCAAGTTCCACGATCAGCACGGCTTCCGCGGGCGGAAAATTGGGATGCACCGCGGCTTCCGCGGCTTCAATCGTCGTCCGGTCCATCATCTCGACCGCCGCCGGGATGATCCCGGCGCCGATGATTCCACTCACGGCGTTGCCCGCCGCTTCCGTCGAGTCGAATGCCGCGAGCAGCGTTTTCACGGCGACCGGTTTACTCAGAAGCCGGAGGGTCACCTTAGTGACGACGGCAAGTGTCCCTTCGGATCCAACGAGCACGCCAAGGAGATCGAGACCCGGAGGGTCCAGCGCACCACCCCCGACCTGAATCATCTCTCCGTCTGGCAAAACAACTTCGAGCCCCAAGACGTGATGGACCGTGAACCCATACTTCAAACAATGGGCTCCGCCTGAATTCTCTGCCACATTCCCACCGATGGAGCAGACCACCTGACTGGACGGATCTGGCGCGTAGTAACAGCCTTGGGGCGATACCGCTTTGGTGACTTCGAGGTTCATCACACCCGGCTCGACCGTGATTCGCCGGTTCGGAATATCGATGTCCAGGATGTGATTGAGACGGGTCATCACGATGAGGACACCGTCGGGGTGGGGCATCGCTCCCCCAGAGAGCCCGGTCCCCTGACCGCGAGCCACAAACGGCACACCGTCAGCGTGACACAGGCGCACGAGCTGCTGCACTTCCACCCCAGTGCCAGGCAGCACCACCAGGCCTGGCGTGGCGCGGAGCTTTGCGAGGCCATCCGACTCGTAGACCGCGAGCTCCGTGCCATCCCGGACGACGTTCTCCGCCCCGATGACCTGCTCACACGCCGCGATGAAGGTAGGGTTCATGGCTCCCTGGCTACGGCCGGGCGTACTGGTCAATCACCCGACTGATGGCGCGCTGACACACCCGACAAAATCCCACTGGATTGCTGGTAAACATGATGCAGTCTATCTCGGAGCGATAGAGACCGATCGGTTCATACGAGGCCCCCTCGAAGGCTCCAACCTCGTCGGCGTACTCCATCGAACCGAGAAAGGCCATCTCTTGTTCCATTTGCTCTGTGAACAGACGGTCGATCTCAAGCTCGGGTGCGCCTTCGCGTCGCAAGTTCAGACGCCTGAGTTGGGCCGCTGAGCTCTCCGCCTCGAACGCGTCCTTGTCCCATGGGGTTGGCAACGGCGTTCCAGGTTCGACGAGGTCGCCCCACTTCAGAACCGCGTGATCATGGAGTGCCGTCACGTTCGGTTCCCACGGCTCAGGATGAGATGCGCCGCCCGTCTCGTACGCGACATCTGACGTGTAGTATTCGTCCGCGAGTCCGGCAAAATGGTGACCGAATTCGTGCACGAAGACATACTCTGCAAACCCCGAGTCCGCAGCTGCGGTGGCCTGGAAGTTGAAGATACCTCCACCGCCGTACTGCTTCTCGTTTGCCAGGATCTCGATAAACTCGTAGGGCGCCGCCGACGCCGCGTCCCTCAACGCGCGGTTGTCGTATGTCAACAGATATCGTTCGGAGTCGAAGATGTTGTACTGCACCGACAGTGGCGTGCGACGAAACTCCATCGCCCGTGGACGCGACACCCCCGACTGCGGCGAAGGTAGATCCAAGCCCCACACGTTGAAATCCGACCGCCGGCTCGCAAACGGCTCTTCATCAAACAGCGCGTCGACGAGACGTGTGGCGTCGGCGTGAAACTTCGTTATCTCCGCCGCTGTGTATCCCTCCCCGATCACCAGGAGGTCGACCTTCTCAGACGGAAGTCCGCTTTCGATGATCGGCCAGACCTCCCCCGCCGGAGCTCGATCCGCCGGGTTCACGAACCGGAAATCTGGGGCGATCAGCGTCGACCAGATCTCGTGAAAACTATTCTGCCGTCCCCGGACCTTCAGCGTGACCTGCACGTCCCGCTTTGGCCAAGGGAAGCGGAGGGACTCATGAAACGTGGCGTAGATCTCGCGGGCCGGCGGCGTCGTCTCCCATTCGCCGTAGATCGACGCAAAGCCCCGCGAGTAGAGTACGCGATTCGTTCCGCGGTCGACGACCTCGAAGCGGTATTTTCCAAGGTTTAGGTCGTCGACGAGTCGAGTTCGGCTCCCGGCCCACGGTCCGTCAGAAACGACCTGGTCCAGAGCTAGGGTCTCCGTCCCACGGCCCCCGGAGTGGAAGTAATCGACCCGCATCGTCTTGTCGATGAAGTCTTCATCGAACCTGTCCGTCCTCGGCGCCTGCGATCGCGCTTCAACGACCAGCATCGGCTGGCTGGCCCGGCCAGACAGCTCGACACCGGTCCACGCTACGAGATCACGATGAAAGGCAGACCCGGCCGTCGCGGCAACAATGAGTGCGGCCACGATGTGCCTGGCGCGCACGCGGCGGGGTCTCATGTCGCGTATTCTACTGGTCGTTGGCCGTGAAGGAAGACGTCCCAACTCCGAACCGGGTTTGAGGTCGCTGGCTTGCATGCCCGCGCGCTGAAGGGTGCACCGTTCCTCAAGAGACACCTCACACTGGAAAGGTTCGCCCTCGGTGTCAAACGCAGCGTCACCCACAGATTTCGCGATGATTGCCCTGAACCAGACACGATCGCAGCCTACATTAAATCGCTGTGAGTCGAGGACCTCGCCGCGTTCGCCGAACGACAGCTCTCCCGACAATCGGTCGACGCGCGCTGAGCCTCCACTCCCATCACGGAGGAGCGGTTCGAGGTAAACAGCATCATCCAGATCTCTTTTGGCGACGGTTCACGACGCTAGCGGATCCTGCCACCCGGTCGTCTGGAACATTCCGTTGACGGCGGAAAGACGTGGACGGTGCAGCTGGAAGACGCCGGTGCCCCGATAAGTGCCTGGGTTTCACCCCCGTCGACCGTTCGCAGGATCGTCGGCGGAAGCGGAACGATCCTGCGAACGGTCGACGGTGGCGAAACCTGGGAACGAGTGACCGCGAAACGCCCGGTGGACCTAACCGGCGTCGAGGCGGTGGATGGGCGTTCGGCGAGGATCGACGTCGTTGACGGTATCTCGTTCCGTACCGAGGACGGAGGCCTGCCGTGGGAACGCTGAGATGCTCAGGCGAATCAATCGCTGACCGCGAGCTCGCCGGGAACAATCGGGCGGGTGCGTGGAAGCTTCCCCCGACACGAAAGCCAACCGACGAATCCAAGCACTCCAACAAAGACGACGAGCTTCAGCGTGTCTGCAGATCGCGAGTGCGGAAGGACGGCCCACAGAAACCAGAGAACCGGCTGCGCGAGGCACACAGCCCAGACCGAGCCGTAGAAATAACGCCGTTCGTGGCCTTCGCCCTTTGTGGACCGTTTCACTCGGGGAAGCTGACCAAAGGCCCCGAGGGTCAAGATGACAATGGCGATCGGAAAATAAGCGACGTCGTACATCTCTCGTAAATACCATCCCCGGGTCAGGATCGCGACGACGAGACCGGCGATGTTCAACCCCGCGAACGTGAGCACTGCGCTCCACGCAAACGTATAGCAGACCCGTCGATAGAGCGGGTTCGGCCGATCCTCGGTGAAGCGAATAATGTAGGGACGTGGCTCGACGCCTGGGAGCCTTCCGCGTAGACCGGCAAACCCTGTCGCGAGAAGTACCGCGCCAAGCCAGACGGCCATTCTTCGGTCGAAACCGTTCTCGAATAGGTCGAGTGTGAGTGGGCCCGGGGCAATAAAGAACACCCAGATCCAGATTGGCCAATGGGAGAACCGGTAGTGGAGCTTGTTGCGGTAACGGATCTTGCGGTCACTCGCAAATTCCACCGGTATGTCGACCTCCGTTCGGCTGGTGAGGGCATCGTCAACAACGTGGGGAGGGGGCAGGTGTCCGGTCTGCGTCATCTGGATGAAGCGCGAGATCTTATATCGTAGCCTCACTAGTATACGCGAGGGTGACACGGCAACTGAGCAAGGTGGCACCGTCCAGACGGCGCTAAGGTCGGTCACAATATTGTCGAGTCCACGTCAGTTTCATTGGTCACGCAGACGAGATCATCCCGCCGAACAGGCCTCCAAAAGCCGTCGGTCGGTCCCGGCCCGGCGGCTGATCCGGGTCTTGGAGGAACTGATCGCGCTACACGGCAGACCCGCCGCGCTCCGTCTCGACAATGGCCCTGAGCTGACGGCGCAGACCTTCGCCGAGTGGTGTGACGACCAGCGAATCGCCTTGCGCTACATCCAGCACGGCAAGCCGGACCAGAACGCCTTCATCGAGCGCTTCAACCACAGCTACCACACCGAGGTGCTCGACGCGTATCTTTTCGAATCGTTGGCCGAGGCCCGCGCGCTGACCGAACGCTAGCTCGTCTCACACAACCAGGAAGGGCCGCACCAGCACCTCAGCCGGGGTGCCGCCTCTCATGTTTCTGCCGAGGCCAGACAGGCCGGTGTAGTCCACTTTACTGCTGTCTACTTGACGGGGAAGCTTACGCAACCACCTGCCAATCCGCCCGGATGGAACAACACGGCAGACGACACCCGCGCCCATGGAAGAGGGTTAGTCAGCGTACAAGGAAAGAGCCCGAGACCGTGATGATCTCGGGCTCGAAAATACTCCCGGCAGCGACCTACTCTCCCACACAGTTACCCATGCAGTACCATCGGCGGAAGAGGGCTTAACTACCGTGTTCGAAATGGGAACGGGTGTTTCCCCTCCCCTATGACCACCGGGAAGACCAACGTAATCAAAAACCGAACCTCGCACATCTGACGAGTGCCCGGCCCCCCCCGCGACATACTTATCTCGCACGCCTCCGGGGAAACTGTAAAAGAGCAGACAACTAAATACCCCACAAACGGTAGCTTCCCGAAGACACAGTAAAGAATATGGTCAAGCCTCACGGCTGATTAGTACCAGTTAGCTAAAGCTCTCGCAAGCCTTACACATCTGGCCTATCACCTGGTAGTCTTCCAGGAGCCTTCAGGAGCCGAAGCTCAGGGAGATCTCATCTTGGGGAAGGTTTCACGCTTAGATGCTTTCAGCGTTTCTCCCTTCCGAACGTAGCTACCCAGCACTGCCGCTGGCGCGACAACTGGTACACTAGAGGTTCGTCCATCCCGGTCCTCTCGTACTAAGGACAGCCCCCCTCAAATCTCCTGCGCCCATGGTAGATAGGGACCGAACTGTCTCGCGACGTTCTAAACCCAGCTCACGTACCACTTTAATCGGCGAACAGCCGAACCCTTGGAACCTGCTACAGCTCCAGGATGTGATGAGCCGACATCG
>Ga0310123_10000083_pt1 | contig 77745 bp, 64 predicted proteins | sample CB6_AW_1057_MG_FD_203505 | JGI IMG/M metagenome (GOLD analysis project Ga0310123, IMG submission 203505) | Marine microbial communities from Western Arctic Ocean, Canada - CB6_AW_1057 | ecosystem: Environmental > Aquatic > Marine > Oceanic | place: Canada: Western Arctic Ocean | collected...
CTGATCAGTCGCGAGGAGATCGGGGTCGGGGCCTTCGAGGCGATTTGCTGATGGACAGCGAGGGGACCAGCGGCGTGACTGTCGAGTTCTTCGGGATCGCCCGCCAGCGGGCGGGGCGAACTCGGATCGTGGTCTGCCGTGGACTCGAATCGACCCGGCTGGGGGACGTGCTGTTGGCCACCGCCGAACGGTTGCCGGAACTGGCCGGCGAGTGCCTCGACGGGTCGCGGCCTCGGGACGGCTACCTGGCCAATATCAACGCCCGCCGGTTCACCGTCGATCCCGACACGCCGATCCAGGCCGGTGACCACGTGTTGCTGTTGGCCGCCGATGCAGGTGGCTGACCGCCGTTGTTGCAATTCGCCGTCCGGTGGTCTGCAATTGCGATATGTCAACCGTCCCGGGCTACCACGGCCGATATCTCCGCATCGATCTCGCCGATCGCACCAGTCGACAGGTGCCTTGGCCGGAGGGGGTGCTGCGGCGTTTCCTGGGAGGGGCAGGACTGGGATCGTGGGTGCTTCGTTGCGAGACTCCCGACGACGTCGATCCGCTCGCTCCCGAATCGCCCCTGGTGTTCGTCTTCAGTTCCCTGGTCGGCAGCCCCCTGACCACATCGGCCAAGTTCGCCGTGTTGGCCAAGAGTCCACTGACCGGGCGGATCAACGACTCGCTGTCCTCTTCGCACTTCGCCATAGCCGGCAAGCGGACCGGGTACGATGCGATCGTGATCGTCGGAGCCGCCGACGGGCCGACCACCCTGGTGGTCACGCCCGACGGGGTGCGGTTCGAGTCGGCTGAGACGGAGTGGGGGTTGGGCAGTCGCGAGACCGGGGGGCGAGTGCAGGACCGGCTGGGCGGTAAGCGGGCGGGCTTCCAGGTGGCGGCGATCGGCCCGGCCGGTGAACGGCTGATCAACTTCGCCACCATTTCGCATGACGCTCGTCACGCCGGGCGGGGCGGACTCGGGGCGGTGATGGGATCCAAGCGGCTCAAGGCGATCGCGGTGGCCGGTGATCGGGTGGTTTCTTATGCGGATCCGGACCGCCTGGTCGAGATCTCCCGAGACCTCTCGAAACGTTCGCTCGGACCGGCCACCGCCAAGTACCGCGAGTTGGGCACCGTCGACAACCTAATGACCTTCAATCGGCTCGGCTCGCTGCCGACCAGAAACTTCCAGAGCGGCGTGTTCGCCGAGGCGTCGAAGCTGGCGCCGGAATCTCTCGAGGCCGATCGCAATCGGACACGCTCCAGTTGCGCCGCGTGCACGATCGGTTGCGAACACATTTATCCGCTGGTCAGGTCCGATGAAGGGGCCGGCCGCGAGAACTCGGGTGGCGTGCGGATGGAGTACGAGAATCTCTTCGCGCTGGGGCCGTTGTGCGGGGTTTCGGATCCGCAGACCGTGCTCGCCGCCTCGGCCCGCTGTGACGAGTTGGGACTGGATACGATCAGTACCGGGGCGAGCATCGCGTTCGCGATGGAGTGTGCCGAGCGGGGGCTGGTCGAGATTCCCGGACTGCGTTTCGGCAACGGCGACGCGATGCTGGCCATGATCGACGACATCGGGAACCGGCATGAGTGGGGCGACCTGCTGGCCGACGGCACGCGGGCGGCGGCCGAGCGGATCGGGGGTGGATCGCAGTCGTTTGCTCCGCATGTGAAGGGACTTGAACTTCCCGGTTATGAACCCCGGGCACTGCAGGCGATGGCGCTGGGGTTTGCCGTCGGCACCCGCGGGGCCGACCACAACAGGTCGGGGGCCTACGAGGTCGATTTTTCGCCCGAGGTCGGTCGGATCGACGCCAGCCCGGAGACAATCGAGCTGGTGGTGCGGGTCGAGGACGAGGCGGTGCTGATGGACTCGCTGATCCTCTGCAAATTCCTCCGCGGTGTCTTCGAGGATCGGGTAGCGGGAATGGCCGAACTGCTGAGACCGGTGACCGGCTGGGATGTTTCTGCGGAGGAACTTCTTGAAACCGCCGGACGGATCGTCACCGCCAAGAAAGCCTACAACATCGCACAGGGTTGGACGCCGGCCGAGGACACCCTGCCGCAGCGGTTCTTCGAGGAACCGCTGGGGGAGGGAAGCAGCCAGGGGGCACAGCTCGATCCCGATCGGCTGGCCGCCCAGATCCGGGCCTACAATCTCTTCCGCGGGTGGACTGCCGAGGGTTACGTGCCTGCGGATCGCCTGGTGGCATTGGGGTTGGCCTGATTCGGCCGCGTCGGTGTCAATTGACCTCGGTGACCGCCGGTGCGAGAATCGCTCCGTGGCCACGCTTCTTCCGAGGTGAGTCTCATGGCTGAACCCTTCATCCTGATCCCCGGCCGGACCAGCCAGCAGGGCACGACGCTCAACGAGGGCAAGCATACCGAGGCGTACCGGGTGGAGATCAGCACGCTGCAGGTGGCTCCCGAGGACATGCAGCGGCTGGAACTGGCCGACGGAGATCTGGTCAGGGTCTACAACGAGGTGGGCGAATTCACGGTGCCGTGCATCACGGCCCGCGGAGACGAATTGCCGCCGGGGATGCTGTTTATCAGCTACGGTGACAACTCGAGTCGACTGATGGGTGGAGACACGCAGGGGTGCGGGATGCCCGACAGCAAGGGGCTGGACGTGTTCCTGGAAACGGCCACGGCGTCCGGGTAACCGGCGGATTCAAGACGACCAGAAGACGGAATCACAGACGATGAGTGCGACCGATGCAGCGACCGAGCCGTCACCCGGTTTGCGGGTTGTCCGGGACGCCACCTGCACCTTCTGCGGGTGCGTCTGCGATGACATGGAACTGACCGTCGAGGGCAACCACATCACCAAGGCGAAGAACGCCTGCGTGCTGGGGAAGGCCTGGTTCTTCAACCACCACATCGAGGACCGGCCCGAGGCGCTGATCGACGGCCAGCCGGCCGGCTACGACCAGGCGATGGACCGGGCGGCCGAGATCCTGCTCTCGGCCCGGTTCCCCCTGACCTACGGACTCAGCGACACCACGACCGAGGCCCAGCGGGTGGCGTTGGCGATCACCGACTGGATCGGCGGCATCGTCGACACCACCACCAGCGTCTGCCATGGGCCCTCGGGGATCGCTTTCCAGAGCGTGGGCGAGGTGACCTGTTCTCTGGGCGAGGTGAAGAACCGGGCCGATTACGTGATCTTCTGGGGCGGGAACCCGGCCGAGAGCCACCCGCGGCACTTCACCAAGTACAGCCTGATGCCCAAGGGCGAGTTCGTTCCCAACGGGCGGAAGGATCGCACTGCGGTGTTGATCGACGTGCGGAAGACCAAGAGTGCCAAGGCTGTCGATCACTTCCTGCGGGTCAAGCCACGCCGCGATTTCGAGCTGGCGTGGGCGTTGAGGGCCCTGGCCCGGGGCGTGGAACTCGACCCGTCGATCGAGGAGACGACCGGGATTCCGCTCGAGACGCTCGAGGAGATCATGGACGGGATGAAGAAGGCCAAGTTCGGGGTCATCCTGTTTGGCATGGGCCTGACGATGACCCGCGGCAAGCATTTCAACAGCGAGGCTGTACTCGCTCTGGCCCGCGACATGAACGAGCACACCCGTTGGAGCGCCAAGCCGATGCGGGGTCACGGCAACGTGACCGGCGCCGACAACGTCGTCAGCTGGTCGACGGGGTACCCCTTCGGGGTGCACCTGGGCAGCGGGTTTCCGAGGTTCAACCCCGGTGAATTCACCGCGTCGGACGTGTTGGCCCGGGGCGAGGCCGACGCGGCGTTGATCATCGCCAGCGACCCGATGTCGAACTTCAGCCAGCCGGCGCGTGATCATCTCGAGGGCATCCCCAGCGTGGTACTCGATCCCAAGCTCTCCGACACCGCCCGCATCGCGTCGGTCGCGATCACCACCTCGACCTACGGCATCAACACCGGCGGCACCGTCTACCGGATGGATGATGTGCCGATCCCGCTGCGTCCGGCATTTGATTCGCCCTACAAGAGTGACCTCGAGATCCTGCGGGGGATCGAGTCTCGGATCCGGCAGCGGCAACTGTCCGGGTCGCTCCCCGACCCGGCAGCGAGTGGCGTATGAGTTCGCTGCGGATCAGCGGGGGGACGATCTACGATCCCGCCAACGGGGTCGAGGGGCACGTCGGTGACATCTGGATCGTCGACGGGCAGGTGGTCGAGGCTCCGGCCGAGCCCGACGCATCGGCCGATCGGACACTGGATGCGACCGGCCTGGTCGTGATGCCCGGCGGCATCGACATGCACTGCCACATCGCCGGGCCGAAGGTGAACACCGCCCGGAAGATGGTTCCCGATGACAAGCGGAAAGCCGAACCGGTTCGTCGCACGCTGCTGACCCGCTCGGGCAGCGGCGGCAGTGTCCCCAGCACCTTCGCCACCGGGTACCTCTACGCCGGCCTGGGCTACACCACCGCGTTTGACGCCGCGGTCCCGCCGCTGGCCGCCCGGCACGCTCACGAGGAACTCCAGGACACCCCGGTCATCGACAAGGGGTTCTATGTCCTGATGGGCAACAACCACTACGTGATGAAACAACTGGCTGCCGGCGAGCCCGGGCGGTTGAAGGCTTACATTGCCTGGCTGTTGCAGTCGACCAAGGGTTACGCCGCCAAGCTGGTCAACCCGGGTGGAGTCGAGGTCTGGAAGAGCGGCGGCGGGAACGTGCATGGGATCGACGAAACGGTCGATCACTTCAATGTCACTCCGAGACAGATCATCCGGGGCGTGGCCTCCGCGGTCGGGGAACTGGGCCTGCCGCATCCGGTTCACATCCACTGCAACAACCTCGGTTTGCCTGGCAACCACGCCACGACGATGGAGACCATGAAGTCTCTCGAGGGGCACCGTGGGCACCTGACTCATATCCAGTTCCACAGTTACGACGGCGACCCCGACGACCAGTCGACATTCGGGTCGCGGGTGCCCGAGTTGTCCGAGTACGTCAATTCGCACGAGAACCTGACGATCGATGTCGGCCAGGTGATGTTCGGCAACACCATCTCGATGACCGGTGACGGACCGCTGGGCTATTACCTACACCAGATCACCGGCCGCAAGTGGTTCAGCGGTGATACCGAGATGGAGGCCGGGTGCGGGATCGTTCCGATCGTCTACAAGCAGAAGAGCCTGGTGCATGCCCTGCAGTGGGCCATCGGGCTCGAGTGGTACCTGCTGGTTGACGATCCGTGGCGGATCGCCATGAGCACCGATCATCCCAACGGGGGATCGTTCCTGGCCTATCCCGAGATCATCTCCTTGTTGATGGACCGCGAGCGTCGTCGCGAAGTGCTGGCCGGGGCACCGGCAGCCGTATCGGACCGCTGCACGTTGAGAGATCTTGATCGGGAGTACTCACTCAACGAGATCGCGATCATCACCCGAGCCGCGCCGGCCCGCATGCTGGGACTCGCCCACAAGGGGCATCTCGGTCCAGGAGCCGACGGTGACGTGACGCTCTACAGTCCAGACGACGACATCCAGCGGATGTTCGAACTGCCTCGATACGTGGTCAGCCGTGGCGAGGTGATCGTCGACGACGCGCAGATCGTCCGCGACACCCGCGGTCGCACACTTCATGTTGAGCCCGATTACGATCCGGATGCGGTGGACGATATCCAGGAGTGGTTTGAGAAGACCTACTCGATCCAGTTCCGCAATTATCCGGTCGAGGATCACTACCTGCAGGATCCACTGGTTGTGCCGACCGTTTGAGCCGGCCCGGGCAACCGGCGCTTGCCAATCGATGTCGGCTGGGTGAGAATGACCGGCCTGCAAGTCGCTTTGTCAGAGGAAAAATGACCGGCCGGTCTCAGCCGGGTTTCAGTGCAAACGGAGGGTGTTGATGGCTGTTTCGATGAGGACCGGACTGGGCCTGTTGATGGCTCTGTTGTTGATTGCTGCCGATTCCGGCCAACTGGTCGCACAGGGGACGCCGGGAAGCGGCGACTCCGGTCAGCCGCCGGCCGGTGCTCAGCAGATGCCCCCCGGGGGGATGAATGCGGGGGCGGCGAACAAGGACCAGTTCGAACAGGGCGACGTACAGATTTCCGGCGGTGGTGATCCCGAAGGTGTCGGGGCCGATGCAGCGTTGTATGAGATGCTGCCCTACATCGTGCTGGTCGTCGTGGCCGTGGTTGGAATCGTCATCTACATGGTGAAGTCCTCGTCGGGTGGTGGCGATGCGGGTCCGGTTGCTTCGGCTGAACCCGCAGCGACTGCCGAAATCGACGGCGGCGGTGACGGCGGCGGTGACGGCGGCGGTGACGGCGGCGGTGACGGCGGCGGTGACGGCGGCGGTGATGGCGGCGGTGATGGCGGAGGTGACGGCGGCGAATAGCCGGTCGGAGATTCGGCCGAAGTCGGCCTGGTTTTTCGAGACGTCTACGGGAGGGCTGCGATGAACGCCGCAGTGCTGGTGGCTCTCTGGATAGGCGCCACGCCCGTAGCTGCCGCTGAGGAACCGATCGCGGGCCTCGCCAAGGCCGTTTCGGTTGACGCGTCGAGATTGACCCGGGAGGGGCTCCGCGATCGATTCCTGGTGCTGATGAAGCGGACGGCGCGGAACCGCCGTCCGCTGGCCGACCCGGCCAAGGTGGTTCCGGCGCTGGTCCGGCTGGACGAGGACCTGAGAACGACCCGGAAGCTGTCGTTTGCCGAGCGTCGCCGGAAGCATTCTGCGATCAATGGCCGGCTGGGTGATATCCTGCCGAGGTTGCAGAGGCAGCGTCGCGAGTTTGCCGGGGCACGACTCGGGCGTCGGCGGCCGTCACGCGGGACGGGCTTTTCGCTGGCCGGTCCGGCCGATGAGCGTGCCGCCGGCGAGTTGATATCGTTGATCCAGGATACGATCGCACCGGACAGTTGGGACGTGCGAGGTGGCAAGGGGACGATTCGTTACTACCCCAACTTCCACGTGCTGGTGGTCCGCAACACCGCCGAGGTGCATCGCCGGATCGGCGGGACTTTGAAGCAACTGAAGAAATGACAACCACAGGGAGTCGAGTCGTGAAGATGTCAACGATGTGCATGTTGGGACTGGCCGTGTTGTTCTCGACCGGCCAGAGGTTGCCGGCTGCCGGGCCGGTGCGGGTGCTGTTTGTCACCCAGAGCAAGGGGTTCCCCCACGGTGCGGTCACCCGTCGTCAGAATAACCTGGCTCCGGCCGAGATCGCCATGACACAGTTGGGCCAGCAGACCAAGCTGTTCACCGTCGACTGCACCCAGAACTGCCAGGCCGACTTCACCGCGGCGAACCTGAAGAAGTACCGGATCGTGATGTTCTACACGACCGGCGTGCTGCCGATCACCGACAAGAATCGCGACTACTTCGTCAACACGTGGCTGAAGACCAAGGGCCACGGCTACATCGGGTTCCACTCGGCGACCGACACCTACCGCACCAAGAATCCCAAGCACCGCTGGTACCAGGAGATCGCCGGCGGGACCTTCAACGGTCACCCGTGGGGATCGGGCAACAACGTCACCATCACCGTCCACGACACCTCGCACCCGGCGATGAAGCCGTTCGGCAAGGAGTTCCAGATCAAGGACGAGATCTACCAGTACGTCAACTGGGTGCCGAAGAACGTGCGAGTGTTGATGAGCCTGAACATGGCCAAGTGCAACCCGAAGCGTCCCTACCACGTTCCGGTCGCCTGGTGCCGCTCGTGGGGTGATGGAAAGATCTACTACTCGAACCTCGGCCACAACGAGCGGACGTGGACGAACAAGGTGGTGCTGAAGTCGACCGAGAACGCGGTCCGCTGGGTGCTGAACCTCGAATCGGGCAACGCCGCACCGAATCCGGACGTGTCGAAGTCCGAGGAAGCCAAGGCCAAGGCGGCGGTCGAGTAGTTCCGGTGCGGTGATTCGCAACGGCCGCTCAGATCCCCAGGATCTTCAGTGCCCAGTTGCCGAACAGCGCCGCGATCAGTGTCCAGGCGAACACCGGCTTCAACCACCCGGGACCCGGTTCGGGCAGCCCCCGGGTTCTGAGATGGTGGAGCAGGTGCAGCCTGTAGGGGAACTGGATCAACAGCCCGCAGGCCAACAGCCAGCCGGTGCGGTTGAAGCGGAAGGCTCCATCGAAGTCTCGATCGGCCAACGCGATGAAACTGCGGGTCAGCCCGCAGCCGGCGCACTCGAAGTCGAACAGCCCCCGGCTGGCGCAGGTTTCCGGCAGCGGGAAACCGGGCAGCCAGGCGAACTCGACTCTCTGGTCGGCACGGGTCCGCAGTGACAGTGCCAGCGCGACAATCACCGTGCAGGCGATCAGCACCCTCAGATGGTGCTTGCGCTGCGACGCCGCGTGATCGACCGGTTGGACCGCCGCGGCCGGGTGGGTCGTGTCGGATTCGGTCATTGGCAGACCCTTCTCCGAACGGTGCCATCAGTCCATCGCCAGGACCGGCACGATCGCTTCCTGGCACGGCCCCCCGGTGACGTGGACGGTTCCGTCGCCGTCGACAAACACGTTCACCTCGCTGCGGATGCCGAACTCGGGCAGGTAGATGCCCGGTTCAATCGAGAAGCAGGTGTTTCGCATCACGCGTCGCTGTTCGTGGGTTTCCAGGTTGTCCATGTTGGCTCCGTTGCCGTGGACCTCCTGGCCGATGCTGTGTCCGGTGCGGTGGATGAACGCTTCGCCGTAGCCCGCCTCGACGATCACGTCGCGGCAGGCCTGGTCGACTTCCCATCCCTGCAGCAGCCGGTCCTCGGCAAATGCCCCCCTCACGCACTCGATCGCCGCGTCGCGGGCTGCGGCCACCACGGCAAACACCTCGGCGTATCGCTCGGGAACCTCGGTGCCCACGTACCCCATCCGGGTCAGGTCGCTGTAGACGCTTTGCGGCCGGTCGACCTTGCACCACTGGTCGATCAGTACGAGGTCGTCCTGCCGGATCGCGGTGTCGTCGCCGGTGCCGGTTTCGTAGTGGGGGTTCCCCGAGTGGGCGTTGCGGGCGACGATCGGGGGGTGATAGGTGGTGGCGTCGTGGGCGCGGTAATGGTCCATGATCACCTGCTGGATGGCGGTCTCCTGGACCTGTCCGCCCCCGGAAGTCGCCTCGGCGATCGCCCGCCAGGCCACGCCGAATGCCGAGGTGGTGATCGCTTCGGCCTCGCGGTGCATTGCCGCCTGGGCCCCGTCCCACGTGGCCTCGAATTTCTGTACGAGGTCTCCCGAGGAGATGATGTTGCAGCCCGATTCGCCGACCAGTTCGATCGTGCCCGCGTCGATTCTCGAGACGTACGGGTTGCCGGCCCGCGGGGCGTACTCGGTGGCGACCGTATCGAGTCCCTCGAGCAGCCAGGCCATTCCGGCCTCGAATTCCTGCCAGGCCAGGTAGACCCGGGTCTCGCCGGGGATCGCATCCAGCGCGCCGGCCTCGATGCGGTGCACCAGTTTCCTGGGTGGGCCGTCGGCACGCAGGCAACAGGCCCAGCGCCGACTGCCGGCGTGTTCACCGTCGAGTCCCAGCACGCGGCGGGCCAGCACGTTGCTGTTGCGGAAGTCGTAGAGCAGCCAGCCGTCGAGTGCGAATTCGCGGAGGGCCTGCTGGATCGGTTCGGGGTCGAACATGGTCGATGGCCACACGGCGCAGGTCACCCCGGCGGTACCGGCGAGCAAACCGGCTCGGGTGCGGGGACGCGACGTCGGGTCGGTTACTTGAGGAAGAAGAAACGCTCGGCGTCCATCACCGTCTTGGGGTCCCGTTTTCTGAGGACGGCCAGGTGTTTCAGGGCGGCCTGGACATGCTTGGGTATCGGGCCAGCCGTCTTTTTCTTGTTCTTGCCCTTGGGAATGTCCTTGGAGCAGACCAGCATGTAACGCACGACGGCCCGCTTGATCGCGGGGACGTTGAATGCCTTGTCGTCGTACATCGTCATCAGCCGATCCTGGATGCTCCAGTCCTTCCAGCGTGCCAGGTCGGCGATGACCAGGTCGGCCAGTTCGGGACGATCCAGCAGGATTCTCATCGACTGTCGCAACCGCGGCTTGGCGATCCGGCCATCGGCGTAGCTCCACATGAACCGCAGTGCCTGCATCGCCGCGTAGGTCTCGCTGAAGGGCACCAGTTTCTTTCGACCCTTCTTGTCGGTCAGCACCTTGCCGTCGGCATCGACCAGGAACTGGTTCTTGAGCTTGAGTTGTTCGATCAGCGGCAGGCCCTTCTCGCCGGCCAGCAACAGGTAGCCGGACATCACGCCGTCGATTCCCAGCCGAAATTCCTCCGAGGGCGTCGAGATCTTCTTCTCCATCAGCTTGGCATCGGCCTGGTTGCCCGAGAGACCCAGCAGCAGTCCGTAGAGACCCATGCGGGTGGGTGGGGTTTCGGCGTCGGAGATCCAGCGAGCGACCTTGGCGCGGGGCATCAGCTTGCTGACCGCGGCGATGTCCTTGTACGGCGCGTTGGCGAACTCGGCGTAGGCGTCATCGGCGATCTGCCGGTCGGGGAACTCGAGGAATTTCATGAAGTAGGCCAGCCGCTTGTTCGCAGCGGCCTCCGGCGAGGGAGCCTGGACGATGTACTGGTAGCTGGTCTCGGTGACCGGCAACGGGCTGCCCCACTCGACCTTGGTCGCCTTGCTGCCCAGCAGCAAAAACATGTCGCCCTTCTTGCCCGAACGAAATCGCGAGAGCCGGACGCGTTGGCCTTTCTTGACTGCCCCGCGGCCGTTGCGGATCACCTCGCGGATCTCGTAGGTCGTCTCCGACGGCAACCGCTTCCCCTTGACCTGCCGAGCCTTTTTCGCGTCAGCCCACATCACCAGGGCCGCCGCGTCGGCCTGAGAGAGTTGCTCGGCGAGGGTCAGCGAGGGGGCCGCGCAGAACGGACAGTGCCACACGGCCGAGGTGGCCGCCGGGGCCAGAACGAACAGGCCGGACAGTGCGACGACTGCCAGCGAGAACATCGAGCAGGGGGTTCGGTTCAGTGACATGACACGTGTCTCCGGTTGGCTTGTTCCCGAGCCCGTTTCGGGTCCGGTCTGTTTTGTTCGAAGGGAATCACTCAGCGGTCGACCACGACCGCATCGTCGATGCTGTACAACAGTTTAGGGTCTTCTATCTTCTTGGCGATATGGAACAGCCCCACTACGTCGAAGGGACGGTTCTGGATGTAGGGCGAGGTGACTCCCTTGCGGAGCACGATCCGGACCAGGTCGTAGATCTTCGGGTTGCGGCCGAAGCAGCAGATCTGGTTGTCGCGGGCCAGCACGAAGATCTCGACGGGATCCTGGAACGTGGGGTACATGAACCCGCGGACGCGGATCCGCTTGCCGTCGAGCTGCTTGAGCCACCCGGGCATGTGGTCGGGCGCATTGGGCGGCACCGGCTCCATGTTGAGCACTTTCAGCAGGTCGAAGTCGTCGTAAGACACCCGCAGGGCCTTTTCGGGGCCCTCGACCCTGAACGTCTTCTTCTTGACCAGCAGCTTGATCTCGCGAGGCTCTTTGGGACCGGCATCCGGTTTGTTTTCCAGTGAGGTCGGCCGGCGTCCCGAGGGGTCCAGTTGCGGGCCGAGTCCTTCGCCGGGAAGGGCCGGCCGCAGCGGGTTGGCCGGGTCGGCCTCCGCCGGCGGACGTGAACCGGGCGGATTCTCGAACGACGGCGGATCCACCGTCGGCACCTCGAGCTGTTCCGGATCGACCGGGGTGGGCGGATCGCCTGTGCCGGGGTCGTCGGCCGCAGCCGATCCAGCAACGGTCGTCCCGTCGTCGACACCCGGTCCGGTCGTCGCCGGAGCGACATCCGCCTGGGTCACCTCGCGATAGCCGCCGCCGTCGTCGCGGCAACCGGCGATGATCAGCAGTCCGCAGAGGACCATGGCGAGCCGGCAGCCCGGCCGCAATTGTCGGATCGGCATCAGAAGTCCACCTTGGCCCGTTTGCAGAGTTCGGCGTCGATCCGGTAGATCGGCCGGAACTGCAGGTCACTTTTGGAGCGGATGTTGGATGTCCGGAACGTGCCGGCGACGCCGGTGAGACCCAGTTCCAGGTCGAAAGTCTGACCGGCCGGCAGAAACACCTCGACCATGTCCGACTGGTTGGGTTGTCGACCGAAGCAGCACTGCAGGTTGTCCTTGACGATCACGAAACTGGTCAGCCGCTCCCGCTGCTTGCCACGGTACATGAACCCCCTCAGGTAGATCTTCTTGCCGTTCATGGCGGCGATGTCGGGGTGTAGCGCCAGTTTTTCGCCGAAGCCCTTCTTCGAGATATCAGTGGTGAAGTTGACCGCATCGAACCCGTCGGGCACCTCGCTGCTGAACAGCAGGGCCGTGATGCCGACGTTGCCCACCGCGGCCACACCACCCAGGACGACTCCGACCAGGGCGGTCTTGCCGCCGCTGAAGGCCCCCTGGGTCTTGCGAATCTTCACCAGTGTCAACAGCCCCATCACCCCGGCGGCCAGGCAGACGATGGTCCAGGCCGTGATCGACAGCGGGCTGATGCCCTCGGCGAAGTGCCAGATCGGCCCCAGGCAGGCCAGTGCACCGGCTCCGGCCGCCAACGGCGCCGATGCCGGGATCGGTCGGTACACGAACTTACCGGGCGGCGGGGTCGCGAGCGTCGATGGCGGGAGTGTCTGTGACATGGAAACTGTCCCCTGGGGGCTCTTCATCTTATCACGATCGAATTCAGTCGCTCAATGTCCGAGCCACATCCGTGCGGTAGGCGGTCATGCCGGGGACGAATCCGACCAGCGATGCCAGGGCGATCAGTGCCGGCAGCAGCACCAGTTCGCCCCAGGTGAACGTCCACGGGTCGACCACCAGCCCGTAGCCGGCGACCACCGGCGAGGCGACCAGGATCAGCAGGTGGGCCAGAACGAAGCCGGCCAGGCCACCGACGACGCAGAGCAGGGTCGATTCGGCCAGGATCACCGTCAGCACCGTCTGCCGTCGAGCCCCCAACGCCCGCATGATCGCGATCTCCTTTTTTCGGTCGGCCATCGAGTTGTAGATGCTGACGAAGATGCCGATGCCCGAGACGACGATGATCAGCGAGGTGAGCCCGATCAGCAGTGTGCGAATCGGTCCGATCAGGGTCTGCATCATGCGGTCGATCTGGACGATCGGCTTGACTGCCTGCGCCTGGACGCCCTCGTTGAGCCGGCTCATCAGGCGGCTCTCGGCCAACACCTTTTCACCGATCTCGCCCTTGATGTTCAGCAGGATCGCGGTGATCTCCTTCTGGGCCTCCGGCACCGGTCCGTGTCCCCCCGCCTTCTCGGCTTCGAGCGCCTGCAGAGACTCTTCGCTGACGTTCCCGAAGAACTCGCGTTCGCGGGCGATGGCTTCCGAGAGCGGCTTTTCGTGCCCGGAGATCATGTAGAAGCCGTCGAGGTGGACAAACACGGTGCGGTCGTTGGGGGTGCCGGTCGCCGCCAGCACGCCGCTGACGGTGAATTCCTCGTCGTGCACGTGTCCGTCGGATCCGCCGTGGACCAGTTTCAGCTTGGCGCCGACATCCCAGTTGTTCTGACGGGCCACGACGGCTCCGATGGTTGCGTCGAACGGGTTGCGGATCAGGCCTTCGCCGCTGTGTTTCCCGTCGAGACTCCGGGTCCGGAACTGGAATTTCCGTGGTGTCCCGTCCGCCTCGTGCATGTAAGGCAGCACGAAGTAGTCCGGGGTGGTCCCCACGATTGGGAAGGCGCCCTGACGGGTCACATCGCCCATCGTGATCGGGATCGCCCGGTCGATCCGGTTGCCCGCCTCGGAGGTCAACTCGCGGTAGAAACGGTACGGCAGGGGTTCTCCGGCAACGCCGATGCGATAGATGCTGGTGAGAACCAGTTCCAGCTGGCTGCCCTTGGGTCCGAGGATCAGGTCGTAGCCGGTGGCCGTCTGGACGAACATCCGCTCGGCCATCCCGTTGGCCACCAGGACCACGATCATCAACATCACTCCCAGTGCCACCGACAGCGAGGTCAGGGCACTGGCCAACGCCCGTTGCTTCACGCTCTTGATGGCGATGGACCAGAGGTTCATGGCGTGGTCCCCGGGTTGACCGCCGCGGGGGAATTGAACTCGTCGAGTCGTTCGATTCGGTCGAACTGTCCGGCGACGTCATTGGAATGGGTCACCAGCAACAGCGACACGTTGCCGGTGGTGCAGGCCGAGCGAACCAGGTCGAGAATGGTCTGCTGGTTGGCCAGGTCGACGTTGGCGGTCGGTTCATCGGCCAGCAGCAGCGACGGCTGGTTGGCCAGGGCGCGGGCCACGGCGACGCGTTGTTGTTCGCCGACGGAGAGTTGTCCGGGGCGATGGTCGAGGCGGTGCGAGAGCCCGACGCTTTCGAGCAATTCCAGGGCACGGCTGCGGTCGGCCCGGCCCCGCGAGAAACTCATCCCCAGCAACACGTTTTCGAGCGCGGTGAAGGCCGGCAGCAGGTTGAACGTCTGGTAAACGAAACCGATCCGTTCGGCCCGGAACCGATCACGGACCGGCTCGGGCAATTCCGTCACCTCGGTGTCATCGATCACCACGCGTCCGGCGTCGGGGGTGGTGATGCCGGAGATGACGTTCAGCAGCGTCGTCTTGCCCCCGCCACTGGCCCCGACCAACGCCACCTGCTCACCACGGAGAAGTTCAAATCGTTCGATCTCCAGCACCGGCAGGCTGCCGCCGTCCGGTTCCCGGTAGCTCTTGCGGATGTTCTCGAGCAGCAATGACATCGTATGTGTTCGGTCAAGGATCCGTGCAGGGGTCCCGGGATGGCTGAAAGGTAGTCGATCACTCGTCCATACGCCAAATCGACATTCAGAGGTGGAAGAGTTCAGCCCGGTTTCTGAACTCGAGTTCGAACTGGCTCAGTCGATCCCGCCCCCGGATTTCCAGTCGATCAGTCGCAGTTCGACCGATTCCCGGCCGCGCCAGCGGTTGATGATCGGTTCGAAACAGATCGACAGCGGCCCTTCGGCGGTGCGGATCGGTTCAGCCCATTCGCCGCGGCCGAAGGCGACGGCCTTCAGCGGCCGGTCGTTGGTCTTCAACGACAGCCTGAGGTGACGATCTCCTTCGCCCATCGTCTGGGGAGCCTCGGCCAGTTCGACGCCGGTTGCCGAGAAGCGGGGGCGGGGGTTGCCCTGTCCGAAGGGGCTGAGCGTGTCGAGGGCTTTGATGGCCTTGCGGGTCACGTCTTGCAGCCGCACCTCCGCGTCGACCCGCAACTCGAGATCCTCGTCGGTCACCTTGTGGTGTTCAGCCACGTGGGCGGTGAAGGCCTCGCGGAAGGCCTCGACATTTTCCGACCGGATCGACACGCCGGCCGCGGCGTGGTGTCCGCCGAAGCTCAGCAGGTGTTCCGAGCAGGCGGCGATACCCGAGTAGAGGTCGAAGCCGGCAAACGAGCGGCCCGATCCCTTGCCGGTGCCTTCCATGGCCGAGAGTGCCAGCATCACGGTCGGCTTCTCGAACTCCTCGGCCACCTGGTTGGCGACGATGCCGATCACTCCGGCGTGCCAGTCGTTGCTGGCCAGCACCAGTGCCGCCGCATTCTCCCACTCGGGATTCTCGGCCATCTGTTTCTTGGCCTGCTTGAAGATGCGTGTCTGGAGACTGCGGCGGTCCTTGTTGAGCTTGTCGAGATGCGTGGCCAGTTGACGGGCGCGGTGGTCGTCGTCGGTGGTCAGCAACTCGACGGCCAGGCGGGCCTGCTGCAGGCGACCGGCGGCATTGATCCGCGGACCGATCGCGAACCCGATATCCTCGGCATCCAGCGGCGGCTGCTTGTCGGAGACGTCCAGCAACGCCTTGAGTCCGACGCTGGCTCGACCCGGCAACCCGGCCAGTCCGAACCGGACCAGCACCCGGTTTTCTCCCAGCAGGGGCATCACGTCCGAGATGGTGCCGATCGCGGCCAGGCTGACGGCCGAGAGCAGGAACTCCTTCATCTGCGGCGAGGCGCGGCGACCGTCACCGAGCCGTTGGCAGATCGCCCAGGCCAGCTTGAAGGCGACCGCGGCGCCGCAGAGATCCCCGAAGGGGTACTCGCTTCCCGGCAGCCGGGGATGGACCAGCACCGCCGCTGCCGGCAGCGTCTCGCCGATCGTGTGGTGATCGGTGACGATCAGTTCCAATCCGAGTTCGGCGGCCAGGGCCGCCTCGTCGATGCTCGCGATGCCGCAGTCGACGGTGATGACCAGCCGCGAACCGTCCTGGTCGGCCAACTCGCGGATGGCCTTGGGATTCAGTCCGTAACCGTCGTTGAGCCGGTCGGGGATGGTGTAGTCGACGCGGCCGCCGGCCAGTCTCAGGCAGTGCCACAGCAGGCTGGTGCCGGTCACGCCGTCGACATCGTAGTCGCCGTAGATGGTGATCTGCCGGTCGTTGGAGATTGCCTCGACGATCCGGTCGGCCGCCTCGTTGATCCCCGGCAGCAGGGCGGGATCGTGGAGATCGAGCAGGCGGGCCGAAAGGAACTCGCGGGCGGCATCGGCCGACTCGATCCCGCGGGCCAACAGCACCTGTGCCACCAGGGGCAGCACTCCCATTTCTCTGGACAGCGATTTCACGCGGGGTTCGTCGTGGACCGCGTATCGCCAGACTCTGGCCATCCTGTCGGCTCCGTCCTGTCGGTTCCGGCCGTGTGATTCACCACCGGGCCGAGCATCCCAACACAGCCCGGCGTCGCATGTCAAGCTTCCCCGCGCCCGGCCGCTCCCTTACACTGAAACGTTCCCCTCCTCCTCGCCCGTCGGTGGACGTCCACTGGTTCGGAGGGCCCGATCGAAGGCGGACGCGACCCATGAAACACGTGCTCTCGGCCCTGGTCACCAACCAACCGGGTGTGCTTGCGCACATCACCGGCATGCTTGCCTCGCGGGCCTTCAACATCCACAGCCTCGCGGTGGGAGTGACAGAAGACCTCGAGTTTTCGCGAATCACCTTCGTCGTCAACGGCGACGTCCACGTCCTGGACCAGGTCCGCAAGCAGCTCGAGAAGATTGTCACCGTCGTCAAGGTTCTCGACTTCTCCAACCGCAAGTACGTCGAACGCGACCTGATGCTGATCAAGGTCAGCACCGACAGCGGCATCACCTCCGGTACCGGAAACGGGAGCCGGAGCGAGATCCGGGAACTGGTCGAGATCTTTCGGGGTAAGATCGTCGACGTCAGCCCGCGCCACGTGATGGTTGAGATCTCCGGACAGGAACGGAAACTCGAGTCGTTCATCGACCTGGTCCGGTCCTACGGGATCATCGAGATGGTTCGCACCGGCCGCGTGGCACTGTTGCGAGCTGACCAGGAGGAGGAGCCGGCGGAGGAAACGAAGCCGGGGGAGGAAACGGAAGAGGGTGCCGAAAGCGATTCGGCTGAGGCATCCGGGTGAGACGACCCCGGGGTGGGCCTTCCGGGGACCGCCCGCAGACCAGCCACCGTAGAATGACCCACCTGAGAATCATCCACATACGAGACAACAACTCATGGCTGCCAAGATCTACTACGACGACGATGCGGACCTGTCGCTGCTCAAGGACAAGACGATTGCCATTCTCGGCTATGGCAGCCAGGGCCACGCCCAGGCGCAGAACCTCCGCGACAGCGGGCTCAACGTGGTCGTCGGACAGCGACCGGGCAGCGCGAACTACGACCTGGCCGTCGAGCATGGGTTCGAGCCATTGTCGATCGAAGACGCGACCCGGGCGGGTGACCTGGTCAACATCCTGCTGCCCGACGAGGTGCAGGGCGATGTCTTCCGCGAACAGATCCGGCCGAATCTCGAAACCGGCAACTTGTTGCTGTGTTCGCACGGATTCAACATCCACTTCGGTCAGGTGGTGCCGCCCGAAGGTGTCGACGCGGCGCTGGTGGCCCCCAAGGGGCCGGGACACCTGGTTCGCATCGAGTACGAAAAGGGTGGTGGCGTTCCCTCGCTGATCGCCCTGTTGCCCGGTGCCTCGGATGAATCCCGCCAGCTGTCGCTGGCCTATGCCAAGGGCATCGGCGGCACCCGTGGCGGCGTGATCGAGACGACGTTTGCCGAGGAGACCGAGACCGACCTGTTCGGTGAACAGGTGGTGCTCTGCGGTGGTGTCAGTGCCCTGGTCAAGGCCGCCTACGACACGCTGGTCGAGGCGGGGTACCAGCCCGAGATGGCGTACTTCGAGTGCATGCACGAGTTGAAGTTGATTGTCGACTTGTTCTACCAGGGCGGGCTCAACTACATGCGTTACAGCGTGTCGAATACCGCCGAGTTCGGGGACTACACCCGCGGACCTCGGATCGTCACCGACGAGACAAAGGCCGAGATGAAGAAGATTCTCAAGGAGATCCAGGACGGGCAGTTTGCCCTGGAGTGGATGCTCGAGAACAAGGCCAACCAGCCGACCTTCCAGGCCAAGCGACGCAACGATCGCAATCACCCGATCGAGCAGGTGGGGCTGGAGCTGCGGCGGATGATGACCTGGATCGACTCGAAGGAAGTCTAGGGGGCGGAACCGGCCGATGACCGCGCTGCAACAACACCGTCATCATCCACGGACGTTCCACGACAACCGGTTCGTCTACCCCGTCCTTTCGCGTCGCAGCCACGGGCTGTCCGTCGGGATCAACCTCAATCCCGACAAGGTCTGCAACTTCGACTGCATCTACTGCCAGGTCGATCGGACCAGCCAGGCCGAGACCCGTTTCGTCGAACTCGACGAGGTTCTCGAGGAGCTCGATGCCCTGTTGGCCCAGGTCGCCGACGGTTCGCTCTGGGACGATCCCGCCTTCGTCGAAGTCCCCGTCAACCTCCGCCGGTTCAACGACATCGCCTTCTCGGGCGACGGTGAACCGACGACCTACCGGAACTTCGACGAGATCGTCGAGCGGGTGGCGGAGGTGAAGGCCCGGTGGGGGGGCGAGGAGCCAAAACTGATCCTGATCACCAACGCCAGCATGTTCCATCGTCCCGCGGTCGAGCGGGGACTCGAGACGCTCGATGCACACAACGGCGAGATCTGGGCGAAGCTCGAGGCGGGGACCGACGAGTACTTCCGGTTGATCGAGCGGACGGTGGTGCCGTTTGAGCGGGTGCTGCAGAACATCGCCTCCGCCGCGAGGCGGTGGCCGCTGGTGATCCAGGGCCTGTTCATGCGGGTCCAGGGAGAGGCTCCGCCGGAGTCGGAGATCGAGGCGTTCTGCGACCGGCTGTGCGAGATCACCGCCGAGGGCGGCCAGCTGAAGCTGGTGCAGGTCTACACCGTGGCGCGGCCGCCGGCCGAGAGTTTCGTAACGGCACTCCAGGACCGGGAACTGCAGGAGATCGCGTCGCGGGTTCAGACGCGGTGCGGGCTGGCGACCGAGGTGTTCGGCGGGTAGGTCCCGTGGACGGGAGAGCCGAACCCGGTCATTGGCTCCGCCTCTGCTTCAGTTCCTCGAGCCGTTGTTTCATCTGGGCCTCGTACCCCCGGTCGGTCGGTTCGTAGTAGGTCCGGTCGACTCCGAGGTAGTCCTGGTCGACCCAGCCGTCGTCACCGTCGTGGGCGTAGGTGTAACTCTGGCCGTGTCCGAGTCTCTCGGCCCCGGAGTAGTGCGAATCCTGCAGGTGTCGCGGAACCGGCAGCACCGCCTTGGTGCGGACGTCCTCGATCGCCCGGTCGATGGCGAGATAGGAGGCGTTGGACTTGGGAGCCAGTGCGAGGTAACAGGTGGCCTGGGCCAGGATGATGCGGCATTCGGGCATCCCCACCCGTTCGGTCGCCTGTGCGGCTGCATTGGCCAGCATCAGGGCCTGGGGGTCGGCGTTGCCGATGTCCTCGGCTGCCAGGATCACCAGTCGACGGGCCAGGAACCGGGGGTCTTCGCCTGCCTCGAGCATCCTGGCCAGCCAGTACATCGCCGCGTCGGGGTCGCTGCCCCGCAGGCTCTTGATCAACGCGCTGGCCGCGTCGTAGTGCGTGTCGTCGTCGTAGCGGACCGCTTTCTTCTGCACCGATTCCTCGGCGACGTCCAGTTCGAGCACCTTGAGGGTGCCGGCGGCGATCGAGAGCACTCCGATTTCGAGTGCGTTGAGAGCTCGCCGTGCGTCTCCGTCAGCCACCTCGGACAGGAACGCCAACGCCTCGTCGGTGGCAGCCACCTCGAATCGGCCCAGTCCCTGCTCGGTGTCGGTCAGCGCCCGCTGGAGCAGTCGGCGGATGTCGTCCGGCTGCAGCGGCTGGAACTCGAAGATCTGGCTGCGTGAGACCAGGGGCGAGACGAGCGAGAAGAAGGGATTGGCGGTGGTGGCCCCGATCAGCCGGACCACGCCGCTCTCGACATCCGGCAGCAGCACGTCCTGCTGCGTGCGGTTGAAGTGGTGCAGTTCGTCGACGAACAACAGCGTCCGTCGTTCTCCGGTCGCCAGGCGGTCACGAGCCGACTCGAGCAGTTCTCTGAGTTCCTTGACCCCGGCGGCGGCGGCGTTGAGCCGTTCGAAGACACACTCGGTCTGCCCGGCGATCAACTCGGCCAGGGACGTCTTCCCGGTTCCGGGGGGTCCGTAGAAGATGGCCGAGCTGAGCCGATCGGCGTCGAGGATGCGGCGGAGCAGCTGGCCGGGACCGAGGAAATGCTGTTGCCCGACGAACTCGTCGAGGTTCCTCGGCCGCATGCGGGCCGCCAGCGGTCGCGCCCGGTCCAGGTTGGCCGTCTCGGCCTGTTCGAACAGCCCGGTCATGACACCAGACTAAGCGCCGGAGATCAAAAGGGAAGCGGGTTAAAAGAAAGAGGCCTTCGCCAAGAAACCCCGGACTGGGTTTTGTTTGGACCCGTAAGAATTAGGTGGGGACCACCCGTCCGGGTTGTGTGAGCCGAGCCGGGTGGCTCGGATATACACGCGGCCGTCCGTGGACGGTCCCCTGGGTCATGCTTGTAGGGTCAACAAAATCGTGCCCGGATTGGCAAAAGGCCTGACGGGTCGCCGAAGCGATCCGACGAACCGATCCTAGTCGGCAGCCGGAGGTCGGGCAAGAGGTGATGTTGCGTGGCGAGGATCGGCCGGTTCTAGGACTGACCTTCCATCGGCTCGGGGTCGAGCAGCTTGAGGTGTCGTTCCACCGCCAACGCCACCCGCCGCCGGCTGGCCCGGTTGCCGGCCGTGGCGGTGGCCGGGACGAACCGCCGTCCGTTCTCCAGGGGCAGCCTCAACTCGAACCGCCCGTCGCGGCCGACCCGGACCGAGGACTTGTCGAGTTCGATCAGTGTTTCGGGAGCGGTCCGACCGTAGATGACCAGGTCGGTGTGGATTTCCAGCGGCAGGTCGTGATCGTCGTGCCCGTTTGATGATGTCGAGTGGTGCGAACCGGCGGCCTCCGCTGCCGGAGTGTTCGGCCGACGGCCGTCCTCCGGCTGGCCTCCGCGGCTTGTGGAGACGGGGTCGGAGTGCGAGAGCGCAAAGAATTCGCCGCCGGGGACCGAAAAACCCAGCTGGAGCCGGTAGGGGAGACCGGGTTGGTCGATCTCGATACAGCATTCGCCTATCTCGAGCCGCACGACGATGTCTCGGACCCGCGACTCGGCGGTTGGCCCCCCCGCCTCGTCGGTGATCCTCGACAACCGCAGCACTATCCGGGCACGGTGCCAGTCGCTGCCCAGGGCCGACTCGGCCCGGGTCAACATTTCCGGCGAGACATTCCAGCGTGTCGAGAGCCATCTCGAGCTGACCGGTTCGGCGATCAGCACGTCGTCTCGGCCACCGGTGACCCCGGTGACCCCCACGTGGGTCGGCACCTGCGGCTTCGGACGGGCCTTCTTGCGACGGCTGCCATCGGTCGACCCGGCGGCATTCGCCAGGGCGTCGATCAACTCGGCTTTTCGCATCGGGTGCCAGCCGGGGATCCGCCGTCGGCGGGCCAACTGGGCCAGTTGCTTGCGGGTCTTGCCCTGCAGGGACTGGCGATAGGTGGCGTTGTGAGACCGAACCGACCGGCCGTTTCCGTTGCCCACCATCAGGCCGCCTCCTCACCGCCGTACAGACAGAGGAAAACCAACACAGCAGTGCGGCCGTCCGTGCCCGCTGCGATCGCCGGGAGGCGAAGTGCGATTGCCAGAAAATCCCTCCGCGAGGGAGGGGTTTGGTTGATCGAATGGTTGACAACTAGTGCTTGGTTTCTACCACGACCAGAACCGTCTGTTCAACCGAATCGACCTGTTGAGGTTCGCCGGGAACCGGTTCTCAGCCAGCCCGAGAACGGCAATCTCACAGGTTTGACATCCCGTGGGGTGACCAATAAACTGATCGCCACCTGTTCGGATCTGAGACGGAGAGGCCGCCATGACCGGACGTCGAATGGGCTCTCGTACACCGGCGGCTGAAGCCATGTACTGGGTGTCGACGGTGACGACGGTTGGGCTGGTGATGGCGGTTCCGGCAGGCGTGGGTGTTTGGTTCGACCGGCTCTGGGGGACGTCTCCCTGGCTGGTCATCCCGGGCGCTCTTGTCGGGTTTGCCGTGGCAATGCGGTTCCTGCTTCAACTGGCCAATTCACAACAGTCACAGACAACAAGACGCCGGTCACCGCAGCCTTCATCGGACAGTGGTCACGTCGACGAGCCGCCTGGTTCATGACCTCCCCCAATCAATCGCCTGATCAACAGCCGGTTCGCTGGCCGGTTCGCCAACTGCTTGGCCTGAGCGGCGTGCTGGCCGTGGTCTGGATCGTGCTGGCCGTCCCAATCGTGATCTACAGCGGCAGTGCGGGGCTCGAGGGTCTGTGTTGGGCGGTGATCCTGTGCCTGGTGCCGGGTTGCCTGGTGGTGGGGCTGCAGGAAATTGTCCCGTCGATGTCGGCAGCACCTCACGCGGTGATGTTGGCCACGGTGGTGCGGATGCTGTTCGTGACCGGCGGTGTAGTGTTGCTGCGAGCGATTCGGCCGGAATTGCTGACGATGGAATTCGTCGCGTGCCTGGTGATCAGCTACCTCGCGGCGTTGGCGGCGGAATCGTACTACCTGCTGCGGCTGGTGAATCCCGTGCCGGAATCGACCCAGGAACCGAACTGATGGCGTCCGGACACTCAGACGTTTTCCACCATGTGCGGGACTTCCCGTACTTCGAGCTGCCGTTTGGGCAGAAGCTGCCGCTGCCGAGCTTCGGCGAGTTTGAACTGACCAGGTTCATGGTGCTGCAGGTGGTGGCCTTCGTGGCGGCATTGTTGATCTTCCGCGGGCTGGCACGACGCGTGTCGGGCGGTACGCCGGTGACCGGTCGGTGGTGGAATTTCTGGGAGATGCTGGCGCTGTTCATTCGCGACGAGGTGGTCCGACCGACGATTGGTGACGGTCATCACGACGATCACCCCGACGATCACGAGGGTCAGCATGGCAGTGCCGATGCGGTAGCGACCGGCGGACATCCGGCTGACAAGTACCTGCCGTTCGTCTGGTCGTGCTTTTTTTACGTGTTGTTCTGCAACCTGCTCGGGGCGGTGCCCTGGATGGGTTCGGCCACGGCCGAGATCAACGTGACGGGGGCCCTGGCCGTTGTCGCCTTCGGAGCGACGCTGTTTTTCGGCACCAGAGAAATGGGGGTCGTGGGGTTCTGGAAAAACCAGGTCCCCGGTCTCGATCTGTCGCCGGCTCTGAAGATTGTCCTGCTGCCGATGATCTGGGTGATCGAGGTGATGGGTCTGTTCATCAAGCACGGCGTGTTGAGCGTTCGGTTGTTCGCCAACATCATGGCCGGTCACACGGTGATCGCCGTCATCCTGGGCTTCATCGCCCTGGCGTCCGATTCCTGGGTGTTTTACCTGGTGACACCGGCCAGCATCGTGGGCCAGATCCTGATCGGAGGGCTCGAGTTGTTCGTGGCGTTCCTGCAGGCCTACGTGTTTGCCTTCCTGTCGGTCCTGTTCATCGGAGCGGCGATCCACAAGCACTAGTCGAGGAGACAACACACCGGAAGCGGCGGCCTGGTTGAGAGACCGGGACGTGGTTGCTTCAATGGCTGCTTCGTGATGAATCGGCCAGGTCCGGACGCGAGTCCGGCCCGCTTGTTACAGGTCCTTTTCCAAGAGAGTTCAAGAGAGGGTCTGATCGGCCACCGAAAAATGGGTTACGGGGCTGACAGATTGACCAAGGAGAAATCGAAGTGACTATGCGAATTGCTGTGATGGCAGTGGCCATCTTGTTGATGACGGGGTTTGTTGCGATGGCCCAGGAGGGTGGCGACGGTGTGAAAACCGACGATCCCGCCGCCGTGCCTGACACGGCCGAGGAGGGTGACGGTGCTGCCGACGCTCACGCCGCCGTACCGCTGATCAACTTCGGTGGGGCGTTGGGTGCGGGTATCGTGATCCTGGGTGCCGGACTCGGCATTGGGAGAATCGGAGCTTCGGCCGTCGAGAGCATGGCACGTCAGCCGGAGATCCACTCGAACATCCAGACCGCGATGATCATTGCGGCGGCGTTGATCGAAGGCGTGACGTTCTTTGCACTGATCATCTGTATCATGTCGGTCTGACCGGTTTTCCGTTCCGTCAGGCATCGGACTTGGCGAACTCGCGTTCGCTACTCCGGCACTGCTGGCGAATGGAAACGGTGAGACTTGCAGGACTGTAGTAAAGGCGTCGTGATGCGCAGGTTCTCAACTCCTCGCCCATTGGTAGCCGCCGTCGCGTGGCTGATTGGTTCGCTTCCCGCGGTGGCCGAGGCCGCCGAGGAGGGTGTGCCGTTGAGCTTCAAGACCGACTTGGCGATCTGGTCGCTGGTGGTCTTCGTGCTGTTCGTCTTCGTGTTGAAGAAGATTGCCTGGGGTCCCCTGTCCGCCGGGCTCGACGCCCGTGAGCAGCGGATCCGCGAGGACATTGCCGGTGCCGAGTCGGCTCGCGAGCGGGCCGAGGCGATGCTGGCTGATCACGAGGCGAAACTGGCGGGCGTGCAGGAGGAGGTCAAGGAGATCCTGGCCGAGGCGCGGGGAGATGCCGAGCACACCAAGAACGAGATCATGGCGGCAGCGCAAAGCGAGGCCGAGGCGACTCGAGATCGGGCGATTGGAGAAATCGAGCGGGCCCGTGACCAGGCCCTCAAGGAACTCTTCGACCAGGTCTCGACGCAGGTCGCCGCTGCGACCGAGCACGTGCTGGGGCGATCGCTGGATGCGGCCGACCAGCAGCGGTTGATTGGCGAGGCACTGGCGGAAATGACTTCGGAGTCGAATTGAGCAACCTGGAGCGAGACGAGAGGAACGGCTAGATGGCCGACGGTCAAGAGATCAAGACTCGAGTCAGCAGCGTGATGGATGATCCGTCGGCACGGGCGATCGCCCGCGTCTACGCCACCGCGCTGGTCGACGCCGCCAATTCGGCCGGCGTCGACGATACGCTCGACGAACTGGCCTCCTTCCTCGACGACGTTCTCGAAGCTCATCCCGATTTTCATTCGATCCTGGTCGGCATGGCCGTCGGCCGGGACCAGAAGGTGGCGCTGATCGAGCGAGTCGTGGGGTCCGTCGGTTCGCCCGTGCTGACCAGTTTCCTGACCACCCTGGCCCGCCACGAGCGGCTCGAGCTGCTGCCGCTGGTGCTCGACGAGGCCCGGTTGATCCAGAATCGCCGCGGGGGTCGCAAGAGCGTGCAGGTGACCTCCTCGCAGCCGCTGGACCACGAAGCCCTCGAGTCGATTCGGGCCAAGCTCGATTCGGTATTCCCATTCACTCCGATTCTGGAAACCCGTGTCGATTCTTCGTTGATCGGCGGGCTGGTGATCCAGGTCGACAATACGGTGTACGACAGTTCGCTCCGGACCCGCATCAAGCAGTTGCGGGACCGGATGCGCGAGAGGAGTCTCCATGAAATTCAAAGCGGACGAGATCGCTTCAGTCATCCAGCAGGAGATTGAAGACTTTCGCGGGACGATGGAAACCGCCGAAACCGGCCGCGTGCTGGGAGTCGGCGACGGCATCGCCCGTTGTTACGGACTCTCCGGTGCCATGTCCGGTGAGATGGTCGAATTCTCCAGCGGCAGCCGGGGGATGGTCTTCAACCTCGAAGAGAACTCCGTGGGGATCATCATCCTCGGCGAGTATCTTTCGATCTCCGAGGGTGATGAGGTCCGTACAACGGGGGCTTTGCTGAGCGTTCCGGTTGGCGACGAGATGATCGGTCGCGTCGTCGATCCGCTCGGCAACGCGATGGACGGCAAGGGTCCGATCGTCACGACGGAGACCCGCCCGCTGGAAACTCCGGCACCGGGCATCGCCGCACGGCAACCGGTGACCGAGCCGCTGCAGACAGGCATCAAGCCGGTCGACGCGATGACGCCGATCGGTCGTGGCCAGCGTGAGCTGATCATCGGTGACCGCAAGACCGGCAAGACCGCCATCGCGATCGACACGATCCTGAACCAGAAGGGCGGGGACGTGGTCTGCATCTATGTCGGATGCGGCCAGCGGGCCAGCACGATGGCCACGGTCATCGATGTGCTGACCGAACACGGCGCGATGGATTACACGTGCGTGATCTGCTCCTCAAGTGCCGACCCGGCTCCCGTGCAGTACATCGCTCCGTATGCGGGTGCCGCGTTGGCCGAGTTCTTCATGTACCAGGGCAAGCACGCCCTGGTCGTCTACGATGACCTCTCGAAACAGGCGATCGCCTACCGGCAGCTGTCCTTGTTGATGAGACGTCCTCCGGGCCGCGAGGCATTCCCCGGCGACATCTTTTATTGCCACAGCCGGTTGCTCGAACGAGCCAGCAAGCTCAGCGACGAACTCGGCGGCGGCTCGATGACCGCCCTGCCGATCATCGAGACGCTCGAGGGCGAGGTGTCGGCCTACATCCCGACCAACGTGATCTCGATCACCGACGGCCAGATCTACCTCGAGCCCGACCTGTTCTTTGCCGGTGTTCGCCCGGCGATCAACGTCGGCATCAGCGTCTCGCGGGTGGGCGGCAATGCCCAGAACAAGGCGATGAAGAAGATCGCCGGTTCGCTGCGACTGGACCTGGCCGCCTTCCGTGAACTCGAGGCGTTCGCCCAGTTGGGCACCGAGCTCGACAAGGCCACCCAGTCTCAGCTGGATCGCGGTTACCGCATGGTCGAGATCCTCAAGCAATCCCAGTACAAGCCGCTCCATGTCGCCGACCAGGTGATCAGCATCTATGCCGGTACCAACGGCTACTTCGATGATGTCGCCGTCGCCGACGTGGCCGGTGTCGAACGCGACATGCTGACTTTCATGCGGGAGCAGAAGTCGGAGGTCCGTAACGCGTTGATCGAGAAGGCCGAGTTGGACGACGAGCTGGTCAATCAACTCCGGGCTGCTCTCGATGAGTTCAAGGTGCAGCTCTCGGCCGGGTCGTCCGACGATGCCGGCGAGGCTGAACCGGCCGCTGCCACCGCAGCTGACGAGCCGACCGCGGATGAGAGCGTCGAGGACGATTCCGAATCCTGAAACCAGGCAGGCCGGTTGTTCGGCCCAAGCGTCATTTTTTGTCACTGCACCCTTGAGTTGAAACGCCGGCGATGGCCAACATCCGAACGATTGTCAAACGGCTGAAGGCGGTCAGGAACGTCCGTAAGATCACGCGGACGATGGAACTGATTGCCACGGCGCGGTTCAAGAAAGCGATGGACCGTGCGACCGAGGCGGCTGCCTACACGCAGAAGATCGCCGAGATCGTCTCGGATCTGTCCGGAGCCGCCCTCTCGTTCAGTCACCCATTGCTCGAGGGTCGCGAGACGCAGCAGAAGTGTGCCGTGCTGGTTCTGACCAGCAATCGCGGCCTGTGCGGCGGCTACAACGGGGGCGTGTTGCGGTTGGCGGTGCCACGGATGAAGGAGTTGAAGGCCGAGGGCCGAGATGTGTCGCTGGAAGTCTCGGGCAAGCGCGGGCTGGCGTTCCTGAGATTCCAGGGTGAGACGATCGCCCACGAGTACACGCATTTCGAAGACAAGCCGACCTTCGACGAGGTCGATGAGCTGGCCAGCCGGTACATCGGTGCCTACGTTGCCGGAGAACTCGATCGTCTCGACGTCGCTTACACGCGGTTCGAGTCCTCATCGCGACAGAAGGCGACAATCGAGACCCTGCTGCCAGTCGGATCTCTCGATGTCCCCGACGACGAGTCGGCCGATTCCGGTGCAGATGACCAGGCGGGTGGCGGCAGCTCGGTCGATTACGAGTTTCTCCCCTCGGCCGGCGAGATTCTCGAGCAGATCGTCCCGGCATCATTCAAGGCCCGGCTGTTCAAGGGCTTTCTTGATGCTGCCGTCAGTGAACAGATCTTCCGGATGGTGGCGATGAAGGGGGCCACTGAGAACGCCGGAGAGATGATCGATACGCTCTCGATGAAGTACAACCGGGCCCGGCAGACACAGATCACCTCCGAACTCAGTGAGATCATCGGCGGAGCCGCGGCTCTCGAATAGACGGTCACGAACAGGACGAAACCAACCGACCACGATCAACCAGGCGTGGAAACACACGCAGGAGACGACTTGATGGCAACGGCAACCGAACAATCCGTCGGCCAGGTGACCCAGATCATCGGTTCGACCTTCGACGCCGAGTTTCCCGAGGACAAGCTGCCGAAGATCTACAACGCGTTGCAGATCGACGCGGAGGTCAAGGGCCTGACGGTGAAGGTGACCGGCGAGGTGCAGCAGCACCTCGGTGGCAACCGTGTCCGTTGCGTTGCCCTGGGCAGCACCGACGGCATGGTCCGCGGCATGGACGTGAACGACACCGGAGCCCCGCTGTCGGTGCCGGTCGGCAAGGAGACTCTCGGACGGGTCTTCAACCTGCTCGGCGAACCGGTCGACGGGCGCGGCCCGGTCGAGACCGAGGAGAGGTGGCCGATTCACCGGCACGCTCCCTTGCTCGAGGACCTGAGTTCCAAGACCGAGATCTTCGAGACGGGCATCAAGGTGGTCGACCTGCTGACCCCGTTCGTCCGGGGTGGAAAGGCCGGGCTGTTCGGCGGGGCGGGCCTGGGCAAGACGGTGATCCTGACCGAGCTGATCGCGCGGATCGCCAGCGCCCACGGTGGTTACTCGGTGTTCGCGGGAGTCGGCGAGCGGACCCGCGAGGGCAACGACCTGTGGTTGGAGATGCAGGAGACCAAGATCGGACAGTCCGATCGCTCGGTCATCGAGCAGACCTGCATGGTCTTCGGCCAGATGAACGAACCGCCGGGTGCTCGCCTGCGGGTCGCGCTCTCGGCGTTGACCATGGCCGAGTGGTTCCGCGACACGACCGGAACCGACACGCTGCTGTTCATCGACAACATCTTCCGGTTCTCACAGGCCGGCAGCGAGGTGTCCGCGCTGCTGGGTCGGATGCCGTCGGCGGTGGGTTACCAGCCGACGCTGGGGACCGAACTGGGTGAACTGCAGGAACGGATCACCTCGACCAAGCGTGGGGCGATCACCAGTGTGCAGGCCGTCTACGTGCCCGCCGACGACCCGACCGACCCCGCTCCGGCGACCGCGTTTGCTCACCTCGACGCCTTCATCTATCTCGAGCGGAGCATCTCCGAGAAGGGCATCTATCCCGCCATCGATCCGCTGGCCTCATCCAGCCGGGTGCTCGATCCGCAGTATGTCGGCGATCGTCACTACGCGGTGGCCCGGGAGGTGCAGCAGATCCTGCAGAGATACCGCGAGTTGCAGGACATCATCGCGATCCTGGGTGTCGACGAGCTTTCCGAGGACGACAAGCTGGTCGTCCACCGTGCTCGCCGGATCGAGCGGTTCCTCTCGCAGCCGTTCCTGGTTGCCGAGGCCTTCCTGGGCAAGCCGGGTAAGATCACCCCGCTGGATGAGACGATCCAGAGTTTCGAGGAACTGGTTTCCGGCAAGTGGGATCACCTGCCCGAGTCCGCGTTCATGTACGTCGGCGGGATCGAAGAAGCCGCCGAACAGGCGAAGAAGATGGCCGAGGAGGCCTAGAGAACCGTGGCAGAGAGTGCATTGCAACTCGTCCTGGTGACGCCCGAAACCACGCTGCTCGATGCGCCCGTGCGATCGTTGCAGTTTCCCGTCTTCGACGGGCAGATCGGAGTGCTGCCGGGCCGTGCCCCCGTGGTGGGTCGCCTGGGCTACGGTGTGCTGACGGTCTCGACCTCCGACGGCGACATCGTGAAGTACTTCATCGAGGGCGGATTCGTACAGGTCAAGGCGGGGACGGTGACCCTGCTGACCGACCGGGCACAGGGCCTCGACGACATCGATCGCCAGGCTGCCGAGGACCTGCTTGCAGAAGCTTCGAAACGGGTTCCCGTCACCGACGCCGAACTGGTCGCCAAGGAGCGCGACCAGGAAAGTGCCCGGCGGATGCTGGCCGTCGGTCGTTGAGCGGTGGCCGCCACCTCGGGCCGCTAATGGTCGATCGCGTAGTATTGCTCGTACACGCCGCGGGCACGCGCCGCCATCTCGTCCCAGTCCCATTCGGTTTCGGTGAATCGATCGGGGCTGAGGCTGCTGACGTATTCGGACGGGTTGTCTCGGAGTGACTCGACGACGTGCCGTCCGATGCCGGCAGACCCCGACACGCCGTGTGCATTGCAGCCACCGGCCATCACGAACCCCTTCACGCGGCGACTCTCACCGATGATGAACCGGCCGTCGGGGGTGAAGGTGGGCCAGCCGCGGAACACACTGCGGATGCCCAGTTGCGACACCTGAGGGAACTGCGGGGCCAGTTGCTCGGCGAAGGCGGCCAGCACGTCCCAGTCTTCGCGAACCGGTGGTGCCTGCCCGTCGACGGGATAATCTCGTGGATCCAGCGACATGCTGGCCGGTTCCCAGCCCCCGCACAACAGGGCGTCGGTTTCGGCGCGGAGGTAGAGCGTGGCGTCGGGGATGCGGATCACCGGCAGGTCGGGACGCAGTCCCTCGGCCGCGACCGTCACGAAGAACTCGTGCCGCACCGGCACGATCGGCAGTTCGAGTCCGACTGAACCGGCCAGGTGCCAGGCGTGGGCCCCGGCGGCGTTGATGACCATCGGCGTCGAAATCCGCTCCTCGGAGGTCTCGACACCGACGACCCGGTCGTCCTCGACGAGAATTCCCCGCACCGTGGTCCCGGTCAGAAACTGCACACCCGCCTGCCTGGCCCGGGCGACATAGGCCATGGCCAGGTCGCTGGGCTGCAGGTATCCGTCGCTGGGGCACCACAGGACTCCACGGACCTGGTCGAACCGCATTGTCGGCCAGAGCGATGCGGCCTCGTGGTTGTCCAGGAACCGTGTCTCCAGACCGGCCTCGTCGGCGACGGCCTGCATTCGCCGGAACTCCTCGACCCGCTCGTCGCACAGGGCCAGTCGCAGCGATCCGACCTGCCGCCAGCCGGGACGGGCTCCGTCGCCGGCTTCGAGGTCCGAGAAGGTCTTGACCGACCACATGGCCAGCCGGGTGCGGTCGAGCGAATTGCGGACCTGTCCGACCAGGCCGGCCGCCTGCGAGGTCGTCGCTGCCGCGAGCGTGGGTTCCTTTTCGATCAGCAGGATGTCGTCGTGTCCGGCGGCAGCCAGGCTGTGGGCCACTCCGCAGCCGACGGCTCCGCCGCCGATGATGACGATCCCGGCCGTCTGTGTTTCCGTCACGGCTGAGAGCTCACCTGTTCGAGGTACCAGTTGACCAGGGCGTCGACGTTGTATTCCTTGTACGTGGAAAACGGTCCGGGAGTGTACCGGCTGGAGCTGACTCCCCGCTGGACACTTTCGCAGATCGTCCAGTCCTGCTCGGAGGTCAGTTGCCAGAACGGCATGATCTCGTCAAGCCGGTAGTCACGGTTTTCTTTGGCGTCGGCGGCGACCAGCCAGGTCACCTGGATCCGGGTCCGGCCGGGTCCGGCCGGCAGCAAACGCGTGCTGACAGCGTGATCGCAGCTGGAGTGATTCCAGAAGTTCGGCATCGTCCGCACTCTCAAGGTGCCCACATCGGGATCGCTGTAGTCGCCCATCAACGGGGCGACCTGTCGACCGTCCATGGTCTCGCTGAAGTAACCGTCGGCCAGGGGAGTGCGGTTGGCCGAGAACCAGCCGTCGGGGCCGCAGGCGGGGAACGACGTCATGCCCGTCTGCGTGTGTGTCACCGCCAGGCCACTGGCGGCCCACTTCTCCTGGCTTCGCAGAGACGCGTCGTCGATGGCGGCCTGGGCCTGGGGTGTGGTGTCATCGGCGTTGTAGTGGTCGAAGTTGGCCCGGATATACTGGGGATGATTCGCGTTGCAGTGATAACACTCGCGGTTGTTCTCCCAGACGATCTTCCAGTTGGCAGCCACGTCGTAATCCACGATCTTCGCCACCCGGGCCTGTTCAAAGCCCTGGGGACGGGCGGCCGGCTCGATCAGCGCGACGGCGGGATCGAAAGCCGGCGGTTCTTCGGCCAGCGAAAGGAAGACCAGGCCCTCGAGAACACGGACGTGGGCACGGTGCAGGGCCAACGTGTCCTTGTCCAGGTCTTCCTGCATCCCACGGCAGGACTGCAGGCTGCCATCGCGCGAGTAGGTCCATTGGTGGTATGGGCAGATGAAGCGGCCGATGCGGCCCGACGCCGATGTGCAAAGTACGGTGCCGCGGTGACGACAGACGTTGTGGAGCGCCCGGATCGTGCCGTCGTCGTCGCGGACGACGATCAGCGGATCGCTGCCGACATCCAGAGTAAAATAGTCACCCGGTTCGGGAACCTGGCAGGTGTGACCGGCAAACAGCCAGCCGTGCCGCCAGATTCGTGCGAGTTCGGCTCGATAAACCAGCTCATCGTGATAGAACTCGGCCGGTAGTCCATGGCCGGGTTGACGGCGTGAGACCAGTTGCAGGATCTGTTCGTGTTCGAGCGGGGAGATGTCTGGCATCAGGGGGACTCGGGCAGCTCGGGCACCAACGGGACGTCAGCGAGATCACCCGCCGCGTAGTGAGTGTGTCGCTTCATCAGGCAGCCGCAGGCCAGAACCAGCAGGATCACGCCCAGGACCGACATGAAGTAGGTCAGGCTGCGGAAGAAATCGATGCGGGCAGTGTCGCCGGCCAGCAGGTCTTTGCCCAGCAGCACGCTGATGGCGCCACTGTAGCCCACGGCATCGGCCACGTAGACGGCAAACACGGCCGTGCCCACGGCACGGGTCGAAGCAATCAGGCGATCAAAGAGCACCGAACCGAATGGGACATAGGTCAAGTAAGCACCCAGTCCGGTCAGGATCATCCAGGTCAGCCCACTGACAAGTTTGAGGTCCCAGAGGATCGTGCCGCCGCCGAGCAGTAGCACGCCAAAGGTCATGATCACGAAGGTGCCATAGAGTCCCCGGCGGTTGTCCCGAATCAGGTTCAGCCCGGCCAGGGCTGCCATCACTCCAAATGCGACCCAGAGTTCACTCCGTGTGAAAATGGCCGGTTTCTCACCGTAACCCAGGCTCTCGAAGATCTCCTTGCCGAAGTTGTCTCGATAATCCCGGTAGGCTGTCAGAAAGAAATAGACCGTCGAAAGCAGGAGCATCTCCGGCAGAAACTGCCGAAAGAACTGCCAGCGCTGTGAGCCGCCCATCGTTGTCCGTTCGACACGAGCCTCGATATCGGCTGCGTCGGGTTGCGGCAGCTGGTTGAGGAGCCAGACCGATATCACGAACAGGGGCAGGAAACAGAGTCCCGTGACAGATGGCATCCAGAACTGGTCGATCGGGAAGGTCGACATCAGCCAGAGACCGATGTCCTTGACGGCTCCGCTGGCGACGATGTAGGCGCAGCTCAGTCCCGCCAGCAGCATCTCGGATGTCCGTCGGCCCTCGAGATACAGGACGACCAAACCCCAGACCATGCCCAATGGCAGCCCGTTGAAGAAGATGGCTACGACCTTGAGGTTGTTGGGCAGGACCGCGAACAGCAGCAGGGCCAACTCGGCCACGAGGATCATCAACACCAGTCCCTGTGCCCGTCTCCGCCGACCGATCTCGGCACAGACCTTGATCCCGACGATCTTCGAGAGTGCGTACCCGATGATCTGGCTGATGATGAAGGCCGTTTTCAGGTCCACTTCACCGCCCAGGAATTTCAGTCCCTCGTAGCTCGCCGCGGAAAACGGCTTGCGGAAGGCGTACATGCAGAAGTAGGTCGAGAACGACGCGAAGATCACGAACGCCGTGAACAGCGGGCGGGGTGCGTTGGCCAGCCAGTCCGCCACGCGTCTGCGGGGGATGGGCACGAATGATGTCGGCCTGTCCATTCAGCCGGATTCCTTGAGCGATTCGAGGAGCACTTCGGCCAGGTCCACGATGCTGGCCGAAGACCCCTCGGTCGCCAGGCCATCGCCGATCATTGTCCGGCAGAACGGACACGACACAACCACGGTCTCTGCGCCCGCTGCGGTGATCTCCTCGATGCGGTCGCGTCCCACGCGGTCCTCCGGTCCGTCGTCCAGCCACATCCGCCCGCCACCAGCACCACAGCAGGCCGTGCGGCAACCGTGACGCGGCAGTTCGTCCAGTTGGGCTCCGGTCGCTTCCAGCACCTCGCGGGGTGCGTCGACGATGCCGTTGACCCGGGCCAGGTAGCAGGGATCGTGGAAGGTGACCGGCTCGGGCGACGTTCGATCCACCTGCAACCGACCCTCGGCCACCAGCGTGGAGAGGAACTCACTGTGGTGCACCACCTCGTAGTGTCCCCCCGCGTCCGGGTAGTCGTGCTTGAGGCTGTTGAGGCAATGGGGGCAGTGAGTGACGATGCGGGTGACCTTGTGCTTCCCGAGTTCCTCGATGTTGTGGGCCGCCAGTTCAGCGAACACGAACTCCTCGCCCATCCGACGCGCCGACTCGCCGGTGCAGCGTTCCCGTTCACCCAGCACCGCGAACCGCACTCCGGCGGCCTGCAGAAGTCGGACCATGGCCCGGGCGGTGCGGCGGGACTGGCGATCGTAGGCCGCGGCGCAGCCGACCCAGTACAGCACGTCGAAGTCCGGCTGGTCGTCGACGGTCGGCACTTCGAGGCCCTCGGCCCAGTCCATCCGCTGGTCGGGCGGCAGTCCCCAGGGGTTGCCCGAGCGGCTCAGTTTCTGGAGCGCGGTGGCCGCCGGACCCCGTACCGCCCCGGCTCCGATCAGGTGCCGCCGCATGCCGATGATCAACTCGAGCGGATCGACACCCAGCGGGCAGACCTCGACACAGGCCGAGCAGGTTGTGCAGGACCAGAGAGTTTCCTCCGACACCACCTCGCCGGCGAGCGCCGGCCGGTTGTCCGATCCGATCCCGGGCAATTGCCGGGCGAGGTCCTGGACGACGCGGCGAGGAGAGAGCGGCTTGCCGGCGGCATGGGCGGGGCACTCGTCCTGGCAACGTCCGCACGAGACGCACGCGTCGAGCGAGACAAGTTGCCGGACGGACAGGTGGGTCATCTGGCTGGTCCCGAAAACCCCGGTCGCCTCGACTTCTTCAATCGTCACCGGAGTCATCGTCCCCAGCGGGCGTTCGGGATGGCCGCTCAGCAGCACGCTGCCGGCCACCGCGTGCCACAGCCGCGTCGAGGGCACCGCGGCCAACAGCCCCAACGCGACCACCGCGTGCAGCCACCAGGCGAGTCGGTGAACGACGACCGCCGTCTCCCGGGTCACTCCCGCGGTCTCCAGGCCGCCGGCCACAGCCGCCCCGACAAATGACACCCATCGTCCCGGGCTGTCGGCCTCGATGATCCGCAGGCCTTCGACCAAAAAGCCACTGGCCCCCAGGAACAGCAACGCGAACAGCACCATCCAGTCGGAACGGCGGTGTCCGATCGAGGAATCTCCATGTCGTCGCCTGATCAGAAACCAGCCGGCTCCGGCCAGCACGGCCAATCCGGCCAGGTCCATCACCGGCTCGTAGATCGCGTAGTACAGGCCCTTGTGGAACACCGGCTCGTCGGCCTCGCGACCGGCCAGCAGGGCGGCGACATGTTCGACGGCGATCAGGATGGTGCCCAGGGTCAGCACGGCGAATCCGCCGAACAGGCAACGGTGGGCCCGCGAAGCGGCCGGCCGGGTCTTGCCGAGCGTGGCCTGGGACAGCACGCGGGTGAAGATGGCACGAACCAGTTGTCCGACCGAGTGCCGCGAATCATCTGCCCGTCCCGACCGCCAGCGGCGGATCCGTGGCCAGGCGGTGGTGACGGCGATCAACCCGGCGATGATCGCCAGCGCGTAGAAGATCGCCTTCGGCACCGTGCCGATGTTGCCGAAAATCTCTCGTGTGAGCGTTTCAGTCGGCATCGAGTTGTCGGATCATTTCGGGCACGATGTCATACAGGTCGCCGACGATTCCGTAGTCGGCGACCTCGAAGATCGGCGCGTGGGGGTCGGAATTGACCGCGACGATCACCCGCGAGTTCTTCATGCCGGCCAGGTGCTGGACCGCACCCGAGATGCCCACCGCGATGTAGAGTTCGGGGGCCACCACCTTGCCGGTCTGGCCGACCTGCAGATCGTTGGGCGCCAGGCCGGCGTCGACCAGCGCACGGGAACTGCCGGTCGCTCCATCGAACCGGTCGGCCAGTCCTCCGACCAGTCGCTCGAAGTCCTCCGTCGTCTTCAGGCCTCGTCCGCCCGAAACCACCACGCGGGCCTCGGTGACATCGGGTCGGTGGCTGGGGCGGCCGTCGAGACCCAGGTGGCCGGTTGAGGTCGGTAGCCGACCGAGGTCAATTTCGACCGGCGTGATCGACGCCGGCGGTGAACTCCGTTCGGGCGGTTCGGCGGCAGTGGGCCGTACGGTGACGATCAGCGGGTTCCCGTGCAGGACGACGCTGGCGGTGACCGCTCCGGCATACATCGGCCGCTGCCAGACCAGGTGGCCCCCATCCCGATGAAACCCGGTGACGTCGCTGGCCATGGCCCCCCCGAGCAGGCCGCCGGCTCGGCCGAGGATGTCGCGGGAGAAAGTTGACGAGGCGCCCAGCAGGATGTCGGCCGATTCGGATCGCATCACCCCGGCGGTCACCTCGGCCCAACGGTCCGCCAGGGGTTCGGCCAGGTCCGCGTGCGAGGCGACCAGCACCGGGCCAAACGTGGCCGCGTCGTCGGCGACCGTGGCGAGGGAGTCACCGAGTACCAGGCAGGTGACTTGATCGCCATCGCCGTCGGCCAACCGTCGGGCGAAGCCCAACGCCGCGGTTGTCCCGGCTCGCAAACGGTCTCCGTCATGCTCGGCCAACACCAGCACGTGCATCGTCGGGGTCTCGGTGGGTGATTAGTGAGCCGGTGGCAAACGGTCAGAACAACTCGGTGTTCTCTCGGAGGCATTGCAGCAGTTCGGTGACGTTCTCGAGCCGTCGGCCGGTTCGTTGGGACGACACCTGTTGGAGCCCGACCAGTTCGACCCTGGGCTCGATCTCGATTCCCAACTCCTCCAGCGACATCTCCTCGATCGGTTTTCCACGGGCCGCCAGGATGCCGGGCAACGAGGCGTAGCGGGGTTCGTTGAGTCGGAGGTCAGCGGTGATCACCGCCGGCCAGGTGACCGAAAGCGTCTCGATCCCGTAATCGGTTTCACGAGCCACTTCGGCGCCATGTTCGGAGTCGTCGATCCGCGAGGCGAACGTGGCCTGTGGCCAGCCCAACTGGGCGGCGAGGAACTGTCCGGTCTGGGCGGAATCGTCGTCGACGGCCTGCTTTCCCATCAGGACCAGGCGTGGTCCGAGCCGGCGGGCCAATTCGGCCAGGATGCCAGCGACGTTCCACGGGTCGAGCGGTTCGGCGGCATCGACCCGGATTGCCCGGTCTGCCCCCATTGCCAACGCCGTTCGCAGTTCGTCCTCGTACGCCTCGCCCCCGATTCCCACCACGACCACCTCGACGTCGTCGCGTCGCTCGCGCAGTCGCAACGCTTCCTCGACGGCGATTGCGTCGAAGGGGTTGATCACGAACGAGAGGTGCGAGGTGTCGACGTCGAGTTCACCGGGAACGACGCGAATCACCCCGTCGGTGTCGGGGACCCGCTTGGTCGGAACCAGTACCAGGAAACTCATGCCGTCGGTCCGTCTCCACCTGTCTGCTCCACGACACTCCCATCCCCGTCCTCGATTCGCCCGTAGTACCCCGCGTGCATCTGGTAACAGGCTGCCTCGATGTCGGGGCGGTCCTGCAACTCGGGGTGTTCGAAGAACCGGTCGGCCTGGATTGCCTCGATGTCGTAGCCGGTGCGGCCGTCGAGCACCAGCTCTGCCATGATCACACCGATTGCCGGGCTCTGCACGATTCCGTGTCCACAGAATCCCGAGCAGTGGAACAGGCCTTCGATGTCTGGTCGCCGGCCGCAGAACGGTTTGCCGTCGGGTGAAAAGGTCATGATGCCGCGGGTGATCGTCATTGGAGTGCGTTCATCGATCCAGGAGAATCGCCGCTTGGTGGCGTCGATCAGCAGGGCCACGTGCAGGTCGTCGGCACGCACCGTCAGTGACGACATGTCAAAGTCATCGGGAAGAGATGCCATGTCGTGCTGCACTGCGTCGGCACCGTACATGCCCACGATCAGGCCGCCGGATTCGGGTCGCGAGTAGATTCTCAGGTGGCGGTCTCGGATGGCCGGGCTGAGCCGATCGACGGGATGACCGTCGTCGGGGCGGGTGGTCAGGTAGACGTGTCCCAGGGCGGCGGTCTGCAGCGGGGTGTCGACCAGTCCGGCGACCAGGTACGACCATGGACCGGCGGCGTTGATCACCACGTCGGTCGAGATGGTGCCGTGATCGGTGATGACACCACGGACACGGTTCTCGGTGATGTCGAGCCCGCGGACGGGACAGCCGGGATGGTAGACGACCCCGGATTCCCGGCCGAGTTTCAGGTAGGCCGCCACCAGTTCGGCCGGCTGCAGGTGGCCGTCGGTGGGGCAGTAGCAGGCATCGATCAGGTCGTCGGTCCGCATGTAGGGGAGCAGCTCCGAGACCTCGTCGACTGGCAGGTGGTCGATGTCGAAACCGATCCCGCGTCCCATCTCGACCAGGTCACGGATCTCGCCCGCCCGCTCGTCGGTCTGGGCCACTCGCAAGGAGCCGGTTTGTACGAAGATCTCGACGTCCGCCCGCTCTTCCAGTTCCGTGACGATCTCCACACCGTCCATCAACATCCGGGTGGCGGCGGGCGAACCACGGAGTTGGCCCAGCAGGCCGGCCGCGCGGCCGGTTGATCCGTTCCCCAATCGCTCGCGTTCGAGGACGGTCACCGACGTTCCACGCGACGCCAATTGCATCGCCGTGCTCAAGCCGGCGACGCCACCTCCGACAACGACAACGTCGCTGGTCTCCGGGAGGGCATCGGCCATGGGTTGATCTGGTCCTGGGCAGGTCGTGGTCTGACGTCAGTCGCCGTAGTCTAACGTGCCACCCTCCGCTGACGAAAGCGATGCGACCGCGGTCGATCTGGCTGCGAACCCGCCGACAGCGACCAACGCAAACCGCCCGGTTTACCCAGTATCTCATTTGGCTTCTTCCCGCGAGACCGAGTGGATGATCGGTTCATGTCGCGGCCCGGGTGGTGACGAATCAAGGGATGGGGCGGTCTGATCGGTGGATGTCGGACCGTGCCACTGTCGAGGTTGACTCGTCCACCGTTTCGACAAGTGGGAGCCAGTTTTCTGATGAGACAACCGATTCAGATCGACCAGGGTTGTGCCGGCGGCCTGGAGATTCATCGTGGACGGACCGGTTACCGGTTTCGGCCGGTCATCGGGAACCGGCTGGTGTTGGGTTCGGCTCCCGAATGTGACCTGCGGCTGGGCGGTGCGGGGATGCCAGCGGTGCACAGCCAGGTGCATGTCGAGGGTGGCCGGGTGTGGATCGAGGCGATTTCGCTCGACCCGCCGCTGGTGGTCAACGGAGAGCCGTGCCAGATGACCCAGCTGGTTGATGGCGACGTGATTGCGCTGGGTCCCTTCGCGTTCACCTGGCGGGCAGCCGAAGTTCCCGTCGCGGCTGAGTCTCCGGCTGAGGAGTTGTCGACGGACGAACTGGTGGAGCGGCTCGAGCGGGACATGGCGTTGGTGGCCGATCGGGACGAAACGACCAGGCGGGCCGTGGCGACGGTAGTCGAAGCGGCCCTCGAGACCCTCTATGGCGTCACACCCACTACGAATGAGGTCACTGCTGGTGGTGGCCTGGCGGAGAAGCTCGACGAGTTGGCCCGTCGGATCGAGGCTCATGAAACGGCTCACGCCGCTGCGGTCGAGAGTCTGCTGGACACGCAGGAGCGGCTGGTGGCGCAGGTCGCGTCACTGGCGGCCCGGCTGCTCGACGAGCAGTCCGGTGGCGAGAGCCTGCGGGCCAGCGCCTAGGTGTCGGCCTCGCGGAATTTCAGCTGGGGCTTTTCGATCGTCACCACCGTGTTGGGTGGGATGCTCTGAATCAGCGAGACGCTGGCCCCGATGACCGACCGGGCTCCGACGACCGTCTTACCACCCAGTACCGTCGCGTTGGCGTAGATCACCACGCCCTCCTCGATCGTCGGGTGCCTCTTCTGGCCGCGGACCAGTTGGCCGCTGTCGTCCTTGGGGAACGAGAGGGCACCGAGCGTGACGCCCTGGTAGAGCTTGACGTGCGAGGCGATCGCGGTCGTCTCGCCGATCACCACTCCGGTGCCGTGGTCGATGAAGAACGACGGCCCGATCGTGGCACCGGGATGGATGTCGATCCCGGTGCGATTGTGCGACCACTCGGCCATCATCCTGGGAATGAAGGGGACATCGAGTCCGTAGAGCTCGTGGGCCAGCCGGTGGACGGTGATCGCCTGCAGACCGGGGTAGCAGAGGATGATCTCGTCGAGTCCTCGTGCGGCGGGGTCGCCGTCGTAGGCGGCCTGGACATCCGTGGCCAGCAGTTCCCGCAGCCGCGGCAATGATTCGAGCAATGCGATCGCTTTCTGCCGGGCCAGGTCATCGAATGCGTCATTCGCGTCGTCAGGCTGGGGATCGCCGTTGTTGGCCAGGGCCTGCTCGTGTCTCAGGGCCCGGGCGATCTGCTGGGTGAGTGCGTCGTTGAGGCCTTCGAGCAGGTCGCCGACGTGGTAGCCGACGTTTCCGGCATGCAGTTTCTGCCGTCGCTGGTATCCGGGGTAGATCACCTCCATCAGGTCGTGGGTGATCTCGATCACGGCGTCATTGTGAGGCAGCGGCGAGTGGCCGAGGTGATTGATCGTGCCGATCTGGCTGTAGGTCGCGACGACCTGTTCGGTCACGCGGGGCAACCGGTTCTTGCCGGGAGTTTCGGGAGCCATGGCGGAAGCCTTTGGTCATGGGCCTCCACCGGAGTGGTCGGCCCGTGAGAGCACTGAGTGAACTGCGACGTGAGCGGGCACCGGCCCGGGTGGTGTCGCGAGATGTCCGAGCGTGGTCGACGGAGTGTTCCGTCGACCCTTCAACAGCCGCAGCTGATCGGCAGCAGCAGCGAGCAGAGCGAGGACTGTTGAACGACTCGTGACATCGCAGGTCACCCTGGGGGGGACGGACCATGGTGGGCAACGATCCAACGACCGCTGCCGACGGTGGCTCCTGATCACTTGATTCTAGGAGTCGCTCGAGAGGCCGGTCAAGGGGCCGCCTTGGCGGGGACCTCGAGGCCGAGCTTGGCCGGGTGCTTCTTCTGGTTGAGCACCCAGCGACGGATAATCTGGTAGCCGGGATCCATCGGCTGGTAGCGCCGCCCGCCCTGGTGTCCGTCTTCCTTGCCGGTCTGGATGTTCAGCGGTTTTCTCAGCAGCTTGCTCTTCTCGATGTTCCCCAGGTCGACCCGGAACTGCAGCAGGCGGTAATTGGCCAGCAGCTTGTCGACGGGCAGGTAGCCGGCGTCGTCGGGTGGGTTGAGTGTCAACGGAGGGACTCGGCCGGGCACGCCGTGGCAGGCGAAGCAACTCCGCTGATCGCCCCTCAGCACCTTGTCCATTTCGGGTGTGACGTAGTCGCGGAAGAACTGGAAATCGGCGACGAACTCGGCATCGAGTTTCGGCTTGCCGTTCTTGTCGGCGGGTTGTTTGCGGGGCTTCTCGCCGTTGACCGCGGCGGTGAGTTCCTTGAGGAAGTTCTTGCGGTTGGTCGAGAGCACGTTGCGGGCGGTCTTGACCACGCTCTTGCGTTTCTCGAATTTCAGCATCGCCTCCAACGCGTTGAGCACCTCGGGATTGCGTCTCAGCGAAGTCGCCTGGGCCATGGTCACGGCGACAACGCGGGTCCTGGGATCGGCGGTGGCCTTGAGTTGGTCAAGGAACAACTGCAGTGCCCGCGTGCGGTGTGCCGCGTAGGGGTCGATCGGGGGCAGTTGCCCCTTCTTGACCTGGACTTCGGGCAGCTTGGTCTTGTGAGTCAGGATCCAGGTGACGCTGGGCAGCCAGAACTGCGCATCGAGCTTGTTCTGGAACGACTTGGGCAGAAAATCGATCGCCATGTCGATGTGCAGGTCTGGGTTACGGCCCAAGGCGTCGCCGAGGCCGGTGGCCAGGTACCACTCGGCATTCATCTGGCGGCCCAGTTCCTCTCTCTTGGCCGCGTCGGAGTTCTTCTTGATCTCTTCGGCGGTGACGAACTTGGGGAACCTGGGAGCCAGGTAACCGAGGATCTCGTGTTGCTGGTCCTTGTTCTGGGGGATGACCCATCGGACGCGTCCGAAGAGCTTCAGAACGGGGTCGGAGAGTTGCGGTCGGCGGGGCGGTTCGTTGGCCCCGCGACGGATCTGTCGCAGCAGGGGCTCGACCAGTTCGGGGACCGCGACGAACTTGGCCGACCGCGGATCCGAGACGCTGCTGGCGGCCACGGCTCTCAACGCTTCGGGGCCTTCCAGCGAGTAGGTGATCAGCTGCTGTTGCAGCGGTTGGTGCGGTACGTTGGCCGCTCCTTCGAGCCCGAGTCTCACCGGCAGCAGCGCTTCACCGGACCGGTCCTTGCTGAGCTTGGGGTCAACGATCTTGAGGTAGTTGAGCACGGCGTGTCCGAAGAGGTCACTCGAGCCGGGGGTGATGTAGCCCATTTGTCCGGGCCCGCCGTCGCCGCCGGAGGTGTTGTAGAAGGTGGCGGCCACTGCGACCAGTCGCCGCGACAACCGCCGGGCCACCGCGGGGTTGTTCTGGATCGCCTTTTCGAGCGTCTGCCGGATTTCACCGAACAGCTTCTCGAGCTTGGCGTACTGGTGTTGCGAGCTGCCGTTGGCCTTGTGCCCGTTGGCGATGAACAGCGCGTGGGCCTGGTACCTCATCCCGTTTTCGGCCAACTCGTTCGGTTCGGGCCGACTCAGCCTTTCGATCCAGGCCCTGTTCAGGGCGGTCCGGACCGGCGGGTTCCAGACCCACCAGTTCCAACTGGCCCGGGTGGCCCAGGCCCTGACGGCCGGGTGTGAGTCCTCGAGCATCATCGAGCTGATCAGCGAGGTCAGCTGGTCCCAGCCGATGGCGATCCCCGGCATCACGCCGTCGACCCGCATCACCAGGGCCCGTGCCAGCGAGGCGCGGGTGCGGTCGTCGGTTGACCCGGCGGCGGCCGCGACTTCCTTCCAGCCCCGGTTGTCGATCAGCAGTTGGCGAAGCCCCCAGGCGGCGGCCTCGCGGACCGCCTTGACCGGGTCTCCCAGTCCGTCGATCAGTGGTGCGACGCCCCGGTCGGCGGGTGCAGCGGCGAGTCCGATCATCGCCCAGTAGCGGACCAGCGGACTCTTGTGCCCGGCCAACTTCGACATCAGTGGCACCAGTGCGGGATTCTCGGTCGTCGACAACCGCCGCGCCCGCTCGATCGTTTCGGACAACATCTCGTTCTCGCCCGCCGCGAATTCCTCGGCCTTCGGCTCGACCGGCTTGACCGGGAACAGCCGCGAGAGAGCATGCAGGCTGTAGCTGGTCGAGACGAAACCGGTCTGCGACTTGCCTTTCCAGTAGCCGCTGGCGTGCTGCAGGCCCAGCAGGCCCTCGACTCCCTTCTTGACCGTTGGATCTTCGGGCGTGAAGCCGGCGGCCTGGAAGGCGATCAGCGCCAGGGCGGTCGGCGAGGGTTCGGGGCCGGTGTTGCCCTCGGCCTTCCAGGTCTTGCCCCCATCGGAGCTCTTCCCGGGGTTGAAGCCCCAGGTGCCGTTGGCGTTTTGAATCTGCCTGAGCCGTTCGAGGTCGGCAGTGACCTGCCTGTCGATCCGCTCGACCAGCTTGGCGGCTTCCTCGGCGGTCGTCCTGTGTCCCTTGTAGGGCACGCGGGAGGTGGCCTTGGGCTGGGTCGTCTCCTTCTCGGCGACCCTGGCGGCAGCGGCGGGGTAGTCGGCCGGGAAATACCTCTTGAGCAGTTCGACCCGGTGGGCCATGTCGTCGGAGTAGACGGGCTTGACCCCCAGCACCTTGCGAGCCTTGTCCTCCAGGCCGCGGAAGTACTTCGGGTCTCCGGTGGCCTTCCAGGCTTCGAACAGGACTTCACCGGCGTAACTGAACACGACGCTCTTGCCGACGTTGGCCCCGGGCCCGGCGGCGTTGATGCCACCGGGATCGCCGGACTGGAGGATGAAGTTGGCGGCGCGGATGGCCTGTTTGCTCTGCAGGACCCGTGCCGCGCGGAAGCGTTCGATCGAGACCACCGAGTGGCCGGCGACGCGGGTGCCGGCGGGGCCGTCGCCGAGATCGAGTGGAGCCAGGCTGGTGTTGTTGGCCGCGTCGATCAGCTTGTTGGTCGGCCGCATCGACTGGTAGCAGATGTTGACCAGGTTGCGGAACAGCTGGATGTTGCGGATACGGTAGCCCTGGGTCAGCGGGATCGCCGGCCCCCACACGCCGCTCTGCGTGTGGCAGCTCATGCACTGTGTTCCCAGCAGATTGCCGGTGTCGCGGATTCGTCGCTCGACGCTGGCTCCCCTCGGCCGGTTGGCCAACCAGCTGTCGACCTGTCCGACGTGGTCGTAGAGTCCGTGGCGAACCGCCTGCCGGGGATCGCTGAACGGGGCGGGACGGACGACTCGCAGGTCGAGTTCGTAACCCGGCGAGTTGCTTTCGACTCTCAGGAAGTAGACCTGGCCGGGCTTCAACGTGCGGTTGATCGCGATCCGGTGCTGTTCCTTCTGCTGGTGGACTCGTTCGTTCGAGTTCTTCCCCTCGGTGTACTCGTTGTTCAGGGGCAGCAGGGTTCCCGGGGCGGCGGTGGCCTGGCCGACCGGAATCGCGTAGCAGCGGATTCTCGCGGCGGCCAACTGGTCGGGAATCGACAGGCAGGCGGTCAGCAGCCTCGGCTGGTCGCCGGGAAACTCGAGCCGAAACCAGTCATCACCGCTGCTGCCGACCCGGCTGTTGTCGTAGTACTCGATGTCGTCGGACCCGCCGACGACTCGCAGCGAGTAGTCCTCGGTAACCTTTTTCAACGCCAGCGGCTGAGCCTGTTCGGGGGTGTCGTTGGGTTCGGCCTCGATGAACAGCCGATCGCCGGCGGGCCGGGTGTCGATGTCGCGGATCTCGATGGTCACCCCGACGGTGTGATCGGCCGGCCATGCCACTTTCCGAGCCGCCGGCCGACTCAACGGCGCCTGCCCCGTCTCCCGCCAGCGGCCCCCCTCGAACAGGGTCACCGCGTTCTGTTCGGTCGAGACTTCCAGTCGGTAGGTTCCGGCGATCGGTGCGCGGTAGACGGTGAACACGTCGGGATCGAGTGCGTGAAGGAGTTTCGACCAGTCGGGGGTGGGTTCGGTGTAGATTCCCTGCGCGTTCTTCTTGCGGCCGGGTTTCTTCGCGGGGTCTTGCGTGAGTTGTCGGGGGGTGTCGGGCTTGATGAGTCTCCAGGTGGCCTTGAGTCGGCCGTTGGCCGGCAGGGCCGAGGGCTTGTCGACTCGGACGCTGATGGTGACGGTCTGGCCCGAGTCCAGGTGCACACCCTGGCCCAGCGTGCCGGGTACCCGCGCTGTTTGCTCGATGTCCTTGCCGTCGGCGGTGGTGGCCAGTGCGACGACGAGCGCGAGGGCGGCAATTGGAGGAGCCGGGGAGCGGGGGAATCGGGTGGACATGGTGGCCCCGGGGGATCGGATTTGTCTGGAAGCGGTTCGCGAAGCTCTATTGTGTCTCGTGATGGGGAGCCAGTTCAAGGCGAGCCGAAACGGCAAATCAAAGCGGGGATCGATCGGCCGATTGCTACACTGGTGTGTTTTCCGAGCGAGGCTGCGATGCGGAATCTGAATGGACTGCTGGTGGTCGTGGCTGTGATGGGGGTGGCCGAAGCGGCCGACTGGCCACAGTGGCGTGGTCCGGCTCGGGACGGTGTCGCCGAGGCGTCGGGTTTGCCGTCGAAGTGGCCAAGCACTCTGAAATCCGCCTGGCGGATCAAGGTCGGCGAAGGACACTCGTCGCCGGTCGTGCGATCGGGACGAGTCTACCTGCTGACCAGGCAGGGGGAGCACGAGGTGGTCCGGGGATTCGATCTGGAGTCGGGTCGCGAGTTGTGGAAAAGCGACTACAAGGCGGCGTACAAGCTCCAGTCGGTTGCACGGGATCATGGTCGCGGACCCAAGGCGACTCCGGTGATTGCCGGAAAGCGGTTGGTCACCTTTGGCATCAGCGGGATCCTCTCCTGCTGGGACACCGCCACGGGACACAAGGTGTGGTCTCGCGATTTTGCCGGTCAGCACCGGGAAACCGTGCCGCTGTACGGTCACGCCGCCTCACCGATCGTCGTTGACGGGAAGGTGATCGTGCACGTCGGCGGCCACGATGACGGGGCATTGACCGCGTTGGATGTGACCAGCGGCAGAACCGCCTGGCGATGGACCGAGGACGGCCCGGCATACGCCTCGCCGGTCCTGTTGACGGTCGGCGGCAGGCGGCACCTGGTCGCCCAGTCCCAGAAGTTTCACCTGGGCGTCGATCCGGCCAGCGGAGAGGTGCTGTGGCGCGTGCCGTTCACCACCCAGTTCGACCAGAACAGTGTCACCCCACTGGTGGCCGGCGGACGTGTGATCCTGGCCGGTTACAACCAGCCGACGGTGGCGCTGGAGGTGACTGCCCGGGGTGGCCGGTTGCGGACCGATCGGGTATGGAAGAACCGCGAGATCGCGATGTACATGAGCAGCCCGGTGATGGCCGGGGGACGATTGTTCGGGATGTCTCATCAGCGTCGGGGACAGCTCTATTGTGCCGATCCGGCCAGCGGAAAGGTCGCCTGGGCCACACGGGGCCGGCTGGCTGAAAATGCGGCACTGATCGTCGCCGGGGACGTGTTGATGGTTCAGACGAGCGGTGGTGAACTGCTGGTGGTGGCGGTCGACAGGACGAGATACCGGGAACTGGCGCGATACCGGCTGTCGGAATCAGCGACCTGGGCTCATCCCGCGCTGGTGGGGTCGAAACTGCTGGTCAAGGACCGGGATCACCTGTTGGTGTTCGACCTGGCCGGCTGACCTCCGGCGGCCCGTTCCGCTGCGGTTGCCGTGTCCGTCGCTCCTAGAACTCGAACAGCGATTGCGTCTTCACGACCGCCCCATTTTCGGGGAAGGTGTGGAAGGCATTGACCAGCAGGCTGTCGGGCCAGCTGTCGGTGGTGATCAGCGACAGCGGTGCCGGATCGAAACGACCGACGGTGGGGAAGGTGAAGGCGACCGCGGCCGTACGGCTGTCGCAGATCAGTTCCTGGTGCACGTTCAGGAACACCTCGGGATCGAGTTGTTCCAGCTGGTAGCTGGCGTGGTACTTGACCCCGCTGTCGAAGTTGATCGACTCGTGCTGGCTGCCACGGATACGGTCTTCGAGCAGCTGGCAGGTCTGGGGCAGGAGGTGTTCTCGAGCCGAAGTCACCTCGGTGACTGTCTCACCTCGGACCCGCAGCGACACCACGTGGCCGGCATCACAGAGTTTCAGAGATGCCGAGTAGTCGTCCTGCCAGATCTCGGCTTCGGCTCGCACATCGAGCAACTCGGGGTGCACCGACCGGCCGAACAGGTGAAACACCAGTTCGCGTGCGTCGGGGCGGACCGAGGAGAGCGACATGATGTGCAGTGCGGAGTGGCTGAGTTCTTTGGCTGATGTGACCGCGTAGGATTGTACCGCCGTGCCGGACCCCTTTCTACCGGGCCGGTCGGCTTCGCTCTATCCGCTCGCCGCCGCTTCCATCTCGAGCAGCTGCCGCTTCAACTGGGTTCCCTGGGGTGCGGAGAACCCCCCGAGTCGTCCCGAGGCGGCAATGACGCGGTGGCAGGGAACCAGGATCGGGAGGGGGTTGTTGGCCATCGCGCTGCCCACAGCCCGGGCGGCACCCGGTCGTCCGATCTTTCGGGCGACCTCGCCGTAGCTGGTCGTTCGGCCGTAGCCGACCTGGCGGACGTGCTTCATCACCAGGAACCGAAAACGGGTCAGGGGCGGGAGGGCCAGCTCGACGTCGTCGAAGTCGGTCGGCTGTCCCGCCGCGAAATCCTCGAGACGAGATCTCAGCTCCGGATTCCAGTCCGATTCTCGGGCCGAAGCGGATCCGATTCGCCGTCTGATCGAGGATGCCGAGGGGTAGCCAATCTCGACACCGTGGACCGATTGTCCGTCACCGAGCAGCCCGAACCAGCCCAGCGACGTGGGGAAGACCGACAGCAGCAGAGTGGTTTGATCGTCGTTCATGAGCACCGGACGCGTGGTCTCGGGGTCTTTGACCGTCACCGCGACGGGCTATACAATAGAGGTCTTGCGGCCTGCAAACACCTCCACCGGGATGCTGATCTGCGACCCCGGCTGCGGTTCCCTCCTTGGAGGCTTCTCTCGATCATGAACGCCTACAGTTCGCTGGCGGACGACTACTACAGCAACATGAACCTGAACACCGAGATGGCTCTCCCGAACAACCGGGAGACGGTGCTCGGGTTCCTGGAGCGGGTCCAGAAGACGTACCCGACGATGCGGAACTTCTACACCCGCGACAACGGCGATTTCGTTCTCGAAGAGGACAAGGACCAGGGACAGCAGCGGTGGTTGTCGATCGAACCACGGCGGATCAACAGCGGGCATGTCAATCCCGACGATCTTGACGCGTCACTCGAACAGCACCTGCTGGTGCTCCAGCAGGTGCCCTACATGTTGTCGGTCAGCCCGTTGGACTGTGAGGCGCTCGATTACATGATGGGTTTCGACTTTGCCTACAGCGGGAACCACGACGCGCTGGTGGCCGAGGCGCTGGGGACGCTGCCCGCGTTGGAGGGAATGATGGAGATGACCGGATCGGAAGTGCTCAACTACGAACCGGCCATCACGTTGAGTCTCGACGAGACCTGCCGCCGCCAGGCACGGTTGATGATCGAGACCCGGACCAATGCCTACCAGGTTCGGAGAGGAGATTATCCCGAGGAGCTGATCAGCGTGTATTTCACCGTGCGGCAGTACGGGAGCCTGGAAGCCGATGCCTCGTTCGAAGAGACGCTCGTGGCGTTGCGAATCCAGTGTGAGGAGTTGCTCGATGCGTTCGTGATCGAGCAGATATTGCGTCCATTGGCCCAGACGATTGCGACGAAGTGACCCCGCGGGATGGTCCTGGGGGGCGAGTGGATCCACTGGAGGGAGACGTCGACGTGGCCGTTCCGCTTAGCGAGTTTGCCCAAACCCTGTCCGTTGAAACCGCGTTCACCGTGTTGGCGGTGGCCAAGCAGCTGAAGGCTGCCGGGAAGGATGTCGTCGAACTTGAGATCGGCGACAGCCCGTTCGACAGCACCGCCTCGGCCAAGTCAGCCGGAGTGGTCGCGATCGAGGACAACCAGTCTCACTACTGTCCCTCGCCGGGGATTCCCGTGTTCCGGGAGGCGGCCGCGAAATTCGTCTCCGACGAGTTCAACATCCCTGCGGCGGCCGAAAACGTCGTGGCCGGACCGGGAGCGAAGGTCTTCGAGCAATTCTTCTGCGAGGCCTTTCTCGACCCGGGTGACGGTGTGCTGGTCTTCAGCCCGTTCTTTCCGACCTACATTCCCAACATCGAGCGACGCGGTGCCCGCGCGGTGTTGACCCCGCTGAGACAGTCCAACGGTTTCCGGCCCGAGGTGTCCGCGATCGAGCAGTTCCTGGCCGACGACCCTCAACCCAAGGCCATTTTTCTCAACTCACCCCAGAACCCCACCGGGGGTGTGACGACTGAAGAGGACCTGGTGGCGATCGCTGACCTGGTCCGCGGCAAGGAGATCGCGGTTTTCTCCGATGAGCCCTACTGCCACATGGTCTGGGAGGGGCGGCACCACTCGTTGCTGGAACAACCAGGCATGATGGACCAGTGCGTGGCGGCCTACACTTTCAGCAAGTCGTACAGCATGAGCGGCTGGCGACTGGGATTCGCGGTCACTTCCGAACGTATCGCCGACTCGATCGGCAAGATGATCAACACCTCGCTGTCGTGCACGCCGCCGTTGGTCCAGCTGGCCGGTGTCGCGGCGCTGGGCAACGATCACCAGGAGCGGGACCGGGTGATGGGTGAGTTCCGTGACAAGGTCGTCCTGTTGACCGACGGCCTCAACGCCATCGACGGCATCCATTCGCTGGATCCGACCGCCACCTTCTACGTCTTTCCCAACGTGATGCCCGTCTGCAACCGGCTGGGGATCCAGAGTCACGGGTTGGCCCTGTACCTGTTGCAGGGAGCCGACGACGAATTCGGGATTGCCTGCCTGGGGGGCGAGTGCTTCGGCGAGGCGGGGGCGGGGTTCTTGAGGTTCAGCTGTGCCGAGCCCAACGACCGTTTGCAGCAGGCGCTGGACTTTCTGCCCGAGGCGTTTTCGAGAACCGACCGGATCGCGGCCTATCTCGAGAGTCACCCCGAGTTCCGGCTGGAGACGCCGTACCAGGTCGAGGGGTAGTCGGTCGGGCCACGCGTCGACGGGAGGGGGTGGGCGATGTCGAGCAACTCTCACCCGGGTCCTGCACCGCGGCTGGTCGTGCCGGTGCGGCTGGTCCTGGTCGGTTACTGGGTGTCGATGTGCGTGGCGACCCACATCCCCAATCCGCTCGACGTCGTTCCGGCCCAGGTCAGCGACACCTGGTTGCACCTGACGGCCTATCTCGGTCTGGCGGTGCTGCTGGTCCAGAGCGTTGCCGTTGGCCGGCCGGTGCATCGCCGCGACGCGATCCGGCTGTGGGGGCTGGCGGCTGTCTACGGAGCCCTCGACGAAGTGACCCAGTTGATCCCGGTGCTGCACCGCACGGCCGAGTGGAAGGACTGGGCCGCCGATGTGGCCGGCGCGGCAGTCGGGGTGCTGGTGGGAATGCTCGTGGCCCGGGCCTGGGCGGGCCAGGGGGGCGGAGGACCGGAATCAGCAACCGGTGCCTCGGTCGATCCGGATCGGTGATGCCCATGCCCGCTCCTCGCCGGTGTTGCCAGTGTGGTATTCGAGATCCGGATCCCGAACCGGTAAGGTAGGGTTTTGCCGGACCGGTCCTTTGATGAATCGGGGTCAGGGCACCATGAACACCCAGCAAGACGAAAACCAGCTGAAACTGCTGGAGACCTTCCACTACGTCGCGGCGGGGATCACGGTGCTGGTCGGATGCTTTCCCGTCATCCGCCTGGCGATCGGGATCGGATTGCAGCTGGTTCCGGTTGAGGACCACCCGGCCACGCATGTACCGCGGATTGTCGGGTGGATCCTGATCGTGATCGCCGCGATCCTCATCCTGGTGTTCTGGGCCCTGGCGTTCGTGATCTTCCTGTCCGGACGAAGTCTCCGTCGTCGCGAGCGGTACATGTTCTGTATGGTCGTGGCGGGAATCAGCTGCCTGCTCATGCCTTACGGCACTGCCCTGGGCGTGTTCACGATCATGGTCCTCATGCGACCATCGGTGAAACAGATCTTCGGTGTTGATGAATTCGCCGCGGCCAAAGCGGATGATGTGCCCGACGCGGACGACGTCGGGGAGACGAAGTCCGAGTAGAAGCGGGGGTGGCGTGTGATCGAGGCGGCGAGCGTCTTGGCCACCCGGTGTCTTTCGGGACACCCACCTGGCGGTTCAAGCGGACCGGTGATGGTTGAAAGCCCGGGTGACGGTCCGCATAATGGCGGATTCCCTCAGTCCGCGACTCGCATCGAGGCCGTTTGGCCCCGACCCGACGATTCGCGTCGGTCCCGGTATCCGGGGCCGATCCATGGCTGGCACGTAGCGAGGAATCGATACAGATGGCTCGAACCAGGTCCCGCGCCGAGATCCGCAAGGCGCGAAAGCGGAAGGCCCGGCAGCAACGCAAGCTCAAGTGCCGTTTCTGCCCCGATGGTTGTGATAACTCACCCCGGCCGATCTACGTCGACTTCAAGGACGTGAAGATGTTGCGTTCGATGATCAATCGCAACGGCCACATGCTCTCGCGCCGCCGCACCGGTTGCTGTGCCAAGTACCAGCGGGCGGTTCGTCGAGCGGTGCTGCGGGCCCGTTTCATGGGGCTTTTGCCCTACGTGCCAAAGGACTGATCCGGCCTGCCGCGGCGGGGCCGGATCGATCAGGACACCGGCCGAGGCGGCGGCTCGCGGCGGATTCCGGCAGCGAGACGTCGTGTCGGAATGAGGAGTCGGCAGGGGGCGTTGTGGCGCGAGAACCCACCGGGGATACGTCCGTCGAGATGCGGCCGTCGATTCGAGGTGGTGAGGATCGGGAACGGGACTGGCACGGCCTCGGGTGGCCAGGCGAAACGGCGTCGCAGCATTCTCAACCAGTCGGTCAATCTCATCTGGTCGGACTCCTTTTCCCCCGGCGTGACTGCTTGACCTCACCGCCGACGGCAGCATACCGTCGTCTGCTCGATCGCGTCAAAAACCGATTGGGCTGTCGGCGAGATTTCCTGCCAGCCCGGCACGCTTCCCGCCGCGACAACTCCATCGACTCGAGACCGACCCGATGATCGAATCGCCTGCCACCGATCCGCTGTTCTCGATCTCCGACCGTGTCACCATCGTTTCGGGAGGCAGTCGGGGGATCGGCAAGGCGATTGCAGCCGGATTTGCACGACGCGGGGCACCGGTGGTTGTCACCGGGCGGAACGCCGAGACGCTCGAGGCGACCGTGGCCGAGATCAGCGACGAGACCGACAGCCCGGTGCGAGGGATCGTCTGTGACGTGGCGTTGCCCGGCGAGATCACCCGGTTGGTCGAACAGGTGATCGGGGAATTCGGACGGATCGACGTGTTGCTGAACGTGGCCGGAGTCAACCGTCGGAAGCGTGTCGAGACGGTGACCGAGGAGGACTACGACTTCATCCTCGATATCAACCTCAAGGGAGCGTTTCTGGTCGCGCAGGCCGTCGGCAAACAGATGATCGCCCAGGAATCGGGAACGATCATCAACGTCGATTCGCTGAACACATACGCCCCGTTGAAGGGTGTGGCCCCCTACGCCATGAGCAAGGCGGGGCTGGTGATGATGACCCGGTCACTGGCGACCGAGTGGGGAGAACACGGCGTGCGGGTCAACACGATCGCTCCGGGGTTCATCCTGACCGACCTGACCCGCAAACTGTGGTCGGACCCGACGATGCAGGAGTGGGGCCTGGGGAATACCCCGCTGGGGCGGTTGGGCGAGGTCGAGGACCTGGTCGGTGCAGCAGTGTTCCTGGCCGCCGATGCCTCGGCATTCATGACCGGGCAGGTGGTCCGAGTCGACGGTGGGTTCACCGCCGGGCTGCTGTGGCCGATTCCGTTCGACGACTAGGGCCTAGGCGGCCCCGTCGGGATCGGATCCTGCAGCCGCTGCCGGTCGCGGTGCAGTGACCAGCACGAAGACGATCTGCATCTGCCGGTTGGCCCGTTTCTTGACCCCCCTGGTTGCCGAACGCTTGATGTCGACCGATCTCAGGTTGACCTGCCGCATCAGCTTGGCCGGCAGATCCAATCGCACCTGGGCCGATGACAGTGCCGGGGCGGCCTGGTCGGCAGCCGCGGACTCGGCAATCCGATTCAGTTTACCGCCGTTCGCCTTCGACCTGCGACCGTCCGGGGCCGAGCGGGGCTTGCGAGATCTCTTGGAGTTGTTGCCGTAGGCGTTCAGCTGACTCAAGGCGCGATGGCCACCCGGAGCCGACTCCAACGCCGCCACCTGAAGCACGCCCGCCAACGCCATCTCGGCTCGAATCTCGAGACGCAACTGGCTCATCGCCTGGGTGACCTGTTCGGGAGAAGCCTGCACGACGACGCTGACCAGGTGGTCGTCGACTGGTTGTGACCGGTCCCGGGAGTCCGGCCGAGTCCGGGCCCCTTCGGCCACGGCACGACTCGCAACCACCGCCGGGGCCGCATCGGCCCGGGCGATGTGGTGCTTCTGCAGGAGCAGGCGGAGCGAGTTGAGACCCTGTTCGATGTCGACGACCGTCAGTCGCACGACCACCGCCTGGTCGTCGGAGGTGTCGATCGCCGAGAGGATCTGGCCGACCTCGGCGTTGTCGAGTGATTTGTCGAAGACCAGTTTTCCTTTGCCGGCCAAGACACCACCACCGCCGGCGGCGAATTCCCCGCCGATCGGACCACTGACACCCGCATCGGATTCCGGAGTCGAATCAGCCATCGCCGACGCCGCTGCCGGCCCGAACTCGGCGTCCCCCCCGGTCATGGCGTTCTCGGCGTTGACCTGCAGAAGCTGGTTGTCCGGAGTGAGGTTTGAATCGCGTGGAATCACGGCGACGACGACCACCAACGCCGCCGCGACAACGGCCGCGACCAGAGGGGCACGGTAAGAACGGGCGGGTGGTCGAGGTGTGGGTCGGGAAGCGGGAAAACTCAATTGGAGGCTCCCGGGGACCGAAGCCACCGGGAAATCCGAGAGGTAGGTGGAGAGCGATCGGAGGTCGTCGAGCGACCGGCGAGACTCCTCGGAAGACCCGAGTTGAGCCTCGACCGCCTCGGTCTCCTCGGCGGTCAATTCGCCATCGAGATATGCCGAGAGCAGTTCGTCCCGGCTGGTTTCCCGGGTGCCTTCGGAATCCTGATCAGAAGGATGATCAGGACCATGACTTGGTGGGTGTGTGTTCATTGGTATCGGCCCGCGCGGAATGATCCCTGGATCTAGGACGCAACCGTTTGGGGCGGGGTTCCCTCTTTTTTCAGGAAAGTCCCATCCAGCGGTTATCATCACGGTTAATCGTCATGGTCCTGCCGTCTTTTTTCCCGGAATCGGCGATAATTTTGATCCGGCCGGACCGACCCGGCAGACTGAAGAGCTCGCGATGTCGTTGATTGCCCGTTCCCGACGCCCGGTGTTGATCGGCCTGGCCGCCGTGGTCATCGTGCTGGCCGCCTGGTGGGGAGCCAACGAAACGCCCGGTGAGAAGCTGGCACGGGCCGGGCGGTTGCTGGCGGCGAAGCGTTTCGAGGAGGCGGGCCGGTTGGCTGAGACGGTTCCGCCGTCGGCCGACGAGGCGTGGGAAGCGTGGGTGCTGGCCGGGAAGGCATTCGTACAGGTTCGCGATTACGACCGGGCGATCGAGGTGTACGGTCGAGTGCCCGATCGGGCGGGCCGGTTGGCTGTGGCGGCCCGCAGCGGGGCGGCAGCGGTGCTGTTGGATCAGCGGATGCTGCGGCAAAGCGAAGAGCAACTGCTCAGGTTGGAGGCGATCCAGCCGGATCATCCGCTGGTCGGTGAGGGGCTGGCTCACGTCTGGAACGTCTCGGCTCGACGTCACGAAGCGGTGCCGCGGATGTTGGCGGCGGCGGTGAGCGGGCGAGGGCCACCACCGGTTGAATTGCTGGTCATGCTGGCCGACATCGAGCGTCCCTTCGGCGGGCTCGAGTACCTGGACCTGTGCCGCCGGGCCGACCCGGCCGATCCGCTGCCGATTCTCGGCCAGGCCGCTGCGGCACTTGCCGAAAACGAAACCGGGCGGGCCGAGACTCTGGTGCGGGAGGTGTTGGAGGGGGGGACGATCGATGCGGATGACGTGGCACGTGGTGTGGCCGGCCGCATTCTCGGGATGATCCTGGCCGAATCCGGCCGCGACGCCGATTTTCTGGATTGGCACGGCCGGCTGCCGGCTGAAGCCGATGCCGACCCGTTGGTCTGGTTGGCTCGGGGTCTCCATGTCCACCGTGGGGGTCGTATCGAGGAAGCCGCCCGCTGCCTGTGGGAGGCCCTGGTCCGACAGCCGAACCTGAGACAGGCCAACCACTTGCTGGGCCAGTGCCTGAAGTCGCTGGGGCGGGATGACGATGCGAAGGTCTTCCTGGAACGGGCGAAACAGCTCGAGCACCTGGTACGGATCCTCGAGCATGTCGAGGTCCGCCTGAAGGCGAGATTCACCGAACGCGACGCGGCACTGTGGAAGGACATGGTCGAACAGCTGCAGGTGTTGGGTCGCGAGTCCGAGGCGCGGCACTGGGCCCGGGTGGCGCTTGCCCGGAACCTGTCGGAAAGATGGGCGCGACGCATATTGAACCGTCCATTCGGTCGGGGACAGGTCGATCCGCTCGAGCAGACCATCACCTCGGCCCAGCCCGCCGGCCAGGTCGATCTTTCGGATCTTCCACTCCCCGACTGGAAACAGCCTGTCGGCCGGGTGGAGGTCTCCGACGGGGCCGGATCGGGTGGGTCGGGACGGATACGTTTCGTGGACATCACGCGGGAGGCCGGGATCGACTTCAGCTATTTTCAGAGTCCCGATACGGCCACACCGGGGGCTCGGATGTTCGAGAACACCGGTGGGGGAGTCGCGGTGCTCGATTTCGACCGCGACGGATGGCCCGACCTCTATTTCACACAGGGCTGTCGCTGGCCCGCGGATTCGGTGCAGGCCGATCCGGACCGGACGGACGTGTTTCTCGATCGGCTGTACCGCAACAACGGTGACGGGACATTCGGTGACGTGACACGGATGGCGGGCCTGGGAGACGAACGGTTCAGCCAGGGAGTTGCCGTGGGGGACATCGACCATGACGGATGGCCCGACCTGTACGTCGCCAACATCGGCGACAACCGGTTGTACCGCAACAACGGTGATGGAACCTTTGACGAATGGTCATTCGATCGGGACGAACCGCCGGACCGGTGGACCACCAGTTGCGTCGTGGCTGACATCGACGGCGACGGCCACGTTGATCTCTACGACGTCAATTACCTCTCCGGTGCGGACGTCTTCACCAAGATCTGCCGGACGCAGGGCGTGCCGTTTGCCTGTCACCCCAACGAATTCGAAGGGGCGCAGGATCGGTTCTGGCGGGGGGATGGGTCGGGCGGGTTTGTCGACGCCACGTCCGCGGGTGGATTCGTCGTCGGCAATGGGAAGGGGCTGGGAATCGTTGCCGCGCGGTATCGCGGTGGGTCCAGCACCGCTTCTCGGTCCGGGCTGGGCCTGTTCATTGCCAACGACGCCGTGGCCAACTTCTTCTTCGTGGCCGGACAACGGAGTTCTCGAGACGAGGCATTGTTGCGTGGCGTGGCCTACGACCGGGACGGCCGGCCGCAGGCCTGCATGGGCGTGGCCGCCGGCGATGCTGACGGCGACGGACGGCTCGATCTGTTCATCACCAATTTCTACGCCGAGTCGAACGTGTTGTACCGCCAGGGCGAGAGGGGTCACTTCAGTGACATCACCAGGGTTGCCGGTCTGCGGGAGCCCGGCTGGAAGATGCTCGGATTCGGAACGCAGTTCCTCGATGCCGACCTCGACGGGCGACTCGACCTGGTTGTTGCCAACGGCCACGTCGACGACCTCTCGACGCTGGGGCAGTCGTACCGGATGCGGCCCCAGTTGATGCACAACAGGGGAGGCGGGCGGTTTGTCGAGATCGACTCGGAGTCCCTGGGCGAGTATTTCGGGAAGCGGTTGTTGGGACGCGGGCTGGCACGGGGCGACTTCGACCGTGACGGACGTCCGGACTTCGCTGTCAGTCATCTCGACGACCCCGCTGCCGTTCTGGCCAACCGCACCGAAGAGTCGGGGCACTGGCTGGCCGTTCGGCTGGTGGCCCGGGGGTCGGCCCGCGATGCGATCGGGGCCGAGGTGACCGTGCGGACCGGTTCATCGCGCCAGGTTCACCAGTTGACCGCCGGAGACGGCTACCAGGCATCGAACCAGCGGGCACTGGTGATCGGGCTGGGGCAGGCCGCACGCGTCGACGAGTTGACCATCGCGTGGCCGTCGGGCGAGACGACCCGGATCCGGGATCTCGAGCCGGACGGCGAAGTGGTGGTCGTCGAGGGCCAGTCGGTCGCCTGGCGGTTGCCCCGATAGGACCGGTTCGCCTTGCGGCCGGTCGGGACACCGGCGACATTGGAGTGATGAGGACATTGAAGTCCATGCGGTTGGCTGTCGTTCTGCTGGTTCTCGGACCGGCGATTTCCCATGCGGAGGACGGCCGGCCGATCGACCTGTCGGGGTTGGCCCGGGTTGTCGTCCATCCGGACGTGGTGCGGATGAGCGGTCACCTGGAGCGGCAGCGGCTGGTCGTGACCGGAACGACCGCCGGTGGCAATGATGGTCCGCGGTGGGACCTCGGCCGGTTGGCGCGTTACGAGGCGGTTCCGGTGGGCGTGGTCGAGGTCACCGCCGACGGCGAGCTGATCGCTCGACGGAGTGGGACCGCGGTGGTGCGGGTGACGGTCGGCAAGGTCCACTCTGAGGTGCGGGTGACGGTTCGCGACGGCGAGACGTTCCGACCGGTCAACTTCACCAACGACATCAACCCGTTGCTGACCCGTTTGGGCTGCAACGGTGGGAGTTGCCACGGCAAGTCGAACGGGAGAGGTGGCTTTCGGTTGAGCCTGTTCGGGCATCATCCCGAGTGGGACTACGAATGGATCACCCAGGGCGGCCGGGGGCGGCGGATCTTCTCGGCGGCTCCAGGCCGGTCGCTGTTGCTGCGCAAGCCGACCATGCAGATGCCACACGGTGGCGGTCGCCGGATGTCGGTCGATTCGGATGCCTATCGCCTGATCAGGCGATGGGTGCTGGAGGGAGCCGGACGGGGCGAGGCGGACGCCGCGAGGTTGGTGCGGATCGAAGTGTTTCCGGGCGAGGCGACGGTTCGTGCCGGACACTCGCAACAACTGGTCGTGACAGCCGTCTACGACAACGGGGCGAGACGGGACCTGAGCCGGGTTGTCGAACTGCGGACCAACGACTCGAGCCTGATCGAGATCGACGGGACCGGGCTGGTGACAGCGGGCAAGCGGACCGGCCAGACGGCCGTGATCGCACTGCTGCAGGGGCATGTCGGCGTGTCGAGGCTGACCGTGCCGCTGGAGACTCCCAGGGCCGCCTGGCCGGAGTTTCCGATCGCCAACCTGGTCGACCGCCACGTCCAGAGGAAACTCAAGACACTCGGGGTCGCACCCTCGGCGGTGTGCAACGATTCGACGTTCCTGCGGCGTGTGACGCTGCACCTGGCCGGACGGATTCCTCGTCTCGACGACGTCGAGGCCTTCCTGGACGATGACTCGCCCCGGAAGCGAGTGGAGCTGGTCCGTCGGTTGCTGGGCTCACCCGAGTACGCCGACACGTTCGCCCAGAAGTGGTCGGCGTTGTTGAGAAACAAGCGACGGGGCCAGAAGGACCGGATTCCGGGGACGATCAGCTTCCACCGCTGGATCCGGAACGCGATCGCTTCGGGGATGCCGTTCGACCAGTTCGTGCGTTCGATTCTGACGGCCACCGGCAACGTCAGCGTGTCACCTCCTGCGCAATGGTATGCGGAGGTCCGGTACCTGGATCGCTACGTCGACGATACCGCACAGGTCTTTCTGGGACTCCGCATCGGCTGTGCCCGGTGTCATCATCACCCCTTCGAGAACTTCACCCAGGGTGACTACTACGGCCTGGCGGCGTTCTTCACCCGGATTGGCCGTCGCGAGGGGATCGGGGTGGCCGAGCGGCGGGCCAACGAGACGGTTTTCATCAAGGCCGCCGGCAGCGTCAAGCACCCGGTCACCGGCAAGCTCGTCAAGCCGCATGGTCTGGGTGGTCCCGACCTGGACGTGCCGCCTTATGCCGATCCCAGGCACCGGCTGGTCGACTGGATGGCGACTCGCGAGAACCCGTATTTCGCTCGAGCGTTCGTCAACCGGATGTGGGCCCACTGCTTCGGACGCGGGCTGGTCGAACCGATCGACGACCTGCGAGTGACCAACCCGGCCACCAACCCGAAGTTGCTGAAGGCCCTCGCCGACGAGTTCGTCGACAGCGGATTCAACATGCGGCGCGTGCTCGAGTTGATCACCACCAGCACGACCTACCAGCTCGACTCGTCTGCCAACGTCGACAATCTCGACGAGACCCAGGGCCACTCGCGGTTCTATCCGCAGCGGCTCTCGGCCGAGAGCCTGCTCGATTCGATCGACCAGGTCACCGCCCGGCCCACCTCCTACGGCGGATTGCCCGTCGGAACCCGTGCCATGCAACTGCCCGATGAGAACTACTCGAACCAGTTCCTCAAGCTCTTCGGGCGACCGCCTCGCGAAAGTGCCTGCGAGTGTGAGCGGACGGCAGAACCGAGCCTGTCTCAGTCGCTGTTCACCCTCAACGACAGCTTTCTTCTCGGGAAGATCTTCGATGCCAAGAGCCGCGCCGCGAAGCTGGCCACCGCCGACGGTGACCATGCTTCCCGGGTCCGCCGGTTGTTTCTGGTCGCTTTCTCGCGACCGGCGACTTCCGTCGAAGTCGAAAAGGCGGTCAAGTACATCGGTTCGGAGTCCGATTCCAAGACTGCCTACAGCAATCTGATGTGGGCGCTGATCAACACCAAGGAATTCCAGTACAATCACTAGCCGCAGTCGGTCAGGAATCCTCGCATGACTCATTCCGCCACCCGTTGTCGTGGCCCGATCGACCGCCGCAGTTTCCTGAAGATCGGTGGCCTGTCGCTGGGAGCACTCTCCAGCGGACTCTCGCCCGATTTGGCCGGCCTGCTGGCGGCCGAGGCGGCCGGCGAAGCTCTCGACAAGGACTTCTCGGTCATCCTCTTCTGGGCCAATGGCGGTCCGAGCCATCTCGAGACCTTCGACATGAAGCCCGAGGCTCCGGCCGAGTACCGGGGTGAGTTCCGGCCGATTTCGACCAATGTTCCGGGGATGGACATCTGCGAATTGCTGCCGAACCTGGCGAGGATGGGCGAAAAATATTCGATCGTCCGTAGCCTGTTTCACAACCGCAACGAGCACTCCGGCGGCACCTGCCGGTTCCTCAGCGGCTACACGCCCAAGGCGGCCAACCCGGCCGACGCCGAGTACCCCGAGTTGGGCTCGGTGGTGGCCAAGCGGTTGGAGGACCAGGTCGAGGATATTCCGCTGTTCGTGGCCAACACGAAGTTCTACGGCGGTGGCCCGGCCTACCTCGGGGCGGCCTACTCGGCCTTCATGCCCAACAGCAACTCGATCACTTCCAGTGGAGCCAACCGTTACGATCCGGTTCCGCTGTTCGGTGCCAAGGACGGCCAGTTGTCGGCTCGCGAAACCGCCCTGGCGTCGCTCCGCAAGCGCAACTCTCTGCTGTCGGAATTTGACGTGTTCCGTCGCGAACTGGACCGGTCGGGGTCGATGGACGCGCTCGACAAGTTCCGTCGGCGGGCGGTGGCGATGCTGACCAGTCCGCGGACTGCCCGGGCATTCGACCTGACGAAGGAACCCGAAAGCGTCCATCAGCGGTACGGCAAGACACACTGGGGCCGCAGCCTGCTGTTGTCGCGTCGCCTGGTCGAGCACGGGGCACGATTCGTCCAGATGCAGGCGACCTTCCGGTTGAAGAAGGAGAATGGCCGGACCAGCAACTGGGACGACCACAGCGTCAATGCCGACATCTTCAAGGCCTACCGCGAGCGGATGCCGGTCTTCGACCAGGCGGTTCCTGCGCTGATCAACGATCTCTACGACCGGGGCCTGAACGAGAAAGTCCTGTTCATCTTCTGCGGCGAGTTCGGTCGCACGCCGAAGATCCGGCACCAGGACAAGGCGACCAAGAGGCCGGGTCGTGACCACTGGGCCCGCTCGATGAGCATTTTCCTGTCCGGTGGCGGCCTGAAGATGGGCCAGGTGATCGGAGCGACCAACTCGCGGGGCGAGGACCCGGTGCGAAGGGTGATGAACAGCAACTGCCTGCTGTCGACGGTTTACCGGCGGTTCGGCGTGAACACCGAACACCACTTCTTCGACAACACCGGTCGCCCGGTTCCGATCCTGACCGACGGCGAGCCGATCAGCGAGTTGTTGTAGATCTCCCGGCGTTGTTCACTCGAACTGTGCCGGTGGAGTCTCGAGGTCGCGGTAACCGGATTTGGCCAGTCCGAAGGCGTCGGCGACGCGGTTGAAGAACGCGAACATCGCCGTGACGTAGACCGCCTCGGCGATCTGTTGATCGGTCCAGCCCGCCTCGCGGAGAGCGGCCACCTCCTCGTCGGTTGTCTCGGCCGGTTCCAGTGTCAGTCGCTTGACGAATTCCAGCAATCGGCGATGCGGCTCGTCGACGTCCGCGTCGTCGAGGTTGGCTTGTTCGAGCGAGGCGACGACGGAGTTGTCTTCATCCTGCAACTGCAGGAAATGGGCGTGGGCGTCGGTTCAGTATTCACACCGATTCAGGGCCGAGACGTATGTCGCAATCGCCTCCTTCTGTCGCCTGTCGAGGTGTCCGTCGGTGAAGTGCAGTCCGTAGGAGGCCTGCATGACCTGGGCCAGGAAGTCGGGGCGGGCCGAGAAGCACTTGAGGATCTCGGGCATTCCGCCGCGTTCGGGGTTCTGGGCCCGCCACGCCCCGTAGATCTCGGCCAACTCGCCGGTGGCCTGGTCATCTTCGACCCACGCTATCCTGGGCGATTCGCTCATCGTGTCATTTCCTCTTCGAATCGGTTGTCGTGTCGACGTGAGTGATCTCGTGCAGGGCGTCGATCTTCGGGCCGGCCATCTCCTGGGTGGTTCCATCCGGCCAGCGAACGACCAGTTTCTCGATCCGGTCGATCCGGCCCAGTCCGAAGGTGACCGGGAGTTCGGACTGCGAGAGATAGCTGCGGGTGGGCATGACCTGCTGGCTACGAACACCTTCGCTGGTGTGGATGTCGACCCAGGTGCCGATCGCCGTGCTGTTGACCCGGTTGGTACCGGTCAGCCGGACTCTCAGCCAGTGGTGTCCCAGTTGCTGGTCGTTGCGGAGCAGCCGGGGACGTCCGCCGACGGAGGTGATCAGCAGGTCGAGGTCTCCGTCTCCATCGATGTCGGCAAAGCTGGCTCCTCGGCCGACCATCCGCTCGACGAAGTCCTTGCCGCACTGGGACGGTTCGAGTGCCACGAACTCGTTCTCGAATTCCGGGCCGCAGTTCCACAGCAATTGAGGAGGTTGCTCGTAGTGCTGGCTGGGCTGCACCAGGTTGATGTCCGCTTCGAGGTGCCCGTTGGCGGCGAAGATGTCGAGACGGCCGTCGAGGTCACTGTCGAAGAAGAAGACTCCGAAGGTCAGCTCGGGCCGGGTCAGCGGCGCGATGCCGTTGGAGATCGCTTCGTCCTGGAACACGGGAAGTTGTTCGGCGAGCGTGCGGCGGACGTACAGCGCGGTCGTTTCGTTGGCGAAGTTGCCGATCGCGATCCCCAGTTCATCGGAGTTGCGGAAGCGGCCGATATCGATGCCCATCGCTCCGCGGGCGTTGCCGTTGGTGTCGAAGGCGACTCCCGCACTGCGACCTTCCTCCCTGAACGTCCCGTCACCGTTGCCCAGGAACAGGAAGTTGCGGACCGTGTCGTTGGCGACGACCAGGTCAACGTGTCCGTCGCTGTTGAGGTCGGCGAAGGCCACGCCCAGCGACTTGGCCAGCGGGATGTTGGTGCTTGCGTTTCGGACCTCGATCCCCGACCTGGTGGTGGCGTCCTCGAACGTCCCGTCACCGTTGTTGAGGTAGAGATAGGAGGCGCTGCCGGGGAACTTCTGTGGTTGGCCGTAGGCACGGAGCTTGCCGTCGAGCGTGAAGTTCTGGGCGAGGTCGAAGTCCTTGCTCCAGCCGACGTAGTTGCAGACGAACAGGTCGAGATCTCCGTCGGCATCGGCGTCGAAGAACCCGCAACTGGAACTCCACGCGGTTGCCTTGCCGGCCACCCCGGCCGTTTCGGTGACGTCCTCGAACCGGTCACCGGTGTTGCGGAACAGCCGGTTGTGGCCGACGGCCGAGATGAACAGGTCGGTTCGTCCGTCGTTGTCGAAATCGCCGACGGCGACTCCCATGCCGTAAAGCGACACGTCCAGGCCGCGCTGTTTCGTGACATCGGCGAACCGGCCCTTTCCGTCGTTGGCGTAGAGGGCCGGGCGAGCCGGTTGTGCGGGCTTGGGACGGGTGTCCCAGTCCCAGCGGCGTGAGTTGACCAGCAGCAGGTCCTGGTCACCGTCACCGTCGAAATCGAAAAACGCACAGCCGCCACCCATTGTCTCGGGCAGCAGCTTGTCGCCGTAGGCTCCGTTTTCGTGGACGAAATCGATGCCGGCTTCGTCGGTGATGTCGGTGAACGTCACCGTCGGGATCTCGGCCTGCGGACGCTCGGGCACCTGCGGCACTTCCAGCGGCGCCCGCGGGGTGACCGTTTCGGTCTCCTGTTCGAAATACCCTGCTCCAACCAGGACGCCCCCGATCACGACGGCGGCCAGTGCGAAGACGGCCAGTGATCTCCAGAGCGCCGTCGTGATGACCGTATCGTCCTGCTCCACCGTATCGGGATCGTAGTCCGGTGACTCGTCGACCGACGACTCGGGCACCTGTGGCGTGATGTTCGGCTCGGGAGGCTGATCGCTCATTCGTCCACTCCACTCTGCGTCGTCAAACGCGTCTCTTCCGGTTTGTTCGGGAGTTGTCGTTCACTGTCGGGGTCCCGCACGGCCGAGGGCAACCCGGGGGCCCCGAGCCGTTGCAGTCGGTAGAAGACCGGTTCTTCGGCCGCGGCGTTGGCCGCCGGGTAACGGGCCTTGGCCCGGCCGACCGCCTGGTCGCGTGCGTTGTCGTCGGGCTTGAACTTCGCATGCAGGTCGGTGTGGTGCTGGGCCTTCGGGTTGTCGCCCAGTTCCCGGTAAAGCTGCTGCAGGTTGTAGTGTGCGGTGACGTTTTCGGAATCGACCGCCAGTGCCCGGTGGAACGTCTCGACCGCCTTCTTGAGAAACGCCTTTCTCTGGTCCGCCAAGCCGGGTGTCCTCAACTGGCGGGCCCGGTCGAAATAGGTCTGGCCCAGCAGGTTGACCACGCGGTAGTCCCTGCTGAAGTCGAATCCGCGCCGTGCCATCTCGGGTGTCCGATCCTCGATCACGCTGCGGAAGTTCTTCTCGGCCTTCTCCAACTGGTTGAGGTCGCGGGCCACGAGTCCCGAGAGCCAGGCGATGGTCCAGGCCGGTGGAGCCGGGTCGGTGTGCCTCGAGGCTCGGGCGAGTGCCTCGGCCGCTTCGTTCAATCGTCCCTCCCGGAACAGCACGCGGGCCAGGTTCAGCGGACCGTCGAATCGACCCAGCGTCTCGACTTCGGCAAACGCCGCTCCCGACTGACGCAGTTCGCTCTTGCCTTTCAGGAACAGCCCGATGCCGTAGTCGTTCCATCGGATCCAGGTCTTCACCGGCGACGGGTCGTTGGTCACCTTGGTGTCGTCTTCTTCGACCGGGAAGGTGATCCGGTCGACGGCCAGCACGGTGACCGGCAACCGGTTGGGCAGTTGGCCGGTGCCGACATCGAGTCCACGAATGTCGCGGTCGCCGGGCTTGTGGCTGCGGGCGATGAAGTCGGTGTACTGCTTGTCGAACTTGCGGTAGTTGAGCTTGATCTCGACGGTGATCGGTCCGTCCAGCTGTTCGGGGAGTTCGAGCTGGTAGTGGACGACCTGCCCGGCCCCGGGCGGGATCTGGTGGTTGTAGAGCGGAGTGAAGATATCCTGCGGATTGCGACGGTCGATCCGTCGTCCGTTCACGTCCAGCAGAAAGACGTTGACGAAGTGCGACCAGGGATCGACCTCGCGATCGGCGTCGAACTTGCCGCTGGCTCCGATCACCCGGTCGCCGGAGCTGACGGTCACCTCGAGCCAGACCTCGTTCGAATCGACGGTGCCCTGGGTGAACAGGTGCCCCAGCTTGACGGTGCGGATGACCGCGTCGAGCAGGTAGCTGGTTCCGGCCTTCAGTGTCGGAACGCCGGGCCGCAACGGAGCGTGCAGTTGGCCCGAAAGGGCTCCGCCGTCGCGGATCCCGAACAGGTCGACCCGCATCGTGCCGGCCAGGAATTCCTGTTGAGTGGCGATCACCTCGGGACGGTTGCGGAACCAGGCGATCCCGGTATTGGCACCGGGGAACAGGTGGTTGTGGACCTGCAGTTGACCGCTGTCATCGAACGGCTGAGCCCCGAAGTCGTTCGAGGCGACCAGGGGCATGTGACAGCGGTTGCAGTTGGTCTCGGCCTTCGGCGGATAGTAGAAGCTGGACGCTCCGTGGCCCAGTCCCGACAGCAGAAACGCGTCGTAGTGGTTTTGTCCACGGATGAAGTGTTTCTGGTAGCTGTTGCCGTCGATCTGCTTGAACTTGTTCAGCGCCAGCGGCAGGTGCACCTTGTGGCAGACGCTGCAGAACTCGGTCGTCTTGTGGTGTGGCTTGAGGAATGTCTTCTTGTGGAAATCGGGCTTGGCCTTGACCAGCTGGTTGTTGATCCACTGCAGCACGGGGTTGTCGCTGTAGGCGAAGGGGTAGTGCAGCGGTTCCTCGATGGTGTAGTCGGAGTTGCCCCGGTTGCTGTTGATGTGCGTGATCGCGTGGCAGACGGTGCAGGTGACACCGGCGTGCGCGGTGGGGTCGTTGACGTCGTCGTAGTCCTTCTGGTCGAAGGCCCCGCTGAAGAACGGCACGGGGTCGTGGCACCCGGCACACCACCGGGAGGCACGGACGTTGCCGTCGTGTTCGAACGAGACCTTTCGTGTCTCGCGGACACTGGGCAGGTAGGCGGCGTTGTTGAACGAGCTGAAACGGTGGACGCTGTCGGACCAGGCGGCATGCGTGTCGGGGTGACACCTCTTGCAGTAGCTGTCCATCATCAGGGCTTCGCGGGGGATGAACTTGCCGCTGGTGGTCCGCGCCAGCGAAGGTTCGAAATACTGGACTCCCTCGTCGGAGCCCACGACGTTCCACTGCCTGGGATCCTGGGAGTGCATCGCGACCATGACGACGATGGCGATCGCCGAGACGGCGGCGAATCGCCCGCCGATGTGCCACTTGATCCGCGGGCCTGCCAGGCGGTGCAGCCAGTACAGCCACCCGGCGACCAGCGGCAATGCCACGTGCAGCCAGTAGACGACGTTGCGGCCGAGGGGGTGCTTGAGATCGATGACGTTCTCGACCCGCACCAGGGCGAAGCCGGTCACCAGCACGGCGATCGACACGGTGAACAGGACGTAGCCGACCCGGACCGCTCGCCGGTTGCTGCGGTTGTGGGCGTTGCGGATGTGCAGGCCGCCGAAGACGATCAACGGCAGAACGAGCACCAGACCGACCACGATGTGGCCCAGCAGCATCAGGAAGTAGAAGTGTGTCTGGTAGACCTCGCCGGTGACCCACTGCATGCCGGTGATCGCCGAGAGGTAGGCGGCGTTGGCCGAGAGCAGCGCGACCAGGATGAAGACGATCCACAGGAGTTTCCTGAGGCCCGGCGTGACCGCGCGGACGTAGAGCTTCTTCGGTGGATCCGGTGTCGCGGCGGTCGGTTGTTGTTCGTGTTGAGACATCGGGACGAAACCCCCGGGTGAGGATCTGCCGCGGATGCGGACAGCCGGGTACAAAAAGACTGGCTGTTGCCGGCAACGGCGGTCGGAGACCGGCGACCGGTGTCATCGAGACGGACCGGTCGCGTCACATCGAGATCGGATCAGCCGCGTGGCGGTCGTTCGATGCGGAGTTGGTGACCCGCCTGCCCGCGGTCGTCACCGGAGTCGTCAAGGCGGACCGCGGCACTGGACGAACCGTCCACGGCGGTCCTGCCGACATCGGAGACCTCGTCGTTGTGCGAGGTCGGTGCCGGCGCCGAGGGCACCGGTATCGGCGGCGGCGGGTTGTCACAACGGCCGTGTTGACAGGGGGATTCGGCCGGAGTGTCAGACGGCACGGTGTCGCCGGATTCGATCGGTGCCGTCACGGCCCCGGTCGATTTGCTGTGCAGGTAGTCCCCGCAACTCGCCTCGGCCTCGGAGACCAGCCGACCACCCAGCATCAGCCCGGCGACCGCGGCCAGGATACCAAGACGCGGCAGTGCCGATCGAACGGTGGTTTGGTGCCGGGGAGCGGGCATCGGAGAGACCTGGGAGCTGGTTTCCTGTTCCACGCGGTCGGGCCGCGGTCGGTTGAACGTGTCAGTTCGAGTATAGGACCGGTTTTCGACCGTCGTCAACATGTTGCTGGAGTCCGGTACGTCTCGACCGACGGAAGTGACGATTGGGCAAACCAGTCAAGCAACGCATCGGTGGAGTCCGGCCCGGGTCGGTTGCGGCGGCCTGCCGAGCACGCCCTATTTGCCAAGCTTGACGGGTGTGAGCTTGGCGTCGGGGGAGATACTGAAGAGCTGCTTCGCCCTCGAGTCGACCACCAGCAGGCTGGTGCCCTGCCAGTCGAGTCCGACAGGGTTGTCGAGCGGCTTGCCGCTGACCCACTTGGTCACCTTGCCGTCGGCGGCCACCTTCCAGATGCAGTCGGCGTAACCGTCGCTGACGTAGGCGGTGCCGTCGGCAGCGACCGCGACGTCGTTGGGATAGATGAAGATCCGATCTCTGACGACCGGAGAGATCTTGCCGTCGGCAGCGATCTTGACCAGCTGGTTCCTGGGCCCCCCCGAGACGACCCACAACTGGCCGTTCTTGTCGAAGGTCATTCCCCTGGGGGCCGGCAGCACGGCGAATTCCTTGGGGTCGCCGCCGGTGGCCGGTACGGTCCAGATCCTCTGCAACTCCAGGTCACTGACGAAGATGGTCCCCTTGGCGTTGACGGCGATGCCCATGGCGATGCCGATGCCGCCGTTGGTCAGGGGGGTGGACTTGCCATCGGCGGAGAACCGGTAGACCTCGCGGGTTCCCGAATCTCCCACCAGCAACCCGCCTTTGCCGTCAGCGGCGATGCAGCGGACAGCGTTGAGCGGAGTACGAAACTTCTTGCTGGCCTGGAAGAACACCTCCAGCTTGCCGTCCGCCCCGGCCTTCCACAGTCCCGGCAGCTTGCGGTCGACTACGTACAGCGTCTTGGCATCGGCGGTGACGGAGACGTCCAGCGGGTAGACCGGCTGCCTGGGGGCGGCGGCGTCCTGGGCCACGCTCACCGCCATGGCTGTCAGCACGATCGCGGTGGCCAGGGGCGTCAGGCGACGGCTCTGTTTCATGGTGGGCACAATGTCGAAGGGTCGGGTTGGTCAGCAGGCATCGACGTCGACCGGTCCAGTCTAGCCTGCCGGTCGGCCTTGTGACCATTCCCCATTCTAGTCCTCTGCGACGATTTCGACCCCGTTGAGAATCGGCGTGCCGGTGCGGGCCACCAGGTCGATGGTCAGCTCGGTCACGGCGGCGACCTTCTTGAACTCCCGTACCACCGCCTTGTGGCGGGTGCCGGTGGTGGCCATCACGTCGAATTGTTCGAGAACCGACTTGCCGCCCAGGCGGACATCGAAGACCCGCTGCCCGGGTTTCAGGTCGTCGGGTTCACAGAAGTGCAGCCGCACGGTGTAGGACCGCGGGGTCTTGGCCGTCTTGTCGAGCCGGATGGTCAACGTCTGCAGGCCGGTGACCCCCGACGAGGCGACCCAGCCGTGGTCCTTGGCGGTCACCAAGGACGTGTGCTGGCGGAAGGTGCGGGGCTTGCCCTTGGCGGTGATGCGGACATCCGGCGATGAACCGCCGACGCTGGGGTAGTCGAGCCACAGTGTTCCGTCGTTGGCCATTCGATCGCCGGGGGCACCGAGGTTGATGCCCAGCCTCTTGACCGTCGAATCGGACGGCTTCAGCGCACTGTAACTCCACATCTCGGCCCGGGGCACGTGGGTGAAGGCCAGGGAGGTGAACAGCGAGTATCCGCAGACGCAGCCGTGGGCGAAGTTGGGAGCGTTGAGCACCCCGTTGGCCGGGATCAGGCTGTTGCGGCAACCCGAGCGGAATCCCTGCAGCCGGGCGGTGTTGCCGGTCTCGACATCGGTGAACCCCGCCGAGGCGGCCCGGAAGGTCAACAGGTGCGGGCTGGCGATCGCGTAGTTGCAGTGGTGTCCGCTCTTGGTGAACTCCCAGGGCACTTCTTTTCCGGTGATTGGATCACGTCGCATGATCGGCTCGCCGGTCAGGATGTTGTACGCCTTGCCAGGACCCCGCTGGTCGATCACGCGGTTCCCCGACACGATCACCCGATCCCAGTAACTCTCGGGATGGCCCAGGAATCCCTTCCCCTCGCTGTACTTTTTCCACAGCGGCTCTCCGTCTCTGCCGCGGTAGGCGACCATGCCCTTCTTGTTCGAGGCCATCAACACGTCGTGGTCCTTCGAGTAGTTCATCCAGGTCACGACCAGGTCGGTGGTGTACTTCCACTTCAGCTTGCCGGTCTTGAGATCGAGTGCCTTGAGGTAGCGGATCGGATCGGACTTGGGGACCAGCCCCCTGCGAGCCCAGTCCTTGAAGAGCCCTTCGAGGATGCCGTCGAGGCAGTAAAGCGTGTTGTCGCTGACGGCCACCAGCGGGATGGTCATCTCGGCGGTGTGTTTCCAGATCAGCTTGCCGGTCTGGCGGTTCAGTACCTGCAGTTCGCTGGGCACCCGGCCCCGCTTTCCCTGCACCCGGTGGACGGTGCCGATCAGCAGGTCCCCCTGGACACGGATGCGGCCCCAGGTGTCGCCCTTCTTCGACGGAGCGAAGACCGCCAGTTGCTTGCCGCTGGCGGGATCGATTTTCAGGATGCGACCCTTGTGGACCAGGTAGATGCCGTCGCGGACGGCCAGGAAGTGGAACCCGGCCAGCGACTTTTCGAAGTCGTTGCCGCGCCGGCCGGCCCGGTAGTTCTCGTCATCGACCAGGGGCGTCTGCCAGAGGATGCGGCCGGTGTAGACGTCCACGGCCGACAGCTTGCCGGGACCCTGCAGGAACATGCGGCCGTCGATCACGGCCATGCTCGGGCCCCAGAAGTGACGGTTGTAGAACAGGCTGCCGTCGGAGGCAGGGCCGCCGAACCACAGCACGCCCAGGGGCGCGCGGACCAGCTGGTCCTGTGACATCAGTGAGTTGGAGGGGTCGCCGTACTCGTGTGTCCAGTCGGCGGCTCCCGGCAGGGCGCCCTCGCGACGAACCACCGCCAGCCCATCGGTGACGCTGGTCCGGGCGCCGGGCAGTTTCAGCCCGGTCACCTGCTTGATGAATGCCGCGGATCCCTCGCCGGGAATCGACAGTGCCGCGGTGCCCCCGTAGGGCCTCAGGCAGCCGAAGATCAACTGGGCCAGCTTCGGACCGTTGTCGGGTCCGCCGGCCCATTCCAGCGATTCGCTGGTGATCACGTTGGCGATGTAGGGGGGCAGGCCGCAGGTCAGCGGGTCGGCGGCCAGGGCCGCGACGCGATGACCGTAGAGTCCGTGCCGGTCGAGTCGACGACGGAGCGCATCGATGCGGGCCGGATCCGGGTCGACGCAGATCAGCCGCAGGTGGCTCTGCCGCGCCAGGGCTTCGACCAGCGATCCGTCGCCGATGCCCAGCACCAGGCCGAAGCCCGAGTCGGAACCGGCCGTCTTGAGGATGCTGGCGGCGCGGGGCGAGGCGGGTGGCTTGGAGTCGGCCACCGATTCGCTCACGTCGCCGGGCCCCTTCTCGGCTGCGAAGCACAGCAGGCGGCCGTCACGGGTGGTCACGAACAGCCGTCCGTCGGCGGCGATCTGTGAACCGGGCGTGCCGGTGATCGTCGTCTTCCAGGTCACCCGGCCCGGCTTGCCGGCGGCGGGAGGGTCGACGGCGAACAGCAGAGAGCCCTGGTGTCCGTAGAGTCGTTTGCCGGCCTTGAGGTCGATGGCCAGCGGGTTGGCTGCCAGGAACTTCTTGTAGGCAACTCCGGCGGGGACCTTCTGCACACTGGCGTTGGCCAGCGTCCACAGCTTGGTCAGCACCGTGCTGGTGACGTTGCGGCCGCGGCGGTCCTTGCTGGTCACCTTCTTGGGGTTCTCGAGGTCGTAGGCCACCACCTTCCCGGCTTCCGCGACGAAGGCCCGGGTTGGAGTGGTGACCGGCTTGTGGTTGCGGGTGCCCAGCGTGGTCTTGGTCGTGGTGTCGTAGGCGATTGAGCCGTGGAACAGCCAGCGGCCCTGGGCGACCACGTGGTAGTTGGTCGTGTTGGACGTGCTGTAGGAGTGAGAGACGAACTGGTTGGTTTCAAGGTCCAGGCAGGCGGCCACGGCGCGGCCGCAGGGGATGTAGAGTTTTCTCGACGAGAGCGCGAGGTAGCCCTGGGGAGTGATATCGTTGAGCGTACGGACGGCGTGCTGTGGCCCGATGGCTGCGGGACCGGAGAGTTCGGCCGGCTGGCCGGTGGTCACGTCGATGGCGCACAGGAATGCCCCTTCGAACGGCCAGACACCGGCAGTGAAGCGGACGAGGTTTCCATCGAGCACCGGCCCGCCACGGACCGGCCAGACCGAGATCAGGCGGTCGTTGCCCAGCACCTTGCGGCTGGCCGGAGCCGCCCGGTAGGTCCACAGGGACTTGCCGGTCGCGGCCTCGACCGCGTAGACGCAACCGTCGTCGGATCCGAAGACGACGCGTCCGTCAGCCACCAGTGGAGCGAACCTCACCGGGCCGTCGGCGAAGACTCGCCACTTCCGCTTGCCGGTCCGAGTGTCGTAGGCGGTGACGCTGTCGGTTCGAGTCGAGGCGAGGTACAGGGTGCGACCGACGACGATCGGTTCGGGGACCAGGTCAAAGCCGATCCGAGGATCCTCGGGCCAGGCCGGCTGCGGCGTGGCCAGTTGCCGGCTCCAGGCGAGGTTCAACGTCGCCGGAAGGTTCTCGGCGGTGGTTCCCGAGCGTTCCGGGTCGTGCCGCCAGGTCGGCCAGTCGGCAGCCGCCAGGGAGGACGTCATCAGCATCGACAGACAGGACGACAGCAGGAGGCAACGGGTGATGGCCGACATGGAACCTGTCCTTCTCGAGAAACGATTGTGCCTGCGGGGAGTCATCGGTGACGGTCCCCGTCGCATTCAATTGTCAGGTCATCGATCGAGCATGTCAAACAGGTGGTTCGCTGCTGCAGGCGATCAACCGTTTCGCGGGAGGCCGCGTGGCAACGATGATCGGTTGACCGTCGGATTCGCTCCACCCGCGGATCGCCGCTGGAGGATGCAGAACCTGGCGTGCGGGCGGTGCCAAAGCCACTCCCTGGCCAAACGCGTTCAACAGCCACCGGGGCAGTCGAAGCCGAGAACGCCGGCCGGTCATCGGAGACCATCAGCCTCTGGTCAGCGGCCGAAGCCGTGTCCTATCATCGGAGTCATGGATTGTCACCGCGGCCCCGGGGTTGTTCGGATTGCGTCACTGTTGGCGGCGGTGGTGATCGTCGGTGGCAGCGGTGGCTGCGGGGGTCGGCTTCCGCTGGCGTGGCCCGAGACGGGGGCGAGTGATGTCTGTCCGGTGGAGGTGACCGGCAGTCGATTCGAGTGGAGCTTCCGGTACCCGGGCCGAGACGGTCGCTTCGGTACCGACGACGACCTGGTCAGCAAGAAGCATCTCCACCTGCCCCGCGGCCGCACGGTGGACCTGAAGCTGACCAGCACCGACTACATCTACACGCTGTCGTTGCCGGAACTGCAACTCGAGGAGATCGCGGTTCCCGAACTGGTGCACACCCTGCGAGTCGATGCCGATCGCGTGGGCAGTTACCAGTTGCTCTCGGATCCGATGTGTGCCGTCCGGTTTTCTCATGACGAGGAAATGGGCCGGCTGAAGATCGAGGACGACTCGGCATTCCAGGACTGGTTGGCGACACTGGTCAAATGACCGCGGAACCCAGACGACTGATCCGGCGACGCACGGCCCTGGCACACGGAGCCTCGTGCCTGGGTTTGTGGATGGCCGGATGCCGGGACGGTGGCGACACCTCGCCCGGCGGTGTGGATGGTGACGACGCCTGGCACGTGCATCCGGGCCAGTCGATCCAGGCAGCTCTCGACAGGGCGGCGGCGACCGACGGCAGGCGGAGGGTGGTTGTTCACGAGGGGACCTACCGTCCGGACCGGCCGGGGCAGGCCCTGGTCTGGCTCAATCGTCGACACGACGGCATCACCTTGGCGGCGGAAGGGACGGTCGTGTTGACCGCAGCCAACTCCGACATCGCCGATCGCGACGCCGAGAGTTATCCCGCGGTGGTCAACCACGTCGTCTACTTCGGCGACGGGATTTCCGCCAAAACGGTCTTTCGCGGGTTCTCCATCACCGGCGCCAATCGCTTCGACACACGGTCCGACGAACCGGAACCGATCGAGCCGGACCGTCCCGAACTCGGCAAGCAGAACCTGTTGTTCTTCTACTGCGACGGCGGGGGGATGAAGATCTTCGGCCGCAGCTACCCACGGATCGAACAGGTCGAAGTGACCGGCAACGTGGCCAGCCCCTGCGGCGGAGGGGTCTCGATCCAGCATCTCGGTTTTCAGCAGGACGCCGTGCGGATCAGCGACTCGATCTTCCGAGACAACCACTGCCAGGTCACCGGGTCGGCGATCGATGTGCTGCCGGGCAGCCGGGCCGAGATCACCAACTGCCTGTTCACCGGGAACGTGGCCAACACCGGCCCCGATACGGTCAGTCCGCCCGGCAAACCATACAACGCCCGGCACGGATCGGGGGCCCTGACTGTCTTTCCCGGTTCTCGGGTTCGGGCAAGTGGCTGCACCTGGACGGGCAACTGGAACGGTGTCGACGACAAGGGCGAGGGCAATCACTACACCCGGTCGATCTTCTGGCAGAACATCCTCGCCGGCGGCATCTCGCCGGAGGAGCGATACGAACTGGACATCGTCGACGGAAAGAACGTCAGCGGCTGCATGTTCGGCGGGGCGACTGCGGATCTGAGGGGTACGATCGACGCCGGGACGAACACGTTGGACGCACCCGACCCCGACTTCGACGAGCGGTTTCTTCCGCGTTGTCCGGCTTATGACGGGATCGGTTACCGGCCCGTGGAGAAACCTCCCGCAAGCTCCTCGAGAGAACATTGACAGCACACTGTCCAACGATTCAAGTCGACAGTTCGGGGGGGGCGCAGCCGCCCCCGATCAGAGCATGGCCTCCCCAGTCCGAGAACCACCACCATGAGATCTGCGTGGCGCAGCGGTTCGATGGTCCTGGCGACCGCGTTGTTGTTGGCCACCGGCGGTTGTTTCGAGGATCCTCCTGCCCAGCCGCCGCCCGACGGGGGCATCGACAAGGGGAACGTCCCGAAGACCACCGCGGCGGCCCCGACGCTGTTGCCGCTGGATCTGACGCTGCCGGAATTCCGGCTGGTGGACAGCACCGGCGGCGAATTCGGCAGCCGCGAACTGGCCAGGCGACCGTACCTGGTCAACTTCATCTTCACCCGCTGCCAGTTGACCTGCCCCGAGCAGACCCGGCGGATGGTCGCCTTCCAGCAGCAGCTGGCCAGGAAGATCGAACACCAGCACAGCTCCGAAGAGCGGGGCGGACCTAAGCACTTTCTCTGGGACCAGCTGCAGATCGTCAGCCTCTCGGTCGATCCCGAGAATGACACGCCCGATGCCCTGGCCCGCTACGCCGACAACTACGGCGCGAAGCTGGAGAACTGGAGTTTCCTGACCGGGAAGAAGTCCGAGATCTTTTCGCTGATCACCGACGGGTTCAAGCTGCCGGTGGCCGAAGTGGGCAAGGACCAGCCGATCGTGCACACGGTGAAGGTGGCCCTGGTTGATCACCGCGGACACCTGCGGGGCGTCTTCAACGGGATGAAGGAGGAGGGTGGTCGCAAGCTGATGCTGGCGATCGAGCAGGTGCTCAACGAGCGGGTCGTCATTCCCCCGCAGATCGTCTCGCCCGACTGGCTCGAAAAGAGGGCCGCGACACAGATCTCCGCCGCGAAACAGTGGAAGGTCTTCCACGATTTCAGCTTCACCGACCGGCAGCCGGAGAGCGGGATCGGTTTCCGGCACCGCGTGGTCGATGACGCGGGGCGGACCTACAAGGCGGTGCACTACGATCACGGCAACGGCCTGGCGGTTGCCGATGTTGACGGGGACGGGCGGCTTGATCTCTTTTTTTCCAACCAGGTCGGCAGCAACCGGCTCTACCGCAACAGCGGTGATGGCCGGTTCGAAGACATCACCGAATCGGCCGGAGTGGCGGTGCGGGCGCCGACTGGGGTGACCGCGTCGTTCGCCGACATCGACAACGACGGGGACGCCGACCTTTATATCACCAACGTCCGCACCGGCAACAAGCTGTTCCTCAACGACGGACGGGCAAAATTCACCGATATCTCCAACGGCTCCGGGTTGGCGCACAAGGGCCACTGTTCCTCGGCCGTGTTCTTTGACTATGACCGTGACGGGTTGCTGGACCTGTTCCTGTGCAACGTCGGCCAGTACACGCACGACTCGCTGCGGGACGTCCAGGGGGACCAGACCGATTCGGGTCGCGAGGCGGCCGGGGACGGGAAGGCGTTTCGTTTTTACGACGGGATGACCGATGCGTTCGCCGGGCACCTGCACGCCGGTCGGACCGAGCGGAGCCGGTTGTTCCGCAACCAGGGGGGCGGTCGGTTCGTCGATGTGACCGAGGCGACCGGGTTGATCGACGAGAGCTGGACGGGGGCGGCCAGTCCGATCGATGCCAACAACGACGGCTGGACCGACCTCTATGTCCTCAACATGCAGGGCAACGACGAGTACTACGAGAACGTCGAGGGGAAGACGTTCAGGAAGCGGAGCCGCGAGCTGTTCCCCAGGACCTCGTGGGGCGCGATGGGCATCAAGGTCTTCGATTTCGACAACGACGGGCGGCTCGACATCTACATCACCGACATGCACTCGGACATGGGTGGTGACCAGGTCGAGTTTCTGCGGGCCAACCCGCTGGTGGCCCGGGAGCAGAAGAAGTCACCCACTCCGTTTGCCGACAGCATTCTCAAGACCGATGGCACCAGCCTGTTCGGCAACAGTTTCTTTCGCCGGACCGGGCCCGGGGCTTTCGAAGAGGTGTCGGACCGGATCGGTGCCGAGACCTACTGGCCGTGGGGGATCTCCGTCGGCGACCTCAACGCCGATGGCTTCCAGGACGTATTCGTCACCTCGAGCATGAATTTTCCCTGGCGGTACCACCCCAACCACGTGCTGCTCAACGACGCCGGCGGCCGATTTGTGCTCAGCGAATTCGTGCTGGGGGTCGAGCCGCGGCGTGACGGGCGGACGGCGGTGCCCTGGCACCAGCTGGATGCCGGCGGCCGCGACTCCGACCACGAGTTCTGCGAGGGCCGCTCGGGGACGTTCACGATGTACGGGGCGTTGGGGAGCCGCTCGAGTGTGATTCTGGACCTGGACGGCGACGGCGACCTGGACATCGTCACCAACGACTTCAATTCCGAGCCGCTGGTGCTGGTCAGTGACCTGACCAAGCGAACCAAGGTGCGGCAGGTGCAGGTCCGGTTGGTCGGTGTCGAATCAAACCGTGACGGACTGGGAGCCCGCGTGACGGTTCATGCCGCAGGCAAGCGGTACGTCCAGGTGCACGATGGCCAGAGCGGTTACCTGTCCCAGAGTCGCATGCCGCTTTACTTCGGACTGGGTGCGGCCGAGGTGGTCGAGAAGATCGAGGTGCACTGGCCGACTGGGAAGACCCAGGTGGTGCCCGGTCCGATTGCCGCCGGGGAACTGGTGGAGATCGAGGAGTCCGGGGACAGCCGGTAATGGAACCAGCGACCGAGCATTCGGGCCCGCCGCCGTCATCGAGCCGGCGTTCCGTCGTGCGAACGGTGCTGTTGGTCCTGGTCCTGGT
>Ga0310123_10000084_pt1 | contig 77029 bp, 75 predicted proteins | sample CB6_AW_1057_MG_FD_203505 | JGI IMG/M metagenome (GOLD analysis project Ga0310123, IMG submission 203505) | Marine microbial communities from Western Arctic Ocean, Canada - CB6_AW_1057 | ecosystem: Environmental > Aquatic > Marine > Oceanic | place: Canada: Western Arctic Ocean | collected...
GCGAAAATGGACTGCCCTTCTGGCGAAGTGAAAGAAATCCACGAACAAATCGACCGCGTCGGACACGAGATTATTCCCGAGTGTGCCCAAATTCAGGCAACTGGTGGTTGGAAAACCGAATTTTGAGGTGAGTCGATTAGTTAATGTAGATCAGCAGTGACAACTCAATCGGAGTTATTTGGGAACTCCTCCTACTGTTGTTGGCAAGTTGGATGAAGACGACAATCGTTAGTGCTCGCCATAACCGGCGCTTCACGTCGGTGCAGGGCGCTAATGTTTCGGCTGACATACTGCCTCTTCCTTGGGGGATGTATGAGGAGATGAACAAAATGTTTTATCGATGGATGAAGATAGTCACGCTGCTCGCAGCGTTGTCATTGTTCTCTGCAGCATGCGGTAGCAGCGACAGCAGCAGCTCAAGCAGCAGCGACAGCAGTTCAACGGCAGCGAGTGATGACGAGCCAGCCGCCGAAGAGGAAGAGGCCGCCGAAGAGGAAGAGGCAGTCGAAGAGGAAGAGGCAGTCGAAGAGGAGGCCGCTCCGCAACCCAAGCACGGCGGGACATTGGTTATTGCGACCACCCAAGTGGGCGCGAATGTTAACCACGGTGTCAATTCCGGAATCGGCATTGCGCAGCCAAGTTCGAAAATCTTCGCGTCGCTAACTCACCTAGATAGCAACTGGGAACCCCAGCCATACCTGGCTGAATCCTGGGAGGTTTCCGACGACAGTTTGACCATAACCTTCCACCTGGTAGAGGGCGCAACGTTCCACGATGGAGAACCGATCACATCAGCCGATGTGAAGTTTTCAATCGAAGTGATCCAGGCAAATCATCCGTTCACCGGGATGTGGGGTCCGCTTGAGTCAATCGACACACCTGATGACCTCACCGTGGTGCTGCATCTTGCCACCCCGCACCCGGCGCTGTGGATCGCCACGTCCGATGTGATGATGCCGGTCATGCCGAAACACATCATGGATGACGGCACCCCCATTAACGAAATGAGGGGTCACCCGAACAACGTGGCGGGCGCAATTGGCTCGGGTCCATTCCGTCTAACCGAGTACGAGAACACACAAAAGATCGTGCTGGAACGTTATGAGGACTTCTTTATCCCTGATCGTCCCTACTTGGACACCATCATCTACGTGATCGTCCCCGATGAAGACGCGACGATGTTGGGGTTGGAAAGCGGAGAATATGATTCAGGTGGCTACGCGAGCGTTATTAACGCCGAAAAGGTAAGCAACAATCCAGATCTGGTCGCTATTCCCGACCTTCTGGGAGGCGTCGGCTCGTTGAACCATTTGCAGTTCAACATGGCCAACAGCATCATGAGCGACCTTCGGGTGCGGCAGGCCATCGCGTACACCATCGACCGCGATTACGTGATTAACACCTTGCACCAGGGGCAGACCAGGGAGCTACTGGGTGGCATCCATCCGTCCAGTCCGTTCTATAACGAAAACGTGGAACGGTACGACGTTGACCTGGACAAGGCACGTTCGTTGCTGTACGACGCCGGCTACGGGAATGGCCTGGATTTGAGGATCAACTATATTCCGGGTCCGAACGAGCAGCAGCGCAACGTAGCTGAATACATTGCTCTGGCTCTTGACGAAGTCGGTATCAACGTGGAGGTCGTCCAAGCCGCCGATCTGCCGTCTTGGGCTGGGATCTTCTTCGGGGGACCTGATGCCTGGCACATGACGATGAACGCTTACTTCAACTGGGGTGACCCGGTCATAGGCGTCCAACGAGCTTACGTGTGCGCCAACATTAGACCTGGTGTGTTCGTCAACAACTCGGCCTATTGCAATGAGAAGGTCGACGAGTTGCTGTACGCCGCGGCGGCAGAACCAGACGTCGCAAAACGGAAAGCGCTTTACGACGAGTTCCAGGTGATCACAGCGATTGAGTTGCCGTTCTACGGCATCAACGCTCTGCCGATCTTCGGAGCCAACCAGCTGTACGTAAGGGACCAGCCGGACGGGGCCTGGGGGCCACTTTCGGGCATGGAAAACATTTGGCTGGACAAGTAAGAACCAACTCAACCACCGGTAATTAGACCAAAGAAAGACGAGTGTGATAGCTCTCGCCCGGAGTATCGGGATCAGGTTAGGACAGGCAATTGGCTTACTACTGGCGGTAGTGGTCATAGTGTTCCTCCTGATCCAGATCGCTCCGGGCGACGCTGCGCTGTACCTCGCCGGGGAACAAGGAGTCGGTGACGCCGAATTCTTGGCCAAAATACGGGCTGACTATGGGCTGGATCAGCCACTGCTCGTCCAACTCGGAACCTATGTAGGCAACGTCGCCCAACTAGACCTCGGTGAGTCCACATACTTCAGTCAGCCGGTCCTCGGCCTGATCTTGGAACGACTCGTGGCGACGGCGCTACTGGCCGGCGCTGCGCTCCTTTTTTCAGTGACAATCGGCGTAGCTCTAGGAGTATTCACCGCTCGACGGCCCGAAAGCCCCGCCTCTCACGGCGTAACCGTGTTGAGTCTCGTCGGTTTCGCCACCCCCGTGTTTTGGTTGGCGCTCATGTTCATTGTCATGTTCGCTGCAAAGTGGGGCATTCTGCCAGTGGGGGGCATCGAGGACGTCCGTTACGAAGGTGGCTGGTTCGGTGAAACCGTCGACACGCTCCAGCATCTCGTCCTACCAGCAATCAGCCTCGGCATCATCTACCTGGCCATCTACTCCCGGCTAGCTCGGGCGTCCATGCTCGAAGTGCTGGAATCCGACTACATCCGGACCGCCCGGGCCAAAGGAGCGCACGAGCGAGTCGTGGTGTACAAACACGCCCTACGTAACGGGATCATCCCCGTAGTCACCGCTGCGGGTTTACAAATCGGCAACCTGCTCTCGGGCGCTTTACTTGTCGAGTTCGTGTTCGCCTGGCCTGGGATCGGTCGACTAATGATCACTTCGATTTTTCGGCGTGACAGCCCCATGGTTGTCGGCATCGTGATCTTCTCGGCAGCCATGGTAATTATCGCCAACCTGCTAACAGACCTTGTGTACCGGCTCATTGACCCTCGAATACGTGTCGGGGGGTCCCGATGACCGACCTCGGAATCGCCATCGACTCATCCATGGGAACTGGGAGTCGTGGTGCCTTCCGCATGTTCTTGCGGAACAAGGCAGCGGTCGCGGGATTCGTGGTATTCACCTTCATCGTGCTCGTCACTATTTTCGGACCCCCCATCTATGGCGTAGAGGCCCACAAGATGGCAGCTGGACCATTCCTGGGTCCCGGTGACGACGCTGGCCCATTATTGGGAACTGACTACCTAGGGCGGGACATCCTCGCGGGCGTCATTACTGGGGGTCGGACGACGCTTTTCGTCGCCGCGGTCGCTGGGGCGATGGCCATGGGCCTGGGTTTGGTCGTGGGGAGCCTGGCCGGTTACTTCGGCGGTTGGATCGACGCTTTACTGATGCGCGTCACTGAAATCTTCCAAGCTATGCCGTCTCTGCTCTTCTCGTTAGTTCTCATTTATCTCATGGGGCCAGGGACATGGAAGGAAACCCTCGCTATCGGCCTCACACTGTGGGCGTTACCGGCGCGCCTCACCCGGGCTGAGTTCTTGAGGGTCCGCGAAATGGAGTTCGTGAAGGCTTCCCGCGCTATTGGATCCAGCGACCTGCGAATTATGACTCGCACGATCCTCCCCAACGCCATGCCTCCCCTTTTGGTAGCTGCCACCCTTTTAGTGGTCATCGCCATTCTCTTCCATGCTGGTCTGGCCTTCCTGGGCATGGTGGACATCAACACGATCAGCTGGGGGTCAATAATGGGCAAGAACCGCGGCTACACCCTCACCGCCTGGTGGACGGTCGCCTTTCCAGGTATCGCCATCGTCATCACCGGGCTCAGTATTGCCTTGATCGGTGATGGCCTCCAAGACGCCTTCAACCCAAAACTACGGGGACGCTAATGGCTCTCCTCGCGCTGAACGACCTGACCGTCACCTTCGATGACCTCACAGCGGTGGACTCGGTGAGTTTCACCATTGAGCCCGGCGAAACTCTAGGAGTCGTGGGCGAATCAGGATCAGGGAAGTCAGTAACTGCCCTGTCGATCATGCGGCTAATCGAAATGGGCACCAGAGCCAAAATCAAACGCGGCCAAGCTGAATTCACGATGCCCGACGGTTCGACAATCGACCTGTTGACTCAAAATGAGGCCACCATGCGTGGCATCCGTGGCAATCAGATCGCGATGATTTTCCAAGAGCCGCTCACTAGCTTGAACCCGGTGTACCCCGTGGGGGAGCAAATCGCTGAGTCATTGCGCATCCACGAACGGTTGAGCCGCAAATCAGCCATGGCCCGAGCCCGCCAAATGTTCGATTTGGTACGGATCCCCGAGGCTGACAAACGGATCAGACAGTACCCCCATGAGATGTCCGGTGGGATGCGTCAACGAATAATGATCGCCATTGCTTTATGTTGCGGACCCCGGCTGCTTATCGCCGACGAGCCCACTACCGCCCTTGACGTAACCATCCAAGCTCAAATCCTTGGCCTCATAAAACAACTCCAAGTCGAAACTGGTACTGCGGTAATGCTCATCACCCACGACATGGGGGTGATCGCTGAAGTCGCCGATCGAGTCGTCGTCATGAACCAGTCAAAAGTCGTCGAGCAAGGACCAGTCGAACAGATTTTCCACTCAGCGAAGGAGCCATACACCCAAGGTTTGATCAGTGCGGTACCCCGATTAGGCAGTATGGCCGGTAAAGACGATCCTGAAGCATTCCACCTAGCGGGGACCCTTCAGTGACTGACACCGAGCCACTGGTTCGCGTAGAAAGCGTTTCTAAGCGTTTCCCTGCCGATCGCCACGCCCAGGTACACGCGGTAACGAACGTTTCGCTCCACATCGACCACGGCGAGACGTTAGCTGTAGTGGGTGAAAGCGGCTGCGGCAAATCAACGTTAGCCAACCTCATCATCCGTCTCCACGACCCCGACGAAGGGCGAGTCTTGCTCAAGGGTGTTGACATCACCCACCTTGGCCCGCGCGAAATCCGGCCACATCGAAAGACCATGCAGATCGTCTTCCAGGACCCGTTCGCCAGCCTCGACCCGCGAGTTCGCGTCGGTACGGCAGTCATTGAGCCCCTAAAGGTGCACGGCATTGCCAGCGGAGAAGCAGCCGAAGAACGGGCCGGCACGCTGTTTGAACTGGTCGGCCTGGAACGCTCGATGCTTCGAAACTTCCCTCACCAGTTCTCAGGCGGGCAACGTCAGCGGGTCTGTATCGCTCGAGCTCTCGCTCTGAACCCCGAATTGGTTATCGCCGACGAGGCAGTGTCCGCCTTAGACGTATCGGTTCAGGCACAGGTCATGAACCTGATGTTGGACCTTCAACAGGAACTGGGGCTGTCATATCTGTTCATCAGCCACGATCTGGCGGTAGTGGAACGCATCGCTCACCGCGTAGCTGTGATGTATCTGGGTCAAGTGGTCGAACTCGGCCCCCGTCGCGCAATCTTCGAAAACCCAACACACTCTTATACCCGTCGGCTGCTCGACGCAGTACCGATCGCCGACCCTCACCAGCGACGAACCCGACCACTCCTCACCGACGAAATCCCCAGCCCCGTGTGGGGACGTGGGCAGGGACCCGAACTCGTTGAACTTGTCGAGGTAGCGCCAGGGCACCTCGTCGCGCGCGAAGACTGACCCATTTCGCTATTCAGTGCACGAACTTAAGCACCGCTTTTGTCGAATGGACCTCCGAAAGGCAAGGGGCCCAATATCGATGGAGTTGTTAACACACCCACGTTAACTTCAGGACCGAGAGGGTCAGAACTACTCGCGAAGATGCGTCTGTAGTAGTTGTCGGTCTACGTTAGGCGGGGTGAGCGACCTCATCACTCTCCAACGCCACGCCGACGTGAGCGTGATCACGCTAACTAATGGTGAGAACCGTTGGACCACCGAGCTGGTCCGTAACCTCAACGACGCATTGGATGATGTTGAAGCCATCGACGGCCCTCATGCCGTTGTGACTGCTTCTTCGGACCCAAAGTTTTTTTCCAACGGCCTCGATTTGGAATGGTTCACAGGCGATGCCCCTCACAAAGGCGGGGACTTGGAACCCTTCGCCGAAGAGTTTATGGCCCTCGCAGCGCGGTTAATTACCTTCCCGATGCCTACGGTCGGCGCGATCAACGGCCACGCATTCGGTGCCGGTTTCATGTGGGCACTCAGCCATGACCAGCGCGTCATGAGAGTTGACCGAGGGTTGATGTGCGCCAACGAAATTGAGATCGGCATCGCGATGCCTGCTCCCGAATTGGCGATCTTTCATCACAAGATGCCCCAAAACGCGTTCTACCAGACCGTTCAATTTGCCAAACGGTGGACCGGGGAAGAAGCGTTCGAAGTGGGAATCGTGCAAGAACTCGCCGATGAGTCGACGGTGACTGAGAAGGCGATCCAACGGGCTCAGAGTTTGGCCCATCTGGGTGAACGCCGCGAAATCTTTGGTTGGATGAAAGAACAGATTTGGGGGGAGGACGCAGCTATCAACGGGCCCCACGGGCCTGCTCACATGCTTCGGAACATGCGCGACTACCCGAGCGGTCCCGGTCTCATTTCTTGATTGTTGATGTTGCCTAGCCGCCTCCTAGAACACCCTATTTAAGAGGACCGACGACACGAGCTCGAACACGCCGAGCGTCGCCAGGTAGATATGCAATGGGTAGGTCTTCCACCTCGATGACCTCAACCAGTGACGGATCAGCTCCCGAAGTCACGGCATCTTCAGTCGCTATACGAATAGCTTCGGCGACCGCGGCGTCGTGCCCCATACCTTGGAAAACTCGATCAACACCGCCACTGACTTCAGCCAAAGCAGCTCCAACTGCGTTCGCAGTGTCACCGTAGTCAGGTCGAACCACCTCACTTATGCCCTGCATAGTGTCCGACACTGCAAAAGCTCCACCACCAACTGCTATTAAGGGCACTTCCTCGGAGGAAAGTTTCATCCGGTCAGCGCCACTTACGATCATCGTTGCTGCGTGAGCAAGAATTTCGTCAGCATTCGGTAGATCTGGGCGTGATGTTCCGTCGATATTCAGCAACCCGGCCGCTATCGCAGCATCAGTGAGCGTCGGGACCGATCCACCAAAGGCAAGTGCCTCGGTAGATAGCCGCTGCCCGACGCTGTCTGGACCGAGCCCTAGGGGGTTCAGGTGGATTCGGCTTCCGCCACCCAGCCCAATCGAAAGAACATCGGGAAGTTGGAACAAAGTGCGCACCCCACCCACTTCCACTGCGGCGTTGGCTTGTCGGGGGTAACCCGACACGAGTGCCCCAAAGTCCGCTGTAGTTCCACCAACATCAACAACAAGTCCGTCACTTACACCTCCGAGGGCAGCTGCGCCTCTCATGGAGTTGGTCGGACCCGACGCGAAGGTGAGGACCGGATACTTGGCTGCCTCTTCCACTTGGAGAAGGGTGCCGTTGTTTTGAGTCAAAAATAAGCGAGTGCCGGATCCGAAACCGATCTGGTCAATCGCGGACGCAAAAGCTGAGATAACCGATCCAGCGAGTTCCAATAGGCAAGCGTTCAAACCTGCTGCGTTTTCTCGTTCCAACAGGCCAAGTTGGCCCAGGCGGTGAGAGACCGTGATTTGGGCCTTTGGGTGGTATTCCGCAATGATTTCGGCAGCTCGATCTTCTTGACGAGTGTCGATAGGTGAAAAACTGCCTGCGATCACTATGGCGTTGTTGCCCAGGTCAGCGAACTGGTGGGCGGCCTCAATCACCGCTGATTCGTCTAGTTCTTCGAAGGGGCGTCCGTCGTATTCGATGCCGCCTCGCACCATCAATGTTTCACCCCGGACCACTCCGGCCAGATCGGGGGGCCAGCCAACAAGTGGGGGCAGTGAACGGCCAGCTGGTAACCCGATCCGCAGGAACCCAACCTTGTTTAACTTGCTTCGTTGTACAACTGCGTTGGTGAACTGGGTCGTGCCAATTACTACGGCCCCGATGTCATGGTGAGAAAGACCTTCAAGAACTTTTTGGATACCACTTAACACATCGTCGGTTGTTGGTGTCTTTATGGTCTCGACTACTTCGACGCCATCGAGTAATGCCCCGTCAGTGTTAGTACCTCCAACGTCAATACCAATACGTCTCATGGGCAGGGGTCCACGGGTTCAAGGTCGTATCCCATTGCACGGGGCCCTACATATTTGAGACCTGCCGGACTCAAGAACAGAGGCGGCGCGGTAATGCCGATGAGAGCCACCCGTTGACCGTAACGGGCTGTCTCTGTCCCGATCGCCTCACCTGAAGTTGCGTCGAGCAAGCAAATCAGATGAGGGACGGTCGCGATGACCTGGTCCCCAAGACGCGCCACCAACCATTCGTTCTGAAAGTCAAGTTCGACGTTGTATCCAGAATATTCGTCCAACCCATCGAGTTTGGCTGTGCCGCGGAGAAAGCCACCCGTTGTGCGTCGATCAACATCGATAATTTTGCCAGTGAAAATCAGTTGACCCTCAGCCGCGGCGCAGATAGCTGCCACCGGGTCCTCGTGAGCGGCGCGTGCTTCTCGGACTCTGGCCCCAAGTTGAATCGCGAAACTCATTGAATTCGCTACGCCCCACCGTTTGACCTCTGCTCCACTTCTCGGGGCCTTACAGGTCGCGGCCATCGAACCCGTTTCGATAGTAAGTGCACGACTGGTTCGTTCCATCCACTTCCACGTGGGGACGTTCGTAATAACAGCTTCGACCCCCCGCGGGTCCACGAGCGCCAACGGCCAAGGTTGAAGACCACCGATAGCGAAACTCGTCATTTGTGCTTCCGGATACGCCCTCCCCATAGCATCTGCGTCGACGATTGGTAAACCAAGGTGAGCGGCCGCCATTAAGGGTTGAAAGGCGTTTGAACCACCAATTTCGGTCGCCATGACCGCATCGAACGATGACCCTAAGTACTCGCCCATTATCTCCACTACTCGGGCTACATCGCGTGCATCTTGGAGGCGTTCCTGCATGACCAGTGGCGCGCCCATTGTGGACACCACCGCAACCTGAGCGTCGTCATCTAATTCTTGAGGATCAATTAACTCAAACTGTGTGCCTGTGGCGGCTATTTGTTGCATGTTGAGGTGGTTGAGATAGGGGCTTCCTCCCCCTCCGGTCCCGAGGATCCAGGCACCAACAGCGAGATCGTCGACATCTGTCGCGTCCAAGTTGCGGGTCATCCAAGCAGCTCTGAGGCGATGTGTGCGGTACATCGCACAGCTGAGAGAACAGGCACTCCAGTTATTTCCCGAACTCGGTGCAATAATGACGTCTCGTATCCGAAACAGTCGAGTACGACAAGGTCCACTTCGGCACCAGCCAGTATGGCTGCTGCTGCTGTGGGATCTTCGCCCGGCTTCACAGCAGCAACCACTACTTCTCGATCAGATCGTTGCCATTGTCGAGCTAACGACTCGACCTGTTCCGCCAAGGGCACCAACACTCCCAAAATGCACTCGGCGGGAGCGACAGCGTCTACAACACCTTCAAGAATAGTCGAAGGGAACAACACGTTCGGGTAGTTCGGGAGTCCGGTGAATTTACCTGTGCAGGCGACCAAAACCGGGCGACTCTCCCTCTCTATAAGTAGTGCTTGTAGACGAATGGTGGCGGCCTGCTTGGAGATCATCACATCGGCGCCGTTGGCGAGACGCGTGTGAAAGGTGTCAGATGCATTCTGAGGGGCAAGTTGTGTGATTTCGTCAGTAGATAACCCATCGAGCGCGCCACGGACCTCTATAGGTCGCGCTCCCAAAACTTGACGAAGTTCTTTTTCGATGTCATCTCGAGGCGCTTGGCCAATAGTTAGAACAAGCAGCGGCTCCACAGAACAAACTTTAATGAACTGACGCAACTCACGTCGTCTAACCAAACATCTCGTCGAGACGACAACGTTAGTTGTGCCTGAAATTCAGCTAAATGGATGGGCAGCTCGCCAATTGCTAGCGGCGTCTTCGAGGGTCGTGAATCCCACACCACGCTTCTCGACCTCGTCGAGAAGTTGTTCAAGCATGAGCATCCGATTACCTCGCCCGATGACTTGGGGATGCATCGTGTATGTCAATACCCCACCTGGCTCGTGGGCAAGCGCCCAATCCAGGTCGCCGAGCCAGGTTTCAAGAACCGCTGACGGCGGCGTCAGGTTGCCTCCTTGAGGTGGGATGTACTCGAACCAGGGGAAGTCATCGAGGTGCCAGGCCCAGGGCAACTCAACTAGATCGACTTCCTCTCCCCATTCAACACCTTCGTTCTTTACCCATTGGTCGTTCAGCCGGCACCAGTATGGACGCACGTCATGGCCCATTAATGACGAGTCATATGAGAACCCGGCTTCGAGGAGCAACTCGAAAGTGCTACTAGTCACATATCCGCCTGGGGACCGCCAGCCCACCGGTCGTCTACCAGTCATACCTTCAAGGATCGCTAGGCCTTCCTCAAGGACTCGCTTCTCGTCGTCGCGCTCGAGCCGTGCAGGGTTTTCATGGTGATTGCCGTGATGGCCCACCTCGTGGCCACCGTCAACAATTTCCTCTAGGAGATCTGGATATGTCGAAGCCGTTACTCCTGGAACAAAAAAAGTTGCGTGTATCGACCGTGACCCAAGAAGTTTGAGTATGCGACGAGCACCCACGACCCCAAATTCGCCTCGACTGAACGCGGTGCGATCTTGCCGACTCATCCAGAGGGAGATGGTGTCGACGTCGAAGGTCAAACTGACGTAGGAGCGATCGGTCATCACTCCATCATTGCACCTGCTGCCCCAGCCTCGCCTGAGCAGGAGCGCCTCCTAGGCTCCCCTACCTATATTGACTGCAACAAGGCGTTCTAGGGTGAGGGTTTTTCGAACAGTTCGTCAGAGAAATGTGGCATAACACCTTCGGCAAACAGCTCCAGAGCGTGAATGGTTTCAGCATGCGAAAGACCGCCCCAGTCGAAGTACAACATCAGATGTTTAACTCCAGCTGACTTGTAAACCTCCACGCGTTCTCGACACCGATCCGGATCACCAAAAATTGATAGCTCGTCCAACTGGTCGATAGTTGCAGTTGCCAGGAATTTCCCGATCTCAGCCATGGCTTCATACCCCTTCGTACCGGGAGGAGTCCACACCTTTGTCGCGCTGTCGAGTTTAAGTTTCATCCCCCTCTCTGCGTTAGCCAAAGCCTGCGCTGTCGTATCTGCGACGTGACACCAAACGACGTGGGGGAGATCTCTCGGTGGTTCGCCATGGCCCGCGTCGCGAAAAACCTGGTCGTACATGTCGAGTTGGGTGCGGATCTCTTTGGCAGAGCGGGCGGACCCAAATGGTGCTCCACTGAACGCATACCCGCGACTAGCCGCTTCTTCTGCTGAGCCCGGCGATGCCGCAGCGACCCACACTGGCGGATGGGGCTGCTGAATCGGTCGAGGTAAAAGATCAATGTCCCTGTATTGGTAGAAGTCCCCCTCATAGCTGAATTGCTCTTGGGTCCACGCTCCGTGAATAACTTCCAGGGCCTCCCAAAAGCGAGCTTTCGTGGTGTTTATGTCAACGTTAAACCCAGCAAACTCGTGCGGCTGATATCCGCGCCCTACTCCAACGTCGACTCGTCCCTGACTCAACAGGTCAAGGCTGGCAAGGTCTTCAGCTAAACGAATCGGATCATTTACCGGCAGGACGCTCACTCCGGTCCCCAAACGAATCCGTTCCGTACGCTCGGCAATTGCAGCCAGCACCAACTGTGGTGACGGAAAGACCCGCTGGCTGGCACCGAAGTGATGCTCACCCACCCAAAAACCCCAATATCCAAGTGCTTCGGCCGTGACAGCTTCTTCGATCACTTCACGATAAAACTGCTGGTGAGACCGAAGGGAGGGATAGTTGTCTCCCAGAGTAAGAACCGAAAATCGCACAATCACTCCTACTGCAAGAGTCCGAGGGGCTCGCTTTACCAGCATCGCATGCCATCTCTGTGTTTGCTTGACGAAGTAGTTCTACCCCTGGTTCATTGCCAGCAAATCGAGGCTCACCAGGCAGCGTTATCTCATAATGAGTCCCGCTCATACACCATCTGGCCAGCTAAGAGAGTTTTCAGCACGACGGTGTCAGCCAGTTCAGATAAATCACAAGTCAGTGGGTCGCGGTCGACCACAACTAAATCAGCCCAACTACCTGCGTCAATCGAACCGAGTCCCTCCCAAGCCAGAGTTCGAGCGGCGTCGCGGGTCCACATGGCTAACGCTTGGCGTCGATCGACGGCGTGGTCTGGGCCGTCATTTCGATACCCAGAACCCCAGAACTCATGGGTCTGCGCCAGCACAATATTCTCCCAAGGGTTCTTCGGACCCCAGTCGGTTCCCAAACCTACGACAAGTCCTGCCCTCAGTAGCCGTTGAAGTGGAACCTGATCTTCCCAGACCCACTGGCCGATACGTTCGCCATACAGGTCTCCTTTAGCTGCAGAAAACCCCATACAAGTAGTGAGCTTGAACCCGTACTCGGCATAGGCCTTGGCGTATTCGTCGGTTATAAGAATCGCGTGTTGGATTAACCAATTGTTGTCTTTAACAGCCTTGACAATTTGCTCCTTGGGATATCGCGCAAGTTCATCCAAGACATCCTCATGGTCCCTGTACCCAGATGTAACAAAATTGGCCTGCATACCGTGGGACAAGCATGCCTCCACGAATGCGGACAGTTTCTCCGGTGAGAGGAACGTCATCCCAGTCGTTTCTTCTCCGTAAGGCCCTTTGTAGGGTTCGAGCATTCGAATAGCTCCGGGCCAACATGGTCCTGCCTGTCCAAATGAAACTCCCGACATCCTCAACATGTCCGCATCGGTGCCGATTTCATTTTTCAACCGCGCTGCTATGTCAAGATTTACTTTGTACTCATCAAGCGTCAATGGTTGCCATGGCGGATATGCGAAGCCTTCCACCTCCATTGCACATTGAACGCGCACCGTTAAACGACCCGCCCTCTGAAGATCGACGTAGGCCTGGATGTGCGTGGGACTCATGTTGTGTCCCTCAAAGATTGTCGTAACCCCGCGGGCGTTGTAGGTCGCTATCTCCTCCACGGTCGCATCGTGTAACTCCCACTCAGCCGGGCTTGGCAGATGAGAGCGCACCTGCACCCAGAACGGATCAAAACAGTAATAATTGTTTACGGCGCCGCGTAAAACTCCTGTGAGGGAACCGTCGCTCGCCCGGTCAAATCGAACTTCGCAAACCTGGTCGGGGAGGGTGTCAGTGAGACCACAACGGCGCAACCCAGCGGTGTTGAAAGCGCAGACATTAGGCGTTCTCGGCGCCCACGCCTCTATATGGACTGGGTGGTCTGAGGTCGCTTGATCCAAAACATGCCGATCAGGGAGTTCTTGTTCTCGGAGATCTGAGTAAGAACGTCTTACGAAGTAATGCGGCTCTCCAATCGGAGTCGTAATTATCCACTCACCTGGCGGTCTGCGGCTCGCTTCATCCCGAATCCGGTCAACGATCTCTTGGTGATTTCGACAATCAGTGATATCCAGCACCGCTCGCTCGCGAGCGCCAAAGTGCAGTACGTGCGGATGTGTGTCAATCAAACCCGGTAGGACGGTCGCCCCATCGAGATCGATCCGTCTAGTTTCCGAGCCCGCAAGAGACTCCATTTCGCTGATCGAGCCGACCCCTTCAATCCTGCCCGAATCGCCTATCACCAGGGCTTCTTGAAGTTCCAGCCCCGACTGCAGGGGTTGGATCTGCCCACCAAATAAGAGTTGCGACACATCAGCCTCCTGATCTCGGGGTGAAAGGATAGGTGCCCTCCAAAACGCCAGGCGCCGGTGGGGATGTAACTGGATTCCCTGTTGGGTCTTGAGGCGATACCGGTATAGCTAGATCGTCGACATGGCCGCTGTCATCTACCAACCCGCGCGCACGGTTCACAGTTTCGAAAAGCGCATCTTTAAAGGGATACCCCAGATACCAGCCAGCCCAGTTTCTGATTGGGTCACCAGAGTAATACTTTGCGTACTGCAACATCCTCGAGCCAAAGCTGTCTCCGGTGGCATCCCAAGCAAGCTTGAACAGCGCTATTCGATCGGTCGCGTCAACGCCAGGGCGACCCCGAACATAACGCTCGAGGTCGGGACGAAGGTTTGGTTCGTCTAGGTCAGCGAAACTCGGCGCATAAAAGAAACCACCCGCTGCGAGAGTTTGAATAATCTCCACGATTCGTGGATACACCCTTGGAGCACGAAGATTTGCCGCAGCTAGATAGGGCTGATGAACAGACCACACACCATTTGGTCGTTCCGTTGCTAGAGCTTCGCTGCCGTAAAAACTTCCCCGAAAAATTTCTAGCTCCAGGAGGCATTCGCCAAGCTTTTCCTGCACGTGTAGGAAATTATCGATGCCTACTGCGTCGGCAAGCTGCATCGCCAACCCACAGAAAAACTCAAGGCTTGAAAGCGTCCGAGCGGCGGTCTGAACCGCGACAGTTCCATCGCGAGGTCGAAGTTGATTACAGACGTCTCGCGCTGCTGGGCCCCCACCGTCGATGAAGACCCGATCCCAGGGAATCAGAACGTCATCAAAGATTGCGATGCAATCCATTTCTTCAAATCGCGACGAAAGTGGATGGTCGAAACGATTGCGGCCAGGTGGCACTATTCCTTCTCTACATATAAATCGGAGTCCCGGTGTGTTGGTTGGTATGCCAAATCCGAGTGCATACGCGTCGTCGCCCTCAGGAACACCGCCAAATGGCCAAACCATCACCTCTTCGCACAGTGGCGCCATCGTTCCCAGCATTTTTGCGCCCCGTACCACTATTCCGTCCGATGTGTGGCGAACACGACCAAGGTGAGTAAACGGATCTTCTTGCTGAGCTGAGGTTCGCGACCGATCGACCTGCGGGTTAACCAACATGTGGGTCAAGAACAGATCCCCATCTCGTACATGTTCGTAATAGTTGAGAATGTTGTCGCCGTAGGCGTGTGATCCCCCCGAGCCAAACAAATCCGCCTGAAGAGAAAAATCAGTCACAATCGCATTCATAAAATCAGGTGCGCGCCCCATGAAACCAAAGGTGTGATCAGCACGGATCTTGTAGGTCTGTCTGCGACGAATCAGATCGTCTTTTGACCGCGGAATCAGAAACGACGTCGAATATCCACTGGTTATCGCGAACTCCGTGTACCGAGGATCTAGTTGTAAGTCGTATTGTTCGGCAATCGTCGCGATGGGCCCAGCGAATATAGGTTCTTCCGTCACGTCTGCTACACGGCAACCATTCAACCAAACCTCGGGCTGGTTGCGCTTCAAGCTGTCCTTGTAGGACTCGCCGTTCCTTGCTCCCATGCGCGAACACTACTTCCCCCGACCCACTGAGATCTTGGGCAGCGCTGGCGAGCTGCGGTATGGCCGGCATCTTCAGCGACGTTGACGTCCATGCGCGAAGTGGCAACAAAATCTTCATGGCCGATGCTCACCAACATCCAGTTGTAGACCAATTCACGGGGTGCGACGGTGCTCTTATTATTCAACGAACATCCTTTCCGAACTCATTCCTCGGCGCTTCACGAGTGGGTGACACAAGCAACGACTCGACGAGGAAACCCCACTGTTTGGTGTCGAAATGACCTCGCTAAACGTGCTGACAGGTGTTGCATGTTTGATTCGGGGCCGCGTCGACATGCACAACAAGGCAAAATGAGGTTATGACTGACCACCTTGAGGCCCATCAAACCGCGGCGCCAATGGCATCTGGCCCCACAGGGCCACTCCAAGGACTACGCATCCTTGATGTCACACACGCTCTTGCGGGGCCGTTCGCAGCAATGCTCCTCGCTGATATGGGAGCAGATGTGATCAAAGTCGAACCTCCACAAGGAGAGATGACTAGGCATCAGGGTCCTTGGACCCGAGATGACGAGGAGCGTTTTTATTCTGGCAATTACTCGATGCGTAACCGTAATAAGCGATCTATTTGCCTTGATCTCACAACAGATGAGGATCGAGAAGTCTTCCTTCGTCTTGTAGAGACATCTGATGGTCTTATCGAGAACATGCGATCTGGGGTGATGGATCATCTTGGGGTGGGTTGGGAGGTTTGTCATGAACGCAACCCAAAGCTTGTGTATACAGCAATTCGAGGATTTGGTGATACGCGAATTGCTCCGAGCCCTTATGCCAACTGGCCTGCTTACGATCTCATCGCGCAAGCGATGGGCGGTGTAATCGCTGCTACTGGCCAAGACGAAGACCACATCATGAAAGTTGGTCCACCCATCGGCGATACCGTGCCTGGCACTATGGCCTCTCTGGGCATGTTGGCTGCATTGTGGCGGGCTCGCGATACCGGCAAAGGTCAGTTCATCGATGTTGCCATGGTTGACGTGATGATGACGATGTCTGAAGCAAGCCAAATGGTGTGGTCCTACATGGGCCGTCCAATGCGTCCGATGGGGAACGGTGTCGATGGACTCAGCCCGTACGACGTGTACCCCACTACAGACGGGCATTGTGTCATTGCCACTCCGACCCAGCCACACTTCGAACTCTTATGTCAACTTATTGGGCGAGAAGACCTCTTAACCGATGAACGAACCCGAAACAATCGCCGAAGGGTCCGCAACAAAGAGTATGTGGATGAAGCCATCGGCGGATGGGCAGCGGCGCGCACCACTGCCGAAGTAGTCGAAACACTCGGCAACCAGGTGCCGGTAGGGCCCGTGTACGATCCGTCCGATTGGGTTAACGACCCGCATGTCGCAGCTCGAGAAATGCTTGTACGCCTTGACCACGATCACCATCGCCCGACTGTCGTGTTGAACAGCCCCATCAAGTTCAGTGATGACCCATCGGGCATTTACCGCGGGGCACCCAGACTCAACCAGCATGGCGACGAGATTCGTTCTGAACTGGACACAGATTCAGATAGCTGACTCTCTTAGCGTTCGCGCGCTAAACCTGCGTGCATGACCGCCACAGCCTCTATGCCCAACAGTCACACCTCAAAGACTCTTAGAAACCTCTCATAATGGCAGCTGAATTCGTCTTGACCGGGGCGACGATTTTACGCGGTCCCGACCTCACCGCCATCGAAGAAAGCTGGATAAAGGTTGGTGAAGATGGGTGCATCTCAGCACTGGGAAACATTCCATCGGAAAGTTCCAACGCTCTCCACTTCGACGCGTCGGGCATGATCATCTGTCCCGCTTTTCTCAACGCTCATACCCATGTAATCGACGGTTTCTTAAAGGAGATTGGCTTCGGATTGCCCTATTGGGATGTATTCATGCCTCCCGACGGTCTCCGTCACCAGGCTCTCTCGTTAACCCCCGATGAGGTTATGAAAGAACAACTCGGTCAAACCCTCGATCAAATGATTGCGTGCGGGACATCCTTATTTGTGGACTTTCGGGAAGGTGGCCGTCCTGGTGTAAAACTGCTCGAAGAGGTAGCCGCTGATCGGCCGATACAGCCATTGACCCTCGGTCGCTTTGCTTCATACCCACCACAACCACCAGACGCCCTTACCTCCAACCGAGGTGTTTTAACCAACGATGCCCTTGCTGAAGTTTCGGGCATCGTTGAAGAGGGCGCTGGGTTTTCGCTGATAAGCGCTAACGATCTCACTGACGAAGCGTTGGCTCAAGTTGCGACCCACGTTCGCTCTCTTGATGGCCTTTTGGCTCTTCATGTTGCTGAGTCACCTCCTTATCGTGAAACCTCCATCGAGCGAACCGGCCAAAGCGATGTCCACAGAATCGTTGACCATTTGCGGCCAGACTTCGCAGTCCATCTCACATTTGCCACTCCTGAGGAGATGCGGCGGCTCGCCGAGGCTGACATACCTGCCGTTTGTTGCCCTCGCAATCACGCTGTTATTGGGTTAGGTATACCCCGGTTCGATCTGATGCTTGAGGCCGGGATGAATGTGGCAATTGGCACTGACAACGTGATTTTGGCTTCCCCGGACCCTCTTGCCGAAATCCAATTCGCGTCGCGGGTCATACGTGCTCTCCGAGCGGACCCCTCGTTTCCTACGGCAAGCGAGATGCTCAAAATGATTACGATGAACCCAGCCAGAATCCTTGGAGTCGATCATGAACGCGGTTCTATCGAGGTCGGCAAACGCGCAGATCTTGTTCTTATTGACGCTACAACCAGCAATCTCGCCCCAGTTAGCGATGCGGTTGCAGCTCTCGTGAATAGGGCCACTGCAGCTGACATTCGAGCTGTCTTCAATAACGGCGCACTTGCCCATGGGGATCCTCTAGACGTGATCCCTCACAGGGGGTGATTCCTTGTTCACGTCAAAGCAAATTCGAGCAGATATCTCGCGGAAGATACTGACCGTCACCTTTTGTCCCTAGGTATTCAGTGCCGTCAACGACGACCTTGCCGCGCAAGAGCACTTTCTCAACCTGGCCGGTCATCCTCATGCCCTCATAGCAGGAGTAGTCAACATTCATATGGTGGGTTTCAACTGACAGTGTGTGTGGACTGTTCGGATCGAAGACAACGATGTCAGCATCCGAACCCGGTGCAATAGTTCCCTTTCGAGGATAAAGACCAAACATTTTTGCTGGCGCTCGTGAGCACATATCCACCCAACGATTAAGTGACAGTCGTCCTTCCGCAACAGCGCCTTGGAACATCAACTCCATCCGGTGTTCCAGGGTGGGTAACCCATTAGGGATGCTCCGGAAATCATTTCTCCCTATCTCTCTTTGTTCCCAACAAAATGGGCAATGGTCAGTAGCGACTACTTGCAGGTCATTGGTACGCAGCCCTCGCCATAAATGGTCTTGGTGTTCTTGAGGTCGGAGTGGCGGTGAACACACGAATTTCGAACCCTCGAAATTGGGGCGGTCCAAGTCACTGAGGTCGAGAAACAGGTACTGAGGGCATGTCTCCGCGAAGACATTAAGTCCACGATCTCGAGCAGCTACCACTTCTTCAAGTGCGTTTGAAGAGGACAGGTGGACGATGTAAAGCGGCGAACCAGCAACTTCGGACAGGGCGATTGCACGATGCACAGCTTCAGCTTCGAGGATCGGGGTGCGGGTAACTCCATGGAACAGCGGTTCGATATCGCCGCGCTCGGCGGCCTGTTCTCTTAGGACATCAATCGCTATCCCGTTCTCGGCATGCATCTGGATCAAGGAGCCATTCTCGGCTGCCTGTTGCATCATGCGAAGGATCTGACCATCGTCGGAATAAACCCGCCCTGGGTATGCCATAAACATCTTAAAACTGGTGACTCCTTCTCGAACAAGCAGGTCCATCTCCTTTGGAGACTGCTCATCAACGTTGGCTACCATGATGTGGAATCCGTAGTCCACCGCACATTCGCCAGCAGCGTTCTCTCGGTGGCGTTCGTAGCCGTCTGGTAGTCGCTCATCGCCACTCATGAAAGCGAAATCGATGATGGTTGTGGTGCCACCAAACGCCGACGCGACGGTACCCGTTTCAAACGTTTCGAGAACAGGGGCGATCTGGCCAGTTGCCTGTAAGTGCGTATGAGCATCGATACCACCTGGCACGACAAACTTCCCCTGAGCATCAATCACCCGATCGGCGCCCTCGGCGAAGGTTCGTGTCATCTCACTATCGGGATGCACCACGCCCACTACAATCTCGCCTTCAACTAACACATCAGCCAAGACAGTTTCAATAGCGGTAACGACAGTGCCCCCTGTAATCGCAGTCCTCATCTCTGTTCCTTCATTTCGCAGTCAGGTCGTCGTAGGTCTCAGGACGACGGTCGCGCCAGAATGGCATGTCGACATGGGTAGCTCGGAGAGATGACAGATCAATATCAGCGATCAGGACCTCTTCTTCTTCGCCAGCTTCTGAGAGAATCCGGCCGTAAGGGTCGCAAAAGTAGCTATGGCCATAGAACTCATTGGGGCCTGTGGACTCCTTACCCACTCGATTACTTGTCGCGACGAAGTAGCCATTGGCGATAGCGTGCCCCCGTTGTTCGATGTGCCAGTACTGCTTTGATCGTCCACCTGTTGCTGACGGGATAAACACGATTTCAGCGCCGTTCTTACCCAAAGCTCGGGCTCCTTCTGGGAAGTGCCGGTCATAACAGATGTACACCCCGATTTTGGCGAACCTTGTCGAGAAGACGGGGAACCCTGTATTACCGGGCTTAAAGTAGTACTTCTCCCGGTAGGTCTTCGCGTAAGGAATGTGGGTCTTGCGATAGCGGCCAAGGAACGTGCCGTCGGCATCGATTACCACAGCCGTGTTGTAAAAGAAGTTGTCATCTTCCTCGAACAGAGGCACCACTAACGCCACCTCGATTTCGGCAGCAAGTGCCATCATCTCCGCAGTCGTTGGCCCATCGGGGACTGACTCCGCTAAGTCAAACCACTCGTCAGACTCGTTCTGGCAGAAGTACGGCCCGGTAGCAAGTTCCTGCAAACCAATGATCTGTGCACCTTGAGCGGCGGCGTTTCGAATCAGAATTGTTTGCTGAGCCATCATCTCGTCGCGTGGTGTAATGCCTGTGGTCTGAATCAGGGCACATCTCACGGTTTCGGTCATCTCAGGTAGCTCCTAGTTTCTTGAGATTCGCTTTAGCGGCAAGCTGGTCAAGAGTTCCGAACGCATCAGCGCCAAGCGGAGTAATCACAGCTTCCGTGCAGCCGTGGTCACTCCATTCATTTATTTTGTCAAGCGCCTGGGTAGTTGTCCCGCACGCCGCCACTTGCTGAGTTATTTCATTCGACACAAGGCCCATAGCATCTCGAACCTCAGCTTTGGTTGCCGGCCACCCAAGAATTGATTGGATCTTGGCTACCAACTCTGGTTCAGCACCACAGAATTCGGCAATGTGGGGTTGCTGTGCGATGTACTGCGTGAGGAATTCTTTGCAGTCATCGATCGCTTTTTGAGGATCGTCGTCGTCGATAGACGCGGCTATGAGCTGCGGTACATCAAAACCATCGAGTGAGCGACCTGATGCTTTCGCCCCATCGCGTACAGCCGCCATCGCCAGGTCGTTGTATGACGGAGGTACAAGAAAGTCAAGTAGAACCCCGTCGGCAAGTTCGCCCGCCAGGCGGCACATCCCCATTCGTACCGCTCCGATGTAGATCGGAACCGGGTACGCGCGCCCGTCGTCATCGGTAGGCCCGTCAAACTTCACGCTGTCGACATCAACAAATTCACCGTGGTGTGTGACCATCTCACCGGCCAACATGCCCTTGGCGACTGTGATGACTTCGCGCATTGCCTTCAACGGCTTGGCGTTGGGCAATCCGCATCGGGTTGCAAGGGGCTCCCACCACCCGCCGAGACCGAGTCGCATCCGTCCTGGCGCTAAGTCATCAAGAGTCTTCCAAGTAACCGCCATCAGCGCCGTGTTACGAGTCCGATACGGGAGTATCCCACTACCTACCTTTATGCGTTGCGTGTTCGCGGCGATGAGGGTGATGCCAACAACAGCATTGGTGGCGAGACGGCCTTCGCCGACCCAGACTCCTTCAAACCCGTGTTCTTCAGCCCACTGAGCTTGGCCGACGATAGCGCCGAACCCGCCCGGAAGATCTGGGCCGCCTGCTCGCCTCGGCGCACCTGAGGAGATCATTAGACCCAGATTGATCACGTGGCCCTCCTCAACGTCCGGCGTAGCCTAGGCCACCTCGGCGCAGTGCTCTCGTAAGATCGGTGAGCGCCCCAGCATTGATCACGTTGGATAGCAACGTCTCCAAGTTCGGGTCGGATCGGCCCATGGTGAGATGTGCGAACTTTGTCGTTAACTCGTGGGCACTGAGTGGGTCATGCATCGAGCCCTTCTGTCCGTGCACCGTGCGGCTCAGTTTCGTTCCGTCCACTAGGTCGATGTGGACACGCCCACCCATTTTCCATGCATAGGTGGCGTCAAACTCCGCTGCCGGTCGAATCGAGACCACCTTTGATTGCAGCGCGGTGATCTCTGGTTCCGAGATGCGTTCAGGCTGGTACGTCTCCGGATCGGATGGGTCAGCCATTAGCGCTGCGGCCACGTTGAACTGCGCGGAGTACTGAGCAGCCATCACCGACACGGTGCCATCCATATCATTCTGAGTAGCTGCCTTAGTTGGCGCTTCCAAAACAATCCGGTTGATGTCTCCCGGCTGTATGGCAAATTCACGCCTTAGCTCAATCGCGGCTTGGATCATCGGGTGTACGTCGCTACAGGCGGCGTACGGTTTCACAGTGATCTCATCAATCATCCACCGTTCGCCCAGGCGATGAGTGAGCAGTTCTACCCGCGGGGCATCAGTGAAGATTCGACAAAACCCATATCGTCCAGCCAAGCCGTCGGCTGGGCCTTCAAAGCCACGATCGGCGAGCAGCGCCGCGGTGAGACCTCCCTCCGCCGCGCGTCCCGCGTGGATTCGCTTTGTCATTCCGCCTGACGCTGCGAATTCCATAGTGCCTGACGCCAGCGAGGAGGCGATCCCGAACGCGTGATTGAGTTTCACCTCATCAAAGTTCAAGAGACGACCTGCCGCAGCAGCTGCGCCAAAAACCCCAGACATCGACGTGGGGTGGAAGCCTGCGAGCATGTGGGCAGCGGGTCCCACCGCGATACCTGCACGTCCCATCGCTTCGTAACCGATGACGATGGCTTCGAGTAGATCGCGACCTGTCCGGTTCAAGTCTTCCGCCAGGGCCAGAGCTACAGGCACCACTACCGCACCGGGATGATTGATGGCCTCTTCATGAACGTCATCAAGTTCGAAGGCGTGGGCTGAGGCTCCATTGGCTAACGCAGCCATAGTCGGTGTTGTGCCTGTATCGGATTCTCCAATAATCGTGGATCGCCCGATTGCACCAGAAGAAACGGCATGATCAATCGCCATACGCGACCAGGGTTTTTCGGCTCCGAATACCATCGAGGCAACGGTGTCGACAAGGCGGTCCGTAGCCGAGGTCAACAAGCGCGCATCAACAGAACCATTGAGTCCGGCAAGAAAGCCAGCCAGATCAGCGGTCAAGCTGGAAGAGTTAGGGGAGGTCTGCGAGGGCATCGACAAGATGATCCATGTGCTGCTTGAGATTGACGTCACAACGGAGGAAGCGGTCATCAAGACCTCTGAATGACACTGACCCGTCCTTCACCACCACACCTCGTTCGAGAAGGCCCTCGAAAACTTTGGTCGAGTCCGTGTCGGGATCCAGGATTTCGACGAGGAAGAAGTTAGCTCGACTGTTGCGCACTATCTGGAAGCGATCAAGTTCTTCGAATCGATTTTGGACATACATTCGATTTTTCACAATGGTCTTCACTGTCCGCGCGACGTGTGCGTGGTCATCCAGCGCAGCTATCCCCCCCGATATTTGTATTTGACCCATGTTCCATGTCGGTTTGACTGCCAGTAACGCGTCAACAACCGCACGTGGGGCCACCCCAAAACCAACTCGCAAACCGGCCAACCCATACACCTTGGAGAAGGTGCGCAGCACCGCAAGATTGTCGTATTCGGCAGCAAGATGAATGTAACCAGGAGTGTCCGAATAGTGGACGTAAGCCTCGTCGAGTACGACCAGCGCATCAGCTGAGGCCTCAACAATTCGCCGCACTTCTGCCTCCTCAAGCCAAGTGCCAGAGGGGCTATGGGGGTTAGTAACGTAGACAATCCTGGTGTCAGGCTCTATCGCGTTGATGTAGGCATCCACATCGAGTGCCATAGATTGGCGATCCGTTGCTGTGTGGACAAGCACCGGAATTCGACCCTCAGCTTCAGCAAAAAGGTGGTAGATCGGGAAGCATGGTCCAGGCATCTGAATCTTGTCACCTGGAGGGCAGAATGCTCGTGTTACCAGTGAGAGAATCTCAGTTTCGCCGGCCCCGCAGATCACCTCTGAAGGGTCACATCCATAGGTGTCGGCGATCTTCTCCCGGAGCGGATCAGCGGTCCACGATGGGTAGAGGTGCAACGTTTCTAAATTGTCGCGAACCGCTTCCAGCGCCGCTGGAGACGACCCGTAGGGGTTCTCCGCCGACCCCAGTTTAGAAATCTCTGCAAGGGGAATGCCATAACGCTGCGACACATAGTCAGCGGGTAATCCGGGTACGTAATACTCGGCCGTCTCTAACCCCACATGGGCATAGCGCATCAGTCGTAAGATTTTCTGTCTGTGTTGTTGAGTTTGCGCTCTGCCCTGTTCTGCTTGCGAAGGTAGTGCTCGCTAAAGAGTACCGGCGAATATTTAGCCACACCGGCCGGACCGAGACAAGAAGGGATGCACTGAATCACAGCGTCATGATTCGCGTTGTGGAAGAACGGGATCGCTATTCGATTAATAGCTGCATATTCGGGAGGAGGGTTGGTTACGCGATGAAGGTTGGAAATCCAGCGGTCATTAGTCCAGCGAGACATGAGGTCCCCGACGTTACATATCAGTGCCCCCGGCGATGGGTGCACGTCGAGCCAGTTCCCGTCACGGTGCTTTACTTGGAGTCCCCCGGGACTGTCGTCTCCATACAGGATCGTGAACGTTCCATAGTCAGTGTGGGCACCAGCTCTAAGTTGCCCGGCCGCTGGCGGTTCAGATTGCGCGGGGTAATGAACTGCACGTATGACGCTCGTGTGTTTGTCAGTCTTGTCCGCGAAGTATGACTCTGGCACATCGAGTGCAACAGCGAAGATTGCCATAACACTCTCCGCTAGCAACACCATTTGACGGTAATACTCTTCAAAGACCCTACGAAAAGCGTCGGGCCGCTCAGGCCAGATGTTTGGAGCAAAGAAGCTCGAGGCGGCTGGCGCTGCGTAATAAGGACCGTGCCCCAAGTCAAAGGGCCCAAATGCGAAGCCCTCTTGGAGATCTGGTGGGGTTTCTTCCCCGAGGGTGTACGCCAATGAGCGATTTCCAACCCAGTTGTAGCCGCGACTCATGTGTTCAGGCGGATTCGCGATCTTCATCTTCTCGTCAAGAGCACAACCAAAAAATTCAAGCGCTGTTTCACGAGTTAGCGTGATCAACTCTTCGGGGACACCATGCCCGACCAGGGTGAAGAACCCAATAGTCTGCAACGCCTCGTCAACTTGACGTCCGACTGCTTGTTTCGCTCTCTCATCGCCGGTCAGAAATGGCTGTATGTCAATTACTGGTACATGGTCGTCACTCATGGCTGACCAGCGAGAGCGCGGTCGACTGCACGTGTTGACATAGCTCGTTTCACCCCCCGGCGAGTCCGTGTGACAGGACGCGTCAGCAGCATATCTTTTCCCATGCTGTCGGCACCGGGGCATGATCAGAGGTCCTAGTTGGTGACAAAGGTTCTTATTGGGATTACCGCCCAAGTGTTAAATAACACAGCAGTCTTCGCCCGTTTCGAACTCCTCTTGCCTCAAATGACGTTGGCGCAATGATCTAGAGAGCGTTGCTTGCGGTTTTATGGTGAGACGAATTGAAACAAAACATGCCTAAGAAAGCAGATGCAGCTACTCAGAAGCTGCTTCGATGAACTGGGCTCCAAGCACCAATTCCACGTCGTCTGTGACCATTGGTACTCCGTAGCTCACGTCGAACGCACTGCGGCTAATCGTGCCTGACATGCTAAATCCGTGGTGTGTCGATCCATCCATGGGGAACACCGCTGAGCCGTTGTAGGTGCCAGCCAAAGTAACCGTGTTGGTGATCCCCTTGATGGTGAGGTCACCCTTCAGTTCATAACCGTCACTGGTTTCGGAGACCGACGTCGATGCGAATGTCATCTGGGGGTGGTTAGCCGCGTCGAAGAAGTCGCCTCCGAGTATGTGCTTATCTCGTGCCGCGTTACCGGTGTTGACCGACGCCATTTCAGCCTCGATCGACACCGTCACGTCGGCAACAGTGCTTCCAATTGTCAACGAACCGGTGAAGACATCGAAGGTGCCTCTAACTAATGAGATATCTAGATGAGTCACATAAAATCCCAGTTGGGAGTGGACCGCATCAATCGGATATTTGCCTTCAGTGATAGCTAAAACCATGCGGGACTCTCCTCTAAGACAATGAATGGTATTGCACTGGCGTCTGGTCCGCTCCGGACTATTGGGAGCAACCCCGAACTTTTTGAGCGTGCAAGCTGGTTTCACACTCTTCTGTGTCCCACATATCAAGCTTTCGGTAATACAACGAACACGAAAGCTATGTAGTGAAGTGATGCTGCGGCGATGGTGAGGGAGTGAAATATCTCGTGGAATCCGAACGTACTCGGCCACGGGTCAGGTCTTTGAGAGGCGAATACAACAGCCCCGGCGGTATACAGCAACCCGCCAGTGAGAAAAAGAACAAACCCCAGCACCCCAAGCTGGTGCCAGGCATCTTGGACCACAGCCAAGAGACACCATCCAACAACTAGATACGGGCCCGCGACAACCCATTTTGGGGCCTGAGTGAATCGGATGCGTATGAATGCACCTATGGCGGCACCCCCCCAGACCAGCGCTAACACCAACTTCGCGGCCCAAGCCGACAAAGCAAATACAGCTACTGGGGTATAAGTCGCGGCGATTGCGAAAAATATGGTCACGTGATCGAATTTCTGCAGCCTCTTCTTCCCTACCGGTCCCCAGTTCACGCGGTGGTAGAGAGCAGACACTCCGAACAACGCTGTTATGGCTGTGCTGTAGAGCCCTGTAATTAGTCGAGGCCAGACCCCTGGAGCTGAGACAACCACTATTGGGGCAAGCGTGACCGAAGCAATGAAAGCTGCTCGATGTGACACTCCTCGGAAAAGGGGTTGAGTCACAAGATCGCTCGAGCTGCCGCCCAAACGTAGGCGACGAGAATAACCACGAAGATAATGCGCCAGGTTCGTTTACTCATTTACCATCACAATTTTGTTGCTTTCTTCACATCTTTGCGCCTAGCCCTACGGTACTTCCGTTTCACAAAGTCGGAGACTGCAATCTCCGCACTCCGCTTAGACCCAAGCAGCCCTGTTCTCAACCAGTTCCAAAACACTCCAAGCCCACGACCAGTACCGTGCGGGCATGCATATCTGCGTCGGGCTCTTCCAGGTGGAATGGTGAACCAAGCACTCACCTTTACCGAGTCCGGCCCGGAGTGACCACTACCCGAACGGGCTTCCAACGCAGCGTCCTCCCCCAAGTATTTACTGTCGCGTCGCTCAGTTCTGCTGAGACTGAAACTCCTTTCAGCGAAAAGAGCCAACTCAGGCGGACACGCCTCATTTTCTTGTCCACGGCACTGGGTGCCTTCCTCGTCACTGCCAACGTGTCGACGATGAATGTGGCGTTCCCTGATCTTGAGCGCACATTCACCGAGACAAGTCGAGGCTCTCTCACATGGGTTCTCAACGCCTATACGATTTCCTTCGCAGCGTTACTGATTCCGGCAGGGCGACTGGCTGACCGGTTCGGGCGACGGCGCGTTTTCATGATCGGCCTTGTGGTGTTCGCTCTGGCGTCACTTCTAGTTGGGGCGGCGCCGACCTTCCCAGTCGTTGTCCTAGCACGCGTGGCTCAAGGCGTCGGCGGGGCTCTCCTCACCCCTGCATCACTGGGGCTCTTGCTCGCGGGAACCCCTGATTCAGCGCGGATGGCCACCGTCGCAAAATGGGGTTCGTTGACAGCTCTAGGCGTAGCCACTGGTCCGGCAGTTGGGGCTCTAATCGTCGACGCGTATGGGTGGCGCTGGGCATTTCTTGTCTTACCTCCCTTCTGCCTGCTGAGCTACCTGACTGGCAAGAAAACACTTCCTCGGACAACCCCTGACGCAAATGCACCATTCCCCGACGTTGTCGGGGCCATGTTGCTTGCCGCCTCGATGGCGTTACTGGCGTTTTCCATCATCCAGGTCGGACCATGGGGTTGGTCATCATCAGGTGTGCTGATCGCAGCTTCCCTTTCTTTGCTCCTTTTGGCAGCCACACTATTCAAAGGCCGTTTTCATAGAGCGCCCGCTCTACCCACACACCTCTTCCGGATCCGGTCTCTCTCGATGGCCAACGTCGCGACCGCTGTCCAGTCGGCGGGGCTTTCAGCGTCGTTACTTGTCAATGTTTTGTGGCTCACCCAAGGCTGGGGTTACTCGATCCGCACAGCCGGCCTCGCTACCGCCCCACTTCCTCTCTTCGTGGCGTGCATGGCCCCGTTAATCGGAAAACTCGGAACAAGGTATGGGGTGCGACGTATCGCCGTACCAGGCTCTTTCTCGTGGGGAACAGGTGTGCTGCTATATGCACTTTTTGTTACTGAAACCCCGAACTACTGGGGTCTTTGGTTACCGGCGTCGATCTTGGTCGCGATCGGAGTGGCGACAACGTTCCCCATTGTGAGTGCAGCTGCCGTAAGCGAGGTTCCCCCAGCTGAATTTGCGGTTGGCGGTTCGCTCAACCAGGTGGGTCGACAAGTTGGCGCAACAATCGGTATCGCCGCACTTATTACCGTCGTCGGCCAAGGCACAGATCTCGACTCCTTTCGCACAGCCTGGTTCATTACAGCTGCAACGGGACCCGTTGCAGCGTTGGCCGTCTATCTGATCGGCAAAACCAACTCTTCCAGTGGCGACTAACCCGCTGACGTTATGAAATGACAAAAGGCCGGCCTATAGGCGGCCCCCTGTCTACGACACATCAGTAAAACGGCTAAACACCATCGCAAATGACTAGAGGCCCTTCGGAATTATCTAGACGGAAAGGCAAGATGTCCTGGTATGCAACTGAGCTTTTCCAGGCGATCGCTGAGTCACTGTCGGGGAACTCAAGCACGACTGCCACGGGGTTTGGGTCGTCTTCTGTGTAGTGCTGTGTGCCTCCTCGAACAAGATAACTACCTCCGTGGTCGGTGACCGTTTTTTCCACAGATTCCAGGTACGGACCCATCGCTTTGGGATCATTAATTTTCAGTAGTCCTATTACGTACGCCTTCGTCACGTTCCACTCTCCTTAGTTGGCAACTGAGACCAAAGGCCTACCAGGTGGCTGAGACGCGAACCAACGACATGTAGCAAAGGGCACCAAGGTTGTTGTGACCGCTGCGGCCATCTTGGAGGTCGTAGTTCTTACCGGATTCCTGATTGTGGCTGTCCTTTCCATTTTTTGAAGGTGAGCTATCCCATGGAGTGGCGGTACATTGAGATCGCTTTATGAATGTTGCCCGAAACATCACTGGGGCCCTACTTGGCCTGGCCTTTTTCTGGATCGGCATACAGCACTTCATAAACCCCAAGGCTTTTAATGAGATCGTTCCTAGCTATCTCGGGGCACCAGCGTTTTGGACCTACTCCAGCGGAGTCTTAGAAATTGTCTTGGGGCTAGGGATAATGATTCCAGCCACTAGAACCGTCTCCGCTCGATGCCTCGTTGTTCTTGTGGTGTTGATGTCGTTAGCCAATCTGAACATGTACTTGAATGACGTGCCCTTCAACGGAAGCGTCTTGAGCACGACCGCACACATCATCCGCATGATCATCCAAGTGGTGTTGATCACTGTGCTGCTTTGGCTTGGCTCCATCTTGTGAATTCCCGAATTGCGGATCTTGAATCTGATTATCCCAGAGGCGGTGCCCGGAACTGGGGTTGAAGTCTTCCCGCGACTTCAGCAGCTCGCGCCGCTATCGGGGCATCCCAGTTCTCGTCGGTAAACAACCAGAAATGACCATCGAGTATTGCGTCATGAACCTGATCGCCTACTACCGCAGGATCCAAACCACCCAGCAACGCGCGCTGGGATATTTCGAGGATCTGGTTACCTAGGCCGTCGTTGGCGGAGCCGACCGAACCCGGCGGTCGTGCGGCCATTGCGTTCGCGATGTTGGTATTCACGGATCCCGGACACAAACAAGTAACACCGACAGTGGACCCCTCTGTTTTTAGTTCGTGAAAGAGGGTCTCAGCGAGGGTTACGGCGCCATGTTTGCTGATGGTGTAGGGAGCGTTGAATGGCGATGAAACATGCCCCATGACCGAGGCGGTGATCACTACGTGGCCGTCACCATGATCGACCAGGTGGGGCACGAAGGCCCGAACACCATGAATCACCCCACCGAGCAGAATGCCAAGAGTCCATTCATAGTCATCTTTGGAGAGAGACCATGATCGCCCGATCGATCCCTGTACGCCCGCGTTAAGACACACCACGTTGACGCGCCCAAACTCATCAATGGCAGTTTCAAATAATGAGTGGTTTTGAGCTTCATCCGCGACGTCGGTCGTCACGGCTACCGCCGTCGCGCCAAGCCTGATCACCTCTTCCAAAGCCCGGTCAAGCTTGGCGTCGTCTATGTCAGATAGGACTAGCTTCGCACCTGCCCGCGCGAAACGGCGAACCATTGCAAGCCCTATCCCCGAGGCAGCTCCGGTGACGACTGCTGTCTTGTCTTTGAGTGTCTCCACGGTCCGAGACTAGACCTTCCCCTTACCGCGGTCACCGTGGCCGCTACCGTTAAGCCACGATCAGATTGCTTGGCAGGGGCCAGGACCAGCTGTTGATGCGGGCGAGCTCTACCACGTGAGTCATAGCGCTTCGTTCAGCGCGATACCAGCAGTGTCGAGTTATTGGGATGACGATCCGGCAAGATGAACGGTGTGAACTCGTTGTTTCCGAAGCTGCTTTCTCCTGGACGGCTTGGTCCGCTCGAGGTGCGTAACCGGATAGTCATGCCCGCGATGGACCAGAACAACTGCACCGAAGAGGGTCTGATCACCGACGAAACTATCGCCCACTATGAGGCGCGCGCCAAGGGAGGTGTGGGACTTCTGATCGTTGAAACCTCAGCCGTCTCCTACCCGCATGGTGCGACTGCTCGACACCAACCAGCACTCTCGCATGACAAAGTAATCCCCGACCTCCGGCGGCTCGCTGACGCGGTCCACGCCCACGGCGCGAAGATCATTGTCCAGATTTGCCATCACGGAAAAACGTCGAGTGTTGACGTCTCTGAGGGTCGACCGGCACTTATACCGTCACTGCCGCCACCCCCCTCGGACCCCCGGGGAATGATGGCGGACACCACCATGGAAGAGTTGCTGCAGATGGCGACCCTTACCGGAGGGCAAATACCCTCCTACGCTGAAGCGACGGCAGCACAACTCACGGACATCGTCCGAGACTTCGCCGCCGCTGCCACTCGAGTCCAACAGGCCGGATTTGACGGGGTTGAAGTCCACGCGGCCCACGGTTACCTCCTTTCTACGTTCCTGTCTCCAGCTTGGAATCGCCGTGACGATATCTACGGGGGCTCTGGTGAGCGACGGACCCGACTCCTCACTGATGTCATCGCTGCGGTTCGTCACAGGTGTGGACCGGAGTTCGCAATCATCGTGCGCCTGGACGGCCATGAATACGGCGTTGAGGGTGGGATTACCGTCCAGGATGCGGCCGAACACGCCCGAGCGGCTGTCGATGCGGGCGCGAACGCAGTTCACGTCTCGGCGACTTCGTCAGCAGGGACCGGGGTTGGGTTCACCGATGCACCAATTCCTTGGCAGCCCAATCAATATGAGAGCCTGGCCAAAGGTGTGAAAGAAGCGGTCGATGTACCCGTTCTCGCGGTTGGGCGAATCCGTCCTTCGGACGCTGAACGCATCCTTGGTAGCGGCAACGCCGACTTCGTGTCGATGGGCCGGCAACTCCTGGCAGATCCCGACCTGGTCCGACGCCTGGATGCCGGCCGCCCCGAACTGGTTCGTCCCTGCATTAACTGTCTCGTCTGCGTCGCGCAGAACTTCTGGAGTGGCCAACCGGTGTGTGCCGTCAACGCACGACTTGGCCATTACGACGAACCTGATCCGTTACCTGCAGGTTCGCCCCGCCATGTGGTCGTCATCGGTGGCGGACCTGCCGGCATGGAGTGCGCGCGGGTTGCAGCCGAACGCGGCCACCGAGTCACCCTGCTCGAAGCTTCCGATCAACTTGGGGGAACAACGCGTTTTTCGTCGCTTACCACCCCCGTCAACGGCGAATTTATCGAGTTTCTTCACACAGCAATCAGCGAGGCTGGTGTCGAAACCCACACCGGTGTAAGAGCTGATAATGAACTGATTGCGAACCTTGCGCCGGACGCTGTCGTAGTTGCCACAGGTGCGCGTCGGGCTCAGCCTGACCTCCCCGGCGCTGATCTCCCCCATGTGCTATCTGGTGATGATCTCCGAGCCCAACTGACAGGCGACGCTGACCTCGTTGCGCGTCGTCGCCCAGGGATGCTGACACGACTGGTTCTCAGGACCAGTCGCCTCCTGCGGCTCACGACCGATATGGGCCGGGTGCGTCTTCTCTCCCGACTTTGGATGCCGATTGGTCGCCGCGTCGTAGTCGTACATGGCGATCTCGTTGGTACCGAAATTGCACATTTTCTCGCCGACCGGGGCCGCATCGTCCACGTACTCGAGCCGGGTACCCAGCCTGCCACCCCTATGGCCCATCCTCGCCGCTGGCGGGCGCTGCATGAGTCGCGGCTTGCTGGCGTCACGTTTCACACCGAAGCCGAAGCAACTTCTATTTCGCCGACGCAGGTCGAATATCGGCAGGCCGACATGACCCTCCACCTCGACGCCGACACAGTGATTTTCGCCGGAGCAGTTCACGCTGACCGCTCGCTAGCTGACGCCCTCTTAGCTGACGGCCACGAGGTGCACATCGTCGGTGACGCCGACGAAGAGTGGTACATCGAGGGAGCGGTGCGCAGCGGCCATCGGGTTGGGGTCGCACTCTGAACCCAGTGCCACGCCGGGCGCTCTCAATTTTGAAAAGTAGGGTGGGGGGATGGCAGGAAATCATTGGAAACGGGCAAGTCTCGAGTTGCGGGCGGCCGGGTTTGAGCCCGAGACCATCGCGGCGAAGAACACAATCGTTACGGTGGCGGGGGCCTACACAAACGCCCACCGCTGCAACAACCGGGTCGAGCGCATATCGGACCTGCTGTCGGAGTCGATTGCTTCGCATGGCGGACAAGGGTTGGTCGTTGGTGCGCCGGCGGTCTCCGATGCTCTCACCCAGGGTTCACCCAATGCCAGCTACAGCCTCGTGTCACGAGACATCATCGCCGACTCGTTCGAGATCGGGCATCGGGCCCATCACGGCGAGGCGATGGTTGTCATCTCGGGCTGCGACAAGACAGGCGCAGCCGCGATGATGCCCCTCGCTCGCACCAACGACGTTGGACTCGTGATCTACCCGGGAACTAGCTCGCCAGGCTGCGTGAACTTTGAGCCATGGGCGTCGAAGGGTAACAACCTGACGATTCTCGACTGGGCCGAGGCACGAGCGGCGATGCGAGCCGATCGGATCAGCCGAGAGGAATTCGAAGAGGTCGAACGGAACGTGATGCCCGGCAGTGGCACCTGTGGGGCGATGTTTACAGCGAACACCATGAGCACCATCACCGAGGCAATGGGGATGATGTTGCCCCGGGGCGCCTCGCATCCGGCCGACTACGACGCCGCGAGCGATATTCACGACGACGTGAAGGCTCAGGTGGAGGCGACTGCCGAAGCTCTGTACACCCTGATCGAAGCCGACATTCGGCCCCGGGACATCATGAACATGAAGGGCTTCGAGAACGCCATCACCACCGCCTACGCGATGGGGGGCTCGACCAACATGTACCTGCATTTGCTGGCGATCGCTCGCGATGCAGAGGTGGCCCTCACCATCGATCGCATCCAGGAGATCGGCGAGCGGGTGCCGCTCATTGCGAATCTTCAGCCCCACGGTCCGTACTCGATGGTCGCCCTGCACGAACTCGGCGGAGTGCCTGTCGTGATGAAGGAGCTCCTCGATAACGGCTTCCTACATGGCGACGCCACGACGGTCACTGGAAAGACTCTCGCTGAGAACCTGGCTGACGTGGCCTCGCTGGCTGATTTGGGTGACCAGGACTTGGTGCAACCGGTGTCGGCCCCGGCAGCCCAACCGAACAACCACATCACCGTCCTGCACGGAAATTTGGCTCCGGAGAGTTGTGTCCTGAAACTGGGAGGCAAGACTCTCGAGACGGGCGACTTCCGCGGAATCGCCAAGGTGTTCGAAAACGAACCGGACGCCATGACGGCCATTCAGTCCGGAGTCATCGTGCCTGGCGACGTGGTTGTGGTGCGCAACGTCGGCCCCAAGGGCGGCCCGGGTATGCCCGAGATGGTGATGCTCACTATCGAGTTGCAAGGACGCGGTTTGGGCAAGGACGTCGCGCTCATCACTGATGGCCGGTTCAGCGGTGTCTCACACGGAATCCTCATCGGACATATTTGCCCCGAGGCGGCCGACGGCGGTCCGCTCGCAGCGGTGCAGGACGGCGACACAATCATCATCGATCCGGTTAATCGGACTCTTGACGTAGCGATCGACGACAGCGAGTTACAGCGACGGATGGCGACGATCGGGCCGAGGGACTTGCCAAGCACGATTCCGCAAGGTTCGGTGTTGCGCCGGTACGCCCGACACGTGTCATCGGCTCACTATGGATGTGTGCAGTAGTGGGCAAGGTGAAGGCCAACCATGATTTGCCAGACCGCTTGGACTTGCTGAACCAAACACGACCCTCTGCCGATAGTCAGTATTTATATGGTTCGTGGGCACGGCACATACCCCATTCAAGAAACAAGATCATTTCTTTGGGGCCCCTGCGCAGTTCACCAGCCACAGCCCCCTGAAACTTGACCGCGCAAACGCGGAGTTTGTTGGGTTTTGTTTGTGGAGCTGATCGGACTCGAACCGACGACCCCCTGCTTGCAAAGCAGGTGCTCTAGCCAACTGAGCTACAGCCCCAAGGTCCCCCGAGGGTACCGAAGCAAACCCTCGACCACGACTTCGGCAAAGCATCCAATTAAGGGGCATGATCATGGGGTCAGATCTCACCGAAACGAAGAATCTCTATTAGGAGGCGACACTAATGAATATGCCCGCAATTTCACTCGCTGCTGTACAGGGCCGACGTCAACAAACCCTCGACATTGCCGCAGAAATTGAGCGTCGCGGATTTAGTGGCATTTACTGCCCTTCGATGGGCGACTGTGTCGCTTTATGTCAAGGCATTGCGTCCGCAACTAACGAGATCGTTTTTGGGACTTCGGTCCAACCGATCTATTTCCGAAACCCTGAAGACCTGGCAGCAACAGCCGCCTTTATCCACGAAATAAGCAACGGCCGATTCCGGCTCGGGATAGGTGTGACCCACGGCCCAGTACATCAACGTTTGGGGATTACCCCCGGTAAACCTTTAACTGATATCCGGGAATACGTGTCAGCAATGCAAAAGGCAGCTGAACACCATGGGGAGCTACCTCCGATCGTTCTTGCCACTTTGCGGCGAAAGATGGTCGAACTTTCGGTCGAGATCGGAGCGGGAGCTGTGTGGGCCAACGCCAGTCGCAACGACTTCAACAACTCGGTTGCAGACATTCCCCAAGATGTCCAAACCAGCGACTTCCTTATCGGGAACATGATCCCTACCGTTATTGACGCTGATCGTGACGCTGGTGCGGCCCGTAACCGCAAAACCTTGCAGGGCTACGTTTCTCTCCCCAACTACCGCAACTACTGGAAGCAAGCCGGGTACGTCGAAGAAATGGAAGGTATCGAAGCAGCTATCGCTGACGGTGACCGTGACCGTGTGGCCACATGCATGACCGACGAATGGTTGTCGAACGCAACCCTCTACGGTTCCGCCGACCAAGTCAGAGACGGCGTCGAAGAATGGTTCGACCAAGGATGCAAGACACCTATTTTGGTGCCGTCCAGCACAAGCGGCGGGCAAATGCACGCCATCCAAGAGATATTCGACTGCTTCGCATAGTTCGCCAAAGTTGAGGTGTCAGTGCCAACCGAAATCGACCTTGACGCAGCAACTGCAAGGCTGGCAGGTGTAGCGCGACGAACACCTGTCCTTCGTTCACGTTTATTGGACGAAGCCTTAGGGGCAGAAATCCATCTAAAAGCCGAACATTTGCAACACACCGGCGCGTTCAAGTTCCGAGGAGCGTTCAACGCCATCGCAGCACTCGACAGCAACATTCGGGCGCGAGGAATTATCACCTATTCCTCCGGCAATCATGCCCAAGCCGTCGCCAGAGCCGCCCAAATATTTCGTGTTCCTGCCACTGTCGTGATGCCTAACGACGCCCCAAGCTCTAAACGCCAAGCGACTGAAAGTTACGGTGCAACAATCGTCACCTACGACCGCTTTAGGGAACGTAGGGAAGACATTGCTGAGGCCATCCTCACCGAACAACACTTCACACTGATTCCTCCTTTCGATCACCCTGATGTGATCGCAGGCCAATCAACGTGTGCGCGAGAACTTTTCGAAGACTCAGGGCCACTTGACCAACTGATTGTTTCTGTTGGCGGTGGCGGACTCATATCAGGCAGCGCTTTAGCAGCCCATGAAGCCAACCCGAAGTGTCGCATCGTTGGCGTTGAACCTGAAGCCGGAAACGACGTCCAACTGTCGCTCCAGCAAGGCCGAATCGTTGAAATCGATGTCCCCGACACCATCGCTGACGGGCAACAAACCACCTCACCGGGAAAACACACTTTCGCTGTCATGCAACAACATGTTGACGAAATCGTGACGGTCACCGACGATCAGATACTTGACGGGATCGATTATTTGTTCCGATTCCAAAAACAAGTCGCCGAACCAAGCGGGGCGTGCGCGTTGGCAGCAATTTTGGCCAACAAGATCAACGTCGACGGAAGTCGGGTTGGTGTCATCATCTCGGGTGGCAATATTTCACCCGAAAGATTCTTTGAACTTATGAAACCAAGGTGGAAAAAATGAGTGCCCATCTGCCATTCACGATCGCCGTTGAAGACGAGGCAATCGACGACCTTAAAACTCGATTAAGGCGTAGCCGATTTTCTCAACAAATTGCCCACGAACCATGGACCCTAGGAACTGACCGAGAAACGTTGATGAGTGTTTGCCGCTATTGGGAAAGCACTTTTGATTGGCGTTCAGCAGAAATGCGTCTCAACGAATGGCCACAGTTTGTTTGCGAGATCCAAGGCGAAAAACTTCACTACGCGCACATCAGGTCACCTCACGACAACGCCATCCCTTTAGTAATGACTCACGGATGGCCTGGTTCCATCGCCGAGTTTGTCGACGTAGTCGGTCCGCTCACTAACCCTCTCGCTCACGGGGGTCACGAAAACGACGCGTTCCACGTTGTCCTACCGTCTTTGCCTGGTTTCGGATTTTCTGGACCTACCCAAAAAATGGGGAACTCCCCCACCCAGATGGCCGGCATGATCAAGCGCCTCATGGCAGATCTTGGGTACGGCTCCTACCTAGCTCAGGGGGGAGATTGGGGATCGATTATTACGACTGAACTTGGACGCCTTGACGCAGATCATTTGCTTGGCATACACATCACGATGCCAATCGCTGGGCCGACACAACAAGCCCGAGACAACCCCCAACCAGAAGACTTACTTGCGTTCCAAAAATTGGAATTTCGAAAAACCGTTGACGGTGGATACGCCGAAATTCAGGGCACCATGCCCCAAACAATTGGCTACGCCCTTGATGATTCACCCGCAGGTCTCGCAGCGTGGATTCTGGAAAAGTTTCGCACTTGGTCTGACTGCGAAGGTGACCTTTTACGGAGCTACACCTGGGATCAGCTACTCACCAATATCTCGATTTATTGGTTTACTCAGACTGCATCAAGTTCAGCCCGCATCTATTACGAGATGCGTCAATCCCAGATAAATTTCGACCTAGTCGAAATTCCCGTGGCTATCGCCCGCTTCCCTGGCGAGATTTTCTTACCACCACGGGCATGGTGCGAACAGGTGTACAACATCAAACGGTGGACAGAGTTCGGACATGGTGGGCATTTCGCCGCTATGGAGGTCCCCCAATTGCTGGTCAGCGATTTACGTGCATGGCTCACACATCTGAAAGATGACTGATTAGCTCACAACGTCAGGTAGTTACCCCAATTTAGGGCGCTCATTTCGGCGTGAATTAGGTCAGCTAGCTCGGGTAAGGGCATCAGAACGTCCGAGGTAACGAACCTCTTCCTCTATCCCAACTTCTGGATCTACGACCCACGTTTCCAGCAATGACCGCCACCGTCGAGACCAGGTGTGTTCAGCGGTCACGCGAGACCAGGCCGCCTCCCCAACTTTTTCGAGCTCAGCGACGTCAGCTAAAAGCACCGGCAACAACTGATGCAGATCATTGAGTGACTCATAAGTGATGATTTCAGTGTTGGGGCTAAACACTTGTGACACCGCGGGTCGTTCCTGGACAACAGAAGGAGTCCCCACAACTGCAGCCTCGTACGTCGCCGACGAAAGCCCAAGTTCATATGGCGACCGACCGACCGCAGATTGGTGCATCAACGGAGGCGGTAATTCCACTACAAAAGAAGCACCCGCAAACAAAGTGCCTCTGTCTGGTAGGGGAAGCGGATCAACAACGGCAACGTTTAGGGGAAGTTCAGCCCATCCCCTTCCCATCACAACAATGTCGTCGAGATGGTCTAAGCCCATTACTACATCAACATTTTCTGGATCTGCATCTCCGACAACCATGAATCCTTTTCGATCCGAAGACACCGACTCCAAAACCGCGGGTGGGTGGACCGCTGGTTCCATCAGAGAAAGACGAAATGTTCCTAACACCGCATAGTGATCGAGAGTTTGCCGGTCAGGAACAGTTACGAGGTCGTACTCGCGTATGTCATCAGCTAGTTCTCCGAGATCCGTCGGGACACCTATGAGGGATGGCCCAGTGTGCAGGCAAAGGGCAACGGTCCCTGATTCTGTCGTTAACGAACGAACTTTGGATCGATCAGGAATCCCAGCAGAAGGAACAACCACAAGAATTTCAGGTGAGTATCGGTCAAGACCCCACCGAATCGCCGCTTCTGTCGGGGCCACTGCGACTACCTCGTGACCTAAGAATCTTAAAGGGTCTGCTACTTGGGATCGCAGTGGCGAGTCCGTGGCGTCAACTCCGTAACCAGTTATTAGTATCCGCATGGTTGGGGGCGTCCCTACTGATTGATCTAATCGGTCCCCGCAGGGTCCTCCCAATTCAGTGTGGAACAGTTCGCGTCAAATTTCGATGACCATCGGAAGGTTCATTTCGAAGACCGAACCAAACACAGACCAGGGCAACAACACCAACCACCAGCGATGTCCATACGTTAATTCTCACACCAAGTACTTCAGTCGCTTCATCAGATCGAAGTAGTTCAATCCACAAACGTCCGCTGGTGTACCCGGCTACGTACACAGCCCAGCTGTAACCCTTTTTCAAATTTGGCAAAAGTTTCGGCACAAGGAAAGCGATAAATCCGGCCACCCCAATATTCCATAGGGCTTCATATAGAAACGTTGGGTGAAATGTTGACGATTCTGGGTACAACCTCGGTCTGTGTTCTGGGTCGATTTTGAGTCCCCACGCCAAAGTTGTCGGGCGTCCAAATAGTTCCTGGTTGAACCAGTTACCTAATCTGCCCACTGCTTGAGCTACAGGAATACCGACAGCGGTTGCCTCCAACATCGCAGGGACGTCTCCTCCATCACGACGCACGATCCACCAACCCACAAGTGTGGCCGCAGCAACGGCACCCCAAATACCAAGTCCTCCTTTCCATAGCTTTGGAATTTCAGACCAGTTATTTTGAAAGCGACTGAAGTCAGTGGCCACGTGATACAGACGTGCCCCGACGATGCCAGCGGGGATTGACCAAGTCGCCATTCGATGCACAACCAGCAAGTCGCCACCAGCGGCCACATAACGACGCCCAGTGATCCATACAGCCAACATTGCTCCTGCAGCGATCATCAAACCGTAGGCCTTTAGTTCAAAAACCCAGATCTGGATGGAGTTCGTTGACGGGCTAGGGATAGCGGCAATCATCACCTTCTCCAGTCAAGTCGACAATAAAAAGCCGAAGAATTCATCATGTTCGGGGCACAGTGCCGTCTTTGCCTCGAGGCTTCGCCTTGCTTGGTCACTAGTTTGTCGAAATTCCCTCGTATACCGCTGCTTTGATACCTCGCTCTTCGAGTTCTAGGAGCCACGGCACAGGGTCATCCAACATCCCTAGGCTCCACGATCCTGAAGGCAAAGCCCCCAGGAGCGACCACTCCGCTGCGATTGCGGCGATAGCTCCAGCAACAGCGGATGGGTAGTCAATGGCACCAATTACGTCAGTTGCTTGGACGCCATCGCGCATCCCTCGGACTTCTATTCGGATAGCTCCAGGACCACCGTCATTATGGGGAGATCGAAGCATCGGTAACCACGCAGTGAAACGATCCCTGCGAGTTGCGGCAACCTTTGTAGTGATGCGATCGGCGTCCGGAAAGTTACGAGACAGCAACAGCGCGTCAGGAAGCGCAGCCCTGTAACAATCTCTAGCCCCTAACGGATCAGGGAACCAAACCAGTTCGCGGCCCGTGCCCCCTGGACGTTTACGCCAATTGCCGTCGCGCCAATCAATAGCTTCTTTCGTTCTTGCCCGATGCAGTTGACGTTGACACGCTGGCCCGCCAGTCCCCATCCGTGCGACATGAACTTCCTCAACCCGTTCGAATCTTAAGCCGGCGTGGCGGGCAAGTAAGCAACTCAGTCCTGGGGAAAAAGATGCACCAATAATTATTGACCGATCCGCTTTAGTCGCTACCGCATCAAGATCTAATAACGCCTCAACATCTTTAATTGAGTCAGAAACCGAAACAACATGGGAACCATTTCCAAGAGCTTCGTCTGCTAACTCCGCGTGCCCCCCAGTCGGTTGAGCCAATACGGTCACGTCAACTGAAGGGAGCGGCCCCGGCGCAATGACCTCTACGTCAACCCCGATTAACTGACGAACGAACCCACGCAGCCGCTCAGGGCGCCGCGACCCAAGAACCAATCGCTCAACCACTCCCGAAGCTGCCAATTGTCGAGCAACACCTCGGCCAACGACACCGGCACCTATTACGGCAACTGTGGTCACGTCAGCGAAAATCCGGTCCGCTGAGTTGGCGCCAGCTTCCTTGTCGGGGAGGGACACCACCGGAGCCTCTCAACCTCAAAACGGCGGCAACTGCTGCCCCCACACTTGCTGCTAGTAAAGCTCGGCGTAGTACGCGCATAACTACCTCAGCCATAAGGATCCGCCCTATTCAAGTTTCCTAGTAACGGATTGTTCGGAACGTGGGGCTAGCTGGAGTCGAACCAGCGACCTCACCCTTATCAGGGGTGCGCTCTAACCAACTGAGCTATAGCCCCGAACGAATTGCTGATGGTAGCGGCGGGGAGGTTAAGTAGCCAACGTTAGTTTCCTTGCAAAGGAGGTTGGTCTTCTTCCAAAAGGGTGACGCGGACTCCACCTACGAGGTCACTAATCAGGTTAAACACGATGGTCAAAAGAACATTTAGTGCGATCCCAGCAACAAATAACACTGCGCCAACGACCGTCGCTCTTCGAAAAATTTCCTCTCCATTAATTTCCCAAATTTCATATGAGCCGACCTCAGCTACAAAAGATTCAATATTGGAAATTACGCCAGATTGGACAGCCGCCGTCCACAAAAGATAGCCAGCCAAAACTGTGGCTCCGTAGAGGCAAGCGTAAAGCACCACTGAAACTTTCAGCACTGACCACGGGTCAACATGTCGAATTGTGCGGCGGGTTCTTCGAACGCGCGCCCGCCGTCGCCTCAACCAACCAAGGTCGCCTTCGTCAGGCACTACTGGCTCGTCTACCACTGGCTCGTCTACCACTGGGGAAGAACTAGGAAGAATCGGACGATAAGCCGTGGGTTGGTCTGTTGGGACACCAACCGATTCAACCGGCGGTTCCGGAGCGTCAACTAACGGCACAACCCCGGTGATATCAGCTAGTTCTGAGTCTTCATTGGCTGCATCACGTTTTCGTTGACGGGCCGGGGGTCGCCGAACCACAGTACGTTCTTGACGCTCGGACGGATCCTGGGTCTCTGTGCCATCGTCACGGAGTTTTTTCTTTTTCCTTAACCCCCGCCTGCCTTCGTTATCACTTGTTAAGCCAATAGCTCGAGCAAAAGTTTCGTCGTCAACACCATCAACAGGCGCATTTTTTCGATCTGGTTTATCAGACTCGGCCACGCGTCGAAGTGTACGGGAGGCTCATGCGTCCCTGGTCGCGACTCAACTCACCGCGCTAGATTCCACTGTTTCTTCCACTGTTTCTTCCACTTCGTCTTCAATGGTGACAGGCGCCAACGCGGCCACAGTTTCATCGTCACCAACATTCATCACTTTTACTCCAGTGGCATCGCGTCGTTGTTCAGCAATCTCTGACACGGAGGTTCGTATAAGTACACCGCCAGAAGAAACCAGGATCACTTCGTCTTCGAGGTCAACCATGCGGGCACCGATCACAGCAGCACCGCGTGCTTCGGTGAGTTTTATCCCTTTTACCCCCATGGTGCCGCGCCCCTTGCGAGGGTAGGCCTCGATTGGAGTGCGTTTCCCGTACCCGCCTTCTGTAACTGTAAGAAGGTGCCGTTGGTCGTTCTCTGAGATCGCCACCGCCGCCACTACAACATCATTTTCTTTTAATCGCATCCCTCGAACACCGCCAGCGCTTCGCCCCATCGGTCGTACCTGGGTACCTGAGAAGCGGATGGCTTGTCCTCTGCTGCTCACCAGCACGATGTCATCACTCGCGCGAACTTGGATGACGCGAACTAGTTCATCACCTTCGCGCAAGTTGATAGCGATCAGGCCATTCGTCCGAGTCTTGTCATATTCGGTGAACGCCGTCTTTTTGACGACACCTTTTCGGGTCACAAAAAGCAGGTACTCGTCAGCTGTGAATTCGTCTGTATCGATTACAGCCTCGACGACTTCGTCTGGTTCTAATTGCAACAAGTTCACCACGGCGGTCCCGCGCGCGGTCCGATCCATCATGGGTACTTGGTAGGCCTTGAGCCGGTATACCTTGCCCCGATTGGTGAAAAAAAGTAGATACGAGTGGGTAGTGGTAGTGAGAACACGAACCAAAATGTCGTCGTCTTTTAATCGTGCTCCTTGGACACCTCTCCCTCCGCGTCCCTGAGTGCGGAATGAGTCGGCAGCGACCGATTTGATGTAACCACCTTTGCTGAGCGTTACCACTACGGGTTCGTTGTCGATGAGGTCTTCAATCTCCATGTCGCCAGCATCGAACACGATTTGAGACCGTCGCGGTGTGTCATGCTCAACCCGAACTTCGTTTAGCTCTTCCTTAATCACAGAGCGAAGCTGAGTCTCACTGTTGAGAATGCTTTCGAGTTCTTCGATTCGGGCACGTAACTCGACGAGTTCTTCTTCCAGTCGGGTTCTCCCAAGCCTGGTGAGGCGCCCTAACTGCATATCGAGGATGTGATTCGCTTGACGTTCGCTAAAGGAGAGTGGCTCCCCTTGGAGATCAGCGAGCGCTGATGCACGATCTTCGCTACCGCGTATGAGGGCGATGATGTCATCAATAAGATCCAGTGCCCGAACAAGACCTTCAACAATATGGGCCCGATCCCGAGCTTGCCCTAGCCGATACTCCGAACGCCGCGTAACAACATCAATCTGGTGATCAACGTACGCCACGAGTGCGTCACGCAGATTAAGAGTCCTCGGTACCCCATCGATTAGCGCCACGATGTTCGCGGCAAAGCTGCTCTGAAGAGGTGTGTGTTTGAACAGATTGTTCAAGACCACATTGGCTGGCGCATCTCGCTTAAGTTCAATAACGAACCGTGTCTCGCCTTTAGCGGACTCGTTTCGCAATTCCCGGATGCCATCGATAATTTTCCGATCCACGGCATCTGCAATCTTTTGTTCGATGTTCTCGACAGATGTTTGGTACGGAATTTCAGTGACCACAATTTGGGTATTCCGGCCATCTTCAATTATTTCCGCGCGGGCACGAATTCGAATCGATCCACGGCCCGTCATAAACGCGCTCGTGAGACCTGCGCGTCCCATGATCAATCCGCCGGTCGGAAAGTCAGGGCCTTGGACAAATTCCATAAGGTCGGTAACCGTCGCCTCGGGGTTGTCGATGAGGTGAAGTGTGGCGTCGATGATTTCAGTCAAATTATGTGTCGGAATATTGGTGGCCATGCCAACTGCTATGCCTTGGCTTCCGTTTACCAACAAGTTGGGAAAGCGAGCTGGCATAACTAGCGGTTCTTCTTTGGAACCGTCAAAGTTTGGGACAAGATCGACAGTGTCTTCGTCGATACTTTCCACCATTCGCATCGCAAGATCGGTGAGTCGACATTCGGTGTACCGGTATGCCGCTGGGGGATCACTGGGTGATCCAAAGTTGCCGTGCGGGTCGATCAAAGTGTTAGCCAAGCTAAAGGTCTGGCCCATTCTCACCATTGCGTCGTAGATGGCAGAGTCACCATGCGGGTGATAATTGCCGATGACGTCGCCTACAACGGTCGCGCACTTTTTATGTGGGCGATCGGGTCGCATACCTGTCGAAAACATCGACCAAAGGATGCGCCGATGAACCGGCTTCAACCCATCTCGAGCGTCAGGTAGTGCTCGTGCAGTGATAACCGACATCGCGTATTCAAGGAACGACTGTTCCATCTCGTGTTGAATTGCGATTGGTTGCACCGACAGATGCGGTTCACCATCTGATGTTTGACCGTCTGGGGGTGGAAGATCAGTCATGTCCGTTAGATATCCAAGAATCGCACGTCATGAGCGTTGGTCTGAATAAATCCCTTACGGCTCTCGACATGTTCGCCCATTAAGACACTAAAAATGTTGTCCGCTATTGATGCTTCGTCAACGGTTACTTGCAGCAGTGTTCGCTTTTCGGGATCCAGAGTGGTTGTCCACAACTCATCCGCGTCCATTTCTCCTAAGCCTTTAAGACGTTGAAAATCGTTCTTATGGTTAGGACGGTCATTCAAAAATTCGTCTTTCGCGCGATCATCTTTGAGGTAGACCGTGTCACTGCCCACCTTTGTCGAATAGAGCGGGGGCTGAGCAATGTATACGTAGCCTCCTAGGACCAGATCTTTCATTTGCCGCCAAAAGAAAGTAAGGAGGAGAGTCCGAATGTGGCTTCCATCAACGTCGGCGTCACAAAGAAGAACCACTTTGTGGTAGCGAATCTTCTCAACTTCGAAGTTACCTTCGCCTATTCCGGCTCCAATCGCGGAAATCAACGCTTGCACCTCGGTGTTTTGGTACATCTTTTCCAGTCGACCACCGAGACGTTCAACGTTGAGGATCTTCCCGCGTATAGGAAGAATGGCCATGATTCTGGGATCTCTTGCGTCTTTAGCAGAGCCACCTGCTGATTGACCCTCAACGATGTAGAGCTCCGTTTCTGAGGCATCCCCTGATGAGCAATCAGTGAGTTTCCCTGGGAGACCGGCGCCTGCCAGTGCAGATTTTCTGACCGTGTTCTTAGCTTTTTGAGCTGCAAGACGGGCCCTTCGCGCATCAACGGCTTTCCCTATCGTCCGCTTCGCTTCTTTAGGGTGTTCTTCGAGCCAATCAGTTAACGCTTCGTTGGTTGCTTTTTGCACCAGGCTTCGCATAGAGGTGTTCCCAAGTTTTGCTTTGGTTTGCCCTTCAAACTGAGGTTCTTGAAGACGAACACTTAAGATCGCTGTGAGCCCCTCGCGAATATCGTCACCCTGTAAATTGTCTTCTTTTTCTTTCAGGAGATTTTTTGCTCGTGCATAACGGTTCACCGTTGATGTCAAAGCGGTTTTGAAACCCTCTTCATGCATTCCGCCTTCAATGGTGCTGATTCCGTTTGCGAAGGAATGAATCCCATCAAGTTGGTACCCCGTGTTCCATTGGAAAGCGATTTCCACTTCGTCGCCTCCCTCTTCTCCTTCTAAATAACCGACTTCCTCAAATAGGGGGTCCTTAGCGTCGTTGAGATGCCGAACAAAATCCTTGATTCCCCCGTCATACTGAAACTCTGATTCAGTCGATGACGTGTCTCGCTCATCGCGAAACCTAATACGAAGCCCAGCATTCAAAAACGCCATCATTTGGAATCTTTCCAAAAGCGTTTGAGCGCGAAAATCAACCGACTCGAAAATTGTCGGGTCAGGGGTGAACGTGATGCTGGTCCCTGTCTTGGGGTCCGTGGGATCAACTACTTCAGCTAACGGGGCAACCGGCTCTCCCCCATTATGGAATTCCTGTTTCCATCGGCGGCCATCACGACCTATTTCAAGTTCCACATGTGTTGACAACGCGTTAACAACCGAAACACCAACACCGTGAAGGCCACCTGACACCTTGTAGCCGCCACCACCGAATTTCCCCCCGGCGTGCAGCATGGTCATAACTATTTCCGCGGCTGATTTATCAGGAAATTTAGGATGGGGACCAACCGGGATTCCCCGCCCGTCGTCGATTACACGGCACCGTCCATCAGCAAGAATCACAATTTCTATGGTCGTGCAGTGACCCGCCATCGCTTCATCAACAGAATTATCGACCACCTCGTACACCAAGTGGTGAAGACCAGAAGGTCCAGTTGAGCCGATGTACATACCAGGCCGTTTTCGAACAGCTTCCAGGCCCTCCAGAACTTGAATACTGTCTGCTTGATATGTGGTATCGCTCACCGAACCCCGTTTCTGGACTGAAGGATACCAGTCGTAGGGGGATAAAAGAGGCAGGGTTAAAAGCCTGTAACAGGCTCTCAACGCTTCTCAGAGAAAAGAGCCGTATCAGGACCCTTTGACTTGAACTCTTATGCCTGTGAGGTTCAATTTTGGGTGCAGTTCGATCAATTTTGTAACCAAAACCTGTTCGAGATACTGAACTTCGGTAGCCCAACCAGGATGATCAACTTCGATTAGGAGCTCGCCCTCTAATAAACGGCGCGGCTTGCAATGTTGAGCGATAGTCGAACCTACGGCCTCATTCCAATGCTCGTGTATTGCATACATCGCGCCGTTGTCACCGAAATCACCGGTCATTCGTTTCAGCACGTCGCTGAGAGAACGCGGTTCCAACCACCGTCTACGTGAATGGTCCTCAAATCCCATTGACTTCACCTTCGAAGATTTCAAGTGTTAGTCCTGGTTGGACCCCCTGAGGAACGGTACCGGTAGCAGACGTTAAGACGATTTGCGCATCAGGGAGACACTCTACGAGTCGACGCGCACGTCCTTCGTCGAGTTCGGAGAACACATCATCTAGCAACACCAGCGGATTGTCACCAGACACCTGAGCCACATATGCATGGATGGACAAACGCAACGCTAACGCCAGACTTCGTTGCTCCCCTTGCGACGCATGTGTCCTGGAGTGAAGCCGATCTAATAAAACAACCAGGTCATCGCGATGCGGCCCCACCAAAGTCACCCCGCGTCTTATTTCCTCACCTTGTGCTAATAAAAGACTCTTCGCTAACCCTTCTTCTAACCAACTGGCGTCCAGTGTCAATGACACTTCATCATCAGTACCCGCCACGCGCCGATAAAAGTCAGCGACTACTGGTTCGATATGTGACACGAACCTCGATCGCTGGTCCCCGATTTCATCAGCCACCTCGACCAGTTGCTGATTCCAGATAACCAAGCTTGCTTCAAGGTCCGACGTCAACCGCCCACGAGCTTGCTTTAACAGATTATTTCGCTGGCGAAGAATGCGATCGAAATCGGTTCTAACGGCCCGGAATTGACTACTGATACTCGCCAGAGCGTCATCTAGCAACGAACGCCGTATCGAAGGTGACCCCTTTATGAGATCTAGATCATCGGGACTAAATACCACCACGCGAACGGTGTCACCCAGGTCTCTGAATTTTTTCACTCGTTGTTTGTTTACTTGGGCTCGAGACTGTCCCCCGATAGCAAGTTCAAGTTCAACTAGAGAAGACCGCCCATTCTGTTCAACGTCTGCCCGAATATAGGCAGAGGACTTTCCATTAGCTACGAGTGCATCAACCTTCGCCCCGCGAAAAGAACGGGCCCCGCTCAAAAGAGCGAGACCCTCAACGAAATTGGTTTTCCCGTGCCCATTAAGCCCAATAATTAGGGTGACTTTATGATCAAGCCCAATTTCGGTTGTCAGGTGGTTGCGAAAATCTGTAAGCCATAGACGTTTGACGATCACCGCTTCGCCGTAACTGTTAAGAGACCCGAACTGGCATTAACAGATAAAGAAAATCTCCACCTTCACTTGACCGAAGCACAGCAGGTTTTAAAGCGTCGAGAGTTTCGAGAACCACTTCATCACCAAGTGCAGCTTCCAAACCTTGGATCAGATAGTCCGGATTGAATGCGACGGTGAGTTCGTCACCCACATACTGAGCATCTACCTCTTCATGGGCTTGGCCTACGTCTTGCGTCACAGCCATTAATTCCACACAGCCTGACTTCTGGGTAATTCTCAAAGGGGTGGTATCTCTCGCCATAAGTTTCACCCGCCGAACTGCTTCTAATAGCGGTTCCCTACCAATAGTGAGTTGGTTGGGGTAGCTACTAGGAATGAGTTGTCGGTAATTAGGGAACTCCCCCTCTATGAGTCGCGTGGTTACCTGAACCTCGCCGTCCTTGACTGAAACATCAAAGGTGACTTCCCGTTCACCCAAACGAACCCTCACTTCTTCTGATTCACCTAAGACGCGACTTAGCTCGTCAAGAGCTCGCGAAGGGACAAGTACTTTTTGGCCCTCGCTAAGAACGGTTGCATTGGGAAGGTCACGAACCGCGAGACGATAAGAATCTGTAGCCACCAAACGAAGACCGCCATCCTCAGCTGACATCAACACACCAGTCAAAATTGGGCGAGCATCATCACCACTTGCGGCCCTGACAACTTGCTTAAGACCAGCCGCAAGATCAGCAGTAGCAACTGTGACCTCGTCACCACTCGGATCTGCAAGAACAGGAAAATCATCTACTGGGAGCGTGCGCACTGAGAACTGTGACCGCCCTCCAACAATTTTTGCCTCTTCCCCAGAAACTTCGACTTCCACCGCTCCTGAATCAAGAGATCGCACAATATCGACTGCTATACGCGATGGCAGCACCGCCTCCCCTGGTTCGGTTACCGCCACAGAAACCGACGCTCTCACGGTGATTTCTAAGTCGCTTCCTGTGATGGTTAGGAGATCGTCGCGAGCGCTGAGGTGGACACCTGTAAGTACAGGCAGAGCGCCACCACGACTACTCACAGCGCGGCTCGCCGTTCCTAATTGCTCGACGAGTGCATCACGTTCACATCGAAATTTCACGTCGAACTACCTCTCTTTAAATAGGTTTTAAAATTTAATAGTGGTAATAGGTCCTGTGGATTGTGGACAACAGGATGAATCTGCTGGTCAGTCATTGTTTCTTTATCGACACTACTGTCCACCGCTGTCCACAGGGAACCTCGCTGGTTAAAGAAAACTCTTGGTTTGTGTGGATAAGTGGAAATTGTCCACAGGGTCTCAACAATGCTGTCCGGAACCTTATCCACGTCTTATTGGGACTTAATGTCGGAGATCAAAGCGCTTACCTGGTCATAGACCTGCCGTCGTTCAGCCATTTGATTTCCCACTTTTTCAACAGCGTGCATCACTGTTGTGTGATCGCGTCCTCCGAATTGTCTGGCAATGGCGGGATAACTCAGATCGGTTAATTCTCGAACGACATACATGCTGATTTGACGTGCTTGCACCAAACTCCGATGGCGGCGTTTTCCTTTTAGCTCGTCAAGGTCATAACCGAACATTTCCGAGGTTGCATTGATAATGACGTCAGAAGTAATCGGTCTTGACTGGTTACTGTGAATAATGTCTTTCAATACTCGTTCGGCTAAGTCAACGGTTATTGGTTCATCTGTCAACGATGCATAGGCACTGACCCGGATCAGTGCACCTTCAAGTTCGCGAATGTTGTTGGTAATGAGTTCAGCGATGAATTCGAGTACTTCGTTAGGGACATCGCTACGCGCAGCTTCGGTTTTCTTTCGCAGGATCGCCAGCCTGGTTTCGACGTCAGGCGGTTGGATGTCTGTTATGAGACCCCATTCAAATCTGCTGCGTAGCCTGTCTTCTAATGTCGCGATGTTTCTTGGTGGGCGGTCAGAAGCCAAAATGACTTGGCGTCCGGCTCCATGAAGAGAGTTAAACGTATGGAAAAACTCTTCTTGTAGACCTTCTTTGCCTTCCATGAACTGGATGTCGTCGATCAATAACACATCGATGTCTCGGTAGCGCCTTTTGAAGGTGCTGGTAGTTGAGGTTCGAATAGCTTCAACAAACTCATTAAGGAAGGTTTCACTTGAGACGTAACGAGCTGTGTAATTGGGGTAGGTGCTTCTGATGTAGTGGACGATTGCTTGGAGCAAGTGTGTCTTACCTAGTCCAGCGCCTCCATGAATGTACAGAGGGTTGTAGCTGCGGCCGGGGGTTTCTGCTACCGCCAGTGCAGCAGCGTGAGCAAACCGGTTACTTGTGCCGGGTACGAATGATTCAAAGGTGTACAGCGGATGAATCGTGTCGGCGTAGGAGTCTCTCCGCTCTAGGTTTTGGTGGGTCTCGATTTGGGTGGGGCTGGCAAGCCGATCTTGGAGGTCTGGGGCTGAAGGAGGTTCTTGCCGAATTTGTGGTGTCTCGGCGATACCCACAGAGGTATTGAGCTCTGGCTGAACTTCGATGTCAATTGCGGCTGTTTCACAACCAGCGTCAGCTAACGCTGCTTGGACCATGGGTAGGTAGCGGTTCAACACGCGATCACGAATGAGACCGCTAGGTGCTACGAGAACGACTCTCTCAGGTGACATTGCCATGACGTGGAGGTCGCGAAATGATGTCAACCACACGGCTTCTGACACTTGGCTCCGAAGCAAACTCTTGCAGGTTGTCCAGGTTGAGTCGGAATTCAACGCGTCAAGACGAGTAACGTCGTTTTGGTCTGAGTTACTTACTGTTTCGTCAGCCACAAGGCCTCACAAATCAAGCCGTGTGGAAAACCTGTGGCTGCTGTGTAAAACCCTAGGGTCCACTCGTTCGCGGGTTGTGGAACCTAGCACTCCGTGGCGAACAATGGTTAAAATACTACTTAAAGTGATAAATTATTGCGAATAGGGTTTGGATTAGCACGTTGCGCGCGAGAATCTGGGCAGCGTTGCGAGTCTCGAGGTCTTTAGAGAACGAAGTTTCTATTTCAAGGCAATGTCCTCTAGGCTGGTGCCGTTCGGGTGTAGTCAAGAGACTCACCAGGCAAGACTTATTTAAAATTCCTATTCCGACGTCCGTATCGTTGTCCTTGTGAAAGGAAATCCTGGATTCTAGACGTATCCGCAACCGCTCAAAACGTTGCCGTCTGGTTTCCTCCCCCTTTCGTCTTCCTCAGCGATAGGCGTCCGCACGGCCAAATTGGAGGCCGACACCATGAAACGCACTTTTCAACCAAATACTCGTCGTAGGGCCCGCCGACACGGGTTTCGTCATCGCATGTCAAGCAAAGCTGGACGTGTCATCATCAAGTCGCGTCGTGCCAAAGGCCGTCAGCGACTGAGCGCTTGATTGAAAGTTGTAGCCAGCGAAGCGATTTTGCAATACTGAACCGAGCAAAACGGGTATCTGGCCGCATTTTGTGGATGATGTTTTCCCCCGACGTAACCCTTGACCACCCGCGTGTGGCCTATGCCATCGGTCGCGCTCGAGGAACCGCAGTACAAAGAAATCGCCTGCGGCGCCAAATTCAGGCAGTTTTACGCCAGAAAGGTAACACTGTTCTCAAAGGTCGTTACCTCATCGGAGCCCGTGTTCCAGCGGTTTCAGTGACTTATCCACAAGTACATGACGACATTGTTGAATTAATGAAGAAAACCCGAGAATTAACATGAGTTTGTTAGGCAAAGGACTCTTAGGTGGGATTCGTTTCTACCGGGCGCTTTCTAGCCGGCGGGCCCCCGTCTGTCGATTTGATCCGACTTGTTCCCAATACGCGATTGACGCCATAAAAGGCCACGGTGGTTTACGAGGCACTTTTTTTGCTGTGCGTCGCATCATACGTTGCCACCCATGGGGTGGTCAGGGGTATGACCCAGTGCCAACCCTTGCACACAAAGCTGAGGCCCAATGTTCAATGTGATTGCCCGAGTGCTTGCCTGGTTGTACGACTTTTCGGGCAGCTATGCGATATCGATTGCCCTTTTGACATTGCTAATCATGCTGGTCCTAACCCCGCTGACCCTTAAAGGCACACGCTCCATGATGCGGATACAAGTGCTTCAGCCAGAACTCAAGCGGATACAAACTAAACACAAAGGTGACCGTCAAAAGATAAACGAAGAAACTATGGCTCTGTACCAAACACACGGAGCCAACCCATTATCCGGCTGTCTCCCCACTCTGGTCCAGCTCCCAGTGTTCCTGGTTCTTTACAGGGTCATTAATGGAATGACGAAAACCGGTGGTGATGGGATTCCAAACCCTTCCTACTTGGACAAAGAATCAAACCTATATAAGGACCTAGTCGCCGATGGCGGCGAAATGGTCTCCTTCGGCATTGACCTGTCGGAAGCAGCGAAAGACGTCATTCAGTCGAACTTCGTGGATGGACTCCCCTACCTAGGCCTCGTTGCTGTCACCTTTGTTTTGTCTTTCCTCCAACAATCACAAATGAAGGCACATAGAGGCGATGCTGCGGCGCAAAACCCGCAGATGGAAATGTTGATGAAAATCATGCCCTACATGCTTCCTGTGTTCGCATTTGTGGTGCAGGCAGCGCTTGGGGTTTATTTCATTGCGTCGAGTCTTTATCGCATCGGGCAGCAATCATTTATTCACAAGACGATGAAACCCGTGACCACCGGTGAATCAAACACCATCGAAGCTGAAGTTGTTGAGGAAAGTGAACCTGTTACCAAAGAAGTACCTAACCGGCGCTCTCAAAAAGCTGTAGCGGCCGAGGATGAACGTCGCAACGCACGCGAACAGCGCAGCAAGAAACGTCAATCCGGAAACCGTAAAGACTCCCCCAAAGAGAGACCATCGAAGCCAAAGAAGCCTCAGAATGAGCCGGAAACGAAACCGATTCAGTCCAAACGCACATCGGGCGATGGGCGAACTAGAAAGCGGCGGAAGTAGGTAAACATGGACTGGATCGTGACAACTGGTCCCACCGTGGACGACGCAGTGGAAATAGCGCTCGACGAACTTTCAGTTTCTAAGGAAGACGTGGAATTCGAAGTAGTCGCTGAACCCAAAGTGTCGATTTTTGGCCTCCGACGAAAACCAGCCCAGGTGCGCGTCCGTGTTCGACCCGTCGCCCCGCCCCCCAAACGAGACAGACGCCGCCCTGAAAGAAGTTCGAAAAATAGAAAACCTCGAAACTCGGAGCGAAAAGACAAACCGAAAACAGGTGGTTCTTCGAGGAAGCGGACCGCACCAACTCCGGGTAAACCCCGCGGTTCGAACGACTCTGGAACCTCAAAAAGAAGCGCACCAAAGGGTGACAAGGGCCGTGACCAGAAGCCGGACGCTAAGCCAGCTCCTACAGGAAACCGCCGTAAACGGACGATCAGCCCGGCGCAGACGCCGCCCCAAACAAAATCATCGAACATACGTTCGAATCAAACAACTGACGATGAACAGACGCCGGCAAAAACGCCCACAATTCGACGAACCCGTAAGATCGACCACTAGGGACTAAGTCCCGGAATGAGAAGCAGGAGACTGCGATGACTACTGAAACCACTGTAGAAGAACAACAAAAGATGGTTGGTGAGTTCTTAGAGGGACTGGCCAAATCGTTTGGTATTGAAGCGACCATCCAAAACGTTGCCGCTGACGAAGACAGCTTCGAAGTGAATTTGGATGGCGACGATAAAGAATTAGGGCTCCTCATTGGACCCAAGGGGAACCATCTGGTTGCCATGCATGAAGTGTGTAAAACCATGTTGCAACGTCGGCTAGCTGGCATGGACCGCGCCCGTGTCCGCGTAGACGTTGGGGGTTATAGGGCCCGGCGACGTGAAGCTCTCCAGGCCTACGTCCAGGAACTAGCCCAAAACGTGATTTCCTCAGGGGTAGAAAAAGGTTTAGAACCAATGAACGCGGCTGATCGTAAGGTCGTGCATGATGCCGTCAATGAAATTGATGGGGTGTCTACGGTTTCGGTTGGCGACGAACCTCGCCGGCGAGTCGTGTTGACCGTTGCTAGTGACTGATTGATCTAATGAGGCGGCTTGAGTTAGCGGCCGTGTTTGAACAGTCCCAAGTTCTCGGTTACATAGGACCTGGAAACATCGATGAACACATAGAACATGCAAGAGCCCATCTTGACGCGGCAAACCCCACAAAAGGTTCAAGATGGTGTGATTTGGGCTCTGGCGGCGGATTGCCAGGTCTGGTAGTTGGGTATGACCGCCCGGATCTGCGCATAGTTCTTTTGGATAGGTCAACTGCGCGAACAAATTTTTTAGATCAAGCCGTGATTGATCTAGGTCTTCAACAGTCTGTCGAAGTGTTGACTGGTGACGCCGCAGTTATGGGTCATCGCAGTGATCATCGAGGGACTTACGACGGGGTGTTTAGTCGATCGTTCGGATCGCCAGCGGTAACTGCGGAATGTGCCGTGGGGTTGTTGCGACTTGGTGGCCGGCTCGTTGTTAGTGAGCCGCCTGACCCATCAGTGGAGCGTTGGCAACAAACCATTCTTCACTCTATGGGATTTGGTGAACTTGAGTTCCTAGTTACATCACCAAGGTTTGTTTCTATTTCGTTGGTCAGACCTATAAGGAACGAATTGCCGAGAAGTTGGAAGAAAATAACTAAAGCTCCGATGTTTTGAACAGAGAACCGGCACATGTTCCACGTGAAACCAAGAAAGCCTCCGGTTGTTTCACGTGAAACAACGTTTTGTTGACAGCAAACAAGCTGAAATGGCTGTTCTTTGGTTGAGAGTGCTTGACCCAGATGGTTGCAAGGACTGAGATGAGTGCCAGAGAGATGGGCCCCCGGGTTCATCTGAAAGAGTCGGAACTTCATGACCCGTGTTCTCGCGATTGCTAACCAAAAGGGGGGCGTAGGTAAGACCACGACAGCTATTAGCGTTGCGACAAACATTGCTTTGGCCGGATGGCGTACCCTTCTCGTCGACGCAGACCCACAGGGAAACGCGACGACCGGGTTTGGGATTAACCCACGAACCCTGGAAAGTTCTACCTACAACGTCTTGGTTCAACAGCTCCCTATAAGCGCGGCACGAATTCCAACCGAGGTTGACGGGTTGGACTTGTTGCCCTCAAATCTTGATCTTGCAGGAGCTGAAGTTGAGTTGGTTCCCATGTTCAGTCGAGAACTAAGACTTCGTTCGGCTATTTCGTTGGTTGCTAACGAGTACGACTATGTTCTGATTGATTGCCCGCCGAGTCTAGGATTGGTTACCGTTAATAGCCTCGCTGCCGCTCGTGAAGTGCTCATCCCTGTCCAATGTGAGTACTACGCGTTAGAGGGTCTGGGTCAACTTCTAAGCAACGTGGACCTAATTCGTCAGAATCTCAACCCTGACCTCGAAGTGACGTCCATTGTCCTGGTTATGTACGACGCCCGGACTCGTCTCGCTGAGCAAGTGGTAAGCGAAGTTCGGAGTCATTTCGGAGATATGGTGCGCACGACAGTGGTGCCCCGTTCCGTTCGGTTGTCTGAGGCGCCTAGCTATGGTCAGCCTATTGAGTTGTATGACCCAGCTAGCCGCGGCGCAGTGGCCTATCGCGAAGTCACCAAAGAAATATTGGATCAACAAGCCCCGGGTATGTCTATGCCCGAAAGGAGCCCATGATGTCTAAACCACAAGGAGGATTGGGGCGTGGACTGGGAGCGTTAATTCCGACTGTGACGCCCGTCGATCGACAGGATAAAATAGCTAGTTCTCAACTTGTTGAGAGAGAAGAGCTTCATATTGGACCATTTGATGGACCCTCTCAGGCCAGTGGGTACGTTGAATTGCCGTTAGATGCCGTGGTGGTGAATAAGTCCCAGCCAAGAAAGATTTTCAGTGACCATGCCTTGGAAATTCTTGCGGCTTCGATCAAAGAGTTCGGAGTGCTACAGCCGATTGTTGTCAGGCATACAAAAGATGCCCAAACATATGAACTGATAGCGGGGGAGAGGCGGTGGCGGGCTTCGCGGCTTGCCGGCTGCAGCACTGTCCCTGCCATTATTAGGGCTTCCACCGACGAATCAAGTTTGGTTGAAGCACTTATTGAGAATTTACATCGAGAGGACTTGAATCCGTTAGAGGAAGCCGCCGCCTTCCGACAATTGATCGATGATTTTGGAGTGACTCACGCGGAGTTGGCCTCCCAGATGGGCAAAGGACGGGCGACGATTTCCAATTCCTTGCGCTTGTTGGAATTGTCTACCGAAGCGCAAGCAGCTGTCGTTGAAGGAAAAATCAGCGCTGGACATGCTCGGGCGTTGCTCGCGTGTGGTTCACCGCACCAGCAGGCGGTGCTTCTCGAGAAGATTATTACTGAAAACTTGTCTGTTCGAGATGCGGAGAAGTTTACAAAAGATTCAGGTGTGAATAAACAGTCGTCGTCTGCCTCTTCCCAAAGGGAAAACCCTGTTCCCCAAGCATCTATTTTGGAGACACAGACTCAGTTAAGTGAACGTCTGAATACCACAGTGAGTGTTCATTTGGGCAGTAAACGTGGAAAAATCACGATTGACTTTGCCACGGTAGGTGATCTTCAGCGGATCTATGACATTATTTGCCACCCGAGCTGAATCAACCAGAGTCCTATTGTTCATAACCTGTGGATAAAATCTTTAAAATACTATTCAAGACCCTTTTGGACAAAGCCACGAAGAGCGTGGGTAATTATCTTTGCCATCATTTGGTGGCTGCGAACCAACACGTTTACATCGCTGACCCGACATAACAGAGCGGGCATTTGGGTTTCCCTCAACAAGGGCAGTCGCATCCCTGTTGATGTAATCCCAGGGAACAGCTCCTGGAGGTTGGAGGAGATGGCTCGCCCAATTTGTTTCCCGGTTGGGCTTTCGAAATGATCCCCGAGAAAATGACAAATAGAGGAAATCCCTTCGCGGATCTCGACTCCTATACAAAAATCGGCTCCAAAACTATTTGCTTGACGTGCGTGGTTACTCCAATCGGGATGGTGAGCAGTGACAACTTCTGCTCCTGCGTCCGTAAGGTTTCGTCGGAGGGAAGCAACTATTGCATCTAACCCCCCAGTTTCAGCTAGAAGGATTTTGTATCCATTTAGACGATGACTAGAAATAGAAAACTTGTGTTGCTCCCGCAGCCGAGTGATGTCCGCGGATCCCCCAAACCGATTTGCTACTCGATGCAAAACATCAATAGTGACGGATCCACAAACACCGTCTGGCACCAGCCCGGCATTCAACTGAAAATCCACCATCGCAGACGCAGTCAGTTCGCTGTGTATTCCGTCTATATGGCCCATTGGGAACCCGAGCGTCGTTAAGAGTCGTTGGAGTTCCGCAACATCGTCACCTCTCAGTGCTGGTACCTGCAGGTATAAGAGGCGCGAGCCAAGTCGATGGCCAGCTTCGACAAGCTGACTCCACGTTTGAGGACCGCAAATCCCATCTACGTCAATGGCTCGCTGAGCTTGAAAGCGCTCCAGAGCTGATTTCGTTGATTCACCAAAGGTTCCATCAACCAAACCAGACGGATGTCCAAGAGAAATCAGACGGTCCTGAAGATCGCGAACATGGGCGCCGTGGGCGCCGATTCCGAACGGGCGAATCGCTGCTGGCTCTATAGGAATTCGCCGATCTCCTCAAGCAGAGCACCCTTGGGCTTAGCCCCAATGAGCTTTTTGGCAGGCAAACCGTTTTCAAAAACAATTAGAGCCGGAATGCTCATAATCTCGTAACGGCGGGCCAGATCAGGGCTTTCATCAACGTTAACTTTCGCTATTTTGATTCCTTCGTGTTCTGAAGCGATCTCTTCAAGAATTGGAGCAATCATTTTGCAAGGGCCACACCACTCAGCCCAGAAATCGACAAGGATCGGAGTATCCGAAGAACTGATCGCTTCGTCAAAAGAATCCATATCAAGGTCGGTAATGCCCTCAGCCATTTTTGGCTCCTCGTCTCGGGTGAAGGCACTCTAGTGGCATTCATCGGTAGTTAATCGGCTTACCTCTGTCTGCAGTCGCTTAGCTAGGCAGAAGTTAATCGGAGTGTTCCTCTAGCCATCTTTCGGCGTCAATAGCTGCCATGCATCCCGAGCCAGCAGCGGTTATCGCTTGGCGGTAGTAATCATCTTGGACGTCGCCGCAAGCAAAAACCCCAGCAATCTGGGTTTCACTGCTGTTGGGCTTCGTCACGAGGTATCCATTTTCTTTCAGTTCTAGGTGATCCCGAAAAAGATCAGTGTTGGGGCGATGCCCGATAGCGATAAAGAGGCCTTGAACACTCAAAGGTCTTTGAGCATTCGTGGTGGTGTCTTCAAGCACTACCCCGGACAATTTTTCGTCCCCCTGGATTGCAACGACTTGACTGTTCCAGAGAATCTCTAATTTGGGGTTCGAAAGAGCTCGATCGCGCATAATTTTGGAAGCTCGTAGTTCGTCGCGACGATGGACCAAGTACACCTTTGAGGCAAATCGAGTAAGGAAAGTCGCTTCTTCGACTGCACTATCTCCGCCTCCCACGACGGCAATCTCCTGATCTCGAAAGAAAAATCCGTCACAGGTAGCGCAAGTGGAAAGCCCATGTCCAATAAGACGGGCTTCATTGGGTAGTCCCAACATCAGACTTTCCGCTCCGGTTGAGATAATGACGGTTCGTGCTTGGTACATCTCTTCTCCGACCCAAACCGTAAATGGGCGCGCGCTGAAATCGACGCTTGTGACTTTGCTCGTAACGAACTCTGCCCCGAATCGTGATGCTTGCGACCTGAAGTTCATCATTAATTCAGGGCCCATGATTCCTTCAGGGAAACCGGGAAAATTTTCGACGTCTGTTGTCAGCATCAGTTGTCCACCGGGCTGATCACTAGTCGAAGACGGCTCGCCTTCGATCACCAACGGTGCCATGTTTGCTCTCGCTGTATAGATTGCCGCTGTGAGGCCGGCAGGACCGCTTCCGATGATTATGGCGTCCCGGATGTCGTTCACATTGTCTCCCGTTGGGGCAGTTACTTGTTGGGTTTAAGCGAGGCGTTTTGACCAAAGAAGGCCGCCGGCTGCCGTGAACAAAGCCCCCAAGAGAAGATGAGTGCTCCAGATGCCACCTGGCAAAAAGTTATTCGTAGCTTTCACCGCGGCAATAACTACAAGAGTTGCGATAGCTACTGCGGTGACACAAAGCACAATGCCATAAACAATGACGCGAGCAATGAGAAGGAGAGGACCCGTAGTTCTTCCCCGCAGCAATTCAACGAAGTCAACGACGATCTTGGTGGCGCGATTAGCCAAACTCGTGTCCGCTGACTTTTCAAAGGCTGGAGACGTCACAGAATGATCCTATCCAGGACACTTTGGGCAAATGAATCTTGTCAACAGATCTAGCCAAATAGTGGACGCCCACTCACCTTTAGTTCGCTGATCGTGACTCGATGCCCCCCAGCAGGCAATCTTTTCCCAAGATCCGTTATCCACAATAAAAGGGTGGCCGCGGGTGCCCCATCTAAAGGCACCGTGATCGTTCCGCTGGTTTCGTTTCGGCTGGTGACTGCCTCGCCCCATTTCTGCATAGCTCCGCTGCTGTCCTGGGAAGCAAAAATCTCAAATGACCAATCAATAGTTGGAGAACTAATTCGGAGCTGATCAATGAGCTGGGGGGTTGGCCCAAGCTCAATGATGAGGCCCACGCCGTCTTTTAGTTTTCCAAAATCGCTTGTGGTGTAGCGCTCGGTGTACCAACCGTTGCTGCTGTCGCCGTTGTTGATTAGCTCGAGCTTTTCAGCATGTTCTTTTCGGTCATCACCAGCGGGATCAAAATCAACGACGCGAACAATTACAAGTTGCGATGAAGGAGAAGAAGGACGCGAAGTGACTGGCGCCACGTCCGCTAAGGGATCTGAGACATTATCCATGAGTATGGTTTGCTCGGGTTCTAAGCGCACGACTTCGCTGACACCTCCGGCAAGTGAGGGAGTGGTCTCGGTTCGGGTCACAAAAAGTCCCGTGATGATAGCCAACCCAGCTAACACCGCAATGATTGCTACCGGGGCTAACCAAGTGCGCTCAGCCCGCAAATAATCGCCTTGAGTTTCCTCCACACCATGGGGGAGTCGATCGAAATCCTGTTGAAGTGACCTCAAAGATAGAACCAGAGCGGTCGCGTCAGACCACTGGCTGTCCCGGTCGACCGACCGCCTGATGAGTTGCCCTAACGGCATAGGTATCGCGGGGTGAAGTTCGTACCGGCCTTGGTGATCGATTTGTGGCCTGAAGCCAACTAACAAACAATGAAGTAGCTGGCCTAGTGCGCCTATGTCGTCGCTAGGGCGAGCAGGGATGCCAATGGCATCACTGGTCGGCGGACCTTCGACAATGACAACTGTCCCGTCCTTTCGTTGCCCGACATCCTTAGCTTGGAGCCCGCCAAGCGCGAACCCAGCGTTGTGAAGGATCGCCAAAGCTTCGCCGAGCTGGATGCCAATAGTGATTGCCTCTTGAGAAGAAAAGTAGCTCTGTCGAGAGAGACGGTCTTGGAGAGTCTCTTTGGGCAGCAACTCGGTAACTACCCCAAAACGATCTTCAAGATCAATGGTGTCGAGAACATGTAACAAAGCAGGATGCTCAAGTCGAGTCAGAGATCGTGCCTGGAGTTGGACGCGTTTCCCAATTTCAGTCGATGGATCTAGAACTCTGATCGTTACCGGTCGATCTAGGGTCCGGTCCAAGCCGCTCCAAGACTCGACAGGACCCATGCTGACGCGATCATCAATTCTGTATCTCTGATGATCTCCGGCTGCCATTATTTTTTAACGAGTTCGGTTAACTAGTGGTTTGGAACGCGACACCGATTGTCCTGATACCGGCGTGGGCACCTACCACTGGACCAATCTGGCCAACTAACACATCTGTCTGGACTAACGATTGGATTCGTTTGACAAAAGAATCCACGTCGTCACATGCCGCATGGGTGACGTAAATGCTCTCAATTTGTTGGGCATGTTCTTCCACCACTTTGACGAGATAGCCAAGTGCCTTAGTTCTTGTTCGCTGTTTCCCTACTGGTTCAACAACGCCATCTCGTACTTCGATCAGAGGTTTGATCGAGAGCATTGACCCGAGAAGAGATCCTGCTGCGCCGATCCGCCCACCCTTTCGCAGATTTTCGAGAGTGTCCAAGGCAGCATGAACGTGGGTACGAGATGCACTGTCAGTCGCGATATTTGCGACCTCATCTACGGTTGCACCTCCTTTTGCTGCCCGTGCGGCCGCCACTACTACCGCGCCAAGGCCAAGAGTTACGGTTCGACTATCGACGACTCTGACATCTATCTTGCCCTCAACTTCGCGCGCAGCTTGGTGCGCAGCTTCAATGGTCGCCGAGAGTTCTCCACTGAGCACGATCGCAACCACGCCACGTGCACCCTCATCGGCTGCGCGTTGAAATTCAGCGATGAATGCGCCGGGCGCTGGGGCGGCAGTTGACGGTAGTTCGTCTGTCTCCCGGCACTTTTCCCAAAATTGATCTGTCGTCAGCTCAAGACGATCAACGAACTCTGTTTGCCCGAATCGAATCTTGAGAGGCACGATGCCAATCCCAAATTGGGCTACGAGATCTTCAGGCAGATCACAGGAACTATCAGTGACAATCTGGACAGAGTTCATGATGGTTCGTCCTTTGTTGGTGTTGACGGGATTGGGGGGGTGCCCCGAAGGCCCGAAACTAGTTCTGACAACGCTCGCGTACCTAAGACCAGTGAAGTCACGAGATGCACTATCAGCACCCCGACACCAACAAGAGCTACCCGAAGTAATGCTTGGTCAATCTTAAGGCGGTTCAACGCAACAGCCGCGCCGAGAGCGGTTAAGGCGGGCAGGATATGTTTCCAGAACCCTGACTGTGTCAGACCTTTCAAGTGCCAGCGATTCAAAACTTGTTTTCGAAGTTGCCAAAATTCGATCCAAGCCCCCACAGCGGATCCAAGTGCTAGCCCTACTGGCCCCAGACGAGCCGGAAGATGGCCCGCGTTTCGCACAGAGTCGGACAGTGGTCCCCAGACAAAGTTCCCGTCGCCAAACCCGACGAGCCTTTGGTCCACCACCAAAATTTGTTCGAACTGGAACATCAAGACCGCCCCGACGACCAAAGAGATGATCACCCGGCGGCCAGCGATCCGAGCCGGAGTACGAGTGTCACCCACGCTGTAGCAGACATTTTGGAGTACGCGGGACGCCATTAAGGCAGGCACACCAAGGGCGTATCCCCCGAGCGTTAACCCAATGACAGTTAAATCATCGTGACTGACTTGGTTTCGAAAGCCGCCAAGATTGAACACAGCATCAGCGATTTGTGGACCCGCCGCTAAATACATCGCAAGGATTGGACCGACTAACCAAAGCATTTGGAGCAATCTTCTCGAAAGCCGAGCCGCGACTTCATCAAAATTATTCATGCGGCTGAGTTCAGGTAAGTCAGCCGCAACAATGCTTGTCGCTATCAGAGCTATGGGAAGCAAATAAAGAGCTTGGGCCGCTCCGAGCGAAGAAGCAGCCCCAACCGATAACAATGATGCCAACGCAAGGTCAATGAACGATGAGAGTTGTAAAGCTCCCCTGCCAAGCACGGCAGGCCCGAATCGTTTGAGCACCGCAGCGGTCGCGGGGTCTTTCCAAAGGAAATTGAACTTTATATGGCGATTTGCCTTTAAGACCGCGGGAAGTTGGACAAGCACCTGCAGGACGGATCCCGCCACGAGGGCCCATGCCAAAGTTTCTGCCGCGGAGGTGTCACTGAACTCCGATACTGCTATCGCAATGAGAACTGCAATCTGGGCCGCGTTCCAAACAATTGGAGCCGAGTATCCAAGAAAAAGTCGGCGGTGGCTAGTGAGTAAAGCCAAACACCAGGCGCTCAGCACTAAAACGCCAGCTCCGATCAGAATGATTCGGACTAAACGAACTGTGAGGTCAAAACGGGCACCCGTAAACCCCCAAGCGATTCCTCGCGTAATAGGCTCTGCCGCAAGAAACCCAAGGGCCACTAAGCAAGCAACTAGGCACAGCAGAAACGAAGCAACTCCTCCTGCTAGCCGACCGGCCTGTTCGGGGTCATCCTTGGATAAACGGCTGTACTCAGGAACGAATGCTGCAGAGAGAGAGCCCTCGCCGAAAAGATTCTGTAGCACGTTGGGAATTCGCTGAGCCGCGGCAAACGCGTCGCCGACGAGGCCTATCCCTAAAATATTTGTGATGAGAGCGGCGCGAATCACGCCGGTAAACCGTGACAATCCGATGCCACTCGCGGCTGCGCTCGCGCCGAAGCGGGTCATGGATGGAGAACTTTCTTTCTTTTGGTGTCAACTACCCACCAGATAACTAAGAAAACTGCTGCTCCGATGGTGAGCCCAAGACCCACTCCTGTCGGGGTTGTCGCCCGGATGGCAGCTTGTGCTTTTCCAACCAGCAGCCCACCGTCAGGGGAGTGGAGTTCGATCGTCACGGGAAATGACCCGGACCCGAGGGCGTGGAGTTGAAAACGATGAGTTGTAACGCCAGGTTCCAAAACTAGCGTGGTGCTTTCTCCGTCGTCGAAATCCTCGACGGTCAGTTTTTCTCCGATGATTCGCAATTCCACTCGAAGTGGGATATTGGCTCGGTTCTGGAAGCTGAACGGTACGGATGCTTTCCGCGACGTCAACTGGATTGATTCGTCGGGGGGAATGTCAATCAAACTCGTCTGCACTCGGATTCGGCTGACGATTGATTCCCACAACGTTCGTCGATCGAGTTGCGATGAATCGCTCGACAAACTGAACAGTAATTTCTGAGACAGTTGGTCATGCTCGGAGGCATCTTCGTCGCGGATCATTGACCGAAACGATGTTAAGTATCTTTGAGCATCGCGGTAGCCAGTGAAGTTCTCAGTTGTGGAATTGGGCTGGCTTCTAAGCCGATACTGCTGGAGTTTCCCGTCCTTAAGCAACAATGACTTAGTGATAGCAGCACTGGCCGGTACTGGCTCAACCCAGTCTAAATGGGGGAGACCTCTCAGAAATGCTGTCGCAAAATCAACATTGCGGGTTCCTGCCCCGAGATCTAAGACGAGTAATGGTGTCGGCTGTTGGGTGAAGGCAATGGTCGCAAGGTGTGCCAAGACGCGGTGGGCTTCGCTAGCTGCAGTGTCGTGCTCCATTTGTGATGAGAGATGGTCGACGATTAGCGCCCTGACATTTGAATCGACTCCCAGTATTTCCACAGGACCGCGTGGTGCGCTATCGGGTAGTGGGGAGAGCGAAGAAGGTTCGACAATTACCTCACGGATGCCTCGTTGCCATCGACGGTCCACTTGAGCGGCGTCGGCCATTCCATGTCCGACCCAAAGAGTCGGGGGTGCCAGAGTCCCCAAACTTCTAAGTTGTTTTGAACCTATTTCGAGGAGCGTTGACACCTCACGGGTGAGTCCAGCATCCATGAGAGCTGATTCATCAATTGGAATGAAAGAACCGCGTACAAGCTCATGCTGTGTCTTCGTGCCCTGAAACTGTTGTACGGCCGCTTCATTTACGGCGCTGTCAATCTGGTTGGGCTGGAAGGTGATGCTTACTGGGATGTCGGAATGGTTGACCAACAGATTGAACCAAGCTGAGGCGGTATCAACATTTTGCTTTGAGTCAGAGTGGCCTGCTGAGTGCGGAATTTCAGCTACGAGTGCCAACGGCAACCTTTGAGAAGGTTCCTCACCAATTCGGATGAGATGGGTCACGACGCGGCCAACAAGCTCCTGACTCGCAGTCCGCATTTCGATTGTTATTGGGTACACCCCAGGTCTTGCAACACGGATGGCTTTATCACCACTGTTTGTCAGCGGAAATTTGATGGGTGCTAAGCCCCACGGATCAAGGTCAAGATCTGACACATCAATTGTTCGAGAAGCGAGAACGCCGCCTAACCCTTGCCCGTTAACCGATTGGAGGAACCCCGTCTCGTCGATGACCGGTTCGTGAACCGTCACGATGATCTGGTCGTCGTATGCAACTACCCCGGGTAGCCGAAGTGTGAAGTCCAATGACCCGCCTGCTTGCGCGATTGGAGATTGATGAGTGATTTGTATCCCGCCAGATCCAACTTCGGCTGCGTTAGCCAGGCCAGGAAAACCAACGAGAAGACAGAGAAGAATTGGAATTCCACGGGCCCACCTCAAAAGGTTCATCTCTTCGCGTCCCACCGCAAGACTGCTAGTCCATCGTTTCTCTGAACAAATCCGGTGGACTCGTAGAGTTCTAATGCTGTGACATTTTCGATTTGCGTATTTACCAGTACTTCATAGACCCGTCGTTTCTGAAGCCAACGAAGAGCATCAGTCACCAAGGCACGGCCTAGACCGCTCCCTTGATGTGTCGGATGTACCGCGAGCCGTTGGAGAAAACCTTGTCGCCCCGAGCGACCCGTTATCGCAAAACCTTGTGGTGAAGGGCCGGTGTTGACACGAACTCTGCTCCTGGGCGTTGCCTTTATGGCCTCCGTTAGAGATATCGCGTCAAATTGCCAGAACTGCGAGAATGTGGATGCATCGATGTCAAGAATATGTGGCCAGTCGGAGCGCTGAGCGCGTCTCGTAGGACGAGTAGGGGCTGGGATTTGTGCCGATAGATCGTGACTGAGCAAAAGCAACTCTTCGTGTAGCTCGAATCCAATATCTCTAAAAAAACTTTGCTCTCGCGATCTTATTGCTGAAGTGAAAACGCGCTGCACGCCGTTTTGTGCGAGTAATTGCAGAGTGGTTTTAATTTCGTCCGGTCGCAGCTTCCGAGGGGGAAGTATTGGCCTGAGGTAAGCATCGGACTGACATTGAGAGTCTGTTCGGATGCGCACGCCATTGGAACTCCAGTGGAGCGGTTGGTCTGTTGACACTGGACCCTCCCCACATGAAGTTATAGGGAGGAGTCAAGCAGAGTTGGTCGCCTTAGCTAACGATCTAGCTAGCGAGTCTTGTTTCTACTTGATCTAGTGCTTCGTCCTCGCTGACATCCATACTTATCGAAAGTTCAGAAATCAGGATCTGACGGGACTTGTCAAGCATAGATTTCTCGCCAGCTGACAAACCTTTTGCAGATTCGCGCAAAGCGAGGTTTCTCACCACTTCTGCTACTTGGTAAATATCACCAGACTTCAGCTTTTCTTGGTGATTTTTGAACCGGCGACTCCAGTTAGCGGGCTCACGTATATCTTTTTTGGCCAAAAGTTCGAAAAGGTCTTCCACGTCGTCTTCGTCGATTGGAGGTCTCATCCCTACGGAATCCGCCATATCCGCGGGAACAGACAGCGTTAGATCGCCGTGTGCTGTTTGAAGGATCAGATATTCGCGCTCTTCGCCGAACGCCTTTCTGATTTCCCTTGCGGTAATCAGAGCTGCCCCGTGGTGTGGATAGATCACGCGGTCGCCGAGGTCGAACTTCATGCCCACTCCATCAAACTTCCGATTTCCGGCTCCACAATGGAATCCGGGCCTCTTAGGTTGCCAGGACTGACCTAGAACTCCAACTTGTTGAGGAAGATAACTGGTCCTTACTGAGGTGAAGCTCTATTAATCTTGCAAAATTTGTGTCAATCCGAAGGTACCGTTTCGTTGTATGGACGGCATCGCACAAGCTGATCGCGATGACGTTGATCGACGCGTAGGGGATCTAGCTGAGCTGTTTGTTTCCGCTGGGTGGGGGTTCTTTGTCGTTGGAGGCGTTGTCCGGGACTTGTTTCTTGGACGACAGAGTGGAGATATCGACATCACCACGGACGCTACGCCAGCGGACACATTGTCAATCTTGGAGAGATGGGCGGACACAACCTGGGATCAAGGCGCCCGCTTTGGCACTGTGGGAGCGCGCAAAGGCGATGTCATGGTGGAAATCACGACTCACCGGTCAGAGAAATATCACGCCGACTCGCGAAAACCGAGCGTTGAGTTTTCAAGCAAGATTGATGATGACCTTGCACGGCGAGATTTCACCATCAACGCCATGGCGATTCAACTGCCTAGCTGGCGGTTGGTTGACCCGTTTGATGGAAGGACTGACTTGGCAAGGCGTGTGTTGAGAACACCGTTAACGCCAGAAATAGCTTTTTCTGATGACCCCTTGAGAATGTTGAGAGCCGCCCGCTTCTTGTCGGGTTATCAACTGACATCGCCTGTGGAACTCGAAAACGCTATGGGTGTTATGGCTGAGCGCCTTGACATTGTGTCGAAGGAACGAATTAGTGAAGAATTTTCGAAACTTCTGTTAGTTGAACACCCGAGCCGCGGCGTACAACTGTTGCACCGAACAGGGCTGATGGAACGACTTTTCCCTAGCAGCTCGAATCACGAAACCCTGCAAGCACAGTCCATAGATCTTGTGAGCCGGAACTTAGAATTACGATGGGCGTGTTTTCTTTGGTCAGTTTTACAAGAGGGAACTCTTGCCCGAAAAGCGCTCGCTGGATTGAGAGCGTCGAACGCGACAGCTTCACGGGTTGGAGCGATCATCGATGCTGCTCGCGCTCTGACCGAAGCAAAAGAAAATGACAAAGCGACGGCTCGACGATTACTCCATCAGACGCGCCACGATCTTGAACCGGCGATCGAATTATTAAACGCTTACGGGCAACCGCCACTGCCGTCGGTCCTTTCAGCGATCGACCAGGTCCGGGAATTAGAAGGAAACGAAGAATTTCGGCTTCCTTTGGACGGCAACGAAGTCGCTGAACTGATTGGTGGAGAAGGCCCACTCGTTGGCGAGATGCTTGACCGATTGATGGATCAGCGTCTGCGGGCTGGTCCGCTATCTAAGAAAGATGCAACTGCTCTGATACAAGATTGGCGAAAGAACCCCTAGTTCTGACTACGCTGCGTGGGTGCCGTATCACCCGGGCCTAGCGAGCGAAGACGCCGAGGCAGCCTTCGGCGAAGTTGACTACCGTCTTCAACGCCGGCGGCTGCTTCGAGATATTGCGTGCGGCATAGTTGACAGAGACGAAGCATGTGAGATTCATCCCGAATTACTTCGAGTTGCTCGAAATGCTGCACCGCACACGGGGGGTAGCTGTCCTTTGTGCAACGAAGATGAGTTGCGTCTTGTTGCCTATGTCTTTGGCCCACGCTTAGGGCCAGGAGGCAAATGTGTGGTGTCGGACCACGAACTTCAGAGAATCGCTCGCCGCCAAGGCCACTTCGTTTCATACGAAGTTGAGGTGTGCGCAAAATGTGGGTGGAATTATCTCCTTCGCCGATATCCACTTCACTAGTCACAGCGCGTGTTTGTGTAGTTGTTTGGTGTGCGCCCTTGGGTACTCTCCAGTAGCTAAGGGTTACAGCTGAACAACTTATTGACGAAGCGATTTCTGGACAGATGTCTGATCCAGCTTTACTAGAGAACAAACAAAATAAGGCAGCAACATTATGGTTGGTTTTGTATCTGCTGCTGGTTCTTGCTGTCTTGGGGGTCGGTATATCAGTCCGAACCATGGGAGCCGCACAGCGTTCCTTCGCGGCGACCTTTGATAAGGACACGATTATTTATGATCGCTTCGGGAATCAGTTAGCTGCGTTTCACCCGAAAAACAATATGGTTCCTGTGACATTGGAAGAAATGTCGCCAATCCTGCTTGACGCCGTGTTGGTAACACTTGACCCCCAATACCTCAATCAACGCAAAGTTGAACCTTGGGCGCTTTTTACCGCTGTTTGGAGGCCCACAGGTCCCAGTAGACAGCCGACAATCACTCAACGCCTGGTGAGATCAATTAACGGCAGAGCTACAACACGATTGGCGGCGCTGCGGGAAGCGTCAGTAGTCATACACCTCGAGCAAACTGAGCCCCGAGAAGCCCTCTTAGAGCAATTTCTATCTCAGGTATCGTTGGGTAGATCCACCTACGGGGTCGAAGCTGCTTCGCGCGCTTGGTATGGGGAAAGCGCCTCAGATCTCGAGATAGGCCAGGCTGCTCATTTAGCAGGATTGATGCTTGAAGGTGGGGGAGAGGCCAGTTCTGAGCGAGGACGCAACCAAATTCTTGCCCGGCTCTATGGAGCGGGGTTAATCACTCAAAAGGAATTGGTTCTTCAGCGGACGATTCCTCTGAAAAACTTGTTGATACCCGTGGGCGAAGAGACGCCGGTCAACAGCCTTGTCCCCGATGCGGGTCTGGTGCCCTATTTGGAGAGGATTTATAGCCAGCTGGTTGAACAGTACGGAAGTGGGCCAGTAGCTAAAGGGCAAATAGAAGTGGATTCGACCTTGGATTTGGGTGCCCAAAAAATAGTTGCCACCACTGTCCAAAAAGCTGCTGCAGACCGGGGCCTATCGGAAGTCGTCGTTGTCGTGTTAGATGACCGCAGCCACGTGCGTGTGATGTATGCAACCGATAATTTTGTTGCCGAAGAGGCTCGGATTGATAGTGAAGAAGTGCTTAAGCCTTTTCGCCGGTGGGAGAGTTTCAAAAGATCTCTCAATTGGTCTAACCAGATAACAGCTCTCGAACTTGCGCAAGGACACGCTTTGGTAGCGCGGGACGGCCTGAGGTATAAGACCCAAACTCTCCTCGAAATAAGAGGCGCCGATGGTACGCGAATCGATCGCGGTAACGACCAAACCAAGGTGTCGCTTGACGCGCAAACGACATCTCAGATAACCGAACTTCTTACCGAGTTCGTGGCGAGCGGCGTTGGGTTTGGCGCACAGCTTGACGACGTCGCAGTTATTGGTATTTCCGGCGTCAACGCTGATCGGGACGTCGCCTGGTTTGGAGGTTCTACCGCTCGTTTTTCGATAGGCCTATGGATGAGGGTCGCGATGGTTGATACGTCTGACTTAGACGCAGAAAACACTCAATTTGGTGTAGACGAAACTGTGGCGGCTCTACTGGCAGGCGAATTGTTGCAAGAGTTACACCGCGATGGATAAGAAGTCTTGCGATAGCGGATTCGTGACGGTGCTTCGTTCTCGTTTTTGGTGTGTTTCCAGGTTTTAGTCAATACGGTGGGGCACGGAAGTGGACACACCGGAACGCGACAGTGTTCTAGGCCGCTCAGAAATTTTTAACCCCTGCCCCGTGAATGGGGCCCCGGCTAGCCGGGTCCGAAGGAGGAAACGGCATGCGTGCTTATGAGTTAATGGTCATTCACGATAGTGACCTTGATGACGCACAAGTTCAAGATGCCTTGAAAGACTTGCGCACGCGCATCGAAGACGTTGCAACCATTGCTGACGTTGATTTTTGGGGGCGACGAAAATTTGCGTACGAGATTGACCACAAAACCGAGGGTTACTACTCAGTGATCGAATTGGTTGCTGAAGGTGGTGCGATGGACCCTGTCGAACGAGGACTCCGTATAGCCGACGACGTCGTTCGCCATAAACTTATTCGCCTACCTGATAATGAAGCTGCGAAGCGTGGCTTACTCGCCGGGACTACTTCAGCGACAGACGCTGACTGATTTGGGGGAATCGAAATGGCTTTCGACAACAACATTGTGCTCGTAGGAAACGTAACTCGCGATCCAGAGCTTCGTTTCACTCAGGGCGGTGCAGCGGTGTGCAATTTCGGTATCGCATGGAATCAGCGATCTAACCAAGGGGAAGATAAAGCTCATTTCTTTGACGTTTCGTGCTGGCGCGACCTGGCTGAAAATGTGGCTGAGTCTGTTACGAAGGGCATGCGAGTCGTGATTTACGGCCGGCTTGATTACCGTAACTGGGAAGGTCCAAACGGCGAAAAGCGATCAGCTGTGCAAGTTGTTGCAGATGAGGTGAGCCCAAGTATTCGTTGGGCTACCGCACAGGTCAGTCGTAACGAACGAGGTGAAGGCGGGGCCCCTCGTTCTAGTCAATCCAATACGTCCAACACCGGTTCTGACTTTGGAGCTGGGTATGAAATTCCTGATGAGGAGCCGTTCTAGTGGCAGGTAAGAAAAAACCACCCCGCGCAAAAGCTAAAGATTTGCGCAAACCTCGCAAAAAAAAGGTCAGCCCGATCGTCAAAGACAAAATCGAGTACATCGATTACAAGGACGTGAACCTGCTGCGTGCCTTTATCTCAGATCGGGCAAAAATCAGAGGCCAACGTGTGTCTGGCAATAACCGCCATCAGCAACGGGACGTTGCAAAAGCCATAAAAGTGGCTCGCGAAATGGCGTTGATTCCCTATGCCCAACGGGTTGTCACACAACGAAAAGGCGACCGGCGTCGCGGCCGTTCTGATCGAGAACCGCGCAACGACGATCGAGAACCGCGCAACGACGATCGAGAACCGCGCAACGACGATCGAGAACCGCGCAACGAAGAATTTGTAGAACAAAAAAATGCCGACGCGCCACCCGACGAATTTGTCGAGTCCGCCGAAGTATCTGAAGAGATGCCTGCAGAGGTGAATAGCGAGTGAAGGTAATTCTTCGATCCGATGTAGAAGGCGTAGGGAATACTGGCGACGTTGTTGAAGTTGCCAGCGGTTATGCGCAGAATTTCCTTATGCCAAAAGGGCTAGCGATGAGAGCTACCCAAGGTGCAGCTAGCCAGGCTCAGGCGATGCAACGATCCCGCGATCTGCGCAACATCAAAGAGCGGGAAAGCGCTGAAAGGCTTGCCCAAGAGTTGGAATCTCAAACAATTGCTGTGCAAGCTCGCGTGGGCCAAGACGATCAATTGTATGGCTCGGTGACTACAACCGAAATAGCGGAAGCAGTCAAAGCTCAGACCGGAGTCGAACTAGACCGCAGAGATATGTCGCTTGAGGAACCCATCAGACGAGTTGGGATTCACAGTGTCGAGGTCCGTTTACATTCGGACCTTCGGCTGCATCTCACAGTTGAAGTTAGTCCGCTCGATTAGCGGCACCCCAATGGCCGAGGCTGTTTTCCAAGAGACGACAGATTCATTGACATGGTCCACGAAGGAGGAGCCATGGCACTTGATTCCGCCATCGAAGTGTTGGATCCACGCTTCTACGGGCTAGTCATTCACAATGCGCATGTTGATCACCTATGGACAGGCGCTCGCTGGGCAGAGGGACCCGTGTATGTTCCGAGTGCCCGCCAAATTATTTTTTCGGATATTCCTAACGACCGGACCCTTCGGTATGACGAACGAACGGACCTAGTTGACATATTCGACCAACCTGCCTTTAACGCCAATGGACATTGTCTGGATCTTCAGGGTCGAATAATTTCCGCCGAGCATGGTGGACGATCCGTAACCAGGATTAATCATGATGGGATTCGCCAGGTTCTCGTGGAGCGATACGCAGACCAAAGGCTGAATTCACCGAACGATGTCGTCGTGAAATCAGATGGAAGTATTTGGTTCAGTGATCCCACCTACGGCATCGATAGCGATTATGAAGGCGATGCGGCAGAATCTGAAATTGGTGCCTCGTATGTGTATCGGTATGGCGCTGATGGCACATTAGAGGTCGCGGTTCCCGACATGGTTCGCCCCAATGGCCTCGCATTTTCGCCAGACGAAAAAACTCTTTATGTCGCGGATACAGGGATCTCACATGTCGGCGCAAGCTGCCCGCCCGATATCCGCGCATATGACGTATCTGCCGATGGGCGAACGCTAACCGGCACCTATTCGACTTTTGCTACATGCACCGTTGGTGTGTTTGACGGTTTTCGTGTCGATCACAAAGGGAACGTTTGGACGTCGGCCGGTGATGGGGTGCATTGTTTCGCGGATGATGGCGAGTTGATTGGGAAAATCAGGATCCCTGAAGTTGTCGCAAATGTCGAGTTCGGTGGCCTTAAGAGAAACCGTCTGTACATATGCGCTACAACTGGTCTCTATTCGATGTATTTGAACACGCGTGCCGCGCGTTGAGAAACTTAACTTGTGTCAAGCGAAGTGCCACGGTGCGCGATGCTGTAGGCGGAGAAAGAAATTATGACGACTGTTATCCCGGCACCTGACGCAAACAATGAATGGCGGCTGGACACCCCTGGGTCATCGGGGTGGAAGCGTTCGCCACGTCCGGAGTCACCAGACAAATACTTCATGGTGTCGACGGATGGGCATGTTCAAGAACCCAAGGACCTCTGGGCGACCCGAATCGATAAAAAGTATCAGGAACGTTTGCCCGGAGTGATTATTGGGATGAAAGGTGAAAAGTTCCAGAAAACCGAAGGGTTTCGTAGTCCTCTAAAACTCAACACCATTCAGTTCGAGGGACAGGATTTGCTTCGCAATAAAGCGGGCTACACACCACAAGGACGACTCGCTGATCTTGCTGCGGATGGGACTGATGCAGAGATCATGTTCCCGAATAAAGGCCTCACTATGTGGGCTACTAGTGACCCCGAGTTCAGCCATGCGATGTGTCGCGTCTATAACGACTGGGCGTGGGAAACTTTTGGCCCCCACAACGATCAGTTACTTGCCATGGCTTGCATCGCACCTGCTGGTCTTGACAATGCGATCAGCGAAATTCAACGCTGCGCGGAACTTGGGTTTAAGGGGCTACAACTTCCGAGTAAACCCATCTGGGGTGCCCCAGACCATGAGGCTTTGAACTACAACCTCAAAGAGTTTGATCCCTTGTGGGCGGCAATAGTGGAGGTCGATTTACCGGTTACCTTCCATATCTCCACTGGTCGAGATCCTCGAACGGCCCGGAGTAGAGGTGGTGCAGTCATCAATTACGCGGTGCATTCACTTGCCCAAAACATTGAACCGATCGCTAATCTCTGCGCTTCTGGAGTAGCTGAACAATTCCCAACATTACGATTTGGAAGCGTCGAAGCTGGCATTGGATGGGTCCCCTGGGCCATCCAAGCTATGGACGAGGCCTACCTTAAACATCATTGGGCTGTAAGGCCCAAGCTGGAACTGCTACCCAGCGAATACTTCAAGCGCCAAGGGTTCGCGACTTTTCAAGAAGACGCAGCGGGGCTTGATTTAGCCCTGCGCCATGATTTGGTTCCCAATTTCATGTGGGCGAACGACTATCCGCATCACGAAGGATCGTGGCCGCATTCTGCGGAAGCGATTGAGCGGACGATGGGGGAGTTGGACGATGCAAGCCGGGCAAAAATCTTGGGATTAACCGCAGCTGAAATCTTCAAAATCCCAATTCCCGAACGGTATCTGGATCATTTGGACGCGCGAGAAAGCGCTTCTCGGTTCTGATCGACGCTGATTTCAGGACTAAATTCTGCATGACGCGAGGATTTTCGAACAAACGGCTCTAATGAACCCAGCGACGCGGCCCGTCACGTAGCTGTCATGTTCTGTGGAAAACTACCCTAGTTATCCACAGAAAATGTAGGTAAATCCCCAATGTCTGCCCCTAGTTCTACACATGAGTCATCTGAGAGACTGATGGCAATGAGCAACGACCTTTCTTTTAATCCACCACCGGCTAACTCTAATGGGCGGGTGCCGCCGCACAATGTCGATGCGGAGGCGTCTTTGCTAGGAGCAATGCTCCTCTCCCGTGATGCCATTGGCCCTGCAGTTGAAACTCTCAGTGGTGACCAGTTCTATGTGCCAGCACACGGGTACGTATTCGACGCAATTGCTTCGTTATATGGTGCGGGAGAGCCAGCCGACCCGGTGACGGTTGCCGAAGAACTCACTAGGGCAGGTCTCCTCGAACAGGTGGGCGGTCCTCAACGCCTGCTTGAGTTCCAAATGTCCACGCCCGCCGCATCCAATGCTGCCCGGTACGCGCTAATTGTGGAAGAACATGCGTTGCTTCGTCGGCTCATTGGGGTGGCTGGCGACATAGTGGAACTGGGGTACAGCCGACCGGAAGATGTAGTCAAAACCATCGATGAAGCCGAAGCGATGATGTTCCAAATCGCGGAACGTCGAGTGGTGGATAGCACCAAACCCATTCGCGAACTACTTGACGCCAATCTTGATCGTCTAGAGGAGTTATACGAACAGGGCAACGCGATCACGGGGCTTCCCACCGGTTATATCGACTTCGACGAACTTCTTTCCGGGTTGCAACCCAGCAACCTCGTTGTTGTTGGCGCTCGTCCTTCTATGGGCAAGACAGCATTCGCTCTTGGAATGGCTGCAAACGCTGCGCTTGAAGCACAACGCCCCGTCTTGTTCTTTTCTCTGGAAATGGGTCACCTTGAGTTAACTCAGAGGCTTCTCTGTTCGGACGCTCGAGTTGATTCGCAGCGAATGCGAAACGGGAATCTTTCCGAAGATGACTGGCCCAAAATAACGCGAGCAGTTGGCAAGCTTGGTGAAGCCCCAATATGGATTGACGACAATCCAAACTTGACGGTAATGGAAATCCGGGCGAAAGCCCGGAGGCTGAAGAGTCGCCTGGGAGATCTTGGGCTGATTGTCGTTGACTACCTGCAACTAATGAGTGGTAGGGGGAATGCTGAAAATCGTCAGGTTGAGGTTTCGGAAATGTCTCGTGGTTTAAAGATCCTCGCTCGTGAACTTGAGACACCCATAGTCGCGCTATCGCAGCTCAGCCGAGGGCTTGAGTCGCGAACCGATAAACGGCCCATGCTCGCAGACCTGCGAGAGTCTGGATCTATAGAACAAGACGCTGACGTCGTTGCTTTTCTATATCGAGATGAGGTGTATAACCCTGAGTCACCTGACATTGGGTCAGCTGAAGTCATTGTTGCGAAACACCGCAATGGACCTACTGGCACAGTTCGACTTGCTTGGCTTCCTAATTACACGAGATTCGCGAATATGAGTCGCTATCAAGATCAGGCATAAGGAATCGCGATCGTGTTCCTCGGTCCTGACCTCATTCCTTTTTTGATGCTTGCTCTCGGGGCGGCGCTCTTTGTAGGCAACGGGTTAGCGATGCTTCGTCCGCGTAGCGCACCCCGAGAGAAAAATGAGCTGGAGCGGGCTCCGATTGGACGAAGCATGCTCATGCTGGTCGTCGGGCTCGTGGCTGCCATATGGGCGGTAGGGACACTTTTGGGGTAATGCTGGCTTTAGCTACTCAGGTAAAAAGTAAAAAGCGAGCTACGTAAAGTTGGAGCGGGTGACGGGAATCGAACCCGCGTTCTCAGCTTGGGAAGCTGACGTTCTGCCATTGAACTACACCCGCATTGCCTACTGTTGTGGAAAGTGAAGTCTAACGAGGCTGTGGACCCTCTAACTGATCGGACCGCGAACCGCTCATTACAGGGTCAGCCCCGGTATCGCGCGCCGCTAGGCTGCACTTCTCATGATCCTCTCCGATCGCACAATCCGTGAGTTCCTGTCGGACGGGCGTATCGTGATTGACCCTCTCGATCCGGCAGATATTCAGCCATCTTCGGTCGACCTTCACCTGGATAACAGATTTCGAGTCTTTCTTAATCACACGCGACGAGTGATTGATGTCAAAGAAGATCAGACTGACCTAACTGAAGAAGTAGTAGTTAATAACGATGACGCCTTCATCCTTCACCCTGGTGAATTCGCGCTTGGATCGACGCTGGAACGGGTTGCGATCCCCGATGATCTGGTCGGTCGTATCGAAGGGAAATCGTCTCTTGGCCGATTGGGTTTACTTATTCACACGACCGCAGGGTTTGTTGATGCTGGTTGGGATGGTCATCTCACCCTTGAACTTTCTAATGTTGCCAACCTGCCAATCACCCTTTACCCGGGTATGAAAATTGGTCAGATTAGTTTCATCCAGATGACGACGGCTGCGGATGTGCCATATGGGGCGTCGTCCCTCGGTTCGAAATATCTAGGTCAGCGAGGCCCGACACCTAGCCGATTCCATGAAAACTTTTAATCGCTGCTAATCGCTTAATCAGTATTGACAGCGTTCCCTTGATTGTCCGGGTCACTCCGACGTTGCGCCTCAGTTGCTTCTAGCGCTTCGATCAAGTGGATTGAGATATCAGCGACTTTGATCTGGTCTTCTTCGAAGCCTTGAGCTTTTACGCCGTCGTCGATCATGACGTAGCAGAAGGGACA